>JGI1652J44930_10000001_pt1 | contig 132997 bp, 135 predicted proteins | sample NewIslsDNAsample_FD_44930 | JGI IMG/M metagenome (IMG submission 44930)
GAAAACCATGATCTGTTAAGAAAAAACACTTTACAAACAAATAAAACACTGTTATTATTCTATCTTGTGTAAAACTAATTCGGAGGTGCAAAATTCAATGGCAGTAAAAATTCGTTTAAAACGCATGGGAGCAAAAAAATCCCCTTTTTATCGCATCGTAGTTGCTGATTCTCGTTCACCACGCGATGGACGTTCAATTGAAACAGTCGGCTATTACAATCCATTAACTGTACCGGCAACAGTACAAATCGATGAAGAAAAAGCGCTTAAATGGTTGGCAAATGGCGCGAAACCATCTGATACTGTTCGCAACTTGTTCTCTCAGCAAGGCATTTTGGAGAAATTCCATAACTTAAAATTCAACAAAAAAGCTTAATTGAATCATTTTCGGGGGTGTCCGCATGCAAAAGCTGATTGAAGCAATTGTAAAACCGCTAGTTGATTATCCGGAAGACGTTCGCGTCGAAATTGATGAAAATACTAGTCGCATTGTTTATAAGCTTTCTGTAAACCCTGCCGATCGGGGAAAAGTGATCGGCAAACATGGTCGTGTTGCGAAAGCGATTCGGACGATTGTCAATTCTGCAAGCGGTCACCACAAGAAAAAAACATTTGTCGATATATTGGATTAATGCAAAAAGGGGCTATTTCAGCCCCTTTTTTATTCATGCCGCAAGGGTTTCAAATTGAAATTCTTTACTTTATGAAGCCCAAAGTTGCTAAAATGGACGAAGGGAGTTTCATTTCTTGGTGCCCCCATTCATGAAACGGGGACGGAGACCTCAAAATAAATCATGTCCCATCGAAAGTTGAACCTGCAAACAAAGCAATTGGAGGAATACTCAATAAAGAGGTGATTCATCGAATGGAATGGTTAAATGTGGGTCGCATTGTCAATACCCATGGCATCCGAGGGGAAGTAAGGGTTATCTCATCCACCGACTTTGAAGACATCCGTTTTAAAAAAGGTTCAAAACTGGCGATTTTTAAAAGCGATCATGCGGAACCGATTTGGGTAACGGTCGAAAATGCCCGAAGACATAAAAATTTTGTTTTACTCACTTTCGAAGGATACGATAACATTAACCTTGTAGAGCAATTTAAAAACAGCGTGCTGAAAATTTCGAAAGACCAATTGAGTGAAGATGAATTGGACGAGCATGAATATTATTATTTTGAAATCATCGGCTGCCAAGTGTACTCGGAAGAGGGTGAGCACTTGGGGGAAATAACGCACATTTACGAAACGGGCGCAAACGACGTTTGGGAGATGAAAGACCGAAAAGGAAAAAAACATTATATCCCCTATATTGAAGACGTCGTAAAAGAGATTGATGTGGACAATAAACGCATAACCATTCATGTGATGGAAGGATTATTATCATGAAAATACATGTGCTTACGTTATTTCCGGAAATGTTTCCGGGAGTATTCGGTTCATCCATCTTAAAAAAAGCCCAGGAAAAGGGGCTCGTTGATATTCAAGTTTGGAATATCCGGGATTTTAGCGACAACAAACATAAGCAAGTGGACGATTATCCGTATGGCGGAGGAGCGGGCATGGTGTTGAAGCCCGAGCCGATTTTCCGCGCCGTCGAAACGATCACCCAGGATCGCCACCCCCGGATCATTTTGATGTGCCCACAGGGGGAGCGGTTCACTCAGGCCAGAGCGGAAGAGCTGTCCAAAGAAGAAGAACTTGTCTTTATTTGCGGCCATTACGAAGGATATGATGAGCGCATTCGTGAATATCTGGTTACTGATGAAATCTCCATCGGCGATTTTGTGCTGACCGGCGGAGAAATTCCCGCCATGGCGGTCATCGATGCGGTTGTCCGTTTAATTCCGGGGGTATTGGGGCAAGAAGCTTCCCACATTCACGATTCCTTTTCCACGGGACTATTGGAATACCCGCATTATACAAGACCGCAGGATTTCAGGGGCATGAAGGTTCCTGATGTATTATTGTCCGGCAACCATAAAAAAATCGAAGAATGGCGCATGGAACAATCATTGAAGCGCACCTTTGAACGGAGACCGGATTTATTGGAAAAAATGGAACTTACTCCAAAGCAAAAGGAATTCATCGAATCTCTGAAAAAGAAAAAGGAAACACATCAATAAAAGTAATCCGAAGAAAGCGCCCTCTTATCAGAGGGGTTGGAATTGATTTGGATTTTTGTTGCGCGTCAATATATTTTATGATATTATTCTTTTTGTGCTTCATTCGGAAGCGATCATTACGATGTTCCGCTGTAGTTAATTGAGAACTATATGAACATTCGATATAAGGGGAGAAAAAAGATGTCAGATATTATTCGTGAAATTACAAAAGAACAACTTCGCACTGATCTTCCTGAATTCCGTCCTGGTGATACTGTTCGTGTGCATGTGAAAATCCAAGAAGGTAACCGCGAACGTATCCAGGCATTCGAAGGCGTTGTGATTAAACGCCGCGGCGGCGGAATTAGCGAAACTTTTACTGTTCGCAAAGTTTCTTATGGTGTAGGTGTAGAACGTACGTTCCCTGTACATTCACCAAAAATCGCAAAATTGGAAGTTGTTCGCCGTGGTAAAGTACGTCGTGCAAAACTTTACTACTTGCGTCAATTGCACGGTAAAGCAGCACGCATCAAAGAAATTCGATAATTTTTCTTCGGAAGGGGGCTTTGTCTTAAAAAGCCTCCTTTCTTTTGCTTGTCATACAGTATAAAAATGGAATAAAATGTTGATAGTAGATTTGGAGGGAACGTTTTCGTGGATAAAAAGAAAAAAGAAAAAAACGAGGTTTGGGAATGGACGAAGGCGTTAGTCATTGCCCTTCTTATTGCTGTGGTGGTCCGCTACTTTTTATTTACGCCCATCGTAGTGGACGGAGAGTCCATGATGCCGACATTAAAAGATGGGGACAAGATGATTGTCAATAAAATAGGCTATCGTTTTGGTGAACCGAAGCGTTTTGATATCGTCGTTTTCCATGCTCCTGAAGGGAAAGATTATATTAAGAGAGTCATCGGTTTGCCCGGGGAGCATATTGAATATAAAGATGATCAGCTCTATATCAATGGAGAACCGGTTGATGAACCTTATTTGGATGAATATAAATCACAGCTTACAGAAGGACAATTAACCCAGGATTTCACCCTTCAGGACATTGACCCGAACATGGACGTCATTCCTGAAGGATATGTTTTCGTCATGGGAGATAACCGGCGTTACAGCAAAGACAGCCGGCATATCGGGGTCATCAGCGAAGATGATATCATCGGCAAGACAAGCATCGTCTTTTGGCCGCTAAGCGAAATGAAAATAGTGAAATGAAGAAGGAGTATTTCGACACTCCTTTTCTTTTTGTCAAAAGGAGGAATTCACAATGACCATTCAATGGTTTCCGGGACATATGGCGAAAGCGAAGAGGCAAGTTCAAGAACACTTAAAACTGGTCGATATTGTTTTTGAACTGGTGGATGCCCGGCTCCCGCTTTCTTCGCGAAATCCGATGATTGATGAAGTCATTAACCAAAAACCTCGAATTATCATTTTGAATAAAGCGGATATGGCGGATGACGAAGAAACAAAAAAGTGGGTGGAATATTTTGAAAATCAAGGGTTCAAAGCGGTTGCCATCAACTCGTTCAAAGGAAAAGGGCTGCAACAGATCACAAAAGCCGCCCAAGACATTTTGGCCGATAAATGGGCCCGCATGAAGGCGAAAGGGATGAAACATCGTCCAATCCGCGCGATGATTGTGGGAATACCGAACGTAGGCAAATCGACATTAATCAATCGATTTGCCAAAAAAAATGTTGCAAAGACCGGGAATACGCCTGGTGTGACGAAAGCGCAGCAATGGGTGAAGGTTGGGAAAGAATTGGAACTTTTGGACACCCCGGGGATTTTATGGCCGAAATTTGAGGATCCGGAAGTGGGATTGAAGCTGGCGTTAACAGGAGCCATCAAAGACGCCATCATTCATATGGATGATTTGGCGGTATATGCGTTGAAGTTCCTGTCGGCCCATTACCCGGATCGGATGCATGAACGTTATGGAATTCACGAAATCGATGAAGAGGATATTGTGAAAGCATTCGACCATATCGGTAAATTGCGCAATGTATTGGGGGCCGGAGGGGAAATCGATTATGACCGGGTAGCGGAGCTGATTGTCCGCGATATCCGGAATTTGGAATTAGGAAAACTTACTTTTGACTTCGTGGAAGAAGAACTGGAAAAGGAAACGGTTCAAAGTTGATAAAAAACGCCATCCAAAGGTTTCTGAATAGAAACTTAATGGATGGTGTTTTTTTTTATGCGGGCATTTCTGTTGGTGTCGGTGTTGAATAACCCTCTTTATATTTTTCATCAATATAGTTGCGGATTTCTTTAAGGGATCTTCCTTCTTTTGAAAGTTTGGCGGCTTCGACCGCGATTTCCATGCAAACGTTGCAGCGCGTTCCATGATCATCCCATAGCACTTCTTCATCGCGAATTTCTGCCACGAAGCAATTTAAGCTGCTGCGGTGGCCCGCCGTTTCCCCGCAACCGCAGTAACAAGGAATCCATTCCAATACATCGGCGTATTCGTACGCGATTTTGTAGACTGCCGCAATGTGTTCATCCTTTTCCTGTAAAAAAGAAGGCAATTTTCCGACAGAGGTTGATTCCTGCAAATCTCCGGATAATGGATTGTGCCGCAGATGGTTATCGTGATGAACTTCCGTTTGGCCGGATTCGCTGGATTCCCCGCTGCAAGCCGACAGCAAAAGAGCAAAAACGAACAATATGTATAATTTTTTCATTTCTTTTCCTCCAAAATGCATTTCCCCCCTTATTATAAAATGAATTTATGGTAAAGTACAACAAGAGCGGATTAACTGTAAAACTAATAAGCTATCGAATCATACCGATATAAAATAAAAAAATGTCGTGAGGAGTACCGGTTTTTATGAAAACAATCAAAGAAATAACAGAGGCATTAAAAAGAGCGACGGCCTATGAGCCATGGATGCAGGAACTTGAAAAGGACGGACGGGCCAGTGTTCAAAAGGCTTTGCGGCAGTTTCAAAAACGATTGGAGAAACAGGAAAAATTGTTTGAACAATTCCGCCAAAAACAGGCTTTTGATGCAAGTTTTCTTCCATTTGAAGGTGCATACTTGGCGGGAGTGGATGAAGCGGGGAGAGGCCCTCTTGCCGGACCGGTCGTTACATGCGCGGTCATTTTGCCAAAGGATTGCCCCGAACTTATTGGCATAAACGATTCAAAACAGCTGTCCAAAAAGAAACGCGCCGAATTGGCGGAATTGATCAAGAAGCATGCACTTGCTTACTCCATCCATTTTCAAAGTGCGAAAAAGATCGATGAACTAAATATTTTGGAAGCGACGAGACAATCAATGAAAATATGCATCGAAAACTTAAAAATTCGGCCGGATATATGCCTTGTCGATGCGGTTTCCATTCCAATCGGAATTCCTCAGGAAAGCATTGTAAAAGGGGATGCGAAAAGTCTTGCAATCGGGGCGGCTTCAATCCTTGCAAAACATGAGAGGGATTTATATATGGAAGAATTACATACCCAATATCCGCAATACGGATTCGACCAAAACGCGGGATATGGAACAAAACAACATTTGGAAGCCATTGAACGGTTCGGACCGACCGTTCATCACCGCAAAACCTTTGAACCGATCAAATCCATGCTGGAGAAGAAGGTGATGCTATGACCATCCCTTCTTTCGAGCCGGTTCAATATCAAAAATTGCCTGCCCCAAAAAGCCCCCTGCTATTGAAAAATGGCCAAATATTTTACGGAAAAGTGAATCAGATCTTTCCGAATCAAACAGCGGAAATCCAAATTGGAGGGCATCGGCTATTAGCCAAGCTGGAGATGCCCTTGAAGGCGGGAGATTCTCATTTTTTCCAAGTGACAAGCATCAACCCCCAAATGGAGTTGAAGATCGTTTCCGGACCAATCAGGAAAGAATCAGCGAATATCCAACAATTGATGGAATCTTTGAAATTGCCGAAGTCCCGGGAGATGCAGCAGGTGTTGTCCTATTTTATAAAAAATCAACTTCCGATTTCGAAGGAACAATTGCTGCTTTCGGAAAATTGGTTAAAAAACTTGCCGGACGGGTTTTCCGGCAAAGAGGCATTGCAGGTATTGGGAAAACTTTCGGATTTGAAAATCCCTTTTACGGAAGAAACGTTTAAAGCGCTTCTTTTTGGTTCCAAAACAACTGGCATCGCCCATGCGCTTGAACAATTTGCCCAATTGGTGCAAAACAATGGCCAAGTATCACCTCAAGTAAAAAGTAATTTATTAAATGTCCTTCAATCTATAGCTCAACCATTTGAAGCGGAAACAGCGGGCCTGTTGGTCGCCCGCTCTGTACATACCCTTCTGGAAAGGCCGGAGCAAGGGGCGAAACAACAAGAAGCGCTGAATTTGTTAAAAGAGGCGAATATATTGCCGAAAGAGGCGACATTAAGAAATTGGCTGAATCATCTTCGATTATCTTCCGGAAATGGAACGGCAGGAAGCTTTTTGCAACTCATTAAACAGGACCAAGCTGCCGGGGAAAATGTCCGTCAATTTTTCCAATGGATAGAAAATGAGCCGTCTTTATCGGAACAACAAAAAAGCGAAATCCTTCAATTCATGAAATCTTACGATGACACAACCAAAATTGAAGGATTGGTACAGCGGCTTCATGTTTTCCTGTTAAAAGCCTATTCGGAACAAACAATCAACCGGCCATTCGTCCATGAAAACGCCATATCGCCGAAAGAACATTTATTGTCACTATTAAAATCGGAACTTTCCTACCAGCCCGAAACAGAACTAAGGAATATCGCGAAGATTTTGGTGAGTTCTAAGAATCAAGCGATCAATATGATGATGGCGGAATCGGAAGCGATGCTTCTCGATAAATTGAACGGCCAAGGATTCCAAAAAGCGATTTGGCACGTTCTAAAAAGCCTGGGATTAAGCTATGAAGCCGCATTGAACAGAAACACTGCTGCGCCAGACCTGATACAGCCGTTGAAACCCCTGTTAGTGGCTTTGGTACAGGACAATTCCGCCCCGATGGAATTAAAGACGGGGGCAGAGGCGCTGCTGGCCAGGCTGAATGGCATGCAGCTGCTGTCGGGGGAGATGGACCATCAGCACCAAATCATTATGCAAATTCCAATGCAATTTTTAGGAAAACAAGTGGAAGCGACGGTTCAATGGAACGGCAGAATGAAAAAAGACGGAAAAATCGATTCCGACTATGCTCGGATTTTGTTTTATTTGAATATGGAAGCATTAAATGAAACCGTCATTGACATGCAAGTTCAAAACCGAATCGTGACGATTTATGTGTACAATGACAAGGATGGATTGGAAGTGCTTAGCGAGCCGTTGAAAAAATCGTTAAAGGCGGCGCTGGAAGAGAAGAATTATCATTTGTCCGGCCTCATGTTCAAACCATTTGAAAAAAATGAAAGCGGTCCATTCATAAAGGAAAAAAGCCATGATCACAAGACTCTGAAAAGGGGAGTGGACATCCGCATATGACAGAGAAAAGAATGGAAGCCGTCGCCCTTTCATACCATCCGGAAGATGCCAGTCCGAAAGTCATTGCAAAAGGAAAAGGGAAAATCGCGGAAAATATCCTCCAAGTAGCCGAAAAGCATCATATCCCTGTCTATGAAGATCCCAATCTGTTGGAATTGCTGGGACAACTGGATTTGAACGAATCCATCCCTCCGGATTTATATGAAGCCGTGGCGGAGGTGTTTGCTTTTATTTATCGTTTGGACCGCCGCATTCAATCCAAGCGTTAGGAGAATATAATCAAAATTTTAATAGTATAAAAGACTGTATGTAACGAAGTAGAATAAATTGTCGAAATCGACTAAAAAATCGCAAAAAATGCGAACATAGACAATGGGTATGTGTTTGATTAAAATAGTAATCGTAAGAATTTTCCCAAATTGGTGAATTGGAGGATGGCAAATGAATATCCATGAATATCAGGGTAAGGAAATACTGAGAAATTATGGAGTGGCAGTTCCAAAAGGAAAAGTGGCATTTTCGCCTGATGAAGCGGTGAAAGTGGCAAAGGAACTCGGTTCGACCATTACGGTAGTAAAAGCGCAAATCCATGCCGGGGGACGTGGAAAAGCCGGCGGTGTAAAAGTTGCAAAAAACTTGGATGAAGTGCGCGCTTATGCAAAAGAGCTGCTGGGGAAAGTATTGGTAACGAAGCAAACAGGCCCTCAAGGAAAAGAGGTAAAGCGGCTATATATTGAAGAAGGATGCGAAATCAAAAAAGAGTATTATTTAAGTTTCATATTGGACCGTTCCACTTCCCGGATCACGGTGATGGGTTCTCCTGAAGGCGGAATGGATATCGAAGAGGTGGCCGAAAAATCGCCGGAAAAAATATTCAGGGAAGTGATTGATCCATTAACTGGCCTGATGCCTTTTCAAGCGAGAAGATTGGCGTTGAATATGGAAATCCCTACAAATTTAGTAAATCAGGCAGCTAAACTAATGATTGGTCTATATACGGCTTTTGTCGAAAAAGACGCTTCTATCCTTGAAATCAATCCCCTTGTATTGACAGAAGACGACAGAATCATGGCGCTGGACGCGAAATTCAATTTTGATGCAAACGCCCTTTATCGCCACCCGGATATTGTCGAACTGCGCGATTTCGATGAAGAAGATCCAAAGGAAATTCAAGCATCCAAATACGATTTGAACTACGTTTCCCTCGACGGAAATATTGGATGCCTTGTAAATGGCGCGGGTCTTGCAATGGCGACAATGGATACAATCAGCTATTACGGCGGCTCTCCAGCCAATTTCTTGGATGTGGGCGGCGGAGCCAATACGGAGAAGGTCACAGAGGCATTTAAAATCATCCTTTCCGATCCAAATGTAAAAGGCATTTTCGTCAACATTTTCGGCGGCATTATGAAATGCGATGTCATTGCCGAAGGGGTTGTTGCGGCAGCGAAGGAAGTCGGACTCAACGTTCCGCTGGTTGTCCGGTTGGAAGGGACGAACGCCAAGCGGGGAAAACAGATTTTAAATGAATCCGGTTTGAATATTATAGGTACCACTTCAATGGCTGAAGGCGCACAAAAAATCATAGAACTAGTAAAGTAAGAAAGGCTGGGGAGTAGAATGGCGATTTACGTAAATAAAGATACGAAAGTCATTGTTCAAGGCATAACTGGGGATACAGCGATATTCCATACGAAACAAATGCTGGAGTATGGTACGAAAATCGTTGCAGGTGTAACACCTGGCAAAGGGGGACAGGTTGTGGAAGGAGTCCCTGTCTTCAATACGGTAAAAGAGGCAAAAGAAGCGACAGGTGCCAATGCTTCCGTTATTTTCGTCCCTGCTCCGTTTGCCGCTGATGCCATTATGGAAGCGGTGGAAGCGGAATTGGAATTTACATGTTGTATCACTGAACATATTCCGGTGCTCGATATGGTAAAAGTCAAACGTTACATGGAAGGAAAGAAAACGCGGCTGTTGGGGCCAAACTGTCCCGGAATTGTGACGGCGGAAGAATGCAAAATCGGAATCATGCCAGGATATATTTTGAGAAAAGGTCATGTGGGAGTCGTTTCCCGCTCCGGTACATTGACATATGAAGCCGTGCTCCAGTTGACACAAGCGGGAATCGGACAAACAACGGCCGTAGGAATTGGCGGAGACCCGGTAAACGGGACAAATTTTGTGGATGTGCTGAAAGAATTCAATGAAGATCCGGAAACATATGCCATTGTCATGATTGGGGAAATCGGAGGTACAGCCGAAGAAGAAGCGGCCGCATGGATTAAAGAGAATATGACAAAGCCGGTTGTCGGATTTATCGCCGGCCAAACGGCACCTCCAGGAAAGCGGATGGGACATGCCGGTGCGATCATTTCAGGAGGCAAAGGAACAGCGAAAGAAAAAATCAAGGCGATGAATGATGCGGGAATAGAAGTTGCCCCTACCCCTTCCGTTATTGGAGAAACGTTAATTAAAGTATTAAAAGAAAAAGGTCTATACGAAAAATGTAAAACCTTGTAATATAAAAAGTGTAGCGCCGTTGTGCGTTACACTTTTTCATTTCAGCCGAATGAGAAGAAAAAGGAGTGGTTCAGTGGGCTCATTTTCATTAAACGAGCTGCTAGCCCTCCACTATGTTTATCCCCTTCCATTAAATAAGTTCAACAAATTATTAAAGGAAATTCCCTCCCTTCGCGACCTTCACGTTCTATCGCCTGCAAAATTGGAAACCATTCTACAAATCTCTGCAGAAAACGCCGAAAAAATCATAACCAATTATAAAAGGTTATTAAAGAATAATTTATGCGCCGCATATAATCAAGAAGGAATACACGTCATCCCATTCACGGATTCCAATTATCCCCGCTCTTTATTTTCACTGGTTGATCCCCCGACGGTTTTGTATGCGAAAGGGGATGTGTCTTTACTAAAGAAACGGAAAATTGCCATTATCGGTTCAAGAATGGCGACCGGCTATACATGGAAGGCGCTGGAGGCGATCGTTCCGCCATTGATTGAAAACGATTTTCTGATTGTCAGCGGATTGGCAAAAGGTGCCGATGCAATGGCCCATCATGCCGCCATCCGATATGGCGGAAAAACGATCGGCATATTGGGAAACGGTTTTTTTCATATTTATCCGAAAGAGAACGAATTATTGGCGAGAGAAATGGAAAAAAATCATTTATTGATAACGGAATTTCCTCCATATGCAGGTCCAAGAAAGTGGCATTTCCCTTTGAGAAATCGTATTATTAGTGGTATTAGCGAGGCGATCGTCGTGACGGAAGCCGCCAGAAAAAGCGGCACATTAATCACTACCGATCATGCTTTGGAACATGGGAAGGAAATTTTCGTCGTTCCTGGGCCCATCGATTCAAAACTTTCCGAAGGCACGAATCAGCTTTTGAAGGAAGGAGCCATTCCGGTTTGGAGCGGGCACCAGATTTTAGATGAATTAAATTTGTTTTTTTAGGTAATATATTGAAAAAAAGTTGCAATATTATTCAATCTGTTATACATTTTGCAACAGGAATTTCTTTAATTATTTTATCAAAGGTGCCTCTAGTGAGGAGGAAGTTAGATGGCAGATTATTTAGTGATAGTGGAATCACCTGCAAAAGCGAAAACAATTGAAAGATATTTGGGGAAAAAATATAAAGTGAAAGCATCGATTGGACATGTAATCGATCTTCCGAAGAGCCAAATGGGCATCGATACGGAAAATAATTATAAACCGAAATATATCACGATTCGTGGAAAAGGTCCCATTCTTCAAGAATTGAAATCTGCAGCCAAAAAGGCGAAAAAAGTGTTTCTTGCAGCCGACCCTGACCGCGAAGGGGAAGCGATTGCATATCATTTGGCGAAAGCGTTAAATATTGATACCGAAAGCGAATGCCGGGTCGTATTTAACGAGATTACAAAAGATGCAGTTTTAGAGTCTTTCAAACATCCTCGGCCAATCAATATGCATCTTGTGGATGCACAACAGGCCCGCAGAATTTTGGACCGCCTTGTCGGTTATAATATAAGCCCCATTTTATGGAGAAAAGTGAAAAAAGGGCTGTCCGCCGGAAGGGTGCAATCCGTTGCATTGCGCCTCATTATTGACCGGGAAAATGAAATCAAAAATTTCGTTCCGGAAGAATATTGGACGATTGAAGGAAAGTTTGAGAAGGACAAAAAACAATTCGAAGCTTTTTATTTTGGTGACGGAAAAGAAAAGAAAAAACTTTCGAATCAGCAGCAGGTGGAAGAAATCCTGCGAAAAATCAAAGGTTCCGAATTTGAAGTGGTGAATGTAACAAAAAAGGAGAGGAAAAGAAATCCGGCTCCGGCCTTTACGACTTCCTCCCTTCAACAAGAAGCTGCGAGNAAATTGAATTTCCGTGCGAAAAAAACGATGATGATTGCGCAGCAGCTTTATGAAGGAATCGATATCGGAAAAGATGAAGGAACAGTCGGTCTAATTACGTATATGCGTACAGATTCAACACGGGTTTCCGACACTGCAAAAGCTGAAGCTATGCAATATATTTACGATAAATATGGTAAAGAATATGTCGCCGGAGAAATTCAAAAGGTGAAAAAACAATCACCGGCAGCCCAGGATGCTCACGAAGCGATTCGTCCTACGAGCGTCATGAGAACACCGGACCAGTTGAAAGATGTTTTGACACGTGACCAATTGAGACTATACCGCCTGATTTGGGATCGGTTTGTGGCCAGCCAAATGGCCCCTGCAATATTGGATACCGTGACGGTGGAATTAAAAAATTCCGATTGCGTTTTCCGGGCGAACGGTTCTCAAGTAAAATTCTCCGGATTCATGAAAGTGTATATTGAGGGCACGGACGATCAGACGGAGGAAATGACAAAATTGCTTCCGGAACTGGAAGTAGGAGACAAAATTAAATCCATCGAAATTAATCCGAAGCAGCATTTTACGCAACCGCCTCCTCGCTATACAGAAGCAAGACTTGTAAAAGAATTGGAGGAACTTGGAATCGGTCGTCCGTCCACTTATGCCCCGACAATTGATATCATTCAAAGACGAGGCTATGTACAACTTGAAAACAAACGGTTCATTCCGACAGAGCTTGGCGAAATCGTTCATTCATTGATGGTTGAATTTTTCCCGGAAATTATCGATATAGAATTTACCGCCAAAATGGAAGCGGATTTGGATAAGATCGAAGAAGGAAAAGTCGATTGGATTCAAATTATAGATACTTTCTATAAAGAATTTGAAAAACATGTGAAGCATGCCGATGAAGCGATTGAAAAAATTGAAATCAAAGATGAACCCGCAGGTGAAAATTGTGAGCTTTGCGGAGCCCCAATGGTTTATAAATTGGGTAAATATGGCAAATTTATGGCGTGTTCCAATTTTCCTGAATGCCGGAATACTAAAACGATTACAAAACCAATCGGCGTAAAATGTCCAAAATGTAAAACCGGGGAAATAGTGGAACGGAAAAGTAAAACGAAACGGGTTTTTTACGGTTGTGAAAAATACCCTGAATGTGACTTTATGTCTTGGGATAAGCCAATCAGTAGACCTTGTCCGAAATGTAATTCATTATTAGTAGAGAAGAAAGTAAAAAAAGGCGTTCAAGTTCAATGTATAAATTGCGATTATGTAGAGTCAACACAATGAAGTAAGGATGATGGTTATCATATGACAGAACAAATAGTAAATGTAATCGGAGCTGGACTTGCAGGAAGCGAAGCGGCTTGGCAAATCGCCAGCCGCGGAGTCAGAGTGAAATTGTATGAGATGCGTCCTGTGAAACAAACACCGGCCCATCATACGGATAAATTTGCTGAGCTGGTTTGTTCCAACTCTTTGCGTGCCAATACCCTTACCAATGCCGTAGGGATATTGAAAGAAGAAATGCGAATAATGAATTCGCTTATCATGGAGGCTGCTGATCGTGCAAGCGTCCCTGCAGGGGGCGCATTGGCCGTTGACCGCCATGAATTTTCGGGATATATCACGGAACAACTGAAGAATCATCCATTCATTGAAGTGATCAATGAGGAAGTGACGGAAATTCCTGAAGGGATTACGGTCATCGCGACAGGCCCTCTGACATCTGAATCTTTGGCCAAAAAGATTCAAGAATTGACAGGAGAAGAATACCTTTACTTTTATGATGCGGCAGCTCCAATCGTGGAAAAAGAAAGCATCAACATGGATAAGGTGTATGTAAAATCCCGCTATGACAAGGGAGAAGCCGCATATATCAACTGCCCGATGACGAAAGAAGAATTCGAACGGTTTTATGAAGCGCTGATCAATGCCGAAGTGGTTGAACTGAAAGAGTTTGAAAAGGAAATTTATTTTGAGGGCTGCATGCCCATTGAAGTAATGGCAAAGCGCGGACCGAAAACCCTATTGTTCGGCCCTTTAAAACCGGTGGGACTGGAAGACCCAAGAACCGGAGAGCGGCCATACGCCGTTGTTCAGCTGCGGCAGGACGATGCAGCCGGAACGCTTTATAATATGGTAGGATTTCAAACCCATTTAAAATGGGGAGCCCAAAAAGAAGTTTTCCGCCTCATCCCCGGTTTGGAAAATGTAGAAATCGTCCGATACGGGGTGATGCATCGGAACACGTTCATCAACTCGCCAAAATTGTTAAAGAAAACTTACCAGTTGAAATTCCGTCCGAATTTGTTTTTTGCGGGACAAATGACAGGCGTGGAAGGATATGTGGAGTCAGCGGGCAGCGGGCTTATAGCCGGAGTCAATGCGGCGCGGCTGGCGCAAGGAAAGGAACCGGTTGAATTTCCTGTGGAAACGGCTTTAGGAAGCATGGCCCGTTATATTACGGAGGCCGACCCAAACAACTTCCAGCCGATGAACGTTAACTTTGGATTATTCCCGGAACTTGGGGAACGCATCAAATCGAAGCAGGAACGGGCTTTGAAATACGCTGAACGCGCTATTGCAACAATTCGAAATTTTATGAATAATCAAACGATATAATTGATTTTAGCCTCTAAATGTTGCTATAATTTTAGAGGCTATTATTATGCCTGAAAACAAAAAAATGATGATTTTTTAACAAATTGTGAAGTTAAACTTATTTTTAACAATAATTTCTCATTTTTTACTTGATATAATTTGAAGTTCGGTATACAGTCGTGAATGGATGTTTTCACTGCATATACCAGACATGGAATGACGAGAGGTGTGCCTTAAATATTAAGGTGCTTCGGATAGAGGTGATCTGGTTGGACGTTCAACCAATGCAAGCGCTCGATGAATTTCTTCGGGTGATTCAAATAGAAAAAAATTTTTCCGTCCATACGGTAAAAGAATATGAACGGGATATTACCCAGTTCATCACCTTTTTGCATTCTGAAGGCGTCAATGATTTAAATGAAGCGGAATATTTGCATGCGCGGCTGTTTGTAACGAGACTGTATGAAGAAAAGCTGTCCCGCGCAACCATTTCAAGAAAAATTTCTGCAATCCGCACCTTTTTCCGTTTTCTCAACCGGGATTATGGAATCGATGTGTCACCTTTTTTATCTTTGTACCATCCAAAAAAAGAAAAATTATTGCCGGATTTTTTTTATGAAGATGAGCTGGAACAACTTTTTGCAGCGAATAAAGGAAATGATTTTAAATCTATCCGCAATATGGCCCTTTTGGAATTGTTATATGCGACAGGGATCCGTGTCAGCGAATGCGTTTCCATTGAACTGGATGATATCGATTTTCATTATTCCATTTTGCGGGTAATGGGAAAAGGGAGAAAGGAAAGAATCGTCCCATTCGGGCAATACGCCCATGAGGCATTGTTGAGATATATCAATGAAGCCAGACCGTTCATCATGAAAGATAAAAAACATAACCGCTTATTCGTGAATATGCGTGGAGGCGAACTGACTGCCCGCGGTGTCCGTCATATATTAAATGAAATGATTAAAAATGCAAGTTTGCATACAAAGATTTATCCTCATATGCTTCGGCATACTTTTGCCACCCATTTGTTGAACAATGGGGCAGATTTAAGAACAGTTCAGGAATTGCTCGGACATGCGAACTTATCCTCCACACAAATATATACACATGTTACAAAGGAACACCTTCGAAGTACTTATATGAAGGCGCATCCGAGAGCATAATGGTAAGGAGGGATTAAAATGGAAATGCATGCTACGACAATATTTGCCATCCACCATAACGGCAGATGTGCGATGGCAGGAGACGGGCAAGTAACATTGGGGAATTCCGTCGTAATGAAACACACTGCAAGAAAAGTTAGAAGACTGTTTAACGGCAAGGTGCTGGCCGGATTTGCCGGTTCGGTCGCCGATGCCTTTACGCTGTTTGAAATGTTTGAGGCGAAATTGAATGAATTTAGCGGCAATTTGCCACGGGCGGCGGTGGAAGTGGCGAAACAATGGCGTGGAGACAAGATTCTCCGCCAATTGGAAGCGATGCTGCTTGTCATGGACAAAAATACATTGCTATTGATTTCAGGTACCGGTGAAGTGATCGAACCTGACGATGGAATTCTTGCAATCGGCTCCGGCGGAAACTATGCCCTTGCAGCAGGAAGAGCTTTAAAACAACATGCCGGTGACCATATGACCGCGGAACAAATTGCAAAAGCGGCTTTATCGATCGCGGCAGAGATTTGCGTATTTACAAATCATCATATTATTGTGGAGGCGCTGGACTGATGACGACACTTACGCCAAGACAAATTGTGGAACAGTTAAATAGGTATATAGTGGGCCAGGATGCTGCAAAAAGGGCAGTAGCAATTGCATTAAGAAATAGATATAGAAGATCTCTCCTTAGCGATGAGCTGAAAAATGAAGTCATTCCGAAAAACATTTTAATGATTGGTCCAACTGGCGTTGGGAAAACGGAGATTGCACGCAGAATTGCAAAGTTGACGAACGCCCCTTTTGTGAAAGTGGAAGCGACGAAGTTTACGGAAGTCGGCTATGTCGGCAGGGATGTGGAATCGATGGTCCGCGATCTCGTAGAGGCTTCCAGAAGGCTCGTGAAGGAAGAAATGATGGAAAAAGTGAAGGAGCAGGCAGAACAGCAGGCGAACGAAGCATTGGTGAAATTGCTTGTACCTTCGAAAACAAAAACAAAAATGGCGCAAAATCCGTTTGAATTCCTTTTTGGCGGCCAAAAACACGAACCTTCTTCAGATTCTCAGGAAGAAGCCGAAATCCGCCAAAAACGGGCAAAAGTAAAAGAAGATTTATTGGCCGGCAAGCTTGAAGACGAGTGGGTTACGGTTGAAGTGACAGAACAAAATACAGCCTTTTTGGATATGATGATTCCAGGAATGCCGGAACTTGGTTCAAGCGGAATGCAAGATATGCTGTCAAGCCTTGTTCCAAAGAAAACGAAAAAACGCCGAATGAAAGTGAAAGACGCCCGCCGCGTTTTAACGGTGGAAGAGGCGAATAAATTGATCGATTCCGAAGAATTGGCGCAAGAGGCCATCCGTCGCGCCGAACAATCCGGCATCATTTTCATCGATGAAATCGACAAGATTGCCAGCAGAGGCCAACATTCTTCCGCGGACGTTTCCCGGGAGGGCGTTCAAAGGGATATTTTGCCGATTGTCGAAGGTTCTACCGTACCGACAAAATATGGTCCGGTCAAAACGGACTATATGCTCTTTATTGCAGCCGGTGCATTCCATATGTCCAAACCGAGCGACCTTATTCCGGAATTGCAAGGACGCTTTCCAATCCGCGTTGAATTGGATAAATTGACGAAGGATGATTTTGTCCGCATCTTAAAAGAGCCGGACCAATCGCTTATTTTGCAATATAAAGCTTTGCTTGAAACAGAAGGGGTCTTAATCGATTTTACGGATGATGCAATCGAGCGGATAGCGGAGATTGCAACGGAAGTAAATCAACAGACAGACAATATTGGAGCAAGAAGATTGCATACCATCATGGAACGTTTGCTTGAAGAATTATCCTTCGAAGCTCCGGAAATTGCTCCAACCCATATTCAAATTACCCGTGCATATGTCGATCAAAAACTTGGAGAAATTTCTAAAAACAAAGATTTGTCCCAATTTATTCTATGACTTTGAAATAAAAAGAGCATTTTCTAGAATACGAAAAGAATTAAAAAACCCTGGGAGGATATTGTTATGGATTTATTAACAAAAACTCGAAAAATCAATGCATTATTGCAAAAATCAGCCGGAAAACCGGTAAATTTCAAAGAGATGGCGGATACATTAGGAGAAATCATCGACAGCAACGTATTCATCGTTAGCCGTAAAGGAAAGCTTTTGGGCATTTCCATACATCAAAAAATCGAAAATGAACGCATGAAAAAAATGTTGGAAGAACGCAGATTCCCTGAAGATTACACAAAAAGTCTTCTTGAAATTACCGAAACATCTCCAAATATTGACATCAACAGTGAATATACAATTTTCCCAGTGGAAAACCGAGATATCTTTAAAAACGGCTTGACGACAATCGTGCCGATTATCGGAGGCGGCGAGCGCTTGGGAACATTGATTTTGGGCCGTTTGCATGAAAAATTCGGCGATGATGATTTGATCTTGGCGGAATATGGTGCGACAGTTGTCGGAATGGAAATCTTGCGCGAAAAAGCGGAAGAGATTGAAGAAGAAGCCCGCAGCAAAGCGGTGGTGCAAATGGCCATCAATTCATTGTCATATAGTGAATTGGAAGCGATTGAGCACATTTTTGAAGAGCTTGACGGAAATGAAGGGTTGCTTGTTGCTTCTAAAATCGCCGATCGTGTCGGCATTACTCGTTCCGTGATCGTAAACGCCCTTCGAAAACTTGAATCCGCCGGCGTGATTGAATCGAGATCCCTCGGCATGAAAGGGACATATATCAAAGTATTGAATGACAAATTCCTGTCTGCATTGGCTGAAATTAAGATGAAGTAATATTCTCTTCTTTGGTTAAAACAGATTCAGAAGGTTTCATCTTTTGATGAAACCTTTTTTAATATAATTTATCGATATGAAAAATTAGTGAATTTTTTCTAGAACTTTTTTATCACTATTGGTATGGGAAAATTTATCATTTACGAAGCATTAGGCCAATTTTTATTTTGAAATAAAACTTTGGTTGTTGAAATTGTGTCTTTTTTTTAAACAAGGGACAAAAAAATTGATTCGGATAGCCTATGAAAAAGTACCAAAAGACGATAGACACTTGGAATTATCTTCTTTACAATTGATACTAGTATTGAGTAAGTATTTTTATACGATTCAAAAAGGAGGGAATGGGTTGGAATTATTCGATGCATCAATTAGTAATTTGGAACATGGTTTAAAATATGCATCTCTGAAAAACAAGACTATCGCACAAAATATCGCGAATGTCGATACGCCTAATTACAAGGCAAAAGATGTAAGTTTTAAAAAACTTTTGTCTGAAGAAAATCAAAAACAGATTAGGGCGTATAAAACAGATTTTCGACATTTTGATTTTGTGATTAAACCATCTACTCACGTTGTATATAGTTATGAAAACTACCAATATCGCCATAACGGCAACGGAGTAGATATGGACCAGGAAATGGCGGATCTTGCCAAAAACACGATTTACTATAATGCGCTGATTGATCGCATTAACGGTAAATTCAGCTCGTTGAATACGGTCATCAAAGGAGGGAAATAGGAATGTCGGTCTTTTCTAGCATGAATACAACAACATCCGCTCTAACAGCGCAACGATTGCGAATGGATGTCATTTCCTCAAACATCGCAAATATCGATACAACCCGCGCCAGACAAGTGAATGGAGAGTGGGAGCCATACAGAAGAAAAACGGTGGCCCTCGCAAGCAGCGAAGGAACATTTTCATCCTTTTTGAATAAGGCGATGGGGAAAAGCGACAGCCCAGGTAATGGCGTAAAGGTCACGAAAATCAACGAGGATTATGACACCCCATTTAAGCTTGTCTATAATCCAAGTCACCCGGATGCAAACGAGGACGGATATGTCCGAATGCCGAATGTTGATTTGTTGAAGGAAATGGTGGATTTAATCTCCGCCACACGTTCTTATGAAGCGAATGTAACCGTATTAAACGCCAATAAATCGATGTTGACGAAGGCGTTGGAAATAGGGAAATAGGAAATGGAGGATGAAGTGACTTGGAAATCAACTCAACAGCTTTTTCCATTCAACAACTGAATAAGGGAATAGAAGGATCTAATCAACGTACACCTTTTGAAGCGCAAAAAAGTTTTGCGAATACATTAAAAGATGCGCTCGACAAAGTGAACAACTACCAAGTTCAATCAGATGCACTGACAAATAAGCTGGTACAAGGTGAAGATGTGGAATTGCATGAAGTGATGATTGCGGCACAAAAGGCCAGCATCACCTTGAATGCGACAGTGGAAATTCGCAATAAAGCAATTGAAGCATACCAGGAAATCATGCGAATGACTGTTTAATCTACGGTTACCAACGGAATATAAAATGTTAGTGTATTCATTAGTACCGGAGGATTTATAATGAATGATCGACTTAAGAAAATAAAAACCGACACCATTCACTTTTGGAAAAGTCGGACAAAAAAGCAAAAGGGTGCATTGATTGGAACATTGGCCGGGGTTGTGGTGATTGCGTCTCTCATTACATACATAACGACACGAACGGAAATGGTACCGCTTTTCACCGAATTATCTGCGAAAGAAGCCGGTGAAATTGCGGAAATATTAAGTTCACAAGGAATTACATATGAAATCGCTCCCGGCGGAACAAATATATTGGTGCCGGAAGATCAAGTGGATAACATAAAAGTATCTTTGGCTGCGCAAGGATACCCTGAATCCGGAGAAATCAGCACAACGTTTTTTACTGAAAACGCGGGCTTTGGCATGACGGACAATGAATTTAATGTCATCAAGCACGAAGCTCTTGAAACCGAATTGGAAAACCTCATCAAGAAAATCGATGGCATCAAAGATGCAAAAGTCATGATTTCTATGCCGGAAAAAGGGGTTTTTATTCATTCGGATACGGAGAACGAAGAAGCTTCCGCAGCTGTCATTATACATACTGAACCCGGTTATAAATTTTCTGAAGAACAAATTCGGACGCTATACAACCTCGTATCAAAAAGTGTTCCAAATTTAAGCCCGGAAAATATTACAATTTCCAATCAATATTCTGAATACTACGATTTGGAACCTGATTCTTCCAACGGTTCCATTGACTCGGTTGAAGGTCAAATGAATGTAAAGAAGACAATTGAAAAAGATTTGGAACGGCAAGTACATAAAATGCTCGGAACATTAATGGGACAAGACAAGGTTGTTGTATCAGTAACAACCGATATCGACTTTAAGAAAGAAAATCGGGAAGAGAAATTGGTTGAACCGGTAGATAAAGAAAATATGGAAGGCATTGAGATCAGTGCCCAGCGCATCACGGAAACCTATTCAGGCATGGATGGGGCTGCCGGTCCGACGGAAATGGGCGACCCGACTGATAATGCAACCGGATATCAAGAAGTGACAAACGGAGATGGGGATTACGAACGAATTGAAGAAACGGTGAATAACGAAGTAAACCGGATTAATAGAACAATTCAAGAAAGCCCATATAAAATCCGTGATATCGGCATACAAGTCATGGTTGAACCGCCTGTTCCAGAAGATCCAACATCTCTCTCCGATACGGTCGTTGACGACATAGAAAAAATTTTGGCAACGGTTGTCCGCACTTCCATTGATAAAGAAGCTGCCGGGGAGTTGACAGATGAAGATATTGAAAATAAAATTGTTGTCTCTGTTCAACCATTCTATGGAAATGATGTAAAAAATTCTGAAGAATTTCCGACAATTCCTTGGTGGATTTGGGTTGTTGGAGGAATATTGGTTGCTGCGATTATCTTGCTTGTTGTGTATATCATCCGCTCCAGAAAACATCATGAAGAAGAATATGAAATCATCGAAGAACAAGAGAAAATACACGTGGATGATATTAATCAAGAAAAAGAAACAGAGTCTACGATTCGTCGCAAGCAGCTGGAAAAAATGGCAAAAGAAAGACCGGAAGAGTTCGCAAAATTGTTGCGCAGCTGGATTGCTGAAGATTAACGGATAGGAGGTTCGACTGTGTCCAGAAAGGAAAGAGGGTTGACAGGGAAACAAAAAGCTGCGCTGCTGCTCATATCATTGGGGCCGGAAGTATCTGCCAATGTATATAAACATTTAACAGAAGAAGAAATCGAACGGCTTACATTGGAAATTTCGGCAGTCAAAAAAGTTGAACCTGAAGTGAAAGAACAGATTATTGAAGAATTCCATAACATAGCCCTTGCACAAGATTACATATCCCAAGGCGGTATCGGATATGCAAAAACGATCCTTGAAAAAGCGTTGGGTCCCGAGCAGGCTCAGAACATTATTAACCGTCTGACATCATCATTGCAGGTGAGACCTTTTGACTTTGCCAGAAAAGCAGATCCGTCGCAGATTTTAAATTTTATACAAAATGAGCATCCTCAGACCATTGCGCTGATTCTGTCGTATCTGGAACCGCAGCAGGCAGGTGTCATCTTATCCTCATTGCCGCAGGAAATGCAAGCGGATATTGCAAGACGGATTGCCACGATGGAATCGACATCCCCGGAAGTCATCAGTGAAATCGAAGCGGTTTTGGAACGGAAGTTATCCTCGACTTTTACACAGGATTACACGGAGACCGGCGGCATCGATGCAGTGGTGGAAGTGTTGAATGGCGTGGATCGCCAAACGGAAAAAACGATTCTCGATGCATTGGAAATTCAAGATCCCGAACTTGCGGAAGAAATCAAAAAACGCATGTTTGTATTCGAAGATATCGTGACGCTTGATAATCGTTCGATTCAACGGGTCATCCGGGATTGCGATAATGAAGATTTGCTTTTGGCCATGAAAGTTTGCAGCGATGAAGTGAAAGAAATTCTATTCCGCAATATGTCCCAAAGAATGGCGGAAACCTTTAAAGAAGAATTGGAAATTATGGGGCCCGTTCGCCTGCGTGATGTGGAAGAAGCGCAAACGAGAATTGTATCCATCATTCGCCGATTAGAAGAAGCAGGAGAGATTATTATTGCCCGTGGAGGAGGAGATGACGTCATTGTCTAAAATTATCCGTTCGGGCGAGACGATGGAAAAAAAAACCGGAACGGTTCAAATTAAAATTCGCGATGTGTTTGCGAAACAATTTGAAGCCGATTCAAATGCAGGCGAAAAGGAACAATCCGTTTCGTTGGAGGAAGTTTATAAAGAACGTGAACGCATTCTTGAAGAAATGAAAAGGGAAATCCAATCAAAAAGGGAAGAATTTGAAAAATATCGCCAATCCAAATTGGAGGAAATCGAAACGTTAAAACAACAATGGGGCGAAGAAAAGCTCATTCTGCAAAAAGAAGCTTATGATGAGGGATTCCAACAAGGCTATGAAGAAGGTATGAAAAAAGCTGCCGCCGATATGGAAAACGCGTTGAATCTTGCAAATGAAACCATTGAAAATGCCCGCATCAATGCGCAAAAATACCTTGAAGAACAGGAACAGGTGATTTTGGAATTGGCTTTGAAATCGGCCGAAAAAATCATCGGCGCGGCCCTTAAAAAAGATGAAACGCTGTTTCTTTCCATTGTACGGCGGGGATTGAAGGAAGCCCGTGAAAGCAAAGAAATAAAGTTGTATGTATCCCCTGCATATTATCAGTTGGTAACGGAAAACCGTGAAGAATTGGCGGTCATGTTTCCACCGGATGTACCGTTTTTGATTTTTGTCAATGAAGATATGGACGATACCGACGGCTATATCGAAACGAACCATGGGCGGATTGTCCTATCGATTGACGAGCAATTGAAAGAATTGCGCCTAAAACTCAGCGAAATGCTAGAAAGTAGGGATTGATCATATGAAAGCAGCTGATTTGATCAACCAGATCCCTGTCGTTGATACTTTTAAAAAATACGGAAAAGTGACAAGGGTTGTAGGGCTGTTAATCGAATCGCAAGGTCCCGAATGTTCCATCAATGATGTTTGTAAAATACATGTGCGTACCAAAAACGGACATGAAGTGATTTTGGCGGAAGTGGTGGGTTTTAAAGATGAGTATGTCATGTTAATGCCCTTTACTTCCGTAAGAGAAATTTCCATCGGATGTTTAGTGGAAGGAACAGGCCGCGCTTTGGAGGTAAAAGTCGGGCCCGAACTGATTGGGAAAGTGCTTGATTCGCTGGGGAACCCTTTTGATGGCACTCCGCTTCCGAGAGGACTCGTCTCTGTCCCGACGGAAAACGACCCTCCCAATCCGTTGCATCGTCCACCCATTGATTGTCAATTAGAAGTGGGGGTCAAAGCGATCGATGCCATGTTAACGGTCGGGCGGGGGCAAAGGGTTGGGATTTTTGCAGGGTCCGGAGTAGGGAAAAGTACCCTTCTCGGGATGATCGCCCGAAATACAAGAGCCGATTTGAACGTCATCGCGCTGATCGGCGAACGCGGAAGGGAAGTAAGAGAGTTTATTGAGAGGGACCTTGGGGAAGAAGGATTGAAACGTTCCATTGTGGTTGCGGCCACCGGCGATCAGCCGGCACTCATGAGGATTAAAGGAGCATTTACGGCAACGGCCATTGCGGAATATTTCCGCGACCGTGGGATGAATGTCATGCTGATGATGGATTCTGTTACACGGGTTGCGATGGCACAGAGGGAAATCGGATTGGCAACCGGTGAACCGCCGGCACAAAAAGGATACACCCCTTCCGTATTCTCCATTTTGCCCAAACTTCTTGAAAGAACGGGAACGAGCATGAAAGGAAGCATTACCGCTTTCTATACGGTGCTCGTTGACGGAGATGATATGAATGAACCGATAGCGGATACGGTGAGGGGGATTTTGGATGGCCATATCGTTTTGGATCGCGCCCTTGCCAACAAAGGACATTATCCGGCAATCAACATACTGAAAAGTGTCAGCCGCCTGATGAACCATATATCTGCCCAAGAACATGTAAAAGCTGCCGAGAGAATTCGCGAATTATATTATACATACGCCAAATCGGAAGACTTGATTAACATAGGTGCATATAAAAAAGGAACATCGAGGGAAATAGATGAAGCGATTCATTATGAACCACTCATCACCCGTTTTTTAAAGCAGGGGTTTAAAGAAAAAGTGACCCTTGAAGAAAGCGTCAATGAATTGATTGAGCTGGCGAATGGGGGTGGCAGATGATGGTTCAATATACATATCGATTCGAAAAAGTGTTGACGATTCGCGAACAGGAAAAACGGCAGTTCGAAGCGGCTTATCATGAGGCGGTCCGTTCCTTTGAAAAAGTGGCAACCCAATTGTATGAATTACTAAAGAAAAAAGAGCAACTCATCGGTTACCAAAACGACCGTCTGAAAAGCGGTTCAACAATTGATGAAATCCATCATTATGCGATATTCATCAACAGTTTGGATCATGCCATTGAAGACGTGCAAAAAAAGGTCAGCCAGGCAAGGGCGAGAATGCAATGGTATGAACAAAAATTATTAGAAAAAAACTTGGAAGTACGAAAGTTTGAGAAAATGCGAGAGAAGGATTTTCAGACATTTCAAGAGGAACAAAACCGTATTGAATCCCAAAACTTGGACGAGCTTTCCTCCCTTATATATAACCAGAAAATATTCAGGTGATTTTATGGCAAAAATAAATAAAATTNTAAAAAATAACCAAATATCTGAAGGGGCAGAAGAAAAATCACCAGGTTTCTTTCAAAAATTGTTCGCATGGGTGATTATTCCGCTGTTGTTTGTAGTTGCAATCTTGCTCGTCATTGCCCAATTTACAAACACGAATGTATTCGAAAAAGCTTCCGAAGTATTGCCTTTCGACAAAAAGGACGCATCGCCTTCCAATACAAAGGAAATTGATGAAGAAATCCTTTTGTTGAAAGCGGAAATCAAAGAAAAGGATGCTGAAATTGAAAAACTTCAAAGAGAGCTGGATGATGCGATTGCTGAGAAAGAAAACCAGATTGCGATACAAAAAGATTTAAGAAGAAAAATAGAAGAATTGGAATCTGGAAAACTGGAAACAAGAAAAGATTTAAAAGAAATTGTAAAGACCTATGAAAACATGTCGGCAAAAGCAGTTGCACCGATTATTGCCGAATTGGGAGACGAACAGGCGTTGGAAATTTTATCGAACATGAAGCCTGATAAGCTGTCCCAAGTGCTGGCAAAAATGGAGCCGAAAGATGCGGCGCGATATACGGAACTGTTGGCAGCAAAGAAAANCATAGANCCGGAATCTTAATTTGAAAGGAGGTGCAACGCGTAATGATGAGTGTCGGAATGCCCATTGCTGCAGCCCGTTCGTTGACGGGTCCGCCAGAAACCAAAACGGTATTTACAACGAATATGAAGTTTGGAGAAGTTTTTAAGAAAGTGGCTGCAGAGATAAGAGGGCAGAAGGGGATCCANGAGCCGTCAAATCCGGAAATTCAATCACTGCTGAAAGCTGACGCCCTTGAAGAAGTTTTCGGATTGCTTGGAATTACCAATGACGAAGGATTGTTGTTGGTTGGTTCCGGCGAAGAAGAAAAAATGGCGGCAATGGACGAAGTATTGAACAATCTTGATGACCTCTTATCATTGGTCAACATGGACCTGAAACAACTGAATGAAATCATTCAGGAGTTGTCGGAAGAAGAGTTTGGTATTGTAAATGTTTGGGATTTCATAAAATGGATCAACGAAGATTCCGACTTTTCGGAGAAGCTTATATCCGGTATACATAAACAGGACAATGGCGCCGTTCAGATGTTGCGATTGTTAAAGTTGGTCCAATCAATAGGGGAAAATTCCGAATTGATGTTAGATCAGACTGAACAAATCACCAATTTAAAGACATTGTTGCAGACGATCGGAGATAACCTTTCGAAAGAAGCGACAAATACGTCAGGGAAAGTCTCTTTGGAAGGATTTCAAAAAGTAGTAAAACAAGCGGAAATAAAATATGAAACCGCTCATGCCCTGCATCAACATTCATCATCGGAAACGAGAACGGCGGCCATTACAATACATAACCCAAATCGTACATCACAGGCCGAGTCGCTGGCCAAGCAGATCGAAACATTGTTGCAACGCAGCCAATTATCCAACTCCAATGGAACAACGAAGCTTTTCATAAAACTCTATCCTGAACATTTAGGCTCAATCCGCATCGAATTAGTGCAAAGGGATGGGGTCATGTCCGCCCGGTTGCTGGCATCAACATCCCTTGGCAAAGAATTGTTGGATAGCCAGATTCATCAACTGAAACAAGCGTTTATTCAGCAAAATATTCAGCTTGAAAGAATTGACATACACCAAAGTTTGCAGGAAACGGATTTGAGGGATCGCAATTTCTCCAACCATATGTTTAAAGAAGAACAGCACTCCGAACAGGAAGAACAGCCTTCAGAAGAAAGGGAAGAGGAAGAAAAAATCTCATTCAAAGATTATTTGATTGATGAGGAAGTGTAACGATGTCTGAGATGTCAAAAATTACGAGCGATTATTATTTATCGAATGCTAAAAAAGTAGAGAAGAAGACCGGAAATTCTGTTCTTGGAAAAGACGATTTTTTAAAAATTTTAATTACCCAATTGCAGCATCAAGATCCAACTGCACCGGTGAATGACAAAGAGTTTATCGCCCAAATGGCCCAATTCTCCGCTTTGGAACAAATGCAAAACATGACAAAAGCGATGGAAGATTTGCTTGAATCCCAATTGGAAACACAATTAATGGCATACACAAGTTTTTTGGGACAGGAAGTCAAATGGCATGAAATTACAGATCAACTGGACAAAAACGGAATGCCGATCATCAACGAAGGACAGGGCAGAATTGTCGAACTGAAATTTAAGAATCAAATGCCTGTGTTTGTATTGGACGATGGCAAAGAAATCGGCGCAGGAAATATTTCTTCTGTTCTAAAGAGGGATGCCGGGCAATCCGTTTCCGAAAATCCGCTCGTTGAAGCAAGCAGGCTGATTGGAAGAAAAGTGCAATACCAAAATGAAAATGGAGAAATTGTTCAGGGAATCATTGAAGCGGTGACAAGCAACAATCAATGGATCGAATTTATATTGGATAACCAAATCCGTTTAAAGAAAGGGCAATTTGAGCTTGTCCAGGAATAAAGCGGTTAAGATAACAAATTTGAAAGGAGAACGAGAATCATGCTACGTTCCATGTATTCAGCAATTTCTGGGTTAAGAAATCATCAAACAAAATTAGATGTGATAGGAAACAATATTTCCAATGTCAATACATATGGGTTTAAAAAGAGCCGGACTGTATTCAAAGAAATGGTGGCTCAGAACATCGGAAGCGCTTCCGGAGCGACGGCAACCCGCGGTGGTGTCAACCCAAAACAGGTCGGCTTGGGTTCCACAATGGCAGCGATTGATACAATTCATTCTACCGGAGCCCTTCAATCGACTTCCCGCACCCTTGATTTGGCAATTTCAGGAGAAGGGTTCTTCATGGTGGCCGATTCCATTGATGCAACAAAAACGGGCTTCACCAATATTTTATTCACAAGAGACGGCAACTTTTACATGGACAAAGACGGTTATCTTGTCAATGCTGAAGGGAAGTACTTGGTCGGTGTCACTGCCGGCAGTGCGGTAGGGGATACAAGCACTGATCCGGTATTCCCAAGCCCGGATGATGTTGAAGTTATAACAACCGACGATTTGGCAGGCGGCAGTGTCACTCCTGCAACTTGGCAGGAATTGATTTCCGGCAAGAGTTACGGTCCAATCCGGATCCCCACGGATGCCACTGAATTAAGCATCGGTCAGGACGGTACCGTTACATTTGTCGATGCGGATGGCAACTTGAAATGGGCCGGACAAATTGTATTGGCCAAATTTTCTAATGCCGGCGGTTTGCAAAAGGCAGGAAACAACTACTATAAGCTGACAGAAAACTCCGGCAACCCATATGTTCAAGTTGGAACGGTGGCAGGGTTGGGTTCCATCGAATCCGGATTCCTTGAAATGTCAAACGTGGATTTATCTGAAGAATTTACGGAAATGATTGTCGCACAGCGGGGATTCCAGGCAAATGCCCGCACCATTACTACTTCCGACCAAATTTTGGAAGAGTTAGTGAATTTGAAAAGATAAAGAATTTATACATATTAATTAGTTGATTTAGAAACGGGAGTGCAAAGGAGGGTCGGGCCGGCTCTTTCCTACCCGGCCCTGTTTCAATGATCCAATTAACAAAACTGAACGGAAAACCCTTTACATTAAACGCATTATACATAGAAACTGTCGAATCTTTTCCGGATACGACCATTACGCTGACAAATGGCCGGAAATATATTGTGAAAGAATCGGAACAAGAAGTTCAAAAGAAAGCATCGGATTATTATCGTTCGATTCAGGTGCTGTCAAACCCCCAACTGCGAGGTGTCGTAAATGAAGAATAATAAATTGTTAACGGTAATGCTCATCATTTTAGTGACGATTACGTTAATCGGGGTTGTTCTTTTTGTGTTATTGACGCAATTTAATAAGCAATCTTCAGCTTTGGAGCCATCCATCGATGAAATCCTGGAATCCAGCGTAGATGTGCCTGAAATCACAACGAACTTGGCGGATGGAAAATTTATTCGCATCCAATTGACCATTCAGACAGACAACCCTAAAGCGGCAAAAGAACTTCAGAAACGGGATTTCCAAACAAACAACATCATCATTGAAGAGCTATCCGAGTTGACGGAAGAGAACTTAAAAGGAAAAGACGGAAAAACCCTATTAGAATCTACAATCAAAACCCGATTAAATGAGTTGATGCAAGAGGGTGAAGTAGTGCAAGTATACATTACCTCCTACATGATTCAGTAAAGTAACTTGTTGAAATGGAGGTGGACAAATGCCAGGTGATGTATTATCCCAATCGGAAATCGATGCTCTGCTTTCCGCGCTTTCCACAGGAGAAATGTCGGCAGATGAAATGAAAGCGGAGGAAGAAAAGAAAAAAGTCAAGGTTTATGACTTCAAGCGTGCCCTCCGTTTTTCAAAGGATCAAATCCGGAGTCTAACCCGGATTCATGAGAACTTTGCAAGACTGTTAACAACATATTTTTCTGCCCAGCTCAGAACATATGTGCAAATTTCTGTTGCTTCCGTCGATCAAATTCCTTTTGAAGAATTTGTTCGTTCCATCCCTAATATGACGCTGATAAACGTTTTCGAAGTACCGCCGTTGGACGGAAACATCTTGATGGAAATCAATCCGAACATCGCTTACTCGATGCTAGACCGTCTAATGGGCGGCAGCGGTACAAGCTATTCCAATGTGGACAATTTGACGGAAATTGAACAAAAAATCATGACGAACTTATTTGAACGATCCTTCGAAAATTTGCGGGAAGCTTGGGAAAATATCGCTGATATAGATCCGGTTTTTGTGGAACTGGAAGTAAATCCGCAATTTTTGCAAATGATATCACCGAATGAAACAGTGATTGTCATTTCCATGAACACCATTATCGGCGAAACATCCGGAATGATTAACATATGCATCCCGCATGTAGTTTTAGAGCCGATTATACATAATCTATCTGTTCAATATTGGATGCAATCCAAAACGAAGGAACCGACAGAAGCCCAAATTAAAGCTCTGGAAACGAAAGTAAAAGAATCGNACTTGGAGCTGATTGTTGAATTAGGGAAGTCTGCGATTACAATCGAAGACTTTTTGACGTTGGAGATCGGCGATGTCATCCAGCTCGATCAAAAAATACAAGAACCATTGATTCTAAAAATTGGGGATATCCCAAAATTTACTGTACAACCTGGAAAATTAAAGAAAAAAATGGCAGTTCAAATTATTGAGTCTTTGAATGGAGGAGAAGAAGATGAACGATGATATGCTCTCCCAAGAAGAAATTGAGGCCCTATTGCGCGGCGAAACATTGGACGACAGACTGAATTTGAATGTGGAAGAATTTCTGACGGAAATGGAACGGGATGCTTTAGGTGAAATCGGAAATATTTCGTTTGGAAGCTCTGCAACCGCGTTATCTGCTTTGTTGGGGCAGAAAGTGGAGATTACAACCCCTGTTGTGTCGATCATCAACCGCAATAACCTGGAACAGGAGTTTCCGCATCCTTATGTTGCTGTTCAAGTGGAATATACAGAAGGTTTAAGCGGTGTGAATTTATTAGTCATTAAACAATCGGATGCAGCGATTATTGCAGATTTGATGCTTGGCGGTGACGGGCGCAATCCGAGTCCGGATTTAGGGGAAATTCAATTAAGCGCCATTCAGGAAGCGATGAACCAGATGATGGGCTCAGCTGCGACTTCCATGTCCGCCGTATTCAACAAAAAAGTGGATATTTCACCTCCTTCTCTTGCGCTCATGAATATTAAAGAAAGCGAAGGGGAAGAAAATATTCCGGATGATGAGATCTTAGTGAAGGTTTCATTCCGGCTGCGCATCGGGGATTTAATTGATTCCACCATAATGGAATTATTGCCGTTGGATTTTAGCAAAAAATTAGTAAAAACTTTGCTTGGGGAAAGCGAAGACATACAACCAGAAGTACCGGCAAATCCCGGAATCCAGGAACATGCGGCTCAAACGCAGCCGACCCCATCTGCGCATTGGGAACGGCCGGATTATCAAACCGGAAAATCGGTTTATGAAGAGCATGCCGCTACCATCCAGGACACGCCGAGCTTCATAAATACTACAAAACAAAGGGAACCTGTAAACATACATCAAGCTGAATTCGCGTCTTTCGAACAGCCGAAAATGAGCGAAACGGAAGCGCGCAATTTAAACATTCTGCTCGATATACCGTTGGAAGTTACGGTTGAGCTTGGACGGACAAAACATTCTGTAAAAGAGATTTTACAATTGACTTCAGGTTCCATTATTGAATTAAACCGGTTGGCCGGCGAGCCGGTGGATATTTTAGTGAATAACCGTCTCATTGCAAAAGGTGAAGTGGTCGTAATCGATGAAAATTTTGGTGTAAGAATCACGGACATCATTAGTCAAACTGAACGAATTAATCAATTGAAATAAAATGGGGGAATATTGGGTATGTCAAAAAGAATTTTGGTTGTTGATGATGCAGCGTTCATGCGCATGATGATCAAGGATATTTTAACGAAAAACGGCTATGAGGTCGTTGGCGAGGCGGCTGATGGGATGCAGGCTGTGGAAAAATATAATGAACTGCGTCCGGATTTAGTCACGATGGACATTACAATGCCGGAAATGGACGGGATTACGGCATTGAAAAAAATTAAAGAACTGGATCCGAATGCCGTAGTCATTATGTGTTCTGCCATGGGGCAACAGGCAATGGTCATCGATGCGATCCAGGCAGGCGCCAAAGATTTTATTGTCAAGCCTTTCCAAGCTGATCGGGTGATCGAAGCAATACAAAAAGCAATAGGTTGATTGAAAATGAAGAATTTAAAGAAAATCGGAATCATCATTTCTTTGTTTGCCATAATTCTGGTGACAACTCCAATACATATTGTTTTCGCAATTGAAAAAAATGACATGATTACGGACGAGTATTTGCAAAATCCGGGAGCGGAAAGTTCAGATTCTACAGCTGTCAAAGAACAGACAGCTGTAGGGCTCACTGCATGGGATTATGTAAAAATGATTCTTGCCCTGCTTTTGGTTCTCATGCTGTTGGTTTGGGTTTTGAAATTTATCAATAAAAAGAGCTCCCATTTCCAGCAAAATCATCTTGTGAAAAATTTAGGCGGGATTTCCCTCGGTTCACAAAAATCCGTTCAGGTTTTGCAAATAGGAGAGGCATTATATATCGTCGGAGTGGGAGATAATGTGGAACTCATCAAGGAAATTACGGATCGTGCGGAAGTTGAAAGACTGTTGGACTTTTACAATGAAAAACAAATGCCCGCAACAACGGCTCCATATATAGGGGAATTGTTCAACAAGCTGAAAGGAAAGTCAACGAAATCCGCCGATGGGATGCATTCGGATTTCGGCAGCCTGTTAAATCAGCGTTTATCCGAAATCAAAGAGTCGCGTCGGGAAGGGCTTGAAAAATGGAAGGAAAAGGAGCATGAAAAATAATGGAACAGTTCATTTCACTCTTTTCTGACTCTGATCCGTCAAACGTCGCTACTTCCTTGAAATTGCTGTTGTTATTGACGGTGTTATCTCTTGCACCAAGCATTTTAATCTTAATGACATCCTTCACGCGGATTGTCATTGTACTGTCCTTTACAAGGACGGCCCTGGCGACGAACCAAACTCCGCCCAATCAGGTCATTATAGGGTTGGCGTTGTTTCTGACGTTCTTTATCATGGCTCCAACCTTCCAACAAGTCAATGAAGAAGCGCTGCAGCCGCTTTTAAATGAAGAAATAGGCCTGGATGAAGCTTACTCAAGGGCAAGCGGACCTTTCAAGGAATTTATGGCAAAACATACAAGACAGCAAGACCTGGAACTGTTTTTGCAATATAGTCAGNCGGAAAGGCCTCAATCGATAAAGGAAATCCCTTTAACCACTTTAGTGCCGGCATTTGCGTTGAGCGAATTGAAAACGGCCTTCCAGATGGGATTCATGATTTTTATTCCGTTCATTGTCATTGATATGGTCGTGGCAAGCGTATTAATGTCCATGGGCATGATGATGCTGCCTCCGGTGATGATCTCTTTGCCTTTTAAAATTTTACTCTTTGTCCTTGTGGATGGTTGGTATTTAGTAGTGAAATCCTTACTCCAAAGTTTTTAGGAGATGATACATATGTCCCAATTAACAGTTATACATATAGCGGAGCAAGCGGTATGGGTTGTCCTTTTTGTGGCGGGTCCGCTCATGCTGGTTGCCCTCTTGACCGGGCTTATTGTCAGCATTTTTCAGGCGACGACATCGATACAGGAACAAACTTTGGCTTTTGCTCCCAAAATCATTGCGGTATTGGTGGCCATCGTATTTTTCGGACCATGGATGATATCCAANATGTCCGAGTATTTCACTGACATACTGAGCAATTTGACGCGATACATAGGGTGACATAAATGTTAGACATCATACCGCAATTTTCCGTTTTGCTGTTGATGTTTGTCCGGGTTTCCGCATTTTTTGTTGCCGTTCCTTTTTATTCATACCGGACAATTCCGCCGCAATTAAAGATTGCCTTGGCTTTAATGTTGGCGTGGATGATGTATTACACCGTCCAGATAGAACCGGTTCCAATCGACGGGAATTACATATTGCTTATTTTCAAAGAAGCGATGATCGGGCTTACAATCGGTCTGGCGGCGGCCATCATATTTTCTATCGTCCAAATTGCCGGCGGTTTTATAGATTTTGAAATGGGCTTTGCCATGGCAAACATCGTTGATCCGCTAACCGGTGTTCAAAGTCCGATGATGGGTCAATTTTTTAATTTATTACTTTTATATTTATTAATCGCCACCAATGGTCACCACCTAATCCTGGATGGGATTTACTATAGTTACCATTTTATTCCGATAGAGGGATATCCGAATTTTGGGGATGCCGGGATTGCGGAAATATCAATGAAAATGATTGCGGTCATCTTTTCGGTGGCTTTTCAAATGTCTGCACCGTTATTGGCATCCCTGTTTTTGGTGACGCTCGCCATCGGGATTACCGGAAAAACGGTACCACAGTTGAACATTTTCATTATTGGTTTCCCCTTAAAAATCTTGATCGGGTTCCTCATTTTGGTGATATCCATGGGAATCATGGTTGAAGTGATGCAAAAGGTGATTGAATTGATGATTACGTTAATGCGCGAATTCATGCAGTTTTTAGGTGGTGCATAATTTGAAGCTGCTTCTCCCTTTGGATATTCAATATTTTGCCGGTGAAAAAACAGAAAAAGCGACGCCGAAGAAGCGAAAAGATGCCCGGAAAAAAGGGCAGGTTGTCAAAAGCCAGGATCTGTCAGCCGCGATTATATTTTTGGTGCTGTTTCTTTTTCTTGTCTTGATGGCACCCATTATGTTTAAAGGTNTCGCTGCTTTTTTTACTGAATCAATAGAACAGTACATGCTATTTGAAAATTTGAACAAAGATGCGGTCATGAACATATACAAAGATGCTTTATCCGAATTGGCGGTCATCCTGTTGCCGATCATGGCAGCGGCAATGATTGTGGCTCTTGCCTCCAACTTTCTGCAGTTTGGTTTTTTGTTTACGACGGAAACGATGAAATTCGATCTGAAAAAAATTGATCCCATTAAAGGAATTAAAAAAATCCTTTCGTTGAGGGCCGTTGTAAACCTTGTCAAATCGTTGCTGAAAGTGGCGTTAATCGGCACGGTAACCGGGAGCATTATTTGGATGAATTTGGATGATGTTTTATCCCTGGCCTTTCACGATCCTCGGGATGTGCTGACGACCGTCGCGAAATTGGCGGCGATAATGGGCATCGCTAGTGCCATCGCCTTGCTGATTGTCGCAATATTGGATTACATATACGAAAAATTTGAATATGAAAAACAATTGAGGATGTCCAAGCAGGACATTAAAGATGAGTACAAAAATATGGAAGGGGACCCTCTCATCAAATCCAAAATTAAACAACGGCAACGGGAAATGGCGATGCGCCGGATGATGCAGGAAGTTCCAAAAGCGGATGTGGTGATCACAAACCCGACGCACTATGCGGTTGCCTTACGATATGATGATGAGTCGATGGATGCTCCTAAAGTCGTAGCAAAAGGTGTGGATTTTGTTGCGCAAAAAATCAAAATGATTGCCAAAGAAAACGATATTGTGACCGTTGAAAACAGGCCTCTGGCAAGGGCGCTTTATGATCAAGTGGAAATCGGGGAAGAAGTTCCGGAAGAATTTTTCAAAGCAGTGGCAGAAATTTTGGCTTATGTTTATCGAATCAAACGCAAGATTTAATTTTCAGGAGGGAAAAAAATGAAATTTCGCGACTTAGGAGTATTGGCATTTATTATCGTAATCGTAGCGATGCTCGTAATCCCTCTGCCAACATGGTTGCTCAGTTTCTTAATTATTATCAATATCACCCTTTCATTAATCGTATTGCTCACTGCGATGAACATGAAAGAGGCCCTGGAATTTGCGATTTTCCCCTCCATCATTTTGATTTTGACTCTGTTCCGACTTGCCATCAGCATTTCGACAACCCGTGCGATTTTATCCCAAGGGGATGCCGGCGATGTCATTGATACTTTCGGGGAATTCGTAACAGGAGGCAACATTTTGGTCGGTTTGGTTATCTTCTTGCTGCTGGTGATTGTGAACTTTATCGTGATTACGAAAGGTTCCGAACGGGTAGCGGAAGTGGCAGCGCGGTTTACATTGGATGCGATGCCCGGAAAGCAAATGAGCATTGATGCGGATTTAAATGCCGGATTGATTTCGGAAAAAGAAGCGCGGGAGCGCCGTGATAAAGTTTCGAAGGAAGCGGATTTTTATGGTGCGATGGACGGAGCGACAAAGTTTGTAAAGGGCGATGCCATTGCATCCATCATCCTGGTGTTTATCAACTTGATTTTCGGTTTGATTATCGGGATGCTTCAATTGGGGTACTCCTTCTCCGATGCGGCAAACCATTTCTCCAAATTGACTGTCGGTGACGGCCTCGTTGCCCAAATTCCGGCATTGCTCGTTTCAACGGCAACAGGCCTTGTCGTAACCCGGGCAGCCAGCGACGGAAATTTCGGGGAAGATGTTATTGGACAATTGTTTTCACAGGCAAGGCTGCTTTATGTGGCTGCAGGGACAATTTTCTTATTGGGATTATTGACGCCGATTCCGGATTGGATTACGATTCCGGTCGCAGGTTTATTGGCCGCCGGTGCATATTTGATGAGCCGCAGGAAAGAAGAGGATCCGGAAGAACTCTTGGAAATGGAAGAAGAACTGGCAACCGATACAATGAAGAGTCCGGAAAATGTCGTGAATTTATTGAATGTCGATCCGATTGAATTTGAATTTGGTTACGGGTTGATACCTCTTGTGGATGCACAGCAAGGCGGCGATCTGCTTGACCGGGTTGTCATGATACGCCGTCAGCTCGCATTGGAATTAGGGCTTGTGATTCCGGTTGTCCGAATACGTGACAATATTCAACTGCGTCCGAATGAATATCGGATCAAAATCAAAGGCAACGAGATGGCAAGAGGAGAATTGTTGTTAGATCACTATTTGGCCATGAGCCCAGGTGATGATGACTCAATTGAAGGCATCGATACAATCGAGCCGTCTTTTGGTCTTCCGGCAAAATGGATTACGGAAGAAAAGAAAGAAGAAGCGGAAATGCTGGGATACACCGTTGTGGATCCTCCAAGCGTCGTTTCCACCCATTTGACGGAAGTGATCCGCGCGAATGCCCATGAACTCTTGGGCCGTCAAGAAACAAAACAATTAATCGATCATTTGCGGGAAACGCATTCTATTCTGGTTGATGAATTAACGCCTGCTCCATTATCCATCGGGGAAATTCAAAAAGTGTTGGCCAAATTATTAAAAGAAAATGTGTCGATCCGCAACTTGCCGGTCATCTTTGAAACATTGGCAGACTATGCAAAATTGACAAGCGACACAGATCTGTTGACCGAATACGTAAGACAGGCCCTTGCGCGGCAAATTACAAGACAATATGTACAAGAGGGTTCTCCATTGAAAGTGATCACCGTCCCTGCAAAATTGGAAAAAATCATTGCGGACAGTGTCCAACAAACCGAACATGGCAATTACTTGGCGATGGATCCGCAAGAATCGCAAAATGTCCTTGAATCTATCGCAAGAGAAGTGGAAAAAGTATCATATATGGAACAAACGCCGATCATTTTATGTTCTCCGGGGATCCGGATGTATCTGCGGCAATTGACGGAACGATATTTTCCCCAAATTCCGATATTGTCCTATAACGAACTGGATGCCAATGTTGAAATTCAAAGTGTCGGGGTGGTGACCGTCGAATGAAAATGAAAAAGTATATTGCTCCTTCCATTAATGAGGCGATGAAACAAGTGCGGGCAGAACTGGGCGAAGATGCCGTCATCATTCATTCGAAAGCGGTTGTAAAAAAAAGGTTTTTCGGGCTGGTGCGCCAGAAAAATTTTGAGGTTCTTGCCGGCATTGATGAAATGGGGCATCAGGGAACGGCCTTTTCTGAACCAATCAATTACCGGACGATAATTCCTGTAAGAACAGAAACGGAAAAAAATGATCACGTATCTGATCTGAAGGAAGAGATAGCAGGACTAAAAGAGCTGTTGCAATCGATGAAACAGGAATCTGTTCAATCTTCCTTGCCGGAAGAAATGAAGCCTTTTGTCGATTATTTAAAACGTCAGGATTTAAATGACGAGCTGATTGCAGACATTTGCAACGAACTGGCTGCATATGCACAAACCTCAAGCAAAATCCAAAAACAAGAAATGTCCGATATAGCGAAAAAAATATTGAAGGTAAAGTTGCAATCCCTTCCGATCGGAGGATTATCCTTCAAGAAAAAATACGTCTGTGTGCTTGGACCTACAGGGGTAGGAAAAACAACGACCATTGCCAAGATGGCTGCCCGCAGTGTGCTCGAAGCGAAGAAAAAAATCGGATTTATTACGACGGACACGTACCGGATTGCCGCAATCGACCAATTAAAGACTTATGCGAATCTATTACAGGCGCCGGTCGAAATTGTCTATAACTTTCAGGATTATCTGGAGGCAATCAAAAAACTTGCCCATTATGATTTGGTGTTCATTGATACGGCNGGACGCAATTACAAGGAAACAAAATTTGTCAATGAATTGAAGCGGCTCATTTCCTTTGATGATNAGGTTGAATCTTATCTTGTTTTATCATTGACCGCGAAAGAAAAAGATATTGAATCCATTATTGAACAGTTTCATGAATTTCCGATCGAAAAATTTATTTTTACGAAAATGGATGAGACCAACTCGATTGGCCCGATGTATAACCTGATGATGAAATATAATAAAGGGCTCGCCTACTATACAACCGGGCAGGAAGTTCCGGAAGACATCGAGGAAGCCTCCGTTGAAAAATTACTTGAATTGTTATTCCAAGGTGAATGGAAATGAGAGATCAGGCAGAAAAATTGCGGTTGAAAATGTTGGAACGTCAAGGGGCTTTAGGAAGGGCCATCGCTGTCGTCAACGGAAAAGGGGGAGTCGGAAAAAGCAATTTTACGACCAACTTTGCAATCAATTTGGCTAAGCTGGGAAAAAAAGTCGTCATTCTGGATATGGATTTAGGAATGGCCAATGTCCATATTTTAATTGGAAAACAAGGGCGACATCACTTGAGGGATTATTTGGAGGGGACAGTTTCCCTTGAAGAAATTCTTTATCAAGGCCCCTATAACATTCACTATATTTCCGGAGGATCCGGATTCACTTCGGTTGTGGAATGGTCGGAAGAAATGTTTGAGGCATTTGTCTATGGATTTGGGCAATTGCAGAAAAAATATGATTTCATTTTATTCGACATGGGGGCAGGTGCGACAAATTGGTCATTGGACGTTCTGACATCCATTGATGAAATTATTGTCATCACAACTTGCGAACCGACGTCGATTACCGATGCATATTCGATGATGAAATTTATCCTTTTGAAGGAGCCGAACAAAACTTTTTATCTTTTATGCAACCGTGTTTATACAAAAGAAGAGGGAAAGGAAACGCTGGAGCGGTTGAAAAAAACTATGATCAAATTTTTATCAAAAGAGGCGGTAATCCTGGGATGGCTGCCCGAAGACGAAACGGTGCGCAAAGCAGTAATTGAGCAGGTTCCCTTTTCCATCGGATATCCGAATGCNCCCGTTTCCAAAGCGTTGGAGGAAATAGTGGACCGTTTTATTAACAATCGGTTAGAAGATGAGATTCGTGTGCCTTCCAATTCATTCTTGACACGATTAAGAAGGATTTTCTTGAAAGGTCGTGATTGATTGGTGCCTTCGAATAAATACAAGTTATTAATTGTGGAAGATTCCGCCTTTATGAGGAAAGTCATCAGTGATTTCTTTAAAGATCACCCGGCGATTGAGGTGATCGGTACAGCGAGAAACGGCAAAGATGCGATCAAAAAAATCCGGGAATTGAAGCCGGATGTCGTAACAATGGATGTGGAAATGCCGGAATTGAACGGCATTGAAACATTAAAATACATTATGGAAATTTCCCCTGTCCCGGTCGTGATGCTGTCAAGTTTCACGGAAAAAGGGGCCCGTCAAACATTGCTCGCAATGGAATATGGAGCGGTTGATTTTGTGACCAAACCCGGAGGCACAATTTCCCTTGATTTACATAAGGTAAAGGAAGAATTGATACATAAAGTAGAACTTGCTGCAAAAATTCCAATAGAAAAATTAAAAAAACATAGAAAAGCTTTATCAGAATCCCAATCGGACGAACCGGCTTTTCATGAAAAAAGCGTTCTGTATTACAATCGAAACTTCATAGGGAAAATGGAAAAGAACGATTGGAGAAGAACTGCCGACAAAATTGTATTAATAGGAACTTCAACCGGCGGCCCAAGGGCTTTGCAAGAAGTCATCACCCGTCTGCCGGAATCTTTTCCCGCCCCGATTTTAATCGTCCAGCACATGCCCCCCGGATTTACGAAATCGTTGGCGGAAAGATTGGACCAAATAAGCAGGATCCGTGTAAAAGAAGCGGAGCAGGGTGAAATCGTGGAGAAAGGGACGGCCTATATAGCTCCGGGCGGTTTTCACCTAAAATTGAGAAAAATCGGCTCCCATTACGAACTCTTTTTGGATGATCAGGAACCGCCAAGGGCAGGACACCGGCCAAGTGTCGATGCGTTGTTTGAAAGCGTCAGCCAGTTTAATGAATTGGATAAAATTGCAGTAATTATGACAGGGATGGGTTCCGACGGTTCAAAAGGATTAATCGCTTTAAAAAAATCCGGAAATGTCATTGCAATCGCAGAATCCCCTGAGACATGCATCGTTTATGGAATGCCCAAATCAGCCATCGGGACGCAACTGATCGATGAAGTAGTGAATGTCAATGAGATTGCAATGACCATCATGAGATATTTGCGGTAAAAGGGAGTGTGTTCCTATGGAAATGAATCAGCAATATTTGGATATGTTTATCGAAGAAAGTAAAGAGCATTTGCAAACATGCAGCGATTATCTTTTAGAACTTGAAAAAAACCCGGATGATTTATCCATCGTCAATGAGATTTTCCGTTCGGCCCATACGTTAAAAGGGATGGCTGCCACGATGGGGTTTGAAGATTTGGCGGATTTGACCCATAAAATGGAAAATGTATTGGATGCCATCCGGAATGAAAAAATTGCCGTGAATTCGAATATCTTGGATGTCGTATTTGAATCCGTCGACCATTTGGAAGCAATGATTATGGATATAGCGGGAGGGGGCGGCGGTAAGCGGGATGTATCCGGAATTGTTTCGAAATTAATGGCGATTGAAGCGGGCGAACAACTTCCCCAAAACAATCCTGCAACTAAGGAAACCGCAGCAGATGTGGCAATGGAGGAAGTCTCCTCCGAAAGTCAGCTCGTTTATGATGAATATGATATTACGGTAATACAGCAGTCGAAAGAACAAGGATTCAACGTTTATGAAATCACTGTTTCCCTTCGGCCCGATTGCCTCTTGAAAGCCGCCCGGGTTTTTATGGTGTTTGAAGTGCTGGAGAAAAACGGGGAAGTATTGAAATCATTCCCGACCGTTGAAAATCTTGAAGAAGAACAATTTGACCAAACTTTCCAAGTGGCATTCATCACGAAAGTTTCCCAAGAGGAAATACAAGAGAAAATCAGCAAAGTGTCAGAAATTGATCATGTTGTGGTGGTACCGCTTACGGATGACATGATCAAGAAAACGGGCAAAGGGGCCATCGCGTCGAAAGAACAGTTGCAAAATGAAATACATATGGATTCAAAACAGGATAAAAAAACGGAAGCCGCAAAAAAAGAAGCGAAGACCGCCATACATAATTCCCACTCCAAAACGATACGCGTAAGCATCGAGCGCCTTGATATTTTAATGAATTTATTCGAGGAATTGGTGATTGACCGTGGACGTTTGCAGTCCATCGCGGCTGAGGCGAAACATCCTGAGTTGACGGAAACGGTTGAGCGGATGAGCCGCACGATGGGGGATTTGCAAAATATTGTGTTGACAATGCGCATGGTTCCGATCGAAACGGTTTTTAATCGGTTCCCGAAAATGGTCCGTTCCCTTTCGAGGGAATTGAATAAAAAAATTAAACTGGAAATTACAGGTGCAGAAACGGAACTTGATCGCACAGTAATAGATGAAATTGGCGACCCGCTGGTACACTTAATCCGCAATTCCGTCGATCATGGCATCGAAAGTCCCGAAGTCCGAAAAGCGAAGGGGAAACCGGAAGAAGGTACGGTGACGTTAAGGGCTTATCACAGCGGCAATTATGTCTTTATTGAAATCGAAGACGACGGTGCCGGCATTAATAAAGAAAAAGTGTTAAAGAAGGCGATTGAACGGGGAATTGTGACNAAAGAATCCGCACAGACGCTGACCGATAAGCAAATCAATGAACTTATTTTTGAACCGGGATTTTCAACAGCAGAAAAAATTACGGACATTTCAGGACGCGGGGTCGGCTTGGATGTCGTAAAATCGACGATCCAAGCACTTGGCGGAGCCATCTCCATTGAATCGCAGGAAGATGTCGGCACAATATTTTCAATTCAACTTCCGTTAACATTATCGATTATTTCTGCCATGCTGGTGAAAATCGAGGATGAAATATACGCGATTCCGATTTCATCCATCATCGAAACTTCCATTATTCAAAAATCAGATATTCTAAATGCACACAATCAGAAAGTCATTGATTTCCGCGGAAAAGTGGTTCCGCTCATTTTCCTGGAGGAAATTTTCGAAGTGCCGCGCAATGAAAAGCATGAAGACGGCTGCCATTCCGTTGTGATTGTCCGGAAGGGGGAAAAGCTCGCCGGACTGGTAGTGGATTCTTTCATCGGCCAGCAAGAAATTGTACTGAAATCCCTTGGCAACTATTTAAAAAATATTTTTGCCATTTCAGGAGCAACCATTTTAGGAAATGGACAAGTTGCCTTAATTATTGATATTAATGCGTTAATGTAATCATGACAGAAAAGGGGTGCTCTAATGGTAGTATCGGAGCAGGACATCATCAAAGTCATCGTTTTTCAATTAGCGGACAAAGAATACGCGATTCCGGTCAGCCACGTGCAAGGAATCGAAAAAATGATTCATATAACCCGTGTGCCAGGTACTGAAAGATTTGTGAAAGGTGTCATCAACCTGCGGGGGGTGGTCACGCCGATCATCGATTTAAGGGAACGTTTTGGACTCCCGCCTGCCGAAAAAACCGAGTCTGTCCGAATCATTATCGTTCAGCTGGATGGAATGGAAGCAGGGTTTATTGTCGATTCGGCCAATGATGTGCTCGATATATCGGCCGATTCCATTGAACCTCAGCCGGAAGTGGTTGGAGCAATCGAAGAACCTTTTATCTCAGGGGTTTCAAAAATCGGAAATCGTTTATTGATTTTGCTCCATCTCGATAAAGTATTAAACTTGCCGGATTAAACTATTGAAAAGCAGGGATTTCTCATGATTCATCCTAAAATCGATCCAATGCATCTGGATATTCTGAAGGAAATCGGGAATATCGGAGCAGCCCATGCGGCAACATCCCTATCTCTTCTCTTGGATAAAAGGATAGAAATGCATGTCCCGAAAGCGGAGATGATTACATTTAATGAAACAATGAATTTATTGGGCGTCCCGGATGAGGTGGTTGTTGGAATCTATCTAAGGTTGGAAGGCGATCTGGAAGGTAACATGTTTTACGTTTTGCCGATTGAACAGGCAAATCGGTTTATCCGGAGGCTTTTGAAAAATAAACGGTTTGATTTGCGCACTGATGTTTCCGAACTTGGATTGTCTGCCATGCAGGAAATCGGAAATATTTTATCCGGCGCTTATTTATCCGCTTTGTCAGATTTTTTGCAATTAAAGGTTTGTTCCACTGTTCCAGGATTGGCCATCGATATGTTTGGGGCAATTATAAGTTTGGGACTGATTGAAATTTCCAGGGTCAGTGATTACGTGATTGTCATTCACACATCCATCTCTGAAGAAGGAAAAGAGGATTCGGGAATGACAGGGCGCTTTTTGTTATTGCCTTCCCCGGAATCCTTTAACGTCATTTTTAAAGCGTTAGGGGTCAGATAATATGGGGAAGGTAGTGAAAGTAGGAATTGCCCAAATGGGTGTGGCCAAACCGCCGGATACGATCCGTACCTCTGGCCTGGGTTCATGTGTAGGGGTCGTTTTATATGATGAAACGAAGAAAGTTGCCGGACTTGTCCATATTATGCTTCCGGATTCTTCGCTCAGCCGTTCTGAAACTCCCAATATTGCCAAATTTGCAGACACAGGCATTAAAGGGCTGGAGGAAATGCTCTTGAAGGAAGGGGCCCAAAAATGCCGGTTAAAGGCAAAAATTGCCGGCGGCGCCCAAATGTTCCAGTTTTCTTCGTCAAAGGAAATCATGCGGATCGGGCAAAGGAATGTGGAAGCTGTAAAAAGGGTGCTCAAGGAACTGGGAATCCCGATTATTGCAGAAGATACGGGAGGCAGCAGCGGAAGGACCATTGAATTTAATCCTGCAACAGGAAAATTGATGATTCGCACAGTGAATCAAGGAGTGAATGAAATTTAATGTACGGTTCTGTATTTTGGAATTGCTGGGGAAGTTTATTCGCTTTTACGGTCACGTTTGCCATTGTGTATCAGGAATCGATATCCCCATTAAAAATTATGCTAACATCCTTTTTCGTTGCGATTGCCGTTTTCATACTGATGTTTCCTGTGCGTTCTCTCATCGGCTTCATCTTATTTACGCCAGATGATGAACATTTAAATGATGCGATTGAGAAAGATGAAACAGACGGAAATGAAAACCTTTCGGAGGAAATGCAATCCGGAATTGAAAATCCGGAAGAAATGAACAATCACCATTCTTCTTCCAAAGGATTGCAAGACCAAAATGCTGAAGAAATTGCCAATGTTGTCCGGGCAATGATGGAAGAAAAGGATGATGCTTAAGTACTATTTTTGGATGAAAAAAACTTTCTGTTAGGCTATTTTCCACAGAAAAAACAAAAATTACTGCGTGATAATCAAATGATTTGGTCCTATTGAATCCGGTGTTTTTTGTACCTGTGTTTGATATAATTTTTAGTAATAAAGGCGTTTATTGAAGAAAGGTGGATGCCATGGTAAGGAAGTTAGATGAGCAAGAATTATGGAACAGCTGGATAAAAAACCGGGATCCGCATGCTGGCAATTTATTGATCAAAAAATATCAGCCTCTTGTATCTTATCATGTCCAGCGAATCGGATCGGGGCTGCCGAAAAATGTTTCCCGGGATGATTTAACAAGTTTGGGAATGATGGGGCTTTTTGATGCGCTGAATAAGTTTGATATTAACAGGGATTTGCAATTTGATACATACGCATCTTTCAGGGTGCGCGGCGCTATCATAGACGGCCTCAGAAAAGAGGATTGGCTGTCGCGCTCAGCCCGGGATAAAGCGAAAAAAATGGAATCAGTCATTGAACGATTGGAGCAAAAATTAATGCGCCACGTGACGCCGGAAGAACTTGCAGAACATATGAACATACCGGTGGAAGAAGTTTATCAAACGGTGCAAGAACATTTCTTTTCAAACATATTGTCCCTTAATGAAACACTGAATGACCAGGATGACAATGACCGGAATACATACATGATTCGGGATGAAAATGCCCGGACACCTGAACAGGAAGCAATACATAAAGAATTGATTGAAGAACTTGCAGATAATATTAAAAAATTGAGTGAAAGGGAACAGCTCGTTTTAAGCTTGTTTTATTCGGAAGAGATGACGTTGACCGAAATCGGGGAAGTGTTGAATTTATCCACTTCCCGGATTTCGCAGATTCATTCCAAAGCGCTGTTGAAATTAAGAAAGCTTTTATCAAAAGAGGAATAATACATATTGACAAAGAGAACTAATACATAATTATAGGTGGGACGAATGAGTTTAAAAGGTGTGGAATTACAAATTGCGATTCCCAAAACGGTGGATGCGGGAAAATTGGCTGAACAACATCAGCAGCATGTTGTTCAGCAGCAATATTACGCAAACGAAGCGTTAAAAAAAGAAACCGAAAAAAAGCAACTCACCGTAAACGACACCGAAAAAATCTCTATAGTATCCGAAGAAAAGGATCGTAAGGGAAATAAAGGGGGAAATAGCAACCATCACCATCAGAAAAAAAGAAAGCGAAAAGAAGCTCAGGAATTGAAACATCCCTATAAAGGAAATTTTATTGATTACAGTGGATAGGAGTTTATATGGCTACAGTACTCATCATTCTTCTCATCATTTTACAATTGATCGGCTTTCTTCTTATTTTTATATTAAATTCAAAAATCGCGAAGTTTAAGGATTTGGAAATTCGGCAAAATAAAATAATGAAAGAAATGGAAGATGCCATAAGCGCCTATTTGTTGGAAATGAAAGAAGAAAACGATCGGTTTATTAATGAATTAAAAAATTTAAAATCATTGCAATCAAAAGAGTTTCCAAATGATGCAACAGAGCAAATCAATCAACCCGGTTCAGATGACAAGCAAAACGATTTGCATGAAAATGGGGCAGAAAAAACAAGCTTGAAAGTAGTGCCAAAATCCGTTGCGAAAATAGCATATATAAAGCAGCTAAAGACATCCAACGAAATGGCAGGAAAAGAAAAAGCGCATAAAATAAAAGAGAATGATCCATTACAGGCGGAAACGTCATTGAAAGAAAAAGTATTGTCCCTTCATCAAGAAGGAAAATCAATCGAAGAGATTGCAAAAATCACCCAGAAAGGGAAAAACGAAATTGAACTATTATTGAAGTTCCAAAAATGAACTTTTAAAGGGCAAAGCATAAAACTTCTTGCGCGGCAAAGGGGTTTGTGTTATATTACCAAGTGGTGTAACGATTACACACGCATTTTGATGGATAAGTGGTGCTTAAAAGGCCTCTTTTAAGTTGCTTATCCCAAATGATAAATGCGGAGGAATAAAACCAATATTAAATAGGAGGAAAATTCATGTCAGTAATCTCAATGAAACAATTGCTAGAGGCCGGTGTACATTTCGGACACCAAACACGCCGTTGGAATCCAAAAATGAAAAAATACATTTTTGTTGAACGTAACGGCATTTATATCATCGATTTGCAAAAAACTGTGAAAAAATTAGAAGAAGCTTACGAGTTCATGCGTCAAGTCGGAGCGAACGGCGGAAAAGTTCTTTTTGTCGGTACGAAAAAACAAGCACAAGATGCTATCAAAGAGGAAGCTGAGCGTTCTGGCAACTTCTACATCAACCAACGCTGGCTAGGTGGAACATTAACAAACTTCAAAACAATCAAAAAACGTGTTGCACGTATGAAAGAAATCGAAAAAATGGAAGAAGAAGGTATTTTCGACGTTCTTCCTAAAAAAGAAGTTATGAAATTGAAAAAAGAACATGAACGTTTAGTGAAATTCCTTGGCGGTATTCGTGACATGAACGAATTGCCTGACGTTATGTTCGTGGTAGACCCGCGCAAAGAACGCATCGCTGTAGCTGAAGCTCGTAAATTAAATATTCCGATTGTGGGAATTGTAGATACAAACTGCGACCCAGACGAAATCGACTACGTAATTCCTGCAAACGATGATGCGATCCGCGCTGTAAAATTATTGACAGCAAAAATCGCAGACGCTTTAATTGAGGGTAAACAAGGTGAATCTGAAGCTCAAGCTGAAGAAGTAGTTGCTGAGTAATTCACTGCTACATGGGTGATAAGTGGATGTTTCACTTATCACCTTTTTTTGAGAAACCATGGTTTCTTATGATAAAAAAAGGCAAAAACTTATAGTAAACTAAATGATCCAAGGAGGAACTTTCAATGGCTATTTCTGCACAGTTAGTAAAAGAACTTCGTGAAAAAACGGGCGCAGGTATGATGGATTGTAAAAAAGCCCTTGTAGCAACAAACGGCGACATCGATGCTGCAATCGATTACCTACGCGAAAAAGGTTTGGCATCTGCAAGCAAAAAAGCTGACCGCATCGCGGCGGAAGGTACAACTTATATTTTAACAGAAGGCAACGATGCAGTGATTTTGGAAGTAAACGCTGAAACAGACTTCGTTGCGAAAAACGACCAATTCCAAGAATTGGTAAAAAGCTTGGCTGCACAACTAATTAAAGCTAAACCTGAATCCGTGGAAGCGGCATTGGAAGTAAAAAATGAAAAAGGAGAAACAATCAAAGACCAAATCGCGTCTGCTGTGGCAACAATCGGTGAAAAAATCACCCTCCGCCGTTTCGAAATCAAAACAAAAACAGACGCTGATGCATTCGGTGCATATCTTCACATGGGCGGCCGCATCGGGGTATTAGTTGTGCTTGAAGGTTCAACAGACAGCCAAGCTGCAAAAGACATTGCGATGCACATTGCAGCAATCAATCCAAAATATATCACGCGTGATGAAGTACCTGCGGAAGAAGTTGAACACGAACGCAAAGTATTGACTGAACAGGCGTTAAACGAAGGCAAACCTGAAAACATTGTGGCAAAAATGGTTGAAGGTCGACTTGGAAAATTCTTTGAACAAGTTTGCTTATTAGAACAAGCATTTGTAAAAGATCCAGATCAAAAAGTACGCGATTTCGTGAAATCTACAGGCGGCAATGTAACTTCATTCGTGCGCTATGAAGTTGGAGAGGGCATTGAAAAACGCGCCGACAACTTTGCGGAAGAAGTTATGAGCCAAGTAAAAGGTAAATAATTGAGCATAAATACACAAACTCTATGGGGAGCACTCTAAGTGTTCCCTATTTTTCAGAAAAGGAAAAGAATGGATAATGGAGGTTTACTATGAGTGTGCCGCAATATAAGCGAGTTGTGATTAAAATTAGTGGTGAGGCGTTAGCAGGAGAAGCAGGATTTGGAATTTCTCCTAAAATTCTTAAATCGGTGGCAGAAGATATTAAAGAAGTTGTTGATCTTGGAGTAGAAGTGGCAGTTGTCGTTGGCGGAGGAAACATTTGGCGTGGTAAAATGGGAAGTGAAATGGGAATGGATCGCGCTTCTGCCGATTANATGGGAATGCTTGCAACGGTTATGAATTCCCTGGCTTTGCAGGATGCCCTTGAAAAGTTGAATGTGGAAACTCGTGTACAATCTTCCATCGTGATGACCCAAGTAGCGGAACCTTACATACGTCGAAAAGCGGTGCGTCACCTCGAAAAAGGGCGTGTTGTAATTTTCGCTGCCGGTACCGGAAACCCATTTTTCTCCACAGATACAACTGCTGCATTGAGAGCGGCTGAAATTGATGCGGATGCGATTCTAATGGCAAAAAATAATGTTGACGGCGTTTATTCGGCGGATCCAAAAATTCATCGGGATGCTGTGAAATACGATACCCTCACTTATTTGGATGTCATCCAGCAAGGGTTGCAAGTAATGGATTCCACAGCTTCCACATTATGTATGGACAATGATATTCCATTAATAGTATTCTCTATTATGGAAAAAGGGAACATTAAACGTGCCGTATTAGGTGACAAAATCGGGACTGTTGTTAGGAGGAATGCATAATGAACAGTGTGTATGAACAAGCGAAGGAGAAAATGAATAAATCGATCGCGGCTTTTACTAGGGAGCTTGCATCGATTCGCGCAGGAAGAGCAAATGCTTCATTGCTTGACCGCATCAACGTGGACTATTATGGGGTACCGACACCTGTTAACCAGCTTGCGGGTATTACTGCTCCGGAACCTCGTCTTCTTGTGATAAGTCCATATGATAAATCGGTATTAGGGGAAATTGAAAAAGCGATTTTAAAATCCGATCTCGGTTTAACTCCAGCCAATGATGGAAACGTCATCCGCTTGGCAATCCCTCCTTTGACTGAAGAGCGCCGCAAAGAGTTGGTGAAACTTGTTAAGAAAGAAGCGGAAGAAGCGCGTGTTGCCATTCGTAACGTTCGCCGTGACGCAAATGATGAATTGAAAAAAATGGAGAAAAATGGTGAAATTACGGAAGACGAATTGCGTGGCCATGTAAATGATATCCAGAAGTTAACGGATGATTTTATTGCCAAAATCGACAATTTAGCAAAAGAAAAAGAAGAGGAAATCCTTGCAATTTAATGGTTGCCGCCAAAAGAGAACTTTCAAGCGATTGTGACGTCCTTCCTTTCAGGACGTCTTTTTCATTTAAATTTGCAAGTATTGGTTTTTTTATCCAGAAAAACGTATAACGGGAAACTTGTACATAAGATAGTAAAAGATTATAAAAAATACAAATAATTATAAAGGAAATATAAGACACATATATTGGATTTTGATATTATTAATAAGAATACGTCCAAAACGTTGTCAGGTGGGGGAATACATGATATTTAAGAAATTTTTTAAAAAAGCAAAATTTGAAAAAAGAGCGTCCGAACTGGATAGCAATATTGAAGAAATCCCTTCCCATATTGCAATCATTATGGACGGCAATGGACGTTGGGCAAAAAGGCGGGCTATGCCAAGGATCGCTGGGCATCAAGAAGGGATGAAAACCGTAAGAAGAATTGCTCGGGTCGCGGATGAACTTGGGGTGAAAGTGCTGACCCTATACGCTTTTTCTACAGAAAACTGGAAGCGCCCGAAAACCGAAGTGGAATATTTGATGAGCTTGCCAGAAAAATTCCTCGATGAATTTTTGCCGGAAATTATGGAGCGAAATATTTGCGTTCAAATGATCGGCGAAAAGGAAGGTTTACCGGAGCATACAAAAAGAGCAATAAATAAAGCAATGGAAAAAACAAAAAATAATACGGGGCTGATTTTAAACTTCGCATTGAACTATGGCAGCCGCGCAGAGATTGTCAAGGCGATGAAATCCATGATGAAGGAAGTGCAGGAAGGAAAATTAACGATTGAGGAAATTACGGAAGAAACCGTGAATCAATATTTGATGACTTCCCATCTGCCGGAACCGGATTTATTGATCCGAACAAGCGGAGAAGTGCGCTTAAGCAATTTTATGCTTTGGCAATTGGCTTATACGGAGTTCTGGTTTACAGAAACTCTTTGGCCGGATTTTGATGAAGAAGATTTTATGGAAGCGATTCAGGCTTATCAGAAAAGGAATCGCAGATATGGCGGATTGACGGATTGAAAGGAGAAGAAATCGATTGAAGCAACGGATTATAACAGCAGTCATAGCAGCTGCCTTTTTTATCCCGTTTGTAGTTTATGGTAAACTTCCTTTTGCTTTATTGGTTTATGCTATGGCGACAGTGGCAATGTTTGAATTGCTGCGGATGAAGAAAATGTCCATTTTTTCAGTTCCGGGATTCGTCGGGTTCATGACCGTATATATCCTGTTAATGCCCGATCAATGGGCCAATAAATTGCATGAAGCGACTTCCTATTCAAAATTGGAGTTTCTTGTCATAGCGGCTCTTTTATTGTTGATTCATTCGGTTATTGTGAAGAACCAATTTACCTTTGATGAAATCGGGTTTGTATTATTGTCCGCTTTATATGTCGGCATCGGTTTTTACTATTTGATCGAAACGAGAAACGCCGGACTGGAGTTCATTATTTTTGCCTTACTCATCGTCTGGTCCACCGATTCCGGAGCGTACTTCATCGGAAGAAAATTCGGCAAGAATAAATTATGGCCGGAAATCTCCCCGAATAAGACCGTTGAAGGATTCTTTGGCGGCATACTCACCGCAATCGTGATTACAAGTATTATGCATATAATTTACCCATTTGATAAACCTTGGTTTATACTTATTCTAGTAACGATTGTCAGCTCCGTTTTCGGACAATTGGGAGATTTGGTGGAATCCGCCATCAAACGACATTATGATGTGAAAGATTCGGGCAAGATTCTTCCAGGTCATGGAGGAATTTTGGACCGCTTTGACAGCTTATTGTTTGTGTTACCTTTACTTAACTTGTTGCATTTTGTCAGCTAACGAAGGGAAGGAACATGTTGAAAAAGATCAGTTTGTTGGGGGCAACAGGCTCAATCGGATTGCAAACTTGCGATATTTTACTAAACCATCCTGAAGAGTTTCGGCTTGTTGCATTTTCTGCAGGAAAAAATATAGAAAAGACCCGTGAAATTATCCAGGCATTGCAGCCGGAGCTGGTCTCTGTGCAGGAAGAAAAAGATGCCTATGCATTAAAAAAAGAGTTTCCACATATAAATTTTACATACGGCGAACAAGGGCTGATAGAAGTCGCAACCCATCCGGATACGAGCATTTTGGTGAATGCCGTTTTGGGCAGTGTCGGATTGCCTTCGACATTGGCGGCTGTACGAATGGGGAAAACGATTGCCATCGCGAATAAAGAAACTCTCGTAACCGCCGGGCATCTTGTGATGGAAGAGGCGAAAATGCATCATGCGCCGATTTTGCCGGTTGACAGTGAACATTCAGCCATCTTTCAGTCGTTGAACGGGGAAAACCCAAAACAGATTCGACGTCTCATTTTAACGGCTTCCGGCGGCGCATTCAGGGATAAAACCCGCGAGGAATTAAAAAATGTTACTGTAAAAGAAGCTTTAAATCATCCGAATTGGTCAATGGGGGCCAAAATTACGATTGACTCGGCAACGATGATGAACAAAGGATTGGAAGTTATTGAAGCCCATGTATTATTCGAAATGCCGTTTGATCAAATCGATGTATTGCTTCATAAGGAGAGCATCATTCATTCAATGGTGGAGTTCCAAGATACAAGCATCATCGCCCAATTGGGCACACCGGATATGCGGGTGCCGATCCAATATGCACTAAGCTATCCGGATCGTTTGCCACTCATTGGCGGCAAACCGTTAAATTTGGCGGAAATTGGCCAGCTGCATTTTCAAAAGGTGGATTTTGAACGGTTTAGAGCGTTAAAATTGGCTTATGAAGCAGGACGAATGGGCGGGACAATTTTAACGGCAATGAATGCTGCAAATGAGGCGGCAGTGCAATTGTTTTTGCAGGAGAAGATTGCATTTTTGGAAATTGAAGAAATCATCGAGCGGATTATGGACAACCATGATAATATTTCGAACCCGGATTTGGAAACAATTTTGCATGTGGACAAGGAAACAAGAAAAAAAGTGCTCAGTATGGTACAATAAACTCCAACGCGGCTTTAAAGGTGGTATTTTATGCAAACAATATTGGCGTTTATCCTCGTATTCGGTTTAATCGTTTTCTTTCATGAACTCGGGCATTTCATTTTTGCTAAACGGTCAGGAATTTTAGTGCGGGAATTTGCCATTGGTATGGGCCCAAAAATTTTTGGCATGAAAAAAGGTGAAACATTATATACCATCCGATTATTGCCGCTCGGCGGTTATGTGCGGATGGCCGGGGAAGAGTTTGATCAAATCGAGCTCCAACCAGGCTATCGGGTAGGTCTCGTATTAAATGATGATGAAAAAGTAGAAAAGATTTATCTGAACCAAAATGTCCAGAATCCCAATGTGTTATTCATGGAAGTGGAACGGGCGGATTTAAATAAGGATTTATGGATTGAGGGGTATGATGAGGAAGAACGGCTCGTGCGCTTCGACGTGGCTCGGAATGCCATAATCATTGAAAACGGGGAAGAAACGGTCATTGCCCCTTTCGACCGTACATTTGAAGCGAAATCGTTGTGGCAGCGCACACTGACAATCTTTGCCGGTCCATTGTTTAACTTCATTCTGGCATTTGTCATTTTTATTTTTCTGGGAATCTTCCAAGGGGTTCCGACGAACGAACCGATTATTTCCGAAGTAATGGATGACAGTCCTGCAGCCGAAGCGGGCATGAAAGCCGGGGATTATGTAAAATCCATAAACGGACATCCAATTGATAAATGGGAAGATTTAACAAATTATGTTAAAGAAAATCCCGGGAAAGAGCTCTCAATGATTGTTGAAAGAGGTGGACAAGAGGCCGAGTTGACGGTTGTCCCGGAATATGTGGAATTGGAAAATGGTGAAAAGGTAGGGCAAATTGGGGTAATCTACCAAAGCCCTCTTGAGAAAAATCCAATAAAAGCGGTTGTTTATGGTTTTCAACAAACTTGGGAATACACCGTCTTGATTCTGCAAGCGTTAGTTCATTTAATTGCCGGTCATTTTTCCCTTGACGATTTGGCAGGTCCTGTCGGCATCTATCAAGCGACTGGGGAAGTTGCAAAACACGGTTTCTTTACGCTCATGTATTGGACAGCAGCACTCAGCATTAACTTGGGTATCATGAACCTGCTTCCTCTTCCTGCGTTAGACGGCGGACGATTAATGTTCTTCAGCATTGAAGCGTTAAGAGGAAAACCTGTCGACCGCAAAAAGGAAGGCATGGTTCATTTCGTAGGAATCGTGTTGTTAATGATTTTAATGATTGCTGTAACGTGGAACGATATTCAGCGATTGTTTTTCCACCAATAAAACTTTTTCTTCGCCATCCGGTTTGCCGACGGAGGCGATTTTTTTTGCAAGAAATAGGTTTGTACAGCAGGAGTATTTCCGGTTTTGCAAGAATAAAAGAGAGTGGCGTGTCACAATTCAAAAAATGTATATACTCATCCTTTCCAGGGGTATGCTATTCTATTAAGAAAGATAGAAAACAAAGGTGGAGCACTTATGAAACAAAGCCGAACGTTGATTCCGACAATGCGTGAAGTGCCTCGAAATGCGGAAACGAAATCCTGCCAAATGCTGATGCGTGCAGGCTATATTCGAAAACATCCGAACGGAACATATTCTTATTTACCTTTGGCAAAAAGGGTAATGCAAAAAATAATACAAATAGTTCGGGAAGAAATCGAAAAGAGAGATGCGATTGAAGTGGTATTGCCGTACATACATACGGATTTGCCGCGGCAGTCCGGATCGGCGGAAAGCCTGAAAGGGCATCCGGGTTCTGCGCAGGACGATCGTAAAGAAATGCTGTTTGCATCAAATTTGCAGTTGATGACTTCCATCATTTCCGATGAAATCAAAACGTATAAAAAATTGCCGCTTCTTCTCTACCAATTCCAAAACCGGTTCCGCAGCGACATAAAGCCAAGTCTCGATTTATTGCAGGCTCGGGAATTTCTCGTAAAGGAAGCGTATTTATTTCATAACAGCAAAGAGGGTTTGAATGACGGCTTTGAACAAATGAAGGAAGCGTATGAACGGATTTTTTCCCGCTTGGGATTGACCGTGGATTTGGCAGAAGCGGATACCAAAATTGCCGGCGAGGAATCCTATGAATTTGTCATTCGGACGGAAATCGGGCAGGAATGGATTGCTTATTCCGATCAGTCGGATTATGCGGTAATTGCAGAAATTGCAAAAGTGTCCAGAAAATATGAACCGTTCGATGAAGATTTGAAACCGTTGGAAAAGATTGCTACACCAAGCATCCAAACAATCAACGATTTGTGCGGTTTCCTGGAAGTTGATCCAAGCAAGTGCATCAAATCCCTCGTGCTAAATGTCGATGGCAAGATTGTTGTAGCTCTCGTTCGCGGCGACCATCAATTAAATTTACGAAAAATAGCAAAAATATTGAATGCAACAAATGTGCGATTTGCGAGCGATGAAGAAATCGTGGAAAACATCGGTTGCCCGAAAGGCTTCATCGGTCCAATTAAATTGCCCATTGACATAATGGTCATTGCCGACCATGGGATTAAGTCCATTGTAAACGGGGCCAGCGGTGCAAATGAAGAGGGCTATCATTATATCAACGTCAATCCGAATCGCGACTTTGCCATTAATTTATATGAAGATATCCGATACATCGAAGAAGGGGATCCTTCCCCTGATGGCCATGGAACGATTCAGCTTGAAAAAGGGATTTCGATAGGGCGATTAACCAAAATCAATCCTGCCTATGCCGAAAAAATGGGGGCAACCATTACCGGACAGGATGGAAAACCAATCCCTTTGCAAATAGCAAGCTTTCAATTGGACCTTACAAGAATATTTGCTGTCCTGGCGGAGCGGTTCCAAGACGAAAAAGGGCTTTCTTGGCCAAAACATTTGGCACCTTATGATTTGCATGTCATGGCAGCAAACGCAGAGGATGAAGAGCAACATCATCTTGCAGAACTCCTCTATAATATTTTGACGACATATCGTTACGATGTTTTATTTGATGACCGGGATGAAAGGGCAGGCGTGAAATTTGCTGATGCTGATTTAATCGGCTTACCGATTCGTGTGACAGCCGGCAAAAAAGCAAAAGACGGAATTGTGGAATTGAAAAACAGGAAAACGGGCGAAACAGTTGAATGCGTGAAAGAAGAACTGATCGACCGGTTAAATGAATTTTACCGAACGGAATAATTTCAAACAGACTTTTAAAAAATAGTGTATAATTTTTAGTTGGGATAACTTATGGAATTCGCTGCTCTCAAAGACAGGCCGCTTGTCCGCCTTGTCACGAGTTGTGCGAATTCTTTTCATTTTTTATTCCATCGGAGGAAAGGCGGTGAATTGGATGGAACATTCAAAAGCAAGAGAGAACTTGCGGATGCTTTTATCCCAATTAAAATTAACGGATGATATTTACATGCCCTTTTTTGAACAGGGGGAACTAACCCGGTTGACCGTTCATAAGAAAAAGAGAATTTGGAATTTCTCCGTGAAGTTGAAAAATATATTGCCATTTCAAGTATATCAACTATTTTACACCCGCTTGATGGAAGCATTTCACCATATAGCCCAGACGGTACTCACGATTAAAACAGAAAATCCGCAAGTGACGGAAAATCTCATTTCCGAATATTGGTTATCTGTCGTGGAGCGGATTGATGCCTCTCCGCCGGTGAAAAAACGATTGACTTGCCAAGTCCCGGTTTGGACAGGAAATAAGCTCATTCTTTCCTGTATTTCCGAAATGGAACAATTGACGTTGAAATCGAAGTATCGGGATATCATTTCAGAAACGTATGCTTGTTTCGGATTTCCTCCGATTACGGTGGATTTCAAATTGGTCGAAGCATCGGAAGAAGAAAAAGCGGAACAGGAACGGTTGATGGAACAGCGTAAACGGGAAGAAATCGAATTGGCAAGACAAGCCATTGAAGATTTTCAAAAGCGTGAAAAAGAAAAAGAGAAAGAGAAGAATGAACCTTCTCCGGTTGAAGAAGGTCCTGTGCAAATCGGTTCTATGATCCACGATCCGGAGATTGCCGAAATCAAATCGATAGTGGAAGAAGAGCGCCGCATTGTCATCGAAGGGCACGTTTTTGCCGTAGAAATAAAAGAATTGAAAAGCGGCCGTTCATTGCTGGAAATGAAACTGACAGATTACACGGACTCCATCTTGGTGAAAATGTTTTCCCGCAACAATGATGATGCCGAGAAAATGGCCCGCATTAAAAAAGGAATGTGGGTAAGGGTCAGAGGTTCTGTGCAAAATGATACATTTGTGCGCGAATTAGTGATGATTGCCAATGATATCAATGAAATTCATAAAGAGCCTCGAAAAGACACCGCACCTGAGGGGGAAAAACGGGTCGAATTGCATTTACATACGCCGATGAGCCAAATGGACGCGGTAACTCCGGTCGACCGCCTTGTTGCGCAAGCGGCAAAGTGGGGGCATCCCGCCATCGCGATTACCGATCACGCCGTTGTGCAAGCTTATCCGGAAGCCTATGCCGCCGGAAAAAAATACGGCATTAAAATCATTTATGGTTTGGAAGCGAACCTGGTCGATGATGGTGTTCCGATTGCCTATGAAGAACAACATATCAAACTGGATGAAGCGACATTTGTCGTATTTGACGTGGAAACAACCGGATTATCCACTGCGTACGATACGATTATTGAATTGGCGGCGGTGAAAATCCGTGACGGCAAAATCATTGACAGATTTGAACGTTTTGCCAATCCGCACCGGCCTCTCCCAAAAAATATCGTGGAATTGACGCATATTACCGATGATATGTTGAAAGATGCACCGGAAGTGGATGATGTCATAAGGGAATTTCATGAATTCATAGGAGATGCGATTGTCGTTGCCCATAACGCATCCTTTGACACCGGTTTCCTTTATACCGCCTATGAAAAAGCGGGAATTAAAGGGGTCAAACATCCGGTGATTGATACCCTTGAACTGTCCAGATTGTTAAATCCAACCTTAAAAAATCACCGCTTGAATACTCTATGTAAAAAATACGGCATTGAACTTACCCAGCATCACCGGGCGATTTATGACACGGAGGCCACCGGATATTTGCTGCTGCATCTATTGAAAGAAGCAAAGGAAAAAGGCATCGAATACCATGACGATTTCAACAAATTCATGGGCGGACAGGACTCCTACAAACAATCCAGACCATACCACTGCACGATTTTGGTGGTCGATAATGTCGGATTGAAAAACCTGTTCAAATTAGTTTCCATTTCCCATACGGAAACGTTCTACCGCGTTCCCCGCATCCGCCGTTCCGATTTAATGAAACATCGGGAAGGATTAATCATCGGTTCCGGATGCGGCAACGGCGAGCTGTTTGAAACGATGATGAACAAATCGCCGGAAGAAGCGGAAAGAGTGGCGGAATTCTATGACTATATTGAAGTGCATCCAAAGCCGGTATATTCACAATTGTTGGACAGCGGAACGATTCACGATGAATGGCACTTGGAGGATATCATCCGGAAGCTTGTAAAGCTCGGCAAGAAAATGGATAAGCCTGTCGTCGCGACGGGCAATGTGCATTATTTGGACGAACATGATGCCATCTATCGGAAAATCCTCGTATCTTCCCAAGGAGGAGCCAATCCTCTTAACCGATATCCGCTGCCAAAAGTGCATTTCCGGACTACGGATGAAATGCTGGAAGAATTTGCGTTTTTAGGGCCGGATCTTGCCAAGGAAATCGTGGTGACAAACTCCCAAAAAATCGCCGATATGATCGGCGATGTGAAGCCGATCAAAGATAAACTTTACACGCCGGTGATCGAAGGAGCCGAAGAGGAAATCAAACGGATGACTTATGAAATGGCCCATAAAATTTATGGGGAAAAACTTCCGGAAATTGTTGAAAAACGCCTCGAAAAAGAATTGAACTCCATTTTGGGGCACGGATTTGGAGTCGTTTATTTAATTTCTGCCAAACTCGTGAAAAAATCGTTGGAGGACGGCTACTTGGTAGGTTCCCGGGGATCTGTGGGATCTTCGCTCGTCGCAACGATGATGGAAATTACGGAAGTCAATCCTCTGCCGCCGCATTATGTTTGTCCGAACTGCCACTATTCCGAATTCTTTACGGACGGTTCCATCGGTTCCGGATTCGATTTGCCGAACAAAGACTGCCCTGAATGCGGCACCCCTTTGAAAAAAGACGGACAAGATATTCCGTTTGAAACATTCCTCGGGTTTAATGGGGACAAAGTTCCGGATATCGACTTGAACTTCTCCGGGGAATACCAGCCCCGTGCTCATAATTATACGAAGGTGCTGTTCGGGGAAGATAAGGTATTCCGTGCGGGAACAATCGGTACGGTGGCTGAAAAAACGGCATACGGCTTTGTAAAAGGATACGCAAACGATAATAATCTCAATTTGCGTTCGGCGGAAATCGACCGTTTGGCCCAGGGGTGCACCGGGGTAAAACGGACAACCGGACAGCACCCCGGAGGAATCCTGGTTGTTCCGGATTATATGGATATTTACGATTTTACGCCGGTCCAATATCCTGCGGACGATTTAAATGCGGAATGGCGCACAACGCACTTTGACTTCCATTCGATCCATGATAATATCTTAAAACTGGATATTCTCGGACACGATGATCCGACGATGATCCGGATGCTTCAAGATTTGACGGGCATCGATCCGAAAACCATTCCGCCGGATGACCCCGAAGTGATGGCAATCTTTACCGGAACCGAATCGCTCGGGGTAACCCCGGAACAAATTTTATGCAATACCGGTACCCTCGGCATTCCGGAATTCGGAACAAAATTTGTCCGCCAAATGTTGGAGGACACAAAACCGAAAACATTCGCGGAGCTCCTGAAAATTTCAGGGCTTTCCCACGGTACGGATGTATGGCTCGGAAATGCGAGTGAACTGATTGCCAACAATGTATGTTCCTTCTCGGAAGTCATCGGGTGCCGAGATGACATCATGGTGTACTTGATTTACAAAGGTTTGGATCCATCCCTTGCCTTCAAAACGATGGAATCCGTCCGCAAAGGGAAAGGATTGACGGAAGAAATGGAAAAGGCCATGAGGGAACATGATGTGCCGGACTGGTATATCGAATCTTGCAAAAAAATTAAATACATGTTCCCGAAAGCTCACGCCGCTGCTTATGTATTAATGGCGGTCCGCGTGGCATACTTTAAGGTGCACTTCCCGCTTGCCTATTATTGCGCATATTTTACTGTCCGGGCGGAAGATTTCGATTTGCCGGCGATGATCAAAGGCTCAAGGGCAATCCGTACAAGAATCGAAGAAATCAATGCAAAAGGTTTGGATGCATCGAAAAAAGAAAAAGACTTATTGACGGTCCTTGAAATTGCCCTTGAAATGTGTGAAAGAGGCATGAGTTTCAAAAATGTCGATTTGTACAAATCAAAAGCGACCGAATTTGTGATTGAGGGGAATTCGCTTATTCCTCCGTTTAATGCCATCCCGGGCCTTGGCGAAAGCGTTGCGAAACAAATTGTAGCAGCGAGGGATGAACAGGAGTTTTTGTCCAAGGAAGACTTGCAAACTCGCGGACGCGTATCAAAATCCTTGATTGAGTATATGGAACAATTGGGGGTTTTGGACGGTTTGCCGGACAACAATCAATTATCTTTATTCTAGCTGCAATATGATCGGTAATGAATGTCTTTTTCCCGCATCTTGCCGCAAGTGTTTCTTAAATTTGCATTTCTTAAGAGATTGTGTTATTGTAATATCAATAAATTGTTGATATTTCTGCAGCAAAAGAGTGGGGTTTCCCGCTCTTTTCTATTGTTGAAACAGGTCAGGATTCAGCTCTCCACCAGGAGGGTCGATTTCATACGTACACGGATTTCGAATTTCACCATTTTATGGTGGAATTTCTGTTTTTAGCCAAGGAAACGATACGTTGGGAGGATTATATGAGCAAAATTACTTCGACCGTTGAACAGCTGGTAACTCCGATTTTGGAAGAATTAAATTTGGAATTAGTGGATATTGAGTTTGTAAAAGAGGGCCGCACCTGGTTCCTCCGTGTATACATCGATACCCCTCAAGGTGGAATAGATATTGAACAATGCGCACTGGTAAGCGAGCGGCTAAGTGCGGTGCTGGATGAAAAGGACCCTATTGCACAAAACTATTATTTAGAAGTTTCTTCTCCGGGAGCAGAACGCCCGCTGAAGAAAGAAAAAGATTTTGAGAAAGCGGTCGGCAAATACGTTTACATCAAGACGTATGAACCGGTAGAAGGCATGAAAGAGTTCTACGGATATTTAAGATCCAACAACGAAGACAGCCTGGAAGTCGAAATTCGTGTAAAAACCCGCAATGTTCTTGTAAAAATCGGAAAGGAAAAGATTGCGAAAGCTCGATTGGCAATCGATTTTTCATCATATTAATTTAGGAGTGAAAAGAAACGATGAGCAGTGAATTACTAGAAGCTTTAAATGCTCTGGAACAGCAAAAAGGCATTTCAAGGGAAGTATTGGTGGAAGCGATCGAAGCTGCACTGGTTACGGCTTATAAACGCAATTTCAATCAAGCGCAAAATGTCCGCATCGATTTTAATCAGGAAACTGGGGAAATTAAAGTTTTTTCAAGAAAAGAAGTCGTTGAGGAAGTGGAAGATCCGCGATTGCAAATATCGCTGGAAGAAGCCAGAAAAATCAACAGTGTTTATGAACCTGGCGATATCATCGAACAGGAAGTGACACCCCGCAACTTCGGACGTATTGCCGCGCAAACGGCTAAGCAAGTCGTAACCCAACGTGTCCGCGAAGCGGAAAGAACGGTAATCTATGAAGAATTCGTGGATCGCACGGATGATATCATCAACGGGATCATCGAAAGAAAAGATGCCCGTAATGTTTATATCAATCTTGGGAGAGTAGAAGCGGCGCTGCCGGTACATGAACAAATACCGGGAGAAGAATATAAACCTCAACAACGCATCCGTGTTTACATTACAAAAGTAGAAAAAACGACCCGCGGGCCACAGATTATCGTATCCCGGACGCATCCCGGTTTACTCCGCAGATTATTTGAAATGGAGGTTCCGGAAATTTACGATGGAATTGTAGAAATAAAATCCATCGCCCGTGAAGCAGGAGATCGTTCCAAAATCTCCGTCTACGCCCATGATCCCGAAGTGGATGCAGTAGGTGCCTGCGTCGGTACAAAGGGAGCACGCGTACAAGCCATTGTCAACGAATTAAATGGTGAAAAAATCGATATTGTTGAATGGTCAGAAGATCCTGTCATTTTTGTTGCCAATGCGCTAAGTCCATCAAAAGTGCTGGATGTCATTGTCAATGAAGAAGAAAAATCGACGACGGTCATCGTTCCGGATTATCAACTATCCCTTGCCATCGGAAAACGCGGACAAAACGCAAGACTTGCTGCAAAATTGACTGGCTGGAAAATCGATATTAAAAGCGAGTCCGAGGCCCGCGAATTAGGCATCTATCCAAATGAAAACAGCCCTCTTCTCAAAAAAGAAGAAGAGGAAGAAGACGAAACTTCCTTCGAGCAAATTGATCTCTATCAAAATGTTGAAGTCGATGAAGAATAAATTGATATGATTTTCTAAGATTTTCTTGATTAAAAAAATCGCTTAAAATGGAATGCGTATGAGGGAAGGTGATCTGCGTGCCAACGAAAAGAAAAGTTCCTTTGCGCCGTTGCGTCGTTACTGGTGAATCGTTTCCGAAAAAAGAATTGCTTCGCATTGTCCGTACGAAAGAAGGAGAGGTATTTGTAGATCCGACCGGAAAGAAATCCGGCCGCGGCGCCTATGTCTCCAAATCGGAAGAAGTTGTCGAGAAGGCGCGTAAAAGCAAGGTGTTGGAACGCCATTTAGATGTAAAAATTCCGGACGAAATTTATGATGAGTTAATACGGCTTATTCGCAGGGAGCAGCTGTTGAAAAATGAATAAAACAAGAATTCTGCAATTGTTGGGATTGGCGACAAGAGCGCGGAAAGTCGTTTCCGGCGAAGAACTGGTTGTCAAAGAAATTCAAGGCGGCAATGCGAAGCTCGTAATTCTTTCTTCGGATGCAGCCTACAATTCAAGAAAAAAAATACAAGACAAATGCACGTTTTATAATGTTGAGTGCCATATATTCGGCAATCGCTACGAGCTGGGGCATGCGATTGGAAAAGAAGCCAGGGTTGTCATAGCCATTACCGACCAAGGCTTTGCCAAAAAAATGTCCAGCCTACTCAGCGAAAATTCATCGGGGGTGAGCAAATGACCAAAATGAGAGTTCATGAATATGCCAAGAAAGTGAATCGACCTAGCAAGGAAGTTATTGAAGAATTAAAAAAATTAAACATAAATGTTTCAAACCACATGTCTACGCTTAACGGAGAAGAGGTAGCGAAACTGGATGCAATCTTCAGCACACATGAAAGCGATGAACATGTGAAAAAGGCTGAAGGAAAACATAGACCAAAACAGCCGCAACATAAAGACGTAAAAAGAAAAGAGCAATCTCAAAAGAAAGAAGAAGATCATGACGACCATCACGATGTTCACGTTTCTTTTGAAAAAATAAAAAGGAACAAAGCGGCGAAAGAACAGGATGGTCTCCATCATTCAAAAAATAAAGGCCCACAACGCAAAAAACCCGGCATTCATGGAGGAAAACGCCAAAAATCCAAACAGCAGCAGCCTCAACAGCCAGTAAAAAAAGAACTTCCGGAAAAGATCACTTTCTATGAATCTTTAACGGTTGCGGAACTTGCAAAAAAATTGCACCGGGAACCTTCGGAAATCATTAAAAAGCTTTTCATGCTCGGTATCATGGCGACAATTAACCAATCCCTTGACAAAGACGCCATTGAATTGGTTTGCGCAGATTATGGCGTGGAAGTGGAAGAAGAGGTACGGATCGATAAAACGGATTTGAATATTTATTTCGAAGAAAAAGATCCGGAAGAAGAATTGGTGGAACGTCCTCCGGTCGTAACGATCATGGGTCACGTTGACCACGGAAAAACGACGACATTGGACGCAATCCGGCACACAAGAGTGACGGAAGGGGAAGCCGGGGGCATAACACAACATATCGGTGCATATCAAGTAGATATTAACGGAAAGAAAATCACTTTCCTTGATACGCCAGGCCACGAAGCATTTACAACAATGCGTGCGAGAGGTGCGCAAATCACGGATATCGTTGTACTTGTTGTGGCAGCCGATGACGGTGTCATGCCACAAACAGTGGAAGCCATTAACCACGCAAAAGCGGCGAATGTTCCAATCATTGTGGCGGTCAATAAAATTGACAAACCGACAGCAAACCCTCAGCGCGTCATGCAAGAATTAACCGAATACGGACTAGTTCCTGAAGACTGGGGCGGGGATACAATTTACGTGCCTATCTCTGCATTGAAAGGCGAAGGAATTGACCAGCTGTTGGAAATGATTTTGCTCGTCGCGGAAGTTTCTGAATTAAAAGCAAATCCAAACCGCCGGGCAATCGGTACGGTAATCGAAGCCCGCTTGGACAAAGGCCGCGGTTCTGTAGCCACATTGCTGGTGCAAAACGGTACATTGCGAGTAGGCGATCCGATCGTGGTCGGAAATACGTTTGGCCGCGTCCGTGCAATGGTCAATGATTTAGGCCGCCGCGTAAAAGAAGCCACACCTGCAACACCGGTGGAAATTACGGGATTGCATGAGGTTCCTCAGGCAGGTGACCGTTTCGTAGTCTTTGAAGATGAAAAAACGGCACGGGAAATCGGGGAAGCGCGTGCGCAAATGGCAATACAGGCAAGCCGTGCCCAAAAAGCACGCATTACTTTGGATAACTTGTTCGAACAAATGTCCCAAGGGGATATTAAAGAGCTGAACATTATCATCAAAGCGGACGTACAAGGTTCTGTAGAAGCGTTGGCTTCCTCATTGATGAAAATCGATGTGGAAGGGGTAAAAGTAAAAATTATCCATACTGGCGTAGGAGCGATTACGGAATCCGATATCAGCCTGGCAGCAGCTTCCAATGCGATTGTGATCGGCTTTAACGTACGTCCTGATGCCAATGCTAAACGGGCAGCGGAAGAAGAAGGCGTGGAAATTCGCCTGCACCGCATCATTTATAAAGTAATCGAAGAAATTGAATCTGCCATGAAAGGATTGCTTGATCCGGAATATCAAGAAAAAGTCATCGGTCAGGCGGAAGTGCGTCAAGCAATCAAAATCTCCAAAGTGGGTACAATTGCAGGTTCTTACGTGACTGATGGCAAAATCACCCGTGATGCCAACGTCCGTGTCATCCGTGATGGAATTGTCATTTACGAAGGGGAACTTGCATCTTTAAAACGCTTCAAAGACGATGTAAAAGAGGTTGTCAAAGGCTTCGAGTGCGGTATGCAAATTAAAAACTTCAACGATATTAAAGAAGGCGACATCATCGAGGCCTACGTAATGGAAGAAATTGAGCGAAAATGATTGTCTACTTGGAAGCGGAATTTGTGATTCCGGATGCCCATTCGTTAAAAGAGAAGCGTGCAGTTCTCCAAAGGATGATATCGAGAACAAGACAAAGATTTAACGTATCTGTTGCGGAAATCGATCATCAGGACGTGTGGCAGCGGACAAAAATTGCCGTGGTGACCGTTGCCTCATCCCGTTCCGCGGCGGATCGGGAAATCGATCATGTAATCGAATTTTTGGAATCGAATCCAACATGGGAGCTGTTGGAATTATCCCGGGAATATTTATAAGGGATAATTTTTCGGATTCCAACTAAAATAACGATAACACTATCAAGAAAAGTAGATAAAAGTACATGAACCTGTACTTTTACTCTGCTTTCTTAAAAGAGGTGACATTTATGTCTCTGCGTGCAAATCGTGTTGCTGAACAGATAAAAAAAGAGCTGGGCGACATCATCGGCCGAAAATTGAAGGATCCCCGCCTTGGATTTGTTACCGTAACGGATGTCGAAGTGACAGGCGATCTTCAACAGGCCACGATTTATATTTCGACTTTAGGAACTGATGAAGAACGGGAAGAAACGTTAAAAACATTGGAAAGGGCGAAAGGGTTTATCCGTTCCGAAATCGGCCATCGCATTCGCCTGCGAAAAACTCCTGAAATTACGTTCAAATTTGATTCATCTATAGAATATGGCAACAAAATTGAACAGCTTTTACGTTCCATCAAGGAAGACGAAGAAGCGTAAACCGATATCGACAAAAAGCCTGCGACTGCATAACGTTACATGCAGGTAGGCTTTTTTTATTGAAGTCTGGGGGGATTCAAGTGGACGGAATTTTGCCATTATGGAAAGAGAGTGGTTTAACAAGCCACGACTGTATTGTTCAACTCCGAAAAATATTAAAAACAAAGAAAATAGGCCATACGGGGACCCTTGATCCGGGAGTCGAAGGAGTATTGCCGATTTGTATCGGACAAGCGACGAAAATCTCTGAATATTTAATGGACGCGGGCAAAACATACGAAGCATATGTATCCATCGGCCGTTCCACGACTACGGAAGATGCCGAGGGAGAGACGGTGGAAGAAGATGCGACTTACAAAAGGATCACCAGAGATCAATTGCTAAAGGTGTTATCAAAATTGACCGGCGAAATCGAACAAATTCCCCCAATGTATTCGGCCGTAAAGNTAAAGGGAGTCAAACTTTATGAATATGCGAGGAAAGGAATTGAAATAGAGCGTCCATCCAGAAAAGTGACCATTTACAAACTGGAGCTCCTTGATGAACGGGAACTGTTTGAAGGGCAAGAGATCAAATTTAAAATCCGTGTAAAATGCAGCAAAGGTACGTACATTCGCACGCTTGCAGTAAAAATTGGAGAATTGCTGGGATATCCTAGCCATATGGCTTCTCTTGTCAGAACCGCGTCAGGGAATTTTACGAAACAGGATTGCGTGACTCTTCGGGAAGTTGAAAAAGCTGCGGAAGAAGGCAGGGTCCGACAGCTTCTCCTTCCCATTGAAAAAGCCTTATCCGCTTATCCTTTCATTGAAATGGATGCTTCGATGGAGAAAAAAATTTGCAATGGACAAATTTTGAAACTCCATTCATTATTAAAAAAGAATGACAAAATTGTTTTTTGCCGTAACGGGAAGGCGATTGCCGTATATACGAAACATCCTGAGAAGCCGGGGCTCATGAAACCGGAAAAGATGTTTCCAAATAATTTCTAGGAGGACAAATGAATGAACGTAATCCATTTAAAATATCCGTATCAATTAGATAAAGTAGATCCTTCCACTTCCTATTCCCTGGCGGTCGGCTTTTTTGATGGGGTACATAAAGGACACCAAGTGGTTATAAAAACTGCGATGGAAAAGGCGAGAGAGCTAAATGTCAAAAGTGCCGTAATGACTTTTGACCCCCACCCTTCCATTGTATTGGGAAACAGCAATGAAAAAATCTTTTATATTACTCCTCTCCCGTTGAAATTGGAAATTTTGGAAGAAATGGGAGTTGACACAACATTTGTTGTTCAATTCACTTCCGATTTTGCCAAACTCTCACCGGAAGAATTTATCCAATATTTTATACGCGACTTGAATATCAAACATGTCACGGCAGGTTTTGATTTTTCATTCGGCGCTTTTGGAAAAGGAAATATGGAGTTAATGAAAAAATTGTCCCGGGGGGATTTTGGAGTGACAGTCGTGGATAAGCAAATAGAAGATGGGGAAAAAATCTCTTCCACCCGCATCCGGAAATGTTTAAGGGAAGGGGACATGGAAACGGTCCATCAATTATTGGGCCGTCCTTATCAAGTTCCGGGAATTGTTGTACAAGGTGATAAAAGGGGCCGTACCATCGGCTTTCCTACTGCCAATATTCAATCAAAGGAAGGATGTTTTATTCCGAAAGTAGGCGTGTATGCCGTAAAAGTGCTTGTACAAAATCAACTTTATAACGGCATCTGCAATGTAGGTTTTAAACCGACCTTTAAAAACCCCGAAGAAAAGCAATTAACAATTGAAGTGCACATTTTGGATTTTCAAAAAAATATTTATGGAGAAGAAGTGAAAGTTTATTGGTATAAACGGCTTCGGGACGAACAAAAATTTGATGGCATCGAATCCTTGAAAGCCCAGATTACCCGCGACAAAGAGCAGGCCATTGAATTTTTTTCAAAAAAATAATTTGCTTCATTCATTGAATTGTGATATTATCATTCAGTGAATGAAAATTATTACATTCCTTAGCTCGGCATACCGACTCTCCGACGGTTGACTGTGCTAAAGGAGTAATAAAAAAATAGGAGGAAGCATAATGGCTATTTCAAAAGAACGCAAAAACGAAATCATCAAAGAATTCCAAACTCACGAAGGAGACACTGGATCTCCGGAAGTGCAAATTGCAATTTTAACAGAAGAAATCCGCGTATTAAACGATCACTTGGCGGTTCATAAAAAAGACTTCCATTCTCAACGCGGTCTTCTTAAAAAAGTTGGACGCCGCCGTCATTTATTGAAATATTTGCGCGAAAAAGACGTTCAACGTTACCGTGCATTAATTGAAAAATTAGGTCTTCGTCGATAATAAAAAGCGGGGTATTCTCCCGCTTTTTATTTATCCAAAAAACAGTACGAAAGAAAGGAACAATTAATGTAAAATTACCATAATTTAATTGAAAATGTTTAGCATAGAAATTGCTTTTTTGATACACTTACTAATGGTATCACCATCATCATGTCGGTTGTCTTCAAGAAGAAAGGAGAGATTCATTCTATGACCGAAAAGAAAGTCTATCGATATGACTGGGCCGGACGCCCATTAATCATCGAAGTCGGTCAATTGGCAAAACAGGCCAATGGCGCTGTCCTCGTCCGCTACGGAGAATCGGCAGTGCTTTGTACGGCAACGATGTCCAAAGAACCGAAAGCTTTGGATTTTTTCCCTCTCACAGTAAACTATGAGGAGCGGTTATATGCCGCAGGAAAAATTCCTGGGGGCTTTATAAAACGCGAAGGACGTCCATCCGAACATGCCATCCTGGTATCCCGTTTGATTGACCGTCCAATTCGCCCGATGTTCCCGGACGGCTTCCGCAATGAGGTTCAAATTATTTCAATCGTCATGTCTTCCGATCCGGATTGTCCGACAGAAGTGGCCGCATTGGTTGGTTCATCATTGGCGCTTTCCATTTCGGATATTCCGTTCAATGGACCGATTGCAGGCGTGAATGTGGGATATGTCGACGGACAATTTGTCATCAATCCTGATGTAGCTCAATCCGAGAAAAGTAAAATTCATTTAACGGTGGCGGGAAATAAAGATGCCATCAATATGGTGGAAGCCGGAGCGCAAGAAGTGCCGGAAGAAACAATGCTCGAAGCCATTATGTTTGGCCATGAAGAAATTAAAAAATTAATTCAGTTCCAGGAACAAATTGTCGCGGAAGTCGGCAAAGAAAAAATCGAAGTGGAATTGTTCGAAATCGATGCCGAGCTTGAAAAAGCGGTCAGAGAAATGTGCGAAGAAGATATGATCGCCGCAATCCAAACAGTGGAGAAATTGGCCCGCGAAGAAGCCATCGAAGAAGTAAAACAAAGAGTGATTGCCCATTACGAAGAACAGGAAGCGGAAGAAGATACACTTAAACAAGTGAATATGGTATTAGATAAAATCCTGAAAGAAGAAGTGCGGCGCTTAATTACAGTGGAAAAAGTGCGCCCGGATGGACGCAAAGTCAACGAAATCCGNCCTCTTTCATCAGAAGTCGGTCTTTTGCAGCGCGCCCATGGTTCCGGTCTGTTCACCCGCGGCCAAACGCAAGTGCTTTCCATTTGTACGTTAGGTCCATTAGGCGATGTGCAAATTATCGACGGATTAGGCTTGGAAGAATCAAAACGCTTCATGCACCATTATAATTTCCCTCCATTTTCGGTTGGCGAAACTGGTCCAATGCGTGGTCCCGGCCGACGCGAAATCGGTCATGGTGCATTAGGTGAACGTGCATTGCTCCCTGTCATTCCGGATGAAAAAGAATTCCCATATGCCATCCGATGTGTGTCTGAAGTATTGGAATCCAACGGTTCTACTTCACAAGCATCCATTTGTGCCAGCACCCTTGCGATGATGGACGCCGGAGTGCCAATTAAAGCGCCGGTTGCAGGAATTGCGATGGGGCTTGTGAAAAACGGCGAAAATTATACCATTTTAACGGACATCCAAGGCATTGAAGACCATCTTGGAGATATGGACTTTAAAGTGGCCGGAACGGAAAAAGGTGTTACAGCTTTACAAATGGATATTAAAATTGACGGCTTATCCCGCGAAATCCTGGAAGAAGCGTTGTTGCAAGCGAGAGAGGGCCGTATGATCATTTTGGAACACATGAAACAAACGCTTGCAGAACCGCGCAAACAAGTTTCCAAATATGCGCCAAAAATCATTTCCATTAAAATTAATCCGGAAAAAATCCGCGATGTTATTGGTTCCGGAGGCAAAACGATTAATCGGATCATCGATGAAACAGGCGTTAAAATCGATACCGAACAAGATGGTACAATTTACATTTCATCCGTGAATGAAGAAATGAACTTGCGTGCGAAAGAAATCATCGAAGAAATCGTCCGTGAAGCGAAAGTCGGCGAATATTACCTCGCGACAGTAAAACGGATTGAACGTTTCGGAGCATTCTGTGAACTCTTCCCTGGAAAAGACGGATTATTGCATATTTCCGAAATCCAGGAAGAACGGACAAACCGCGTCGAAGATGTGCTTAAAGTGGGAGATAAAGTGCTTGTAAAAGTCATCGATATCGATGACCAAGGACGCATCAACTTGTCCAGAAAAGTGGTAATCAAAGAGGACAGGGAACGTGCAAAACTAAAATCGAATTCAAAACGATAAGAAGCTGAGAGGTTGTAAGGAAGGGGAACAACCTCTTTTTATTTTGGTTAATTTAGCAAAAAACTTTTCATATTCTTGAATATTTTGTAAAGTAAGTAGTAGTTTTGATAAAGAAACTACATGAAAAGGTAATAGAAAGAGGTTGAAAATTGGTTAGCGTTTATACTTGCCAAAACGGCGTAAGGATTGTATATGAACATATTCCATATNTCCGTTCCATTTCTGTGGGAATTTGGGTAGGAGCGGGTTCCCGTTTTGAATTGCCGGAAGAAAATGGCATTACCCATTTTATTGAGCATATGCTCTTTAAAGGGACTTCCACCCGCACAGCAAGGCAAATTGCCGAAGAGTTTGACCGCATCGGCGGAGAATTGAATGCGTTTACAACGAAAGAAAATACATGCTATTACGCAAAAGTGCTGAATCATCATGGAATATTGGCCATTGATATATTGGCGGATATGTTTTTCCATTCAGTTTTCGAAAAAAATGAATTGGAAAAAGAGCGTCAAGTGGTGTTGGAGGAAATTTTAATGAGCGAGGATGCCCCGGATGACGATATTCATGAACGGTTATGGAGGGTCATGTACCCTGATGATGCCCTGGGACTTCCCATCTTGGGAACAAAGGAAACCCTTCAAACATTTGATCGGAATATGATTCAAAACTATATGGATAAACATTATTATCCTAAAAATGTCGTCATTTCCCTCGCTGGAAATATTTCAAAGGAATTATTGTTACATATCGAATCGCTGTTTGGGCATTTCGAGCCATCCGAAAAGGCTGTGCCTCTCCATTTGACATATCCGAAGTTTCATTCCGGCCATTTCGTCAAAGAAAGGGATGTGGAGCAGTCCCATATTGCAATGAGCTATCCCGCCATCAGTGTAAAAGACCAAAATTATTTCAGCTTTATCGCATTAAATAACATCATTGGAGGCAACATGTCCTCGCGCCTTTTCCAGGAAGTCAGGGAGGAAAAAGGATTGGCTTATACCATCTACTCCTATCCTTCCTGTTATATGGATGTCGGGGCAATTACCATTTACGGAAGCACCAATAATCAGCAATTATCCATTTTGCATGAAACGATCGTCAAATCCATCGAAAAAATAAAAAGGGATGGTGTGACTGAAGGGGAACTGGAGAATGGGAAAGAGCAGCTGAAAGCAAGCTTCCTGCTCAATATGGAAAGCATGACGAACCGGATGACGCGGAACGGGAAAAACGAGCTGATTTTTGGCCGTCATCTGACAATCGACGAAATCATCGAAAAGATCGAGGCGATTTCCATGGATTCCGTGACGGCGCTCATCCAAAAGATTTTTTCCGTTGAACCGGCGGTGGCCATCATCGGGCAGGATGTCCAAAATTATGAAAGAAAAATTGTCAATGCATGAAAGAAGAGGCTGTCCGGAAAGCATGAAACTTTCAGGGCAGCCTTACTTATAATAGTAAATTTTTTTAATCTTTGCCCCCGTTACGGCCGCATGAACCGCGCCAACCCGCTGCGGGCGACAAAAGGGGTGGCGCTGGCCGCAAAGGAAGGGCGTTTCACAATGCAATATCAGACGAACGCTTCCATGCTAAAACTCTTTGTTCTTCAGAATGGAAACGGAAAGTTTATAGGACAAATAGAAAAGAATTGCTGCAACCGGCAAAGAAATGAGACTGATTAAGTCAATGAACTCAATTAACCGTACAACTATATTCCCATTGGAAAAGACATTTACGGCAATCACCGGGATAAAAATGGAAGCCAGTATAAAAATACGCCCTTTTTGAATTCCGAATTTAATGATTACTGGAATGATAATCCCCAATATAATAAGCAGACTGGAGCCGACAATGCTTAAAATTAGAAAGGTTTCTTTCAGCGCAATAGCGGATCCGGCCATTATATTCGTAATCAAGGATACAGGCAAGATGATTAAGACGATGAAGAAAAGCAGAATTAAGCTCAAAATATATTTGCTTTTTACGATATCGGCTTTTTTGACCGGCAGAGTATAGACAAACCGGTACCAATTGCTTGTTTCATCATAGCCAAGGAGCATATTGATTTGCGTTATGCATAGAACGCTGAGAAAAACCGTCAGCAATCCAGGGTCTCCAAAAAAGAAAGAAGCGATGAAAAATAACACTGTTAAGATTGCCATTAAGTTCTTTTGATAGAACATCACATACAAATCTTTCAAAATAAGCGCTCTCATGGATGAACCCCTTTCACGAAAAATAACATGATATCTTCAATGGTCGGCTTATCAAGCGTAAAGGCGCTGTTTACTTCTTTGCGATTCACCAAAATCTCGATGCCAAAAGCATTTTTCCGCATGCGAATTTTCGCATGTTCCGGCAGTTCCATGGATTGCTCGATGGTTCCTTTCCAAATGCCGTAGTCGTACAACAATTCGTCTTTATTTTTGCTGAAGACGATTTCCCCGTCATGAATGAAGGTGATGTAATCGGCAATTTTCTCCAAATCCGATGTAATATGGGTGGAGAATAAAATGCTGTTATCTTCATCCTGCATGAACTCCATGAACAGATCCAGGATTTCATCCCTTACAATCGGATCAAGCCCGCTTGTCGGTTCATCCAAAATTAACAATTTGGGATGATGGGAGAGAGCGATCGCAATGGATAATTTCATCCTCATCCCCCTGGAAAGCTGTTTAATCGGCTTTTTAAAGGGGATTTTAAATCGTTTTAATAAATCGGCGTAGTAAGCTTCATCCCAACGGTCGAAGATTTTTTCCAAAATGTTGTTGATATGGGTTGCATGCAATGTGTCCGGTATATAGAGTTCATCAAACACGACGCCAATGTGTTCCTTTATGGTTGTTTCATGTTCTGAATGGTCAAGGCCAAAAATCTTGATTTCCCCGTGCTCCTTTTTTAACAAATTTAAAAGGCATTTAATCGTCGTTGTCTTTCCGGCGCCGTTTTCTCCGACGAATCCCATAATGGTGCCGGCTGGCAATTGGAAAGAAACATCTTTTAATTGGAATTGAGGAAATGATTTCTTCAGATTCGTCACTTCGATAGCATTCGTCATTCCAATTCCTCCTCCACTAACATCGACAAAAGGTCAATTAATTCATTTCCCTTGATTCCCGCAAGCTTTGCCGTTTGAACAGCCTTTAATAAATGTTCCTCCGTTTGGCGAAGCAATTCCTCCCGCAAAAACTCCTGGTTCCGNTCCGCGACAAAACTTCCTTTTCCGGCAAAAGTGACGATAAATCCGTCCCGTTCCAAATCCGCATAGGCTCTCTTTGTCGTCATCACGCTGATTTTCAGCTCTTTTGCCAGACTGCGGATGGAGGGAAGCGGATCCCCGGGTTTCAATATTCCTGTGATGATTGCCTTTTTGATTTGTTCTGAAATTTGTTCATAAATCGGTTTGTCGCTTGCGTTCGTTAATTTTATATCCATGAAGTCACCACCATACGGATATACAACTGTGTATATACAGTATANACAGTTGTAACGGAATGTGTCAATCAAAAGTTTTAGAACGATATGGGCACCTAACGGATTTTCAATGCATATAGTACTAATAGGCTCTTAGAGGAGGGAATGGATGCTATTATCGGAGCTTGCCGAAAAAGAGTTGATTGAAATGGAAAATGGGATTCGCTACGGCTATTTATCCGAGACGGAATGCATTTTTGATCCAAAAACAGGAAAAATTTTNGGTTTCGAACTAATTGAACCTTCCCGTATGCCCTTTCACCGAAAAAAAAGCGCGTCTTTATTTATCCCTTGGGAAGAAATCTATTTGATTGGGGAAGATCGGATTTTGTTTCGCAAAGCATTCAATACAAGAAGGCATTATGACGGATGAAAAACGAAAAATGGCTTGTCATTGGAACAGATGCCCGATTAAAGATACTTGCTAAGAAGTTGAGCGGCCCTGAACGGACGGTATTTTACAAAAGCAGGACGGCCTGGGACCATGAGCTGAACCAGCTCGCGCTTTCGGAACGGCCGGACTATATTGTGCTCCCAATCCAGCCATTGAAAATCGAGGCGCCAGCCGTATTGGGTTTAAACGATGCCATTGTTTTTTGCGGAAAGACAAACAGCGAATGGAAAGAAATTATAAAAGACAACACAGTTTACTATTATCTGGAAGATGAAGAATTTATTTGGCAAAATGCGCTGTTGACGGCTGAAGCCTTTGTCGCGACCTTTTATCAGACGAAACAGGCCATTTCGGGAAAACGGTTCATTATTACCGGTTTTGGCCGGGTAGCGAAAACGCTTGGCCACTTGTTGAGAAGCATAGGCGCCGAAGTCGTGATTGCCGTAAGGAGCGATGTGCAATTAAACGAGGCAAAAGCTTTCCGCTATGAAGTGTCCTATTTGGCGGATTTGGGGGAAATCAAGGCGGATTATTTTATCAATACGATTCCTGCAAAATGGCTGGATAGCGGTATGAATGAACAAATTCGCATGCCGGTTTATGATTTGGCCTCCTATCCTGGTTGTTTGCAGGATGGGGTTGAACGGGATAATTACGAATTATTGCCGGCGCTGCCGGGGAAATTTTTCCCGAATGACGCGGCAAACATTTTATATAATTCGATTGTGGGACAATTAAGGAGGAGAAAATCTTGCTGAAAGGTAAAAAAATTGGGCTTGGCATCACNGCATCCCATTGCACATATGAAGATGTCGTTCCGAAAATCACCGATCTCCGCAAAGCCGGAGCAGAGGTCATTCCGATTGTGACCCACTCGGTGCTGACAGCGGTCACTCGTTTCGGTTCCGGGGAAGAGTGGGTGAAAAAAATTGAGGAATTGGCGGGAAATAAAGTTGTATCGACGATTGTGGAAGCAGAACCATTCGGGCCGAAAAATCCCCTTGATTGCATGGTCATTGCGCCGATGACTGGAAACTCCATCAGCAAATTTGCCAATGCTGCCACAGACAGCCCCGTGTTAATGGCGGCAAAAGCGACTTTAAGAAACGGAAATCCCGTCGTCATCGGAATTTCCACAAATGATGCCCTCGGCTTAAACGGCGTCAATATCATGAAATTATTGAACTCAAAAAATATTTACTTCATTCCTTTCGGCCAAGATGACCCATTCAATAAACCTACTTCCTTAATTGCGGACTTTTCAAAAATGGTGGACACGGTCGTGCATGCAATTCACTACAAAAAGCAGCTTCAGCCGTTATTTATTCAATACCATAAAGAAAATTAATTTTTATCACACAATTCAGTAAAATTATGATAAAATTTTCATCATTATATGAAGTTTATTTCGTAATCATTGGGAGGAGATTTGTGTAATGGCAAAACAATATACGGTAGCGATTGTAGGTGCAACAGGTGCAGTCGGTACTAAAATGAAAGAACAATTACTTAAAAGAAAATTTCCAATTAAAGATATAAAATTTTTGGCATCTGCCCGTTCAGCGGGGAAAGAAATTGATTTCGGAGGAAAGACTTACAAAATAGAAGAAGCGACGCCGGAAGCGTTTGAAGGGGTTGATGTAGCCCTCTTTTCGGCCGGGGGCTCCGTTTCCGCAAAACTCGCTCCTGAAGCGGTAAAACGTGGCACTGTAGTCATTGATAATACGAGCCATTTCCGCATGGATCCGGATGTGCCATTGGTGGTCCCTGAAGTCAACCGCGAAGATTTGAAAAAACATAATGGAATCATTGCCAATCCGAACTGTTCAACAATCCAGATGGTTGTGGCATTAAAACCAATTCATGATCAATTGGGGCTAAAACGGGTAATCGTTTCCACTTACCAGGCGGTTTCAGGTGCAGGAATGTCCGCTATTGAAGAACTTCGCGTACAAAGCGGAGAATGGGAAAAAGGAAAAGATGTAGAGGCAAAAGTATTGCCTGTCAAGTCGGAACCAAAACATTATCCAATCGCGCGCAATGTCATTCCTCAAATCGATGTGTTTACAGAAAACGGCTTTACAAAAGAAGAAATGAAAATGATTAACGAAACGAAAAAAATCATGCACTTGCCTGATTTGCCAGTAGCGGCAACTTGTGTGAGGGTACCGGTTGTCATCGGGCATTCTGAATCTGTGTATATCGAAACAGAAAAAGAAGCAAATGTACAAGACATCTTTAATATTTTGAAAAACGCACCTGGTGTTGTATTGCAGGATGATATTCACAACCAGGATTATCCGATGCCTATTTTTGTGGACGGAGAAGACCCGGTATATGTAGGAAGAATCCGTAAAGACTTGTTCCAACCAAACGGCTTCCATTTATGGATTGTTGCGGATAACCTATTGAAAGGTGCTGCCTTGAATTCAATCCAAATCGCCGAGGCAATGATTGAGGATAACTTACTTTAAGGGGTGTTAGATTTGGATTTAGGTAGGATCGCTACTGCCATGGTAACGCCGTTTCGCGATGATGGCGGAATCGATTTTGAAACGGCCGGGAAATTGATAGAGCATTTGCTGGCAAACGGAACCGATTCGATCGTCGTCTGCGGAACAACAGGCGAATCGCCTACATTGTCAAAGGAAGAGAAACTTGAACTTATCCGGTTTACTGTTGAAAAAGTGAATAAACGGGTTCCTGTCATCGCAGGAACGGGATCTTACGATACGAAAGAAACCATTGAGCTGACGAAAAAAGTGGAGGGCCTCGGCGTGGACGGGGTCATGCTGGTAGCTCCCTACTACAACAAACCCAACCAAAGGGGACTTTATGCGCATTTCGAGGCAGTAGCAAAAGAAACGGTTTTGCCAATTGTCCTCTACAATGTACCGGGGCGCACAAGTTCGAATATTGAAGCAGCCACAACGATTGCGTTGAGCAAAATACCTAATATCCAAGTCGTAAAAGAAGCAAGTGGAAATTTAGATCAAATGGCTGAAATATTGGCAAATACAGATGATGATTTTCTGGTATACAGNGGCGACGATGCATTGACGCTGCCTTTGCTGGCAATCGGAGGACGGGGTGTCATCTCTGTTGCCTCCCATGTTGTCGGAAAAGAGATGCAGGCAATGATCCGCGCTTTTGAAGAAGGCAGACACGATGTTGCGGCGAAAATCCATCAGACTCTTCTGCCCCTATTTAAACAACTTTTTAAAAGTCCGAATCCGGTCCCAATCAAGTATGCGCTTGGCAAAGTCGGTTTTCATATAGAAAAAGTCCGTTTGCCGTTGGTGGAAATGACAGATGACGAGAAACGCCAATTCGACCGGGTTTGGGAACAAGTGAAGCAAAAACTGTGATGGCCTGTTGCCCNAACAATTCATCATGAATTGTTTGGGTGCAAGGCCTTTTTTTATTTTAAAAGCGTTGAAATACCATTTTTTATTTGTACTTCCTGGAATCTCAACGTATAATGATAATTAAATGGTTGTGCGTTCGGGATAAAAATTAGGAGGAAAGAATGTGATTAAAACAAAAAATGAAGTAATTCGTATTATCCCACTGGGAGGAGTGGGAGAAATCGGTAAAGCAATGTACGTCATAGAAATCGATGGCGAGCTCTTTATTGTCGATAGCGGATTAATGTTCCCGGAAGATGAGATGCTTGGTATTGACATCGTCATTCCGGATTTTACTTACTTGGTGGAAAACAAAGANCGGGTTAAAGGCATTTTCCTCACCCATGGCCACGAAGATGCCATCGGTTCCATTGCCTATGTACTGCAAAAAATTAATGCGCCTGTGTACGGATCGAAATTGACAATTGCCCTGGCAAAAGAACATTTGAAGGAATTGCCTGCACCGCATCAAGTGAAATTCTTTGAAGTGACAAACAAGAGCCGGATGAATTTCCAATCAACCTATGTGACTTTCTTCCATACAACACACAGTATTCCGGATTCGCTTGGAATCGTGTTCCATACTTCGGAAGGAGCAATTGTGTTTACCGGCGAGTTCAAATTTGACCAATCGGCAGAAGGAAAATTCAAGCCGGACCTTGCAAAAATGGCGCAATTGGGCGAGGAGGGGGTATTTATTCTCCTTTCCGAATCGACGGAAGCGGAGCGGCCTGGCTATACGACCAGTGAAACGGTGATCGAAGATAAATTGGCGAAAGTCTTCCATTCATCTCCTGCCCGCATTATTGTTGCAGTATATGCATCCAACTTTATCCGCATTCAACAAGTGTTCAATCAGGCGCAAAAATCCAACCGGAAAGTGGCTATCGTCGGAAAGAGTCTTGAAAAAGTCATCGATATCGGCGTGAAACTTGGGTATTTAACGATTGATGAAGATACGTTAATTCCGATCACAGAAATCAATAAATATAACGACGATGAATTGATCATCATCGTTACAAGCAATCAAGGGGAGCCTCTCGATGCCCTTGATAAAATCGTCCGAAAACAACATCGCGATCTTCGCATCAAAGACACGGATACCGTGCTGATTACTTTTACACCGTCGCCGGGAATGGAAGTACAAATGGCCAATGCGATGAATAATCTTGCCAAGGCCGGTGCAACGGTGTTGACGGCCGATAAAAAGGTCCATGTTTCCGGACATGGCAGCCAAGAAGATTTAAAACTCATGTTAAACTTAATGAAACCAAAATACTTTATCCCGATCCAAGGCGAATACCGGATGTTGATCGCCCATTCCAAATTGGCACAACAAGTGGGAATCGATAAATCTCGAATTTTTATTGCGGACAAAGGCGATGTTGTAGAATATCGGAATGGAAAAATGCGCATAAGCGGAAAAGTGCAGGCAGGCAATGTCCTGATCGACGGAAGCGGCGTTGGCGATGTCGGCAACATCGTGTTAAGGGATCGAAAATTATTGTCCCAGGACGGCATCTTTATTGTCGTTGTAACACTGAACCGCTCCCAGAAGCGAATCGCTTCCGGTCCGGAAATCATTTCCCGCGGCTTCGTTTATGTCCGGGAATCGGAAGAATTGATTTCGGAGGCGACGAAGCTTGCCCGGGAATGCATTGAAAAATACGTCAATAAAGAAGCTTATGAATGGACGAATATTAAACAGGAAATCCGGGAAACGCTCAGCGCATATTTGTTCCAAAAAACGAAACGTCGACCAATGATAATTCCAATTATTATGGAATATTAAAATTACTAAAGCGGACAGGATTTTCTTCACCGCCAGGCGGTAAAGGAAATCCTGTTTCTCATACTGTTGATTGTTGTTTGAAAAGTAGGTGAAACCATATGGCAAAGAAGAAAACGAGAGCGAGAGCGAAAACGAAAGCCAAATCCGGCATGTCTCTCCTATATTTCGAAATCATTGGATTAATTTTGATCGGTTTTGCAATTGTCATCTTTTTTGAATATGGTTTTGTTGGCAAAACAGTGCAAAACATCTCGATGTTCTTACTTGGGAATTTATTCTTTGCCGTGCCGACATTTCTCGTTGTATTTGCCATTATGTTGATGGTGAAGCGTGAAAAAATTCCTTTTACCGACCGGATTGTACTTGGAACGGTCATTATTATTCTCAGTTTATCAATCTTCAGCCATAGCGTTCTGATCGAAGAATTATATAAACAAGATGCGCTGGAATCGAATTCTGTTCTGAAAGAAACTTGGCGCATCATGATAACCGATGAGGGGATTTTGCATAGAAGCAACGCATTGGGCGGTGGATTTATCGGGGCCCTGCTTTTCAGCATGTTCCACATTTTATTCGGATCAACAGGGACCCGGGTGATTTCTGTATTACTGTTCTTCATCGGGGGCATCCTGGTGACAGGAAAGGCGCTTGTTCCGGTGATTGCAGAAAAAATCCCGAGCATAAAAATAAAAATACCGAGAAAGAAACAACGGAAGCGCCGTTCTCTCAATAAGGACGATGAGGATAAAAAACGAGCAAAATCCGAAGAACAAACGGTCTTTAATGAAATGGCCGTCGCGGATGAAGAACCGGTTCCTCTTTCAATGATGGAAGATGACGATATGGAGCATGAACCGATTATTTCAGACTTTACGCAAAACATCCAAAAATCCGGNGGAGAGCAGGAAGAAGAGGATGAAGAAACGATTGAAGAAACGATCCAGCAATCGGTTGAAAAAAATGTGGAAAATGAAGATTATCGCTTGCCCCCAATGAGTCTGTTAAATGTCCCGCCGGAGCACGATCAAAGCGGGGAATATTCGATTATTCAAGCGAACGCGAAAAAGCTGGAGCAAACCCTTTTGAGCTTTGGCGTAAAAGCGAAAGTTGTACAGGTTCATCTGGGGCCGGCCGTTACGAAATATGAGGTCATGCCGGATGTCGGGGTGAAAGTGAGCAAAATTGTCAATTTGCAGGATGATTTGGCCCTTGCCCTTGCGGCAAAAGACATTCGGATGGAGGCGCCGATTCCGGGGAAATCGGCCATCGGAATCGAAGTGCCGAACAGCGAAATTGCCGTAGTGACCTTAAGGGAAGTGCTGGAATCGAAGGAAAATAACAAGCCGGATTCGAAGCTTCTGATTGGATTTGGACGGGATATCGCGGGTCAGGCGATATTGGCCGAACTGGATAAGATGCCTCACTTGCTTGTCGCCGGGTCGACCGGCAGCGGAAAAAGCGTATGCATCAATGCAATCATTCTGTCCATTTTAATGAGGGCCAAACCCCATGAAGTCAAAATGATGTTAATCGACCCGAAAATGGTTGAACTCAGCGTTTATAACGGGATTCCTCATCTGCTTGCACCGGTTGTTACCGATCCGAAAAAGGCATCCCAGGCGCTCCAAAAAGTCGTCAGCGAAATGGAGAGACGCTACGATTTGTTCTCCCATACGGGAACCCGGAATATCAGGGGCTATAATAAATATGTCGATCGCTACAATAAAGAAAATGAAGAGCAGCTGCCAAAGCTGCCTTATATCGTGGTGATCATTGATGAGCTGGCGGATTTGATGATGGTGGCATCCCACGATGTGGAAGATGCCATTACAAGGTTGGCCCAAATGGCCCGGGCGGCCGGAATCCATCTGATTATCGCCACACAAAGACCATCCGTTGACGTCATAACCGGCGTCATTAAGGCGAATATCCCATCCCGTATTGCCTTTGCCGTATCGAGCGCAGTCGATTCCCGCACCATTCTCGATATGGGGGGAGCTGAGCGCCTGTTGGGACGGGGAGATATGCTGTTTATGCCTGCGGGTACATCCAAACCGATCCGCGTCCAAGGGGCATTTGTTTCCGACGAGGAAGTGCAGGCCGTTGTGGATTACGTCATTTCCCAGCAAAAAGCCCAGTATGATGAGGCAATGATTCCAACAGACGAACCGGAAAAGGCCTTCGAAGAGGAAACCGATGAATTATATGACGAAGCGGTAAAATTGGTGGTGGAAATGCAATCAGCGTCCATTTCCATGCTGCAGCGGCGCTTCCGGATCGGATATTCCCGTGCGGCGAGAATCATCGATCAAATGGAAGCCCGCGGCGTCGTCGGCCCCCCTGATGGAAGCCGTCCAAGACAAGTGTTGATTTCCAATTTCCAAGAATAATAAAAGAGCTGTCTGGAAAAATAAACTTTCCAGGCAGCTTCTTTGTTTGGTTTCATTACATTCTCAAAGTTAGAACAAATTCCCTATTGAATTTTAAAAGGCCATTGTTCTTTGCAATCCAATATGAATACTTCGTGATAAGCGGATTTGGAGCGATTCCGATTGAAAGGATTGAAACGCGGTGGAAGATGCGCCTGAGACTTGATGCAATCATAATTCGAGTTCTTTTTGATGCTTTCCGGAAAATTTTCTATTAAAATAAAAATGTTGCACATAAACTATTTTATTCCATGTATAGTAGTATTAGCGGTTAGCGTAATTTTGAATAATATATTTGCCGTTTGAGAAAATTATTTAATAAAGCCATGTATAATATTGGTAGTCAGGAGGAATTTTTTTGTTTCAGACAACGAAATTGGCGGAAGGCGTTTCACTGCATATCAGAAAAACAACACAATTTAAAACGGTGAATTTCTCATTTAAATGGCGGGCGCCATTAACGACAAAAGCTGCAGCTGAGCGGGCTGTGCTTTCAAATGTTTTGCAGCACAGCAATGAGAAATTCAAAAAATCTGCGGAATTCCGAAGCCATTTGGATGACTTGTACGGAACGATGCTTTATTTTGACGTATCCAAACGCGGAGGGGAACATACCGTAGTTTTGAACGTCGAAACCGTAAATGACCAATATTTATCGAATCATCCNGTTTTAAATGATGTGATTGATTTATTGCAAACAGTGATTTTTCAACCGAATTTCGAGAACGGGCAATTCGTCCCTTCCATCGTTGAGAGGGAAAAGCAAATGGTCATTCAACGCATCGAATCCGTTTTTGACGATAAAACACGCTACGCTCAACAACGTCTGACGCAGATTTTGCGTCCGAACCATCCTGCCTCCATTCCTGCAAGCGGAACGATTGAAACCGTGAAGGAAGTGAATCCGGAATCGCTGACGGAAGCCTATTATTCGATGATCAATAACGATAAAATTGATATTTATGTTGCAGGGGATATCGATGTAGAGGCAATGCGGGAAAAGATTCGAAAAGCGTTCCCATTTAAAGATCGGACACCTCAGACGCCGGCTGTCAATGAAGATTCAAAACCGGCAAAGGATTACGTGAAGGAATATCAAGATATGAAACAAGGGAAATTGCATATGGGCTTTAGTACACCGGTGAGATTCGGAGATCCGGACTTTCCGAAAATGCAAGTTTTCAACGGTGTTTTTGGCGGATATGCCCATTCGAAATTATTTATGAATGTCCGTGAGTGGGAAAGTTTATGTTATTACGTTTCCAGTTCTTATGCCCCACATTACGGACTTCTTTATGTGATATCCGGAATTGAACCGAAAAACGAGAAAAAAGCGACAGATATCATCTTTGAGCAACTGGAAGAAATAAAAAAAGGCAATGTTACAGATTTGGAACTAAATCAAACGCGGGCGATGCTTGTGAACCATTTGCGTGAAGCATTGGATTTGCCGCGAGGTCAAATTGACATTTTCGACCAATATAAAGATCTCGATGAAGAATTTTCCGTGGATTTATGGAAGGAACGTTGGCATAAAGTGACGAAGGAAGATTTGCAGGAAATGGCATCACTTCTCAAACATGAAGCGACCTACTTCCTCTGCGGAAAGGAGGCGGAATAATGGAAAAGATCGAATTTCAGCAGTTGGATGAAACATTATATTACAAAAAACTTGCAAATGGGCTTGACGTATATATTTTGCCGAAAAAAGGGTTTTCAAAAACTTTCGTGACATTTACAACAAAATACGGTTCCGTTGACCGGACCTTCACACCGATTGGCGGGAAAGAACCGATCACTGTTCCGGACGGGATTGCCCATTTCCTGGAACATAAAATGTTTGAAAAGGAAGAGGGCGACGTATTCCAGAAGTTCAGTGAAAACGGGGCTTCCGCCAATGCGTTTACATCCTTCACAAGAACGGCATATTTATTTTCGGCTACGGAACATATTTTTGAAAATACGGAAACCCTTTTGGATTTTGTGCAAGAACCGTATTTCACCGAAAAAACGGTCGAAAAAGAAAAAGGGATTATCGGCCAGGAAATTACAATGTACGATGATCAGCCTGATTGGCGTCTTTATTTTGGAACGATCGAAAACATGTACCATAATCACCCTGTGAAAATCGATATCGCCGGAACAATTGAATCGATCAATCAAATTACTGCGGAACATTTATATACTTGCTACAATACCTTCTATCATCCTTCCAACATGCTCCTTTTTATCGTCGGCAATGTGGATCCGGAAGAGATGATAAACTTTATCGAGGAAAACCAAAATAAAAAATCTTTCAAAGAAGCTCCTAAAATCGAACGTTTCTTTGAAGAAGAACCGCAGGAAGTGGCGATCAAAGAACGGGAAATCAAAATGGATGTCCAGCAGCCGAAAGTGTATGTCGGGCTCAAGGCGAAGAATACCGATTTGAGCGGCGACGAAATGCTCAAAAATGAACTCGCCATCCAAATCGGTCTCGAATGCCTGTTTGGCCGTGCTTCCGACTTTTATACGGATGTTTATGAAAACGGATTGATCGACGAGTCTTTCGCGTATGATTTTACGTTGGAGAAAGGTTTCGGATTTGCTTTGATCGGATCGGATTCGCCTGATCCTGATAAGCTCGCCGAAAAAATCTTGCATGCAGTAAATCATGCAGAAGAAATTTTCAATGAAGACTCCATCGGGCGGATTAAACGCAAAAAAATCGGCTTTTTCCTAAGGGCATTAAATTCATTGGAATATATTGCGAATCAATTTACAAGATATAAATTTAATGATATGAATTTATTTGATGTGGTTCCGGTGATTGAAAAGATCACATTGGAAGATGTGAAAAAGGCTTTTCAATCTATTCAAGGGGAATCCCAGCAGACAATCTTTAAAATTTTGCCGGTAAGTAGGAATCAGAAATGAAAAAATTTGCATTGGTGATCGGAGCTTCCGGTGCAATTGGCAGTGCAATCGTAAAGCGTCTGGCTGAAGATGGCTGGTCGCTTTATTTGCATTATTTCAGGGGACGCAAAAAGATCGACCAGTTATTGACGGAATTGTCAGTTGCTTATCCCGAATCGGAGTTTATTCCGGTGCAGGCGGATTTTTCCGTTGATGGCGGGGCGGAGAAGCTGGCGAATCAAATTTTCTCTGTACAGGCGGTGATTTTTGCCGGTGGAACGGCATACTATGGACTGCTTGAGGATACACCGGCCAGCATCATCGACAAATTATGGAAAGAGCATGTGCAAAATCCGATTCGCCTTGTGGCACTGTTATCAAGAAAATTGCGCCAAAATGAGATCAGCTATATTATGTTTATCGGGTCCATTTGGGGTGAAGCGGGTGCTGCATACGAAACGGTGTATGCCACCGTAAAAGGGGCCCAGCATGCGTTCGTCAAAGCTTATGCAAAAGAAGCGGCCGGCCAACGCATTTTGGTGAATGCCATTGCGCCAGGCTTTATTGATACGGATATGAACCAACATTTGCTGGAGCAAGAGAAACAGGCCATTTATGATGAAATTCCCCTCCACCGCCCCGGCGAGCCTGAAGAAGTGGCGAATTTCGTCTCCTTTTACATTAGTGGTCAAGCAGATTACGTTACAGGACAAATTATCCGTTTAAATGGCGGTTGGTACATATAATTAACGCTGCTTGAACATACTAAGACCNAAAAGGAGGGGAACATATGGAATTACTACAAAACTGGGAAAAATGGAAATCATTCCTTGGCAAACAAGTGGAAAATGCAAAGAATTTAGGAATGTCCAATAACACGATTGAAAAAACAGCGGTTCAAATCGGCGAATATCTGGCAAAAAACGTTGACCCGAAAAATGAACAAGAACGGGTTCTCGCCGATTTATGGTCCGTGGCGAATGAGAAGGAAAAGCATGCATTGGCAAGCTGCATCATGAAACTGGTGCAAGAGAAAAGAGCCGTCAATTGATGAAATTTAGAATTGCCTTGCAAATCTGAATATAAGGTGGAATCAGAAGAAAAAGGGGGATTTTCCTCCTTTTTCTTCATTCAAGATATTTACTGAAAGAATGCAAAATAAAGCATGATTTTGTCCGATTTGGAATAATTTTGTCGCTTTGTAACTTTTCAATACATACAAAATCCGCTATGATGAAACATGTAGGTTATTTATTTCGTTTTCTATACAAGGGGACGGTTGTTCATGAGTGAATGGTATTTCGAATACGAGATTCAAGTAAATCGTCCAGGTTTGTTAGGTGATATCGCCTCTTTGCTGGGGATGCTCAAAGTAAATATCGTCACGATTAACGGGGTGGATGAAGGCCGCCGCGGTTTGCTGTTAAAAGCGGAAAATGCCGAATCGATTAAACGGTTTCAATCGGTTGTCAAAACGATTGATGATATCCGTGTAACAAAATTCCGTGTGCCCAAACTGCGTGACCGTTTGGCTGTCCGGCACGGCCAATATATCGAAAGGGATGCCGATGAAAAGAACACCTTTCGTTTTGTCCGCGATGAACTTGGAATTTTGGTTGATTTTATGGCTGAATTATTCAAAACCGAGGGGCACAAGTTAATCGGAATCCGCGGCATGCCCCGGGTGGGGAAAACCGAATCCGTCGTAGCCGCAAGCGTTTGTGCAAATAAAAAATGGATTTTTTTATCATCCACCATGATTAAACAAACGATTCGAAAGCAACTCATAGGAGATGAATTTAATACAAATAATATATTTATCCTGGATGGAGTTGTTACGAGAAGGACAACTGACGAACAACATTTGCAGCTTGTCCGTGAAGTCATGAAAATGCCCTGTGTGAAAGTGGTTGAACATCCCGACATTTTTGTCAAGCATTCCGAATATACCATCGACGACTTTGATTACATTATCGAATTGCGCCATCACCCGGATGAGGAAATTGTTTATGATGCCCTAGAAAGAAATGATGCCTTTTTGAATAATGATGATTTTTTCTCTTTATAAAAATTTTTTAAAATGATTAATAAAATATAAATAAAGTAGGTGTTATGGTTGACAGAGCTCGGTACTCGCCTAAAAGAAGCGAGATTGTCTAAAGGGTATAGTTTAGATGACTTGCAGGAAATTACGAAAATTCAAAAGCGGTACTTGATTGCTATTGAAGAAGGCAATTATTCCATTATGCCAGGCACATTTTATGTCCGCGCGTTTATTAAGCAGTATGCGGAAGCAGTAGGATTAGATCCGGATGAAATTTTTGAACAATATAAAAACGAGATACCAAGTCATCAAACGGAGGAAGTGGCCCAATCTTTCTCCCAGAGTCCTGCCCGCAAAAAATTAAAAACTACTTCTGCAAGCAAGCTGATGGAAGCTTTGCCGAAATATGTCGTTGCTTTATTCATTGTAATCATCATCGCAGTATTATGGTTCTTCTTCTCCCAAAGACCTTCTGCTCCGGATGAACAGGTGACGGGCAATAACGATTCATTGGAGTACGAAAAAACGGAAGTTCAAACGCCTTCAACGAAGGAAGGCGAAAAAGCAAACAAAAAAGAGAATGCCGATGAATCACCGGCTGCCAATGATGAGGAAAATAAAGATGAAGAACAAGAGGAACAAAAAGAAGAAGAGAAACAAACAATTTCTGCAGGTGAAGTTCAACCGGACGGCATTACAACAATATATAAACTCTCCGGTACGGACAAGATGCAAATCCGTGTGGAAGTATCAGGCAATACTTGGGTAAGCATCCGGGACAAAAATCAAAATGAACAAGTGGAAGCCCGGGTATATTCACAGGGTGAAGTAGTGGAACATGACTCCACAGCAAATGGTTATGCCCGTATTCGCCTGGGTGCGTCCAACAATGCAAAAGTGTTTGTAAATGGCGAAGAAATCAAATATGTTCTTGACAAAACGACCCAAAATATCGTCATCGAATTTAGCCAGGAACAATAGTCATCTTATTTTAGATGACTATTTTCTTGCGCATGAAAGGTTGTAGTGGACAATGAATTTACCAAATAAAATAACGGTTTCCCGCATTTTATTAATTCCCGTTTTTGTCATTGTGATGATGTTTGATTTTAATTGGGGAAATATGAAATTGTTCGGGGCGGAAATGCCTGTCCATCATTTTGTCGGTGCCCTTATTTTCATTCTTGCATCCTGCACTGACTGGATTGACGGGCATTTCGCCCGGAAATATAATCTGGTAACCAATTTGGGGAAATTTTTGGATCCCCTTGCAGATAAATTGCTGGTTACTTCCGCCTTCCTTCTATTGATTGAAATCAATGAACATGTTCCGGCTTGGGTCATCATTATCATTTTAAGCCGCGAATTTGCGGTTACCGGTTTGCGGTCCATTTTGGCCGGGGAAGGAAAGATTGTCGCAGCCAGCAAATTGGGAAAACTCAAAACGTGGACGCAAATCGTTGCCATTGTGGCATTGCTTTTGCACAATACTATTTTTGTATTGTTTGGCATACCCTTTGATATCATTATGCTTTATGTGGCCTTGTTCTTTACGATTTGGTCAGGCTGGGATTATTTCTATTTAAACCGGCACGTGTTTGTCAATTCCAAATAAGCGAGGCGAGACGATGAATGCCGAAATTATTGCCGTCGGGTCCGAATTGCTTTTAGGCCAGATCGCCAATACGAATGCCCAATTCATTTCCTCCCAATTATCGGAAATAGGCGTTAACGTATATTATCATTCGGTTATAGGTGATAATGGGGGAAGGCTCAAAAAAGCGATTGAAATCGCCGAATCCCGTGCAGATCTGATAATATTTTCCGGCGGATTGGGGCCCACAAAGGACGATTTAACGAAGGAAACTCTTGCNGAACATTTAAACGTACCCCTTGTATTTGATGAAAATGCATTGGAAGTGATTGAGCAGTTTTACAAAAACCAGGGCAGAACCATTACGGAAAACAGCAGAAAACAGGCTTTGATTTTACAAGGAAGCGAAGTGCTGCCGAATCATCACGGCCTTGCGCCGGGCATGATGCTCCAGAAAGGGGGCAGGACGTATATTTTATTGCCCGGGCCGCCAAAAGAACTGGAGCCGATGTTCCAATTCGAAGCGAAACCAAAGCTCGCTTCCCTCATCAGCAAGGGCGGAGTGATCCTGTCCCATGTTCTCCGTTTCTATGGCATTGGGGAAGCGGAGCTCGAGACGAGAATCCAACATATTTTAGATGCGCAAATCAATCCGACCATCGCTCCCCTTGCCTCTGACGGCGAAGTGCTCTTGCGCATTACGGCCAAAGCGGATTCCAAAGAACATGCCTGGAACTTAATCAATGAAAAGAAAAAAGAAATTTTGGATATCGTCGGTAAATACAACTATGGAGTGGATGATGACACCCTTGCATCCAAAGCGGTCAACATGTTGTTGCACCATAAGTTGACGATTTCGGCCGCCGAAAGTTTAACGGCCGGCCTGTTTCAATCGGAGCTTGCGGAGATACCCGGGGTGAGCGGCGCACTCGTCGGAGGAATGGTCACATATACAAAAGAGGCGAAAATGAAGCAGCTGGGCATTCCAAAAGAACTGCTTGACCGTTATGGCGTTGTCAGCAGCGAATGTGCTGCCGGCATGGCGAAAAAAGTCCGTGAAAAGTTTGGCACGGATATCGGAGTAGGTTTGACAGGAGCTGCGGGGCCGGAGCCGCATGATGGTGAACCGGCAGGAACGGTTTGGATCGGGATTGCAATCGGCGATGATGTCGCGACGAAAAAGCTTCAATTATCCGGACTTCGAAATACCAACCGTATACGGACCGTCAAGTATACGTTGAGCTATTTGATTCGATTGCTTGAAGAAAAAGGGTATAGTAAAGTGTGAAATTTAAAATTTGAGCCGGAAAAACGGCTCAAATTTTATTTTTGCGAAAATACGTTCGGTTTTTTATTGATTATTTCCGAAAAAAGAAGTATAGTAGAAACAGAACAATTCAGATTCGTGATTTAAGGAGGAACTATTTTGAGTGACCGTAAAGCTGCCTTGGAAATGGCATTAAAACAAATCGAAAAGCAATTCGGCAAAGGCTCCGTCATGAAACTTGGGGAAAAAACAAATCTGCAAATTTCAACAGTTCCAAGCGGTTCGTTGGCTCTTGACGCCGCGCTCGGAGTTGGAGGATACCCTAGAGGACGTATCATCGAAATTTATGGTCCGGAATCATCCGGTAAAACAACAGTGGCATTGCATGCCATTGCGGAAGTGCAGGCGCAAGGCGGACAAGCGGCATTTATCGATGCGGAGCACGCTCTGGATCCGATTTATGCCCAAAAATTAGGGGTCAATATTGATGAATTGATCCTTTCCCAGCCCGATACAGGGGAACAGGCGTTGGAAATTGCTGAAGCATTGGTACGGAGCGGTGCAATCGATATTATTGTCATCGACTCTGTTGCCGCGCTGGTTCCTAAAGCGGAAATCGAAGGGGAAATGGGCGATTCCCACATGGGATTGCAAGCCCGCCTCATGTCCCAGGCGCTCCGGAAATTATCCGGCGTCATCAATAAATCCAATACGATTTGCATTTTCATCAACCAGGTCCGCGATAAAATCGGCGTCATGTTTGGCAATCCGGAAACGACACCTGGCGGACGCGCATTAAAATTCTACGCCTCCATCCGTCTGGAAGTCCGCCGTGCGGAGACAATCAAGCAAGGCAACGAAATGGTGGGAAATAAAACAAAAATTAAAGTCGTAAAAAACAAAGTGGCGCCTCCGTTCCGGACAGCCGAAGTGGATATCATGTTCGGGGAAGGAATTTCCAAAGAAGGGGAAATCGTGGATATCGGAGTAGACCTGGACATTATCCAGAAGAGCGGTTCCTGGTATTCCTACAATGATGAACGGATTGGCCAGGGCCGGGAAAATGCCAAACAATTCTTGAAGGCAAATCCGGAAATCCGCGATGAAATCGCCAAAAAAATTCGCGAATCCTTCGGTATGGCATCCAATTCCTATATGATTGCGGCCCACGATGAAGACGATGAAATCGCGGAAGAATTGCCTTTATTTGAAGAAGAATAAAACTCAAAACTCAAAAAAATCGGAGAGAAAAAAACAAAAAGCGAATCAGATCAGCTTCTGATTCGCTTTTTTCGCTTATAAAGAGAAAAAGTTTCCGAATAACCGGAATGCCGGCTTGGACTGTTTTCATGATGTATAAAGTTCATCAAAAAATGGAAAAGATATAAAAAGAAACATTCATGTTATAAATCGACTACCCCATTATGCTTTCAAAAATCTATCCTAGAAAAACAGCAAAAATCAATGAAATTTATTATTCTGGGCAAGGTTTGGATGAGACTAAATGAACTGCTGCCGGCAGTGGCAATCCTTGACAGAGCCAAATTCGAACTATACAATTAGACTGTATAATTTTTTTAATAATACAATGAAATAGGCAATATGTTGAGAATAGTTATCAATATATGAGCCGACTGAAATTGCATGTGATTATAGCAAGAGGAGGTGTTCGCATGGAATACGTGATCTCCGCTTTGCTTGGGCTCATCGTCGGTGCCGCTGTTATCTATTTCTATATGAAAAAAGTGAATGAATCGAAAGTAAATAGTGCAAAACACTCAGCCGAGCTGATCATAGATGAAGCGAAGCGAGAAGCGGAAGCGCTTAAAAAGGAAGCACTATTGGAAGCGAAAGATGAAACTCACAAACTTCGGACTGAGGCTGAGAAAGAAATCCGTGAACGACGCGCTGAACTTCAAAAACAAGAGAACCGATTATTGCAAAAAGAAGAAAATCTTGAACGCAAGGATGATGCTCTGAATAAGAAGGAAGCAAGCCTCGAGAAAAAAGAAGAGGCTCTGGCCGAAAGACAACAGCATGTTGAAGAAATGGAAAGTAAAGTGGAAGAGCTCGTAAAAAAGCAGGAGGCAGAGTTGGAACGCATCGCTTCTTTGACGAAAGAAGAAGCGAAGGACATTATTCTAAAACAGGTTGAGCAAGAACTTTCAACGGAAATCGCGATGATGATCAAAGAAGCCGAAACCCGTGCGAAAGAAGAATCTGAGAAAAAGGCGAAGGAAATTTTATCCTTGGCGATGCAAAGATATGCCGCTGACCATGTAGCAGAAACGACCGTGACGGTGGTAAACTTGCCGAATGACGAAATGAAGGGCCGGATTATTGGCCGGGAAGGACGAAATATCCGTACCTTGGAAACGCTTACTGGTATCGATTTGATCATTGACGATACGCCAGAAGCGGTTATTTTATCCGGCTTTGACCCGATTCGCCGGGAAACGGCCCGCCTTGCATTGGAAAAATTGGTGCAGGATGGACGGATCCATCCGGCGCGAATTGAAGAAATGGTTGAAAAATCCCGCCGTGAAATGGATGAACACATCCGCGAAACGGGGGAGCTTACAACATTCGAAGTCGGTGTGCATAACTTGCATCCGGATTTGATCAAAATCTTGGGCCGCATGAAATATCGGACAAGCTACGGCCAAAACGTATTGAAGCATTCCATTGAGGTTGCCCATTTAGCGGGGCTTATGGCCGCCGAATTGGGCGAGGACGTAGCCCTTGCCAAACGGGCAGGACTTCTCCATGACATCGGAAAAGCCATTGACCATGAAGTGGAAGGAAGCCACGTGGAAATCGGTGTTGAACTTGCAACGAAATACAATGAACATCCTGTTGTAATCAACAGTATCGCTTCCCATCATGGCGATGTGGAGCCGGAGAGCGTCATTGCGGTGATTGTTGCAGCTGCGGATGCGCTTTCTGCCGCCCGCCCTGGCGCACGAAGCGAAACGCTCGAAAACTATATCCGGCGATTGGAAAAACTTGAGGAAATTTCCGAATCCTATGAAGGCGTTGAAAAATCCTACGCCATTCAGGCAGGACGTGAAATCCGGATTATCGTCCAACCGGAAAAAATTGACGATTTGCAGGCGCATCGATTGGCGCGGGATATACGAAAACAAATCGAGGAAGAACTCAATTATCCAGGACAGATTAAAGTGACGGTTATTCGCGAAACCCGTGCAGTTGAATACGCAAAATAAAGGAAAACCCTCTTTTGGACAACTCCAAAAGAGGGTAAAATTTTTAATTAGATGCCAATTTTTTTGCATCAATGTTGAAGCTATGAAAGATTTCTATCAAACCTAAAAATATTTTTAAGTAATATTAGAAAAACCACTATCATTACACTAGAAATATGATATAATAAAATATACATTTTATTATTTTGAAAAAAATGTAAATGGGAGGANAAAGTGGATGCGTAAAAACAAGAAGCTGTACAATCTCGCCCTTGCTACTACATTGACTACAGCCGTAGTAGTCGCTATTGCACCAACAAATGCGGCAGCAGCAACAGTAAACTTCAAAGATTTGCCTAAAACCGATGTCCACTATGAAAATGTAATGGATCTTGCAGATCGCGGCATCATCAAAGGTTATCCTGATGGAACTTTCAAACCTTATCAACCAATTAAACGCGCGCATGCAGCGAAAATCATTGCCCAAGCTTTGGAATCAAAGGGAATATTAGATACAAAAAATGTAACTAATCCTGGCTTTAAAGATGTGCCAAAAACACATCCTTATTACAGTGAAATCGCGGCTCTTGCCAATGCGGGAATTATCAACGGTTATCCGGATGGTACATTTGGCCCGGAAATTACACTTTCCCGGGGACAGTTGTCCAAAATTATCGCCAGAGCGTATAAATTAACTTCGGAAGCTTATAATCATCCTTTTAAAGACATTTCTAGCTCTGAATTTAAGAAATATATTACAATGCTTTACAAATATGGTGTGACTACAGGAACAACAAAAACTACGTACTCTCCAGGCGCTCCTGTGACTCGCGGCCAATTGGCAACTTTTGTTGTACGCGCGGAAAACGCATATGAAAATAGAAATTATGCCGCAGAGCTTAAAGAAGAAATCGAAAATCTCACTAAAGATCCGGCATTCGCAAAAGTAGCATCTGTTGTCGGTAATTCGGAAGGATTAGTAGGTAACAAATTAACTATCAAAGCTTCTTCTATAAATTTGAATAAGTCTTTAAATTCCTTAGGGGATGACTTGAGCAAACAATTAGGCAAATTGATAATGGATTATAATGATGCGGAAGATTTGTTGCATCTTTACGATTTGACAAATTCTATTACTTTTGAAGCTAATGGCCAATCATATGTAGTTGATGCAGCGGATACTGATCTTTTAACTGAATTGAGTGAAAAATTTGGAGAGTTCATCAAACAATTGGGTAATGATGGCAATACTACTTTAGGAGATTTCCTTTCTGGACAGGGAGATTCAATCACAATCAAGGTTACTGTTACTTTTGATAATGGCAATTCCGCAAGCTATGATGTCGTTCTAGAAAAATAAACCTGTTGCCACTCTCTTTGGAATCTATTATTCTATAAGAGCAAAGAAATTCCCCAGAACACGGGCGTTCTGGGGAATTTGATTGGAAGAGAATTTTGATACAGCAAAAGATGTACAATTGGAAAAGGAGTTTCATATGAAGCGCAAATGGATATACCTGATACTTGCATTCGTGTTAATACTCGCTGGTCTGGGCGGATATGGCCTATATATTTTCAAATTTAAAAAGTATGATGTAGCCGATCCCGAAGTCGATAAGATTGTGGAAGATCCGTTTGAAATTACGATGCCGGATGGGACAGAATTGATTATCGACAAGGACGGCAATGTGGTCGAAGAAAAGAATTCGCTTGAAAAGAATGCGTCTAATGAAGAAGAAGGGAACGATAAAGAAAACAGCAGCGACGGCACTGAACCAACCCCTCCTGTAAACAGCAACGGACAGTCAAATGAAGTTGCGAATCCAACGAAAAAGCTGACGGTCAAAGAAATTAAAGAAAAATATATGCCGGCGTTTAAAGCATTGGAATCCCAGGCAAACGGAAACCTTGATGCACTCGTTGGCAGAGCCGCAAACGAATATTCAGAGAAGAAAAAAAATGGCGAAAGAATCCAATATGGCTATTTTTATAATAAATATGTAGGCGCGGCAAAAAGATTGGAAGCAAGTACCGACGCCGCATTTAATGTCATCATGTCCCGCGTGGAAAATGAATTGAAAGCCAACGGGTACGATAAAGCCCATGCGCAAAGTTTCCGGGATGAATACAATGCAGCCAAAGAAGAGCGCCGCAGCGGTCTGTTGAAAAAGGCGAGAGAATATTTCTAATTTCGCAATATTTCCTGCTTTTTAGAAAATTTCGCTGGGACATTCAAACAAAAAACGCATCCAACCAAAACGGAAATTCCATTATAATAACATGGGAGGGGTGACCACTGTGGAAGAAACAATCAGCTTATATGATATATTCAAAGTTTTGAAGAAACGGATCGTGCTGATTCTGAGCATCGCCATTATTGCGACATTAACAGCTGCCATCATCAGTTTTTATGTGTTGACCCCGGTTTATCAGGCTTCGACGCAAATTCTGGTCAATCAGAAACCGAATGAACAAAATCAAATTCAACAGCAGGACATTCAAACAAATTTGCAGCTGATTAATACATACAACGTCATCATAAAAAGTCCGGTCATTTTAAATAAAGTGATTGAAATTTTGGATTTGGATACAACGACGACTGCACTATCGAACCAAATTACTGTATCCAATGCGGACAATTCCCAAGTTGTAAATATCAGCGTGCAAGATGAACAGGCCTATCTGGCGGTCGATATCGCCAACACGGTTGCCCAAGTTTTCCAGGAAGAAATTAAAAACTTGATGAATGTCGATAATGTGAATATTTTATCTCCTGCTGAACTTCCTGAAAACCCGACACCTGTGAAGCCGAACAAAATGTTGAACATGGCGATCGCATTGGTGATCGGTTTGATGGTCGGCGTTGGACTAGCCTTCCTGCTCGAATATTTGGATACGACAATCAAAACAGAACAAGATGTGGAAGAATTGTTGGGATTGCCGATTTTAGGGTTTGTCAGCAGAATTCCGGATACAAACGATGAAGCACCTGTAACTGCGAAATCTGCACAACCAGTTGGGAGAGAAAAGGTAAATGTTTAGAAGGAAAACAAAAAAAAATAAAACGATGGCGAGGAAATTAATCGTCGAAAGTGATCCGAAATCTTTTATTTCCGAACAGTTCCGGACGATTCGGACGAATATCAAATTTTCCATGCCAGATAAAGAGTTAAAAACCATTGTCATTACATCGGCCGGTGCAGGAGAAGGAAAATCGACCATTTCTGCGAACATCGCAGCGGTTTTTTCCCAAGAGGGAAAAAAAGTGCTATTGGTTGATGGCGATATGCGCAAACCGGCAGCGCATTATACTTTCGGTTTGAAAAATGCCATCGGTTTATCCAGCCTGCTGACGCGGCAATGCGAACTCGGTGATGCCGTTCAAGAAACCGAATATCCAGGACTCTTTGTCATCACGAGCGGACCGATTCCTCCGAATCCGGCAGAATTGCTCGCGTCAAAACAAATGGAGGCAATGATAAATTCATTAAAAGATGAATTTGATTTTGTTTTCTTTGACGCGCCTCCAGTGTTATCTGTGACGGATGCCCAAATCCTTTCCAACCGGTGCGATGCCACCATCCTTGTTGTAAGTTCAGGCGAAACACAAAAAGAAAGCATTGTGAAGGCAAAAGAATTGTTGGATATGTCGAAAGCGAATATCATCGGGGTCGTCATGAATAACGCGAAGATGGAAAAGGGTTATTATTACTACTATTACGGAACTTCAGAGTAATGGCGCAAAAGCCTTTACTCTTTTTTTATGGTTTTGTAAAGTGAAATTATCGGAATATCAGAAAGTGTGATTTGGCGAAGCCGATGCCGAACGCCGGGTTATAAAATAAAAAAATGAGAAAATAGAAAGAAGCAGGTGAAAACATGATCGATATCCATAGCCATATTTTGTATGGGGTAGATGACGGTCCAAAACACGTGGAAGAGTCCATTGCCATGTTGGAAGCCGCAGCTAATGAAGGAATTACGGAGGTTATTTCAACCTCCCACGCAAGCCATCCGCAGTTTGATGTCCCTTCCAATGTAGTAATAGAACAAATTCATGAATTGAAAAAGGAATTGGACGATCGGCAAATACCGGTTTCGATTCATGTTGGCCATGAAGTCCGCATTTCGGAAAATATCGTGGAACGTTGTTTAACCGGTGAGGTTCATTGTTTGGCCAATTCCAACTATTTATTGATGGAATTGCCCTCCAATTCGATTCCATTGTATACAAAAAACATCATACGGGAGCTATTGCTTCACGATATTATCCCGATTATCGCGCATCCGGAACGGAATAAGGCCATTGCGGAGAAACCGGAGCGCCTTGAGCGCCTGATTCGGGAGGGCGCACTGGCCCAGGTGACGGCTGGCAGTTTGGCCGGATTTTTTGGAAAAAAAGTGCAACAGCTTGCTTTGGATTTGGTGAGGGCAAATCTGGTGCATACATACGGATCGGACGCCCACCATTTAACCGCAAGACCGTTTTTATTTAAGGAAGGGCTGTCCTTTTTGGAAAAAAAGAAGGAACTGGATTCGGCCGATCTGCTTCTCGAAAATAATGCCCGAATTATCGCAAATAGGCCATTGATTCTGTATGAACCGGAACTGCCAAAGCGCAAATGGTGGAAGCTGTTCTAATAATTTTTATAATCTATAGTAATATTATATAAATATTATTTTTGGATATGTTATGATACCTTGTTAGAAAAATGTTGACAAGGAGAAAAGGCGCTTGATTAACACAGATTTTTGAGAAACAAATCCCCCTTTGCTCAAGGGGGATGATTTTTTTGTCCGTCAAAACCCGGATCTTGATAAAATCCATGTAACACAAAACATCATAAAATTATATATAAGATAAAAAAATTAACATAAAATTAATAGGTTTTTAATATATACACTATTGTTATAATGTTAATTTTGTGTCCGATAATGAGAAAAAAGTTTGTGTTCATCCGAAAGTTTTTCTGGTATATTAATGGAAGTAATAAAGAAGAATTATTATTCTATCAAATATTTTTTTATGCTGATATATTTTGATTAGAAAGGAACAAAATTATATAAACAAAAAATAAATTTGTAGGAAAAGGGTAAAAAAACATTTGTATTTTACAAGATCGGCGCGCGGTAATAGGTACAAGGTTTTATTTGCAGAATAGGAGTGTTTGATATATGAAATTGCTGATGCGAATATATTGCAAAATTGTACGTCATCATAAATACAGTTATTTTTCGGATGAATGTGTCCGTTGCGGCAAATTGAAATCTTCTGCATGGGAGCGGTTGAAAAATCACCAAAGTTGAGTTGTTTGGCATAAACGATTGAAAACGGCCCGCCTGATTTTTTCCGTACTTCGCTTATCAGGTGTATTTTTTCTTTTATTTGCTATTACAAAAATTTCTAATAAATTTTGGGGGTTATTAAAAGGCAATATATCGGACAAGGGATTTACGCGCCCTTGTCTTTTTTATTTAATATATAAAGTGCAGTTCGGCTATAAATCATATTGCATTCAGTATTAAGAAAATTCCTTAAAATCGGCCAAAATAACATTACATTAGCTTTGAATGAGTGAAAATGGTAAAATTGAATCGATTTTATAGAAAGCGTGGTAGTCAGATTGAAGGTACTATTTATTGGTGATATTGTCGGCTCGATCGGGCGGGAGGCGGTAGAAAAATATCTGCCGAAAGTAAAGAAAAAATATGAGCCTGATGTAGTGATTGCAAATGGAGAAAACGCAGCGGCGGGCAGGGGCATTACGCAAAAGATTTACCAGCAATTATTGCAAATGGGAATTGATGTCATTACAATGGGGAATCATACTTGGGACAACAAAGAAATTTTTGAATTCATTGACGAGGCGGAATATTTGATCCGCCCCGCAAACTTTTCGAAAGAGGCTCCAGGAAAAGGGGCTGTTCAAATCGAAAAAAACGGACATGTTTTGACCGTCATCAATTTGCATGGCCGCGTATTTTTACCTCCCCATGATGATCCGTTCCGGATGGCGGATGAATTAATCGAAGAAGCGAGAAAGATTTCTCCATTGGTTTTTATTGACTTCCATGGAGAAGCGACGAGCGAGAAAATAGCTTTTGGATGGTATGTGGATGGACGGGTTTCCGCGGTAGTCGGAACCCATACCCATGTTCAGACTGCGGATGCAAGAATATTTCCGGGCGGCACTGCATATATAACTGATGTAGGGATGACTGGACCATATGATGAAATTTTAGGAATGAAAAAAGAAGGAGTTCTTTACAAATTACAAACCAACATGCCTGCCCGATTCGAAGTGCCGAAATCGGGAAGAGATGTATTCAGCGGCTTTTTCGTGGACATTGATAATGAAACCGGAAAAGCCAATTACTGTGAAAGAATTTACATTAATGATGATTATCCTTTCCAGGGATAGCTCCCAAGTTTTTGCATGATTCCCTTCCAAAATGATTCTATTTTTCTGCTTCGCTGCATAAAATGTGCTACGGACACAAGTTCAAGTCCTTTGAATGAATGCCAAAAAGAAAGATTCATTCAAAATCATTAAAAAAGCAAGTATGGGGAGGAATAGCTGTGGATTCATTGAAAGTATCATCTCGCTCAAATCCAAATTCTGTAGCAGGCGCGCTTGTTGCGGTAATTCGTGAGCAAGGATATGCGGAAATGCAGGCTGTCGGTGCCGGTGCTCTGAACCAGGCGGTAAAGGCGGTAGCCATCGCCCGGGGATTTGTGGCACCGAGCGGAACAGACTTGGTTTGTTCGCCGGCATTTGCAGACATAAAAATTGGCGGTGAAGATCGTACTGCACTAAAACTGGTAGTTGAGAAACGCCAGCGATAAATCATTCAAAGTGGCGAAGAAGGGGCTGTCTGAAAACCAAAGTGGAACCCCCCTTCATAAAATGGGTGAACGGAGAAAAACAATGTTGTTTTTCTCCGTTATTTTTTGTTTTATATGGAAAACCAGCAACAATTTCAACAGAAATTCCAGATTTCACACAAATCCCTAAATAGTGACAAATCGTTGTCAAATGGATTTCAAACTTTTTTCAACGATGATTGATAACATAAATTCCGTCAAATCGATAGATGAAAAGGAGTGTTATATGTTGCAACGAATGGCGTCTGGAAGAATAGCGCTACTATTTTTCGCAATCTTCAGTCTTTTACTTTTATCAGCATGCGGAGACAAGAATGCAAACACCGATTCATCGGCGGAAAGGGGAGACGGTCCCAAAAGTGTAGCAATCGCATTGGGACACGGACTGGATTATTTGGGAGTGAACCCTTATGAAGATGGAAGGGAAAATACCGTTCTCAGGACAGTGCTTTTCGAACCGTTAGTTCTGGAAACTGAAACAGGCGTTTTTGAAGGGGCTTTGGCAGAATCATGGGATGTGGATGAAACGGGAACGAAGTGGACATTCCATTTGCGGAAAAACATCAAGTTCCATGACGGTACAGACTTCACGAGCAAAGCGGTCAAAGCGGCGTTCGAACACTATATGGCAGACCGTCAGTTGGCGCAACGCCTGGGGATCGCCCATATTACAATACCGGATGATTATACGGTGGAGTTTACTTTGAAACGCCCTTTCGCTCCGTTTTTAAATGTGGTGGGATCATTTCAATGCACGATTCCAAGCCCAACCTCTTTTGATGAAAAGGGCAATTTCGTTGAACCGATCGGAACAGGCCCTTATAAAATCAAAAGCCATTCTAAGGAACAGGTTGAATTTGTGGCCAATGATGATTATTGGAGAGGAAAGCCAAAAATCGATAATTTGACCGTTGTTTATATACCGGACCCGCAAACAACCATTTTGGCGCTGGAATCGGGGGAAGTGGATTTGATTGGCGCCGATGGCTATGGCATCCCATATTCAGAAATTAAAAGATTGCAAGAAAACAAGGATTTTAAAGTGATTGAAAATCCGGACAGCAGCTCGCTGGAATGGGTCGCTTTCAATATGTACAAAGCGCCTTTGAACGACAAAAAAGTCAGACAAGCCATCAACTATGCGCTCGATCGGGAAGAAATCGCCGAGTATGTTTATGAAGGATTTGCGACACCTGCCGCAGGACCGATCGGTTTTGACGACTCGATTCCTTGGGTTGATACGAGCATCAAAGGATATGAGCATGACCCTGAAAAAGCGAAACTACTATTGGCGGAAGCAGGATGGAAGGAAAAAAGTCCGGAAGGCTATTTAATGAAAGATGGCCAAGTGCTGGAAGTCAATTTCCTTATCCAATCGGACCGAACATGGAAACCGATGGGAGAAATCATTCAAAATCAGCTGAAAGAAATTGGAATTAAAGTGAATTTAGAAATGAGAGACAACAATCTGATCCGCGATTTGATCAAGAAGGGAGAATTTGATTTAGCTGGATTGGGAAGTTTGGGAAAAAGCACTGCGGATCCTTATTATTACTTCCAATATTATTTCACGACGAGAGGTCTCGGTACGGTCGTAAAAGGCAATGAAAAGCTGGATTCCTTGGTATCCGAGGTTGTGACAAATATCAATCAACAAGAAAGACAGGCCATTTATAACGGCATTCAACGGGAATTGATGGAAATTGTTCCTGGAGCATTTCTTGTGCATCCGACAAAAGTGACCATCATGAAAAAGGACATAGAGGGATGGGAGTTTGCAGGCACAATGGACCCGCTGCGCTACGTTTATAAATTATCTCGATGAGGTGTATTCAATGAAGGACAATCGACAAAACGCTTTTTTTGGACAACATCCGGAAAATGATCGGCATGCAGCAGAATTTCCGGGGGCGCATTGCGGTTTATTTGAAGCGTCTTTTATGGCCCCGTTATTTCCGAACAGCATCGCGCTGGTCATTGCGCCGCCATCTTGCACTTATCATGCCAAATGGATGGTATACCGTCGGTTAAGTTCCCCAAAAGGAGGAGTGGATAATCTTTTCTGCCTGAATTTAAGCCGGGAAGACCTGATTTTCGGGGTGGAGCCGGTGATCGAGGAAGCGCTGGAAGAATTGGATGAATGTTATCATCCGGAATTGATTTTTTTAATTACTACATGTACGCCGGAAATCATCGGTTTTGACGAATCCGCATTGACAGCGGCCAAACGTAAAATCAATGCCAAGGTGGTCGTCGTGAAAACGAACGGCTATGAATGCCTGCATCAGCAAAAGGGAAGCACCGATTTTCTGGATTCCCTCGTCAGCCTGATGAAGCCCGGAAAAACGCTGCTTTACAGCGCGAATATTCTTGGACTCAGATCCGCAAATATGGAGGAAGTGGAAATGGTCCGGGTTTTGGAACGGGGAGGAATTTCGGTAAATGCCCTTTTGCCGGGAACCCGATATATTGTGGACATCGAAAACGCTCCACGGGCCGCATTGAATATTGTTGCCGGAAAAATCGCCCTTCCTTTGGCGAAAAAGATGGAATCGGCATTTGGAATTCCATACATTTTTTTCGATTTTTCTTATGGCACCGAGAAAATCATTAAAGGATATGAGACGATATTCGATTTTTTCCATTTGGATTTGCCAAAGGAAATAGAACAGTTGTCAATTCAACATCACGAATTTCTCGAAAGCATGAGGCCAAAGCTCGAAGGGATTACCTTTGGCATCGGTTCGGTGGAAGGAAGCAATGTCGATGCAGCCATTTTTTATGCCTCCCTTGGCATGATACCGAAGTTTTTATTGACCCGGATGCCCATAGAAGAAGATGCGGATGTGCAAAAGATGAAACGGCTTGGCATTAAGATTCCGACGATTTTATTGAAAAAAGGCATGGATATGTATTCGATTATCGGACAATTTAAACCGCAATTATTTTTTGGCCATGCCCAGGCGGAAAAGCTAAGAAAGGAAAATGTCATCCAGTGCCATCCGGTCATCCACCGTTCCGGTCCAGGTTTTTCCGCTGTCCAACAAGAGGTGGCAAATGTGTCGAATTTGATTGAATGCAGAAAGAGCGTGGTTCCAAATGAGTAAAATTTCTTCTGTATTTTTGCCGGCCAATGAATACCTGGGGGTTTTATGGGCGTTATCCGGCGTCAAGGATGTCGCGGTCATCAATCATGGGACGGGAGGATGCAACTTTTTTGAATTTGCGACCGCTTCAGACCGGACGAAACGGCTCATCCATGACCGGTTTTGCTCGACGGGAATGGAAGCGGAAGATATTGCATTAAGCGGAGGCGAGGATAAGTTGAAGGCAGCCATTGAAGAAATGGCACAAAAAGGCGACTTTTCCATGATTGCCATCATCGCAAATCCCGTCTCTTCTCTCATAGGGGTAGACATAGAGGCCGTTGCCAAAGAAGCGGGGGAAAAAACCGGCATTCCGATTATTACCTTTGGAGATTCGGTTTGGCAGGAACAGGCCGAAAAGGGGATTGAATTGGCGCTTGTAAAATTGGTGGAGCATTTATGCGCCGATCAAAAAGACAAAGGGTTGACAAAAGAACCGTCATTTTCTGTCAACATCATTGGGCCCACAATTCAGACGTATAATTGGAAATCGGATAAAAAAGAGTTGTGCCGGCTGCTTTCATTTTTGGGGATGGAAGTAAAAACGGTCATACCATATGACACCACTACGGAAGAAATCAAGAAACTGCCCCAGGCAAACTTGAACATCGTGGCAACGACGGCCGGGCTTCAGGCGGCAAAATATTTGGAAAGACATTTTCAAATCCCCTATATCTATGGATTGCCTTATGGCAAGAAAGGAACATTTGAATGGCTTCAGGAAATTGCCAAAATGACGAATAACCCGTTGCCGATGAAATGGATCAAAGAAGAAATGGCCTTTCCGGTTCACCATTATTTTGAACGGATTGCAGATGGCACTTTTTATCAAAAAGAATGGACGGTTGCTCTGGCATGTCCGCCGGTTATGGCAAAGAAAATGATTCAAATGGTGACGGAAGATTGGGAACTGCGGGTTGCAGCTGTCCGCCTGACAACAGTTCCAGAGAAAGAAGAGGCGGAAGAACTCGAATCTTTGTCTGTCCCGATGTATGTAACGCCTTCGGAACTTGAATGGAAGAAAATATTGCGGGAATGTCAGCCGTTCATTTTAATGGGGAGCGCAGAAGATCGGCTTCTGGCAAAAGAAATCCCGGTACATTTGAGAATTGTCGAACCGGCTTTTGATGTCTTTTCCTTCTTTGAAGGGACCCCTTTGGTAGGCTGGGAAGGTTTTAAATGCATGACGCAGCAGTTGCTGAATGAAATCAGCCGTTATGCAATAGTGTCGAAAAAATAATAGATAAGAGAGGGTTCGGTATGATTACAAACACAAAACCTATTAAACGCATCGCAATATACGGAAAAGGCGGAATCGGAAAATCGACGATCTCCGCCAACCTTTCCGCAGCATTGAGCGAACGAGGATTAAAAGTGATGCAAATAGGCTGCGATCCAAAAGCGGATTCCACCATGTATCTTGCCCGGGAAAAGGTGCCGACCGTATTGAATGTACTGAAAGAAAAAAAGAATGCCATTCAATTATCCGATTTTGTAAAGGAAGGCTTTAACGGGGTCCTGTGTGTGGAAGTGGGCGGCCCGACGCCGGGGGTCGGCTGTGCGGGACAAGGGATTATTGCGGCATTTCAACAGATGAAAAAATTAAACGCCATTGAAACTTATCAGCCGGATGTCGTGATTTATGACGTATTGGGAGATGTGGTGTGCGGCGGTTTTGCGGTTCCGTTGCGCGACGGCTATGCGGAGGATGTCTACATCATCAGCTCCGGAGAAAGGATGTCTTTATATGCCGCCTACAATATTTCCCGTGCCGTGCAAAATTTTCGGAGCCGGGGCTATGCGACATTAAAGGGGCTTATTTTTAATTCCAAAGGAGGAGAAAACGAAGTGCAGCGGGTACACGAAGCTTTGGAAGAAATCGGAACAAATTTGTTCCATAAGTTTCCAAGGGATCCGGTTGTCCAGCAATGCGAAAAAGAAAAAAAGACGGTAATCGAAGGGGCGCCAAACAGCAAATTGGCCAATGAATACCGGGAACTGGCAAGAAAAGTGATGGAACAATAATTGGAGTGGTGAATCCAATGATCATAAAACGAATTTTGATTCTTCCTGTCTTGCTATTGGTCATTTCCTTTCTCACCTTTTTGCTGACAAGCATCGTTCCGGGGGATATAGCAGAAGGCATTATTTTAAAACAAGGCGGACAGCCGACGGAAGAAACCGTTGCCGCAATGAATGAACAATTGGGGCTCGACCGGGGGCTGTTTGCCAGATATGGCCAATGGCTCATTCAGGCGCTTCAATTGGATTTAGGGACATCTTGGGTATCCGGGGAGCCTGTTGCCAAAGAATTGGCGGAGCGGATTGTTCCAACCCTCTGGCTGACGGGCGCTTCTTTGGTCATCAGTGTTTTGATTACAATGTTCTTTGGCACAGCCGCAGCATATTTTCGCGATACGGCCGTCGATAAAGCCATTCTGGGATTTTCGCTGATCATGAACTGTATTCCGGAGTTTTTATTGGCCTTTATCTTACTCTTTTTCTTCGCGTATAAATGGGATATTTTCCCTTTGGTCGGATACGGTTCATTGGAGCATCTCATATTGCCATCACTGGTATTGGGATTTGGCATCGGAGCCGGCAAAGCCCGTTTGCTGCGTTCAAGCATTCTCGACGCCATGAATTCAAATTACGTCGCAATGGCAAGGGCAAAAGGGCTGACAAAATGGCAAGCGCTGAAAAAACATGCCTTAAGGAACGCATTAATTCCCATTGTTACTTCTTTTGGAAGCACCGTCGGGTTTCTGCTGGGGGGTTCGGTCATCATTGAAAATATTTTTAACTGGCCTGGGCTTGGTAGACTGGCATTGCAGGCAATCAACAGCAGGGACATCCCGGTCCTCCAAGGTTATGTCTTGTTCGCCACCGTCTTTATCATCGGCATCTATTTGATTGTCGATTTGCTTTATATGTTGATCGATCCGAGAGTTTATGCAAAAAGGAGCAATATCCATGGCTGATGTGAAGAAAAAGATGAATGTCGGCTTACTATTGAGCGTCGCGACGATTGCTTGTTTATTTTTGGCGGCCATATTTGCCCACTGGCTTGCCCCTTATGATCCAAACGCAGGCGAATTGTCGGAACGGCTATTACCGCCAAGCAAAGAACATTGGTTTGGCACGGACCATCTGGGGAGAGACGTATTTTCAAGAATCCTTTTTGGCGCCCGGACGACCTTTCTTGTTGCCATATTGATTACTGTAGGCTGTTTTGTCATCGGCACGGCAGCCGGTGTAACGGCCGGCTATTTTGGAGGCTGGATTGACGGTATGATCATGCGGGCCGTCGATTTGCTTTCCGCCTTTCCCGGAAGGATCCTCGCATTGGTCATTGTCGGCATCATCGGTCCGGGGTTGATGAATTTGGCGATTGCCATGATTTTCACTTCTTGGGTCGGATTTGCCCGGATTGTCAGAGGGGTGACTTTATCAGTCCGGGAAAGGGAATTTGTTTTGGCGGCAAAATTGTATGGGCTCGGAAATCAAAAAATCATGTATAAGCACTTGTTGCCGAATGTGTTGCCTCAGCTTCTCGTCGTGATTGCATTAAATACCAGCTGGTATATGACGGCTCTTTCAGGTTTTTCGCTTTTGGGACTGGGAATTGAAGCTCCCCATGCAGAATGGGGGATGATGATCAGCGAAGCTAGGCCATATATGCGGGACTACGGTTATTTGTTGTTCTTCCCGAGCATGGCCATCATGATTGCCGTCACGGCTTTCACCATTCTCGGAGAAAAATTGAGGGATCGGTTTGATCCGAATTTTCATAGATGAAATTCAGGAGGGATTGGGATGAAACACCCGCTATTAGAAGTTGAAAACCTCTCCGTTTCATATCAAATGGAAAATAAACGGGTTCAGGTGGTAAGGGATCTCAGTTTTTCGATTGACAGGGGGGAAACATTGGCGATTGTGGGGGAATCGGGTTCCGGGAAAACGGCGACCGCTTTGTCCATCATCGGGCTGTTGCCGGATAACGGAAAAATCGACAAGGGAAAAATTTATTTTGATGGAAAACAATTGGCCGGACAAACAGAAAAAGAGTGGGTAGAGATCCGAGGGAAGAAAATTGCGATGATCATGCAAGATCCGATGAGCGCATTAAATCCGGTTTTGACGATTGGACGGCAAATGGAAGAAGTGTTTTTACTGAGAAGAAAAGAGAAAGTTAACAAAAAAAGGATTCGTCAGGAGTGCTTGTCTCTATTGGGCCTTGTCGGCGTGACAGAACCGGAGCTTAGACTGAATCAATATCCCCACGAACTGAGCGGAGGCATTCTGCAAAGGATCACGATTGCCATCGCTCTGGCGGGCAAACCGGATTTGCTTATTGCGGATGAACCGACAACGGCGCTGGACGGCATCATCAAAAAACAGATTTTATCATTGCTGGCCGACCTTCAAAAACAACTGAATTTATCCATTTTGCTAATTACCCATGACTTGGCCGAAACTGCCACACTGGCTGATAAAGTACTGGTCCTGTATGCCGGAAAGGCGGTGGAATACGGGAAGGCGGACCTTGTGCTGAAAGAACCGCAGCATCCATATACAAAATCATTATTGAAAGCGGTTCCGACCATGGATTTGGATAAAAACATCCCCTTGTTCGCTTTGAAAGGCCAGCCTCCGAAACCCGGCCATCTTCCTCCTGGCTGCGCCTTTCATCCGAGATGTCCCATTGCTGAGGAAAAATGCAAAAAGGATGATGCATTGAATGGTTTGAAGGAACCCGGTCCATATGGCCGGTATGTCTCTTGTATCCGTCCGAAGGAAGAAAGGAAGAAACTGCTTTCTGCAATAAAATTGAAGCCGGAAAGAAGCAGCAAAATCACAAATATTTTTTCGGGAGAGAATGGGGCGCCCATATTAGAAATTCATGATTTGAAAAAGCACTTTAAAGCGGGCAATTTCCTTTCAAGAAAAGTGATAAAAGCGGTGGATGGAATCAGCTTTACCGTAAACAGCGGACAAATTACCGCCATCGTGGGGGAAAGCGGCAGCGGTAAATCCACTTTGTGGAAAACCATTGTCGGCCTTCATCAAGCAACAGGAGGAGAAGTTTATTATTTGGGGAAAAAGTTAAAAACGATGAAAGACAAACGCGCATTCTATCAACAAGTAGGGTTCGTTTTTCAAAATGCAAGCGCCAGTTTTAATCCCCGGATGACCGTCGGCGAATCCATCCTGGAGCCGTTGCGTGCGGCAAAATGGAATCCTAAGGAACGGAATGGGCGTTTGGAAAGATTGTTTGAATTGGTCGGCCTGCCAATGGAAAAAAGGAACGCATATCCCAACGAGCTGAGCGGCGGTCAACAACAGAGGGCGGCGATTGCCCGCGCCCTTTCCGTCAATCCGAAAATCATGATCTTGGATGAGCCGGTTTCATCATTGGATGTGTCGATACAAGCGCAAATCATCAATTTATTAAAAGAATTGCAAGAAAAATTGCAAATAAGCATGCTTTTTATTTCCCATGATTTGCCGCTCGTCCGCTATTTTGCCGACCAGGTGCTTGTCATGCATCATGGAAAACTGGTGGAACGGGCAAAATGCGAAGAATTATTTGCCCATCCAACACATCCTTATTCCGAAAAATTAATCCGCGCATTCCTGCCTTCCGAGGAAAAAAATAAAACGGTACATCTCCTTTGCCATTCCAGCCATTCTGAAATGTCCGGGAAGTCGTTACAAAATCGTGAACGAACGCTTCCGTCAAAGGTCTGAAATTGAAAATAAATGACGATTTTTCGTATTTCATGCATTTCGATTCATGTTATATTTAAATAAGAAAAAGGTATGTAATGAAATGTTTTTTAAGGAGATGTTAAAATGTTACATCAGCTTTCATGGAAAGTCGGCGGGCAACAAGGGGAAGGTATTGAAAGCACAGGCGAAATTTTTGCGATGGCCATGAACCGTTTGGGTTACTACCTCTATGGCTATCGGCATTTCTCCTCGCGCATTAAAGGAGGACATACAAACAATAAAATCACTGTGCGTCCAACGCCTGTCCGCGCCATAGCGGATGATTTGGATATTTTGGTGGCGTTCGACCAGGAAACGATTGAAGTCAATTACAAGGAATTGACGGAAGATAGCATCATTTTGGCCGACAGCAAATTTGAACCGGTCAATCCGGAAGATTCCAAAGCTCCCCTATTTGCTGTTCCATTTACGGAAATCGCTTCCGAGCTCGGCACTTCATTAATGAAAAACATGGTAGCGATTGGTTCAACCGCTGCTTTATTGAACTTGCCGATTGAAAATTTCCAGGAAGTCGTGGATGAAATTTTTGGCCGCAAAGGGGAAGAAGTGGTCAAAAAGAATATGGAAGCGATTCGGCGGGGCTATGAAGCCACTTGTGAACTCATTGGCGATAAAGTTGGAAAATGGGAATTGGAGCCCGCGGACGGCAAACGCCGCCTCTTCATGATTGGCAATGATGCGGTCGCGTTGGGTGCGATTGCCGCCGGAGCGCGATTTATGGCAGCCTATCCAATTACGCCAGCTTCTGAAATTATGGAATATTTGATTAAAAAGCTTCCGAAGTTTGGTGGTACGGTCATCCAAACGGAAGACGAAATTTCCGCCTGCACAATGGCAATCGGCGCCAACTATGGCGGTGTCCGAGCCTTCACAGCTTCAGCGGGGCCGGGCTTATCCTTGATGATGGAATCCATCGGTCTATCCGGCATGACGGAACAGCCGCTTGTCATCGTGGATACACAGCGGGGCGGTCCATCAACGGGGCTTCCAACAAAACAGGAACAATCCGATTTGATGGCAATGCTTTACGGCACACATGGGGAAATTCCAAAAGTGGTGATTGCGCCTTCCACAATTGAAGAAGCCTTTTACGATACAATCCAGGCATTCAACATAGCGGAAGAATTGCAATTGCCTGTCATTGTCATGACGGACTTGCAATTGGCTCTAGGCAAGCAGACTGCAGAGCCTTTCGATTATTCAAAAATTGAAATCCGCCGGGGAAAATTGAATCTCGGGGAATTGCCTGAAAAAGATCCGAAAGAAGATTTCAAACGGTTCGAAGTGACGGAAGACGGCATTTCTCCTCGCGTTTTGCCGGGGCAACTCCACGGCATTCATAAAGTGACGGGAAATGAACACGATGAGACAGGAAAACCTGCGGAAGCGCCATTAAACCGCAAAGCCCAAATGGACAAGCGTTTGCGCAAATTGAATTATGTGAAATTCAAAGATCCGGTTTATGTGGATGCTCCGCATGAAGAAGCGGATGTATTAATCGTCGGCTTTAATTCCACAAGGGGTGCCATTGAAGAAATACGGCCGCAATTGGATGGAGAGGGAATCAAAACAAACCATGTGCATGTGCGCTTGATCCATCCATTCCCTGCAAATGAATTAAGACCTTTTGTCGACCGTGCGAAAAAAATCATCGTTGTGGAAAACAACGCGACAGGGCAATTGGCTAATATTTTAAAAATGAATATCGGAGCTCACGATAAAATATACAGCATCACAAAATATGACGGCACTCCATTCCTGCCCCGTGAGCTAAAAACTCGTGTAAAGGAGTTGCTTGACTGATGGCAACATTCAAAGATTTTCGCAACAACGTAAAACCGAACTGGTGCCCAGGATGCGGAGACTTCTCCGTTCAGGCCGCCATTCAGAGGGCGGCTGCCAATGTGGGCATCGAACCGCATGAGTTGGCAATCGTTTCAGGCATCGGCTGTTCAGGACGCATCAGCGGATATATCAATGCCTATGGATTCCATGGTACACACGGACGCGCATTGCCAATCGCCCAAGGATTAAAAATCGCCAACCGCAATTTGAACGTCATTGCAACCGGAGGCGACGGCGACGGTTATGCAATAGGCATGGCCCATACCGTTCATGCCATCCGCCGGAATATTGATATCACTTATATTGTCATGGATAACCAAATTTACGGCTTGACAAAAGGGCAAACTTCGCCGCGTTCAGCATACGGCTTCGTGACAAAATCGACACCATACGGCTCCAAAGAGCCTTCCATCAAGCCGGTCGAACTCGCATTATCCGCAGGGGCGACTTTTGTGGCCCAAGGATTCTCATCTGATATCAAAGAATTGACTGCGATTATCGAAGCGGGAATCCAACATAAAGGATTCGCTTTCATCAACGTCTTCAGCCCTTGCGTCACATACAATAAAATCAATACGTATGAATGGTTTAAAGAACACTTGACAAAATTAAGCGATATTGAGGGCTATGATCCTCGAAACAGGGATCTTGCGATGCAAACAGTGATGGAAAAAGACGGGCTTGTGACTGGAATCGTATATCAGGATCCTGAATCTGTGCCATATGAAGAACGGATTGAAGGTTTCTCTGAAAAACCGCTTGTGGAAGCGGATTTGACAATCAGCGAAACACAATTTAACGAGCTGGTGAAAGAATTTATGTGATATAAGGAAATGAATGGTGATTATATTTTGGTAAAATAAAGCAAAGGCAATTGCAAGTACCATCCGACGGAAGTGCTGCATTCCGGCAGTTCTTTTGTTGATGGTACTTCATTATTTTTATGGCATGAACAAAATTTCCTAGGAAATTCTTTTTGCATGAATCAACCGATTTTTTTTATTTTCATTTGAAATTCTTTTTCTAAAAGCTAAAAAAAGGGTAATATGGATGATAGCAAGAACGGAAATTGAATAAAATTCGGTAAAGAAATCGAGGTCTTTCCATTGGACAATATCATTGATTTCATTTCCTTAAAAAAGAAAAAACAAGAGGAACAAATGTTGAAGCTGTTCCGCAAAGCAAATTCTTTTCAAAATCGCGAACAAATTGATAAGCTTGTAGATGATAAAAAACTGACAGTAGAAGACCATAAAAACTTTCTCGCTTTCTTGGGGTTTTTAAATGAAAAAGGCATTGAACCGACCGGGCTCTTCAAATCGGTATTGAAAATGTCAAAACATCGCTTCGAACAGCAATATGCGGTGAATTGGCATGCCGTTGTCGAATATTGCATGATTTTTTTAGCGATTTTAAAAGAAAAGGATCAGCGACAATATGACCTTTTTTTATCGGAACGATAAATATGTCAAAAAGTGCATATTGTATGATTCTTATTGTCCTGGCGATCAAGTTTTCGTTATAATATTAAAATGGGATTCCTCTTTGAATCCAGGAGAAAGGAGTTATTCATAATCAATGAACGAAGAACAACGTTTAGCGAATAATCAGGCGGTCCAGCCAAAGCCGCAAAAAACCGAAAAAGATTACAGCAAATATTTTGAACGGGTCATTACCGCTCCTTCTTTAAAAGAAGCGAAAAAACGCGGGAAAGAAGAAGTGAAATATTATAAAGATTTCACCATTCCGGAAGAACTTGAAGGAATGGGGAAAGGGCGCAAATTTTATATTCGCACATATGGTTGCCAAATGAATGAACACGATTCTGAAGTAATGGCCGGCATCTTTATGCAGCTCGGTTATGAACCGACGGAAACGGTCGAAGATGCGGATGTCGTGCTTTTAAATACATGTGCCATTCGGGAAAATGCGGAGAATAAAGTGTTTGGCGAACTCGGGTTGCTTGCAAAATATAAACGCGAAAAGCCAGACATGCTTCTTGGCGTATGCGGATGCATGTCCCAGGAAGAATCCGTTGTCAATAAAATTTTGACACAATATCAACATGTCGACATGGTGTTTGGCACCCATAACATACACCGCTTGCCATATCTCTTAAAAGATGCGTACATGTCCAAAGAAATGGTCATAGAAGTTTGGTCAAAAGAGGGGGACGTGATTGAAAACCTTCCGAAGGCCCGTCATGGCTCCATCAAAGCGTTTGTGAACATTATGTACGGCTGCGATAAATTCTGCACATACTGCATCGTTCCATATACGCGCGGAAAAGAGCGCAGCCGCAGACCGGAAGAGATTATCCGGGAAGTAAGGGAACTTGCGGCCAAAGGCTATAAAGAAGTAATGCTTCTTGGCCAGAACGTAAATGCATACGGAAAAGATTTCACGGATATCGACTATCGCCTCGGCGATTTATTGGATGAACTGCGCAAAATTGATATTCCGCGCATCCGTTTTACAACGAGCCACCCTCGCGACTTTGACGATCATTTAATCGAAGTCCTTGCAAAAGGCGGAAACTTGGTGGAACACATTCATTTGCCGGTTCAATCCGGATCCAATGAAATTTTAAAAATCATGGCCCGCAAATATACGCGCGAGCAGTTCTTGGAGCTCGTCCGGAAAATTAAAGCGGCCATTCCGAATGTGGCATTGACAACGGACATCATCGTCGGTTATCCGAATGAAACGGAAGAACAGTTCCAGGAAACACTTGATTTATATCGTGAAGTGGGCTTTGAATCCGCCTTCACATACATCTATTCGCCGCGCGAAGGAACACCGGCGGCAAAAATGAAAGACAACGTGCCATTGGAAGTGAAAAAAGACCGTTTATATCGCCTAAACCAGCTGGTGGAAGAATTTTCTCGGGAGGCGTTGAAAAAATACGAAAACCAAATTGTCGAAGTGCTTGTTGAAGGGGAAAGCAAAAAGCGCAGCGATGTATTGGCCGGCTACACGAGAAGAAATAAACTTGTGAACTTTGTAGGGCCAAAAGAATTGATTGGCCAATTGGTAAAAGTAAAAATTACGAAAGCGAGCTCATACTCTTTGCGCGGTGAATTTGTGGAAGTAGTAAAACGAGATGAGGTGGAAGTATAATGGCAACCAAACTTTATACAAGAGATGAAATTGTGGAAAAAGCGAAAGAAATTGCCCATATGATCGCCCAAACGGAAGAAGTGGAATTTTTCAAAAAAGCCGAAGCGCAAATCAATGAAAACCAATTTGTCCGTGAAAAAATCGCCAGTTTAAGATCGCTCCAGAAGCAAGCGGTGAACTTCCAACATTTAGGTAAAGAAAAAGCGTTAAAACTGGTTGAGAAAAAAATTGAAGAGATTGAAAAAGAGATCGATGAAATTCCGGTTGTCCAACAATTTAAACAATCCCAGCTGGAAGTTAATGAATTGCTGCAGCTGGTTTCCAATGCCATTGCAACGACGGTCACTAACGATATTATTGAATCAACCGGAGGCAATCTGTTGACGGGCGAAACCGGTTCAAAAGTCAAAAATTCAAGCCCCGGAAGCTGCTCTTGATGAAAGCTACGAGGAAAATCAGGCAATGATTTTCCAGTAGCTTTTTCTTTTCGTTCATAACATTTTACAGGAAATGAAGCCCTCATTTCCGTTTCCTTTGGGGGATAAAAAATTGCCGCAAACCGTAACACTTTTTCGGCTCCTTTAATACTATATGTTTGTTAGGCGAATGCACTATTGAAAACTGGGAGATTCACCGGCCGGCATTGACAAATTTCGTTGAAAACAAAATTGATATTTCACCAATTGGGCATTAGCCGCATACAATAGTGCGACGAGATGTAAAGGAGGAAAAAGTGTGAAACGTTTGCGTCAAATCGTGACAAAAGCGGTGATCGCAAAGGGGAAAAAACGTACGGAATCCAGTGAAATGCTTCGTCCGCCGAACACGCCGACAAGCATTCTGGGATGCTGGGTGATCAACCATCACTATTCCGCGAAAAAAGTCGGAAAATATGTAGAGGTTTCCGGCAAATTCGATGTAAACGTATGGTATGCTTACAATAACCATTCCAAAACGGCTGTTTACACTGAAACGATTCCATATAAAGACAGAATCAAATTGCATTACCGCGATGAAGAGATTATCAATGATTCAAATGAAGTGCACGTGAAAGTGCTGCAGCAGCCGAACTGCATCGAAGCGATCATCAATCAAAGAGGCGACTGCTTCAACATCGTCATCGAACGCGAATTTTTGGTTGAAGTGATTGGTGAAACAAAAGTTGTCGTTTCTGTACATCCGATTGAATTTGAAGAAGAATGGAATTTCGACGATGACGATGATGAAGATGAATCATCCAGCTCATCATCCTCTTCAAGCTTATCAGAAGAATTCGATTATAAAAATAAAAAATCCGCCGACGACTCCTCTTCATTTCAATAATCTTCACTGAGAGCACCATCAAAGGACCAAAAGGATGGTGCTCTAATGTTTAGAAAAAGCTTCCGTTCACGGTTATCGCAATAATTTTTGCCGTGTTATAATACTTTTTAGAGAATTTTAAGCGGGGGAAAACCATGACTACATATACACCAATGATGCAACAATATTTGGCAATAAAAGCGGAATATGAAGACGCCTTTCTCTTTTTCCGGTTAGGCGATTTTTATGAAATGTTTTTTGATGATGCCATTAAAGCGTCGCAAATACTGGAAATTACATTGACAGGACGTGATGCGGGTGGTGATGAACGGGTGCCGATGTGCGGCGTTCCGTATCACTCCGCCCAAAGCTATATTGAAACCTTGGTATCCAAAGGGTATAAAGTGGCGATTTGCGAGCAGGTGGAAGACCCGAAGCAGGCGAAAGGCGTTGTCAAGCGCGAAGTGATTCAGGTCATCACCCCTGGGACGCTGGTGGAAGGAAAAACGATCGATAATAAATCCAATATTTTCATCGGCTGTGCCGAACGGTTATCCGAACAGGAGTTTGCTTTTGCTTATTTGGATGTTTCCACGGGGGAAGCAAACTCCTTCCTGATTGAGGGCGGCACGAAGGGGCTGTTCCAGCAGCTGCAAGCGTACAATATCCGGGAGCTCGTGGTGACGGAGGAGTTAAAACTGCTTCTTCAGGATCAGGCGGCCAATCTGGGCATCGTGTTGTCCATTGAAAATGAGGAAATGGGTGAGGAGAAAGCAGGCAAATATTTAATTCATTTGCCAAAAAAATGTTATGGCGCTGCGAAATATTTGCTGCAATACATTGAGCGGACGCAAATGCGTTCCTTATCCCATATCCAGCCTTTTACATATACCGAAGCGAAGCAATATTTGCAAATCGATGCCAATTCCAAACGTAATTTGGAATTGCTGCAATCCATCCGGGGCAAAGACCAGAAAGGGACGCTATTATGGATTTTGGATGAAACGGTTACGGCGATGGGCGGAAGAAAACTCAAGCAGTGGCTTCATCAGCCTCTCGCAAACCGGACCTTGATTGAAGAAAGATTGGATATTGTGACGGATTTAATCGACGATTTTTTCTTGCGGGACGAGTTGCGGGAGTTGTTAAAACAGGTTTACGATTTGGAGCGCCTTGCAGGCCGGGTTGCTTTTGGCAACGCGGGAGGAAGGGACTTGGCGCAGCTGCGCGAATCATTGAGACAAGTTCCTGCCATTAAAGAAAAACTCATTGAAAGCAATAAAGAAACACTGGTGACGCTTGCGAACAAAATGGATGCATGCGAAGATATCGAACAATTGCTTTCCAAGGCCATCACCGACCAGCCTCCCGTGGCCATCAAAGACGGGGACGTCATCCGGGAAGGATACAGCAAGGAACTGGATGAATTGCGTTATATCGCTCGGAACGGAAAAGATTGGATTGCCCAGCTGGAACAAAAAGAGCGTGAACGGACAGGCATAAAAAATTTGAAAATCGGCTTCAACCGCGTTTTCGGCTATTATATTGAAGTGACAAAATCCAATCTTTCCAATGTGGATTATAACCGATATCATCGGAAGCAGACCCTTGCCAATGCAGAGCGTTTCATTACGGAAGAACTGAAAGAAAAAGAAACGCAAATTCTTCACGCGGAGGAGCAAAGTTTGGCCCTTGAATATGAACTGTTTGTGGAATTAAGGGAACAATTGAAGGCCTATATTCCACGCGTGCAGCAGCTTGCTTCGCTNATCAGCGAATTGGACGTGTANTTAAGCTTTGCGGCAGTATCCGAAAAATATCATTTCACAAGGCCGAAATTCCATGATGGAAAAGGCATCAAAATCATCGCCGGAAGACATCCGGTCGTCGAAAAAATGTTGAATAAACAAGGGTATGTACCGAATGATTGCGTATTGACGGAAGAGAAAAATATGATGCTCATTACCGGGCCGAACATGTCTGGGAAAAGTACTTATATGCGGCAAGTGGCGCTCATTGTCATCATGGCGCAAATGGGCTGCTACGTACCTTGCGACGAAGCGGAATTGCCGATTACCGACCAAATTTTCACTCGGATTGGAGCAGCGGACGATTTGGCATCCGGACAATCCACGTTCATGGTGGAAATGCTTGAAAGCCAGAACGCCATTACCAATGCGACGGAAAGAAGTTTGTTATTGTTCGACGAAATTGGACGGGGCACATCCACATACGATGGTATGGCCCTTGCCCAGGCGATGATGGAATATATCCATGACCATATCGGAGCGAACACCCTTTTCTCCACCCATTACCATGAACTGACGGCATTGGAAGAAGAGCTCGAACGCCTGCAGAATGTCCATGTGAGCGCAATAGAGAAAAATGGCAATGTGGTGTTCCTGCATAAAGTTAAAAAAGGCGCGGCGGACAAGAGCTACGGTGTCCATGTCGCGAAACTGGCCGACATGCCGCAGGAAATCATCGACAGGGCGCAAAGGCTGCTCGAACAATTCGAATCCCAGCAATTGGACCATCCGATGCCCCGGAAGAAGGAAGAAGCTCTTCAGCTTTCTTTGTTTGAAGAAGAACCGAAACCGGAGAAAAATGAGCTGGAATCAAATGAAAAAGAAGTTCTGGAACGGTTGCAAAGCGCCGATATCGTTTCGATGACGCCGATCGAAGCCATGAATCTATTATATCGATTGCAGCAATCGTTAAAAAAATAGGGAGGGATACCGATGGGCAAAATCCGGATCATGGATGAATGGCTGTCCAATAAAATCGCGGCTGGAGAAGTGGTGGAAAGGCCGGCATCCGTTGTGAAAGAGCTTGTGGAAAATGCCATAGACGCCGGAAGCACCTCCATTGAAGTTTTTCTTGAAGAAGCCGGGCTTTCCTCCATCCAGGTGATCGACAACGGAAGCGGCATGGATGAAACCGATGCCCAATTATGCTTTTCACGCCACGCGACATCGAAAATATCCAAGGAACAGGATTTATTCCGCATCCGCACCCTGGGATTCCGCGGGGAAGCTTTGGCGTCCATCGCCGCGGTCTCCAAACTGAAACTGGTGACTTCCGACGGGGAATCGGGCATTGAATTGGAGCTGGAAGGAGGAACCATTGTTTCCAAAAAGCCCGGCCCCCTCAGAAAAGGGACGGAAATTACCGTTTCCCAATTGTTTTACAATACACCGGCAAGGCTGAAGTATTTAAAAACCATCCAAACGGAACTTGGGCATTCCATCGATTTAATGAACCGCCTCGCCCTTGGTTATCCAAATATTTCCTTCAAACTTGTCCATAACGGAAGCACCATCCTTCAAACGAATGGCAGGGGGAACGTCCAACAAGTGCTGGCCGCCATTTATGGGGTGCAGAATGCGAAAAAAATGATTCCTTTCCGCGGCGAAACAAAAGATTATACAATCCATGGCTATGCGACGCTGCCGGAAGTGACGAGGGCATCGAAAAACTACATTTCCATTTTTGTCAATGGACGATGGGTAAAACATTATGTCATCCAAAAAACCATCATTGATGCATACCATACTTTTCTGCCCATCGAGCGGTATCCCATCGTGGTCTTGTACATTGAAGGCGACCCTTATTTGACGGACGTCAATGTGCATCCCGCAAAACTGCAAATCCGTCTCAGCAAAGAGGAAGATTTGCTGCCGCTGATTGAAAACACCATCCGAAATGCCATCAGGGAGCACATGAATGTTCCATTGGCCCAGAAAAAAGAAAAGAAGGCGCGGCCATACAGCGAACAGATGAATATTTGGAAGCAGCCGTCCATCGATGGAACCAAATTCCATTCCATCGTGGAGCGCTTGACCGGAGAAGCGTCCGTCGTAAATGAAAGCACCGCGGCAGAGATGAAAGGGGATCCCGCTACAGAGGTACAAACAGAGGAATGGACATACCAAAAAGACGAAGATGCCAGGGATAATGGGGATGAAGAAATAAAGGATATGGCAGCCAAAAATGGATTGGATGAGCCTCTAACTTCGGAAGGGCGGATTGATCAACAGAAGAAGGAGCCCTTCCCTGACCTCGAAGTGGTCGGCCAAATACACGGCACATATATCGTGGCACAAATGGAAGACGGGTTTTATTTAATCGATCAGCATGCCGCCCAGGAACGGATCAAATATGAATATTTTAAAGAAAAAGTGGGGGAAGTGGATCCGAATGAGCGGCAATCGCTGCTTTTGCCGTTAACGTTCCATTACTCCCAGGATGAAGCATATATTTTAAAAGAAAACCGGAAGGCGCTCGAAGAAGTGGGGGTTTTTCTTGAAGATTTCGGCCCGTCTTCATTTGTCGTAAGGGAGCATCCGACATGGTTTCCAAAAGGATTCGAACAGGAAATCATCGAAGAATTAATTGAGCAAGTTTTGAAAACGAGAAAAACCGATGTGAAAAAACTGAGGGAAGAAGCCGCCATCATGATGAGCTGCAAGCGTTCCATCAAAGCGAACCAGTATTTGACAAAAGAGCAGATGGAAGCGCTCATTGGGGACCTGCGCAAAGCGGAAAACCCGTTTACATGCCCCCATGGCCGCCCCGTGATGATTCATTTCTCTTCTTACGAAATCGAAAAAATGTTTAAAAGGGTCATGTAAGAGGAAGAGGCATACTTGGAAAAGGGGAGATCGGATGTTTTCATATAAAGAACGCCCAGAAATGTTGCGTCTATTGAACAACTATTCTTTTGATGTGCTGGTGATTGGCGGCGGCATTACGGGCGCGGGGATTGCCCTCGACGCCGCCTCAAGGGGCCTTTCCGTGGCACTGGTGGATATGCAGGATTTTGCAGCGGGCACTTCCAGCCGTTCGACGAAATTGATCCACGGAGGTCTCCGCTATTTAAAACAACTGGAATTCCGCCTTGTTTCGGAAGTGGGGCGGGAGCGGGAAATCGTTTATGAAAACAGCATCCATGTCACAACTCCCGAAAGAATGCTCCTTCCCATTTACAAAGATGGCCCGTTAGGGAAATGTTCCACTTCCATCGGATTAAGAATCTATGATTCATTGGCCAACGTCCGCAAATCTGAACGGCGTCAAATGCTTTCAAAAAAAGATGCCCTTGAACTCGTCCCGTTTTTGAAAGAGGACGGTTTGCTCGGCGCAGGCTACTATGTGGAATATAAAACGGATGATGCGAGACTGGTCCTTGAAGTGATCAAGAAAGCTGTGGAATATAAAGCCATTTGCTTGAATTATGCCCGAGTAACGGATTTTGTATATGAAAATAATCGCATTGTTGCCGCGAAAGTTCGCGATGAAATTTCCGGGGAAACAATAACAATTCATGCCGCTCAAATTGTGAATGCCGCAGGTCCTTGGGTTGACGAAGTGTTAAAGAAAGACGTCCACAATGATAGAAAAAGAAAAGCTTTGAAATTGACAAAGGGCGTTCATATCGTGTTTGATCAGGCGGTTCTACCTTTGCGGCAAGCCATCTATTTTGATGTGGACGATGGCCGTATGGTCTTTGCCATTCCAAGAAATAACAAAGTTTATGTCGGCACAACCGATACCTTTTATGAAGGGGACCCGATCCGGCCGGTTGCGGACAAAGAGGATATCCAATATTTATTAAATTCCCTTCGTGCAATCTTTCCGGTTCTTTCTCTTCATGAACATGATGTGGAATCCTCCTGGGCCGGGATTCGTCCTCTAATATATGAAAAAGAATCACAGCCTTCCGCGATATCCAGGAAAGATGAAATCTGGACTTCCCGAAGCGGCCTCATGACCATTGCCGGAGGGAAACTGACCGGATACCGGAAAATGGCCGAAAAAATTGTGGATCAAATTGTAAAAAAACATCGATTCCGGCATGCCACGGGATGCAAAACGAAAAAATTATCTTTATCAGGCGCGGAAGGACTGCGCTCCTCCAATTTCGAGGATTTTATAAATCGAAAGGCTTTGGAGGGGACAAAGGCGGGGTTAACTTTTGAGGAAGTAAAACGGCTCGCCAAAATGTATGGAACCAATGTGGACCGGGTTTTGGCTTACCTGGATTCGGAAGAATTGCCCGATTCCCTTCCGAAATCGTTGTACGCCCAGCTCCTTTATAGCATTGATTATGAAATGGCATACACGCCGGCCGATTTCTTCATCCGCAGGACCGGCCTCATGTTTTTTGACATCCCGCAAGTGGAGAAAACAAAAGAGGCAGTGATCGATATAATGGGCAAAAGGATTGGCTATTCTGAAGATGAAAGATTGTTTTATACCATGCAATTAAACCAGTTTATTCAAGATGCGAAGGGTGATTTTATTGAAAGTGGCGCGATGGTTTGAGATGAGCGACGGACAAAAAATCTATACAAGGATTTATGAACAGGAAAATCCGATAGGGGACTTTTATATCCTTCATGGGATGGGGGAGCATGGAGGGAGATATGATGACTTCGCCAACTTCCTCCATCTGGAAGGATACCGGGTAATCGTACCCGACCATCGCGGCCACGGAAAAACGGGGGAAGTGAGCGGAAAGCTTGGCTATTTTTGCGATGATGACGGCTTTGAACGGGTCGTGGAAGATGTCTATGAGATTGTCAATCAAACGATGAACAAAGAGGCCCCCCGCATAATCTTTGGCCATAGCATGGGCTCTTTTTTGGCAAGAAGATTCATTCAACTTCATTCCAGCCTGGTCCATCAATGCATTTTGTGCGGAACCGGCGCGACGACCGCTTTGCATTATATCGGCAACCTGCTCGCCAAATCCCTTATACGAATGCAGGGTAAAGAAATGGAAAGCAAATGGATGAATGAGTTGGCTTTCTCAAGTTTCAACAAACAATTTGAAAACCCGAAGACCCCTTTTGATTGGCTGACTAGTGATGGCCAGGCGGTGGAGAGCTATATCAATGATCCATATTGCGGATTTGTTCCGACCCATCAATTTTTTAAAGATTTGACCGACGGGCTCTTGCTGATCAGCCGCAAAGAGGAAAATAAAAAAATCCGCAAAGATTTGCCTGTTCTTTTGATCAGCGGTGCTGCCGATCCGGTTGGAAATAATGGAAAAGGCGTGTTTCAGGTGGCGGAACAATTGACGGAGGCTGGCCTGGAGCATGTCGCGGTTCATCTTTTTGAGGGCATGCGCCATGAAATATTGAATGAACGAAGCAAAGAGTTAGTATATAAAGTAATAAAACGGTGGTTAAAGAAATGGAACGACAAAAGCTGATTGATGTGGTCGCCATCGTTGGTCCGACCGCTTCAGGAAAAACCGCGCTCAGCATCAAAATGGCCAAAGCCTTTGACGGCGAAATCATCAATGGGGACTCGATGCAAGTCTATAAAGGGCTTGATATCGGAACCGCCAAAATCCGTCCGGAAGAGATGGAAGGGATTCCCCACCATTTATTGAGCTTTAAAGAACCTGATGAAAGTTTTTCCGTAGCGGAATATCAACGGCTGGCGAGACAAAAAATAAAAGAGATCCATAGCAGAAGGAAGTTGCCGATCATTGTCGGCGGCACAGGTTTGTATATTCAGGCGGTATTATACGATTTTCAATTTACCGGAGAAAAGGCCGACAAAGAAGCCCGAAAAAAATATTATGAAGAGCTCGCGAAAATCGGACCGGAAGCCATGCACAAAAAACTTGCCGCGCTCGATCCGGAAACGGCGAAAAAAATTCATCCGAACAACACCCGCCGCGTCATCCGGGCATTGGAGCTGATCGAGCTTCATGGGGTTTNCCGGCAATCGGAAGAATTGAACCGCGGAAACATACCGCTATACAATCATTTCATCATCGGCATGAACATTGACCGCGAAGAATTGTATCGGCGCATCAATGAACGGGTAGACTTGATGATGGAGCAGGGCTTGCTTGAGGAAGTCCGAAGTTTATGGAAAAAAAATATCCGGAATGTCCAATCCGTCCAAGCGATTGGTTACAAAGAGCTGTATGACTATTTGGATGGAAAAATTTCTTTGGAGGAGGCGGTGGAGCAAATCAAACAAAATTCCCGCCGGTACGCAAAAAGGCAAATGACTTATTTCCGAAACAAAATGGATGTCCAATGGATAGGAAATGATTGGGAAAGTATTATAAAAATGTCTAAATTTTTTTATAATAAAGAAGGAAATTAGGATCAACCTATCGAATATTTTACATTAGAGAAAAAAATAGATGAGGTGTGCGGTGTGAAATCAATAAATTTACAAGATACTTTTTTAAACAATTTGCGCAAAAGCAATACTTTCGTAACGGTCTTTTTATTAAATGGTTTCCAATTGAAAGGAACAGTCAAGTCCTATGATAATTTTACGGTGTTAATCGAATCGGAAGGCAAACAGCATTTAATTTATAAACATGCCATTTCAACGTTTTCGCCATCCAAAAATGTTTCGATTCAACCAGAAGAATAATTTCCAAAGAAATCGGCGGTTTTCTGCTCGCCGATTTTTATTTTGTCAATTATAATAAAGAGAATCAGATTAGAATAATTTGGAGGGTTTTAAATGAAAACGATGACAACAGAAGAATTAATCAATCTATTGGATGCCAATGAAGATTTAAATATCATCGATGTACGCGAAGATTTCGAAGTGGCAAACGGCATGATCCCCGGCGCCGTACATATTCCTCTCGGAGAACTTCCTGAACGTTTGGAGGAATTGGATCCTTCGAAAGAATACATCATTGTTTGCCGTTCAGGAAACCGAAGCGGAAAAGCATGCCAGTTTCTAGAATCCCAAGGCTTTAATGCCGTCAATCTTGAAGGCGGAATGGAAGCCTACGATGGGGAATTGGAATTTAAATAATGGATGAGGTGGAGTTCCTGCAAGGACTCCTCTTTTTATTTGCTGCCGGGACGGATGATGGAAATATTATGTTATTATGGTTGACTCCACTTGATGAATTGATAAGATGGTAAAGGATGAGCAAAAAGCGAGATTTAACAGACAGGAGCAGGAAACATGTTCATATCAAGTTTAAAACCGGAAATGATAGAATTGGCAAAAAAAATTGAAGAAAAAATTAAACCATATCATGAAAGAATAGAGGAAACCGCCTTTTTTAACCAACAGAAAGTGCTGGCCGCTTTCCGGAAACATCAAGTAAGCGACTTTCATCTCAATCCTTCAACGGGTTACGGCTATGATGACCATGGACGGGACACATTGGAAAAAGTATATGCCGAAGTGTTTGGAGCCGAAAGCGCCCTTGTGCGAAGCCAAATTATCTCGGGGACGCATGCCATCACCATCAGCTTATTTGGCGTGCTGCGGCCAGGAGATGAACTGATTTATATTACCGGCAAGCCTTACGACACTCTGCAATCCATCGTGGATGGGGGAAAAAAGGATACCGGTTCATTGAAAGATTTCGGCATCAAGTATCGCCACATCGATCTCCTGGATGACAGGGAAATTGATTGGGAAGGCGTCCGGGAGGCAATCAACGAAAATACAAAAATGATCGCCATCCAGCGTTCGAAAGGCTATGCGACAAGACCTTCCTTTACGATTGAGCAAATTCGCGCGATGTGCGAAAAAGTGAGGGAAATCAAACGGGACGTTGTCATCTTTGTCGATAACTGCTACGGCGAATTTGTGGAACGCCTTGAGCCGACTGAAGTGGGGGCGGATTTAATGGCAGGATCCCTCATCAAAAACCCTGGGGGAGGACTGGCAAAAACGGGCGGTTATATTGCCGGAAGGGCGGATTTAGTGGAAAAATGCGCCTACCGGATGACAAGCCCCGGCATCGGTGCGGAAGCCGGGGCAACACTCAATACCCTGATCGATTTTTACCAAGGATTTTTCCTGGCGCCACACGTGGTGGTGCAAAGCTTAAAAGGTGCCATCTTTACGGCCGCCATTCTGGAAGAGGTCGGCATGAAAACGGCTCCCCATTATTCCGACTACCGCACCGATTTGATCCAATCCGTCTCATTCCAGACGGCGGAGCAAATGATCGCATTTTGCCAGGAAATCCAGGCGGCTTCCCCGATTAATGCCCACTTTGCGCCGGTGCCATCCTACATGCCGGGTTATGAGGACGATGTCATCATGGCCGCGGGAACATTTGTCCAAGGGTCAAGCATCGAACTGTCGGCGGACGGCCCGATCCGTCCTCCATATACGGCGTATGTTCAGGGGGGCTTGACATATGAGCATGTCAAATATGCGGTATTGAGCGCCGTCCAAAAATTGGGGGAGATTCATGATCACGCTTGAATCCATCAAAAAATACGGCGACTATATCGCGGTCGAAGCGGACGGCCCCCTCCGCGCGTTCAGTTCGGCCATGCACAACGCGGGCTGCGGCAGCTACCGGTATTTTATCAATCGCACCGTCGATAAAACGTACTTCCCTCCGGACCCCCGCGAGGAAATGAAACGGTTTCTTGAGGACCGGGGATTCCCTCCGAAGGATACCGTGGCCATGATGACGGCCGTTGATATGAAATATGCCCTTTGCCGATTTTTTGAAGAAGGGGATACTTCGATCTTATTGCTGGTTACCGCAGGACTGGGGAATGCGGTGGACGTCACCCGGTCCCACGCATATTTTTATAAACCCGTCAATGGAACAATCAATATTTTCATTTTCATTAACGGCGTTTTGACGGATGAAGCCTTGATTCAAGGGTTGTGCTGCGCGGTCGAAACAAAGGTGAAAGTGCTTTCGGAGCTGTCGATTAAGGATCCGAACTCGGGAACCGTCGCAACAGGCACCTCGACAGACAGCATTTGCATCGCATCCACCCAAAAAGGGGAATTTCATGAATACGGAGGCTCGATTACAAAATTGGGGTCGTTCCTGGGAAAAGCCTTATATGAAACCTTGACAGACGCGGTAATGCAATATCTTGATTTTACGAAAGGAAAATCATCGCCATGACCATCATTACAGTGATTATTGGGCAAGTGCTGGACGCGATCATCGGGGACCCTCCGAAAATGCCCCATCCTGTCCGGTGGATTGGCTCGTTTATCCATTTTCTTTCCAAACATTTGAATAAAGGATCCCGCCGGACGTTAAAAGGGATGCTGACGGGCGTAATCGTCGTATTTTCTGTCGCCCTCATCACTTTTTCCATCGTGAAACTTGCCTATCAAATTCATTTCGTTGCAGGTTTTATTGTCGAAAGCGCATTGATCGGGATTGGCCTTGCCCAAAAAAGTTTGAAGGATGCGGCGATGGAAGTATACGATGCACTGGCCGGAGGTAATCTTGAGGAAGCCAGAAAAAAATTATCGTGGATTGTCGGGCGCGATACGGAACATTTGGATGAACCGGAAGTGGTGCGCGGTGTGGTGGAAACGGTGTCCGAAAACACGAGCGACGGAGTGACGGCACCGTTATTTTACGCCTGTCTTTTTGGAGCCACCGGTTTGTGGACGTATAAAGCCATTAATACATTGGATTCAATGATCGGCTACAAGAACGAAACCTATAAGGATTTTGGAAAATTCAGCGCCAGACTGGATGATGCGGCAAATTTTCTCCCGAGCAGAATTACAGGACTGATTATCCTTTTATTTACAAAAAATAAAACAAACCGTCCATTTGCCGAACGGCTGCGCTTATGGCTGGAAGACGCCAAAAAACATCCAAGTCCCAATAGCGGATATTTGGAAGCGGCGACAAGCTATCAACTTGGAATCAGATTGGGAGGGTACAACTCCTATCAAGGAATTCCATCTTTTCGCGCATATATGGGGAAAGCGGATGTTCCATTGGAAGCGGAGCATATAAAAGACGCCATCCGCCAGATGTTCGCCGCTTCCGCATTGTTTACCATCATCATGGGGGGTGTCATCGTTGGAATTTCCTTCGCATGGAGCCAATTATAAGTCCCTCTACGAACGTTTTCGGATTCCGATGCCGGAAGAGGTGTATGATTTAAGCGAGAATGTCAATGCGTTCGGATTCCCGCCAAGAATTAAAGAAGCATGGCCGGATTTGCTGCATCACATTGCCGCTTATCCCCATCCGGAAGCGGAGCCTTTCAGGACCTTGCTGGCAGCGAAACTGAACGTTGCAAAAGAACAGGTTCTCATCGGCAACGGCGCCGCTGAACTGTTGACGTTTTTTGCAGGAAGATTTTCCAACCGGCAGGCCATCATCGTTCATCCGACTTTTTCGGAATACAGGTCGACGCTTGAAGCGCAAGGCGCCAAAATGATTGAACTGATGGCGGAAGAAATCGCGACATACAAGCTCCCTCTGGAACAGATCAAAGAGCACATGAAAGACGCGGCTTGCCTCTACTTATGCAATCCGAACAATCCGACGGGCTCCCTGATTCCGAAAGAAACCATCGAAGAATTGCTGATTCATGGAGAAAAGGTGGAGTGTGAATTATTGGTTGATGAAGCTTTTATGGATTGGACCGATGAGTCGGAATCGGTGATCCCCCTCGTTGAACAATATCCCCGTTTGACGGTGATGCGGTCGATGACGAAAATGTACGGCATCGCCGGCATCCGATTAGGATATTTGGTGGGGAGAAAGGAGCTTGTGGAGGAATTGCAGCGCCGTCTTCCCCACTGGCATGTCAATGGATTGGCGATCAAAATCGGCCAATTGTGCCTTGAAGACGAAACTTTCCGCAACGAAAGCATTGAACGGCATCAAAAGATCAAACGAAATCTCGAACATTATTTGCTGGAAAGAAATTGCAAAATGACGGACAGCGTGACGAACTTTTTATGTTTTCAGCTGCAAGAACCGGAAAAGACGAGGGATTTTTATTTTTATTGCCTAAAGAAAGGTGTCGTGCTGAGACATACGGAAAATTTTAGGGGCATGGACGGCAGGTGGCTCAGGATCGGAATGAAGGGGGAAGATGCCATGAAAAAATTTCAACAGGTAATGGATGAATGGTATGGAAAATAGATTGGAGCTTTATTTCGTGCGACACGGCGAAACGGAATGGAACCGGGAAGGGCGCTTGCAAGGCTGGCTCGATTCGGAATTGACGCCCAGGGGCATCGGACAAGTCAAGCAATTAAAAGAGCATTTGAAAGATGTTCAATTTGATTGCGCATTTTCAAGCCCTTCTACAAGGGCCTATGACACTGCCTATCTATTGGTAGGCCATTACTTGCCGATTAAGAGAGATCCCAGACTTTTGGAAATCCATCTTGGCACTTGGCAAGGGAAGCGGATTGCAGAACTGGAAAAAGGGGATCTTAGATACCGGGATTACATCCATAATCCGGAAAGATACCTTCCTGATACGGGGGAAAGCTTTCAACAAGTCATTTCCAGAATGGTTGATTTTATGAAGAGTTGCCAACGGAATTTTCCGACAGGGAAAATTCTCGCCGTATCCCATGGTGTCGCCATTCGCGCGGCCATTTTATCCATCCTGGAACTGCCGGTGTCTAATATCTGGGATTTCCATATTGACGGGGCCAGCGTCACAAAAATGGTCATAGCAGATCATCAATGGTCGATAGAGTATATCGGGAAAACTTTTTCGGTTGAATAGACAACTCCGCCAAACAATATATTGAACTAAATAAGAAAAACGGAGTTGTTGGAATGTACGGCTATCATTTGCAACTCGTAATGAAACATTTTGCGCTTATGTGGCTGCTTTCGGGCGTTGGTTTTGCAATGGGATTGTTTTTGCCGCACGCCTTTCTCCTTTCGGTTTCCATCATAAATGTCATTTTGCTCGGCATCATTCTTTTTGTTCGGAAGGTGCAGATGGGCAGCGTCATATTATATCTGGTGCCATTGTTTACGGGCGCGATGTTCTATTGGCTGGTGCATTTCTTTATTGAGGCGGTCGGGGCGGCGTTTGTGTTTGCGGTTTTCGTTGGTACTGCCGTTTTATTCATTTTATTGGCATTGTTTGTGTTGAAGATGCCGAGGGATTTTTTTCCCTGGGGGGCATATCTTGCCGCCTCATTATTGGTTCTGGTCCTGTTTTCCTTCATTTTCTTTTTCATCCCGATAAACCATATGATATATTTCATTATTGCCGCCCTTTTTGTGTCCGTTTTTGTTCTCTTTACCGTGTATGACTTCAATTTGATCCTGGGTTATTATATAAAAGAGCACGAAGTTGTCCAAACCGCATTCAGTTTGTATTTGGGATTGTTGATTTATTTGCTGGAATTTCTTTATCGATTAAAAAAATAACAGAATTTGAAAAACTGTGGAGACGGAAGGCCGTTCCACAGTTTTTTTTCATGGAAAATGCAAGCAAATTCATGAAAAAATCGCTGAATTTTCCCATGTAAGGTTTTCTGACATGACATTGACAAACAATATGCCGGATAGTAAAATGTTCATCATTAGGGAGGAGTGACATGGTACAGCACAAGAAACGAACGAGCGAAATCCGGAGATCCATGCCGTTGTTGCCGATTGGGACCGTCATTCAGCTGACGGATTTGACCGCGCGGCAAATCCGTTATTATGAAGAACAGGGATTGATTTGTCCGCACCGTACGGAAGGCAACCAACGGATGTTTTCGTTGAACGATGTTGATTTGCTTTTGGAAATCAAAGATCTGCTTGAACAAGGTTTAAACATAGCTGGAATAAAAAAAGTATTTGAAATGAAAAATGAAATTAATGGGCAAAGAAAGTCGGAAAAGGAGCTTTTCGATGAACAGATCCGCAGCATTTTGCGGGAGGAAATGAAGATGGCACAATCCCATCTGAAAAAACCAAAACTTAGATATGCGGACGTGATTCGATATTATCAATGATATTTTAAATTTTTGTAGGAGAGTGAAATTGTGGGTAAGTATACGAAGGAAGACATCTATCGATTAGTGGAAGAAAAGGAAGTAAAATTCATCCGTCTGCAATTTACAGATATTTTGGGAACAATCAAAAACGTTGAAATTCCTGTAAGCCAATTGGACAAAGCATTAAACAATAAAATGATGTTCGATGGATCCTCCATTGAAGGATTTGTCCGCATCGAAGAATCTGATATGTATTTATATCCTGATTTAGATACATTCATGGTATTCCCTTGGACAACAGGAAAAGGGAAAGTGGCACGTTTTATTTGCGACATTTATACTGCGGATGGTGAGCCGTTCTTAGGAGACCCTCGTACAAATTTGAAACGCGTATTAAAAGAAATGGAAGAAATGGGCTTCAGTCATTTCAACTTGGGGCCTGAGCCGGAATTCTTCTTGTTCAAACTGGACGAAAACGGCGAACCTACGTTGGAAGTAAATGACCATGGCGGTTATTTTGACTTGGCGCCGACAGATCTTGGTGAAAACTGCCGTCGCGATATCGTCCTTGAATTGGAAGAAATGGGCTTTGAAGTGGAAGCTTCCCACCATGAAGTGGCTCCGGGGCAACATGAAATCGACTTCAAATATGCGGATGCAGTCACAGCTTGCGATAACATCCAAACATTTAAATTGGTGGTAAAAACAATTGCGCGCAAACATGGTCTGCATGCAACATTCATGCCGAAACCATTATTTGGTGAAGCCGGATCAGGAATGCACTGCAACGTTTCCTTATTCAAAGGTAAAGACAATGCGTTCTATGATCCAAACACTGAGCTTGGATTATCCGAAACGGCAATGCAATTCATGGCGGGCTTATTGAAACATGTGCAAAGCTTTACAGCCGTTACAAACCCTACAGTGAACTCTTATAAACGTTTAGTTCCCGGCTTCGAAGCGCCGGTTTATGTGGCTTGGTCCGCACAAAACCGTTCACCGTTGATTCGCGTCCCAGCTTCCCGCGGAGTTTCAACACGTTTGGAAGTGCGCTCCGTTGATCCTTCAGCCAATCCATATTTGGCAATGGCGGTGATTTTGGCATCAGGACTTGATGGCATTAAAAACAAATTGACGCCACCAGCTCCAATCAACCGGAACATTTATGTGATGACGGAAGAGGAACGCCGTGAGAACGGAATTGAAAACTTGCCGGGGCAATTGGATGATGCCCTCCGCTTGTTGGAGAAAGATGAAGTGGTGAAAAACGCCCTTGGACCACACATCTACCAAAACTTCAAAGAAGCGAAAGAAATCGAATTCGAAATGTATCGTTCCACTGTCCATCCTTGGGAGAGAGAACATTATTTGAAAATGTATTAATAAAATAATGTGAAATAAAAACATCCTGCTTTCGCTGGTTTAATGCGCAAAAGCAGGATGTTTTCGTTTTATGGGGCATCAATTTTCATATTTTCTCGAAACCATAATCGGTTTGAAAGAATCCAAATCGTGGTAGGTGATACCGATATTCTGCAACTTGTGGAAGGTTGTGACAATATCTTCGTCATAATCGATCATCAGTCTGGATTCGCTTTTTTCTTGTTCGCGGACACTCGGAAAGTTTCTTGTGAAGCCTGATTTGATGCTTGCTCTCTCGATGCTGCCTCGGATGCCTGTTAAAAATACATTTTTCCCGGCGACGCCTCCGTTGATTTTATAATTGGAGACCGTACCGTGCAACTCCACTTTCCCTTTTTGGGAATAAAGGAACATATTGATTTCTTGCTGTTTTTCATTGAAATAATCTTCTAAATTGTTTCCTTGGCTTGTTGCGTAGTTGTAGGTGATGTCGCCTGTAGCGAAGATGATCAATCCACTGTCGCCAGGAGTATTGATCAATACATGTTTCAAGTCCACGTTGCCATTCACAAAAAATATTGCATCCGCATTGATGATGGCCGGTTTCAATGGAGATCCGAGCACTCCGTTGATTTCAAGATCCCCATCGACAAAATACACGCCTTTAAATGTATGTTCGCCGCGATTGATATTGAGGGCTTTATTTGTGATGNCACCTTTGTCCAAATAAAAGTTGCCATCAAATGTATGNTTGCCATCTTCTATTCGGATGGATGCCCGCGGAATTCCTTTCTTTTCTTCATAACTTTTGCTCTCATCAGGTTTTTCATCATCCGGATCGATGTTTATAACAGGTTTTTTGTTGGAAATATAGTAATTCCCTTTAAACGTGTTGCTTGAGTAAAGTCCGGTGATGATGATGTTGGAACCGTATAAATGGAAGTTCCCGTCCAGCGTATATTTTGTACGATCGATAAAATTGTTATTGCCTAATAATGCGGTCAATCTGAAATATTCGTTCCCATTTTCGCCCTTGATTTCATGGGTTTTTCCATCGATGATGGTTTGGATACCATATTTGAACCAAGTCGGCTTTTTGGCGTAGTAAGACGAATTTACAGGCAGCTTGTAAACCGAATATTCATTATCGTTTTTGATCACTTTTTGTGCAAGCGCCATTTTTCCGATATTGACCATATTTTCCACATCAAACGGCTCAGCTGTCCCCGTTTCCATCAGATCCGGCAGATCTTCATTGAATAAGTAGGAAGTGACATTCTTCACGGATTGTATATCATAAAGGCAATTGCTTTCCTTCATTTCATGGAAGTTATGTTTAAATACATCATTATAATTGACCCGGTCGAAGAACTTGTTGTCGCAGCCTTTCCAGTTGTCCAATGCTTCCGGTTTGATGACAAACAGCCGTCCGTTTGAAGGATTGACAAATAACTTTGCATTTTTCGATTCGGAAGGGAAAACCGTTTCCCCGCCAATGGCAGGGTATGTACTGTCTTTCCAACGTCTTTCAATCAGTGGGCTT
>JGI1652J44930_10000010_pt1 | contig 68047 bp, 64 predicted proteins | sample NewIslsDNAsample_FD_44930 | JGI IMG/M metagenome (IMG submission 44930)
AAGCCGGTCAACGAGGCCAGGTGACGATTGCGACCAATATGGCTGGTCGCGGAACGGATATCGTTTTAGGAGAAGGCGTTGCGGAGTTAGGCGGTTTGCATGTGATTGGTACGGAACGGCATGAAAGTCGACGAATTGATAACCAATTGCGTGGACGTGCTGGACGGCAGGGTGATCCTGGTTCATCGCAATTTTTCCTTTCGTTAACTGACGATCTGATGAGACGGTTTGGCTCAGAGAAGATTCAAGGATATCTGGAACGTCTGAAAAAATACGGTTATGATGAAACAGAGCCGATTAAAGGAAAATGGTTTACGCGTTCGGTGGCCAATGCGCAGAAAAAGGTTGAAGCCAATAACTTTGATACAAGACGTTGGGTATTGCAGTATGATGATGTATTAAACAAACAAAGGGAGATCATCTATAAACAACGTAGAGAAGTATTGATGAGCGATGATTTGGAAGATATCGTACTGGAGATGGCCAAGGAAACCATTCAACGAGCCGTTACAGCACATACCAATGATGAGATTGAAGAAGATTGGGACTTCGAGGCAATTGTTGACTATGTGGAATCCAATATGCTGCCGGAAGGTCGCATCGCGGTCGAAGATTTGGAAGAGCTGGAACCCGATGAGATGATTGAGCTGATCTNCAAAGAAGTGGAAAAATATTATCAAGAAAAGAAAGAAGAACTTGGAAATGAACGTTTGCAAGACTTTTCGAAGGTTGTCATCTTGCGCACAGTTGATCGAAAGTGGATCGATCATATTGATGCCATGGATCAGCTCCGGCAAGGCATCCATTTGCGAGCATACGGACAAAATAATCCGTTGCGCGAGTACCAAATGGAAGGTTTTCAAATGTTTGAAGAGATGGTAGCCGATATTCAAGAAGAGGTCGTCAAATACATTATGAAATCAGTTGTTAGCGAAGAAGAAGAGTTTGAGCGGGAAGATGTAGCAGTAAATGCTGTGGCTACTTCCGGCAGTGAATTGAAGCCAAACCAGCCGAAAGAAGTGAAAAAGCGGCCCGTTCGACGCACCGGCAAGGTGGGACGAAATGAGCCGTGTCCTTGTGGCAGTGGCAAAAAATACAAGAACTGCTGCTTAAGAGAAGAAAAAAAGGTACAATCAGGAGCATAAGTTGGGGTGATGCAAAATGGAAATGCATGAACTGAAACAAGCATGTCAAAAATCAGCCAATCGATTGGCGGAACTTCGGAGGCATCTTTGACTTAGCTGATAAAGAAAAGCTTCTAAAAAAACGGGAAGAAGAAATGGCTGATCCTAATTTTTGGGAAGATCAAACAAAGGCACAAAAAGTGATTCAAGAAGTTAAGGAATTGAAAGAGCTGATTGATGCCTTTCGGCGGTTGCAGGATCAAGTTGAAGAAATTGAAGTGATGATGGAGCTTTTAGAGGAAGAAGAAGACACGGANCTCTATCAGGAACAAGTGCAAGCAGTAAAAAAATTGGAAAAAGAGATAGACCGTTTCGAGATCCGTTTAACATTGGATGAACCTTATGACCGCAATTCGGCTTATATCGAATTGCATCCAGGAGCGGGTGGAACCGAGTCGCAAGATTGGGCTGAAATGTTGTTTCGCATGTATACGCGTTGGGCTGAGAAAAACGGCTACAAGGTTGAGGTATTAAACTATCTAAAGGGAGAAGAAGCCGGGCTCAAAAGTGCAACTTTGTTGATTAAAGGTTCCTACGCATATGGCTATTTAAAAGCCGAAAAGGGAGTCCATCGCCTTGTTCGGATCTCGCCTTTTGATTCATCAGGAAGACGGCATACATCATTTGCATCGCTTCATGTGATGCCGGAAATCGAAGACGATGTAGAAGTGGAAATTCGACCTGAAGATTTGACGATTGATACGTATCGAGCCAGCGGTGCGGGTGGCCAACATGTGAATACGACCGACTCAGCTGTTCGCATCACGCATCGACCGACCGGGATCGTTGTTACTTGTCAGTCAGAACGATCGCAGATTCAAAATCGTGAACGAGCGATGAAAGTATTAAAAGCTCGATTGTATCAGCATAAATTAGAAGAACAACAGAAAAAACTGGAGGAAATCAAAGGCGAGCAGACTGAAATCGGATGGGGAAATCAGATTCGTTCCTATGTTTTCCATCCTTATCGCATGGTGAAGGATTTGCGTACCAAATTACAATCAACCAATGTCAATGCAATCATGGATGGCGAAATTCAACCNTTTATTGAAGCGTATCTTCAACAGAAATTAAAAGAGAAAAGGAACAGCGAAACGAACTAAACCTTGTCGAGTGGAACCGGCAAGGTTTTCGTTTCTTTTTCACGAGTTCGTGGTACAATACACATGTGTTTTGGTGGTGTGTGTGTAAACCGCGGTCATGGTGATGTGGAGAAATGCTCAGCATTGGAACTCCCAAATTGCTGATTGATAAAATGAAAGATGGTGTTGGAACAAACGCTTTGGAATTTTGTCAGTCTAAGGTTTACAAAAGTAGAGTGTCATAAATTTATCATTAAAATTTAATCTTTAGCACTTTCATTTATAAGAAAATAAGAAAGGAGAGAGAGACAATGCTGGAAGAGTTTTTTCTCCACCCGATTTTGTGGCTTGTGGTCGGTCTCATTTTGGTTGGTGTCATTGTAGCAAGCATTGTTGTGAGCGGGAAGCGATCAAAAGAAGTGGAAGAGTTGGATAAACTATTTCCAGAGGGAAAATTGGGCAGCCGGCATCTAGAAAAAATTCCAGTAGAGAAAGTTCGTAGAGCGACCATTGAACGTGAACGGAGAAAGAAAGAACGAGAGAAACATATGCCCAAACGTATTCGTCCCAAAGAAGGAGAAAAAGTATTTGCTGAAGAGGATCAGGAAATTATCTTGAATCCACCTACCAGAAGANGCTTTAGCTCAACAGGTTCAAATCAAAGTGTGAAACAGCAACCATTGAGGCCCCAAACCGGTCTTTCAGGTCATCAAAATCAAGAAAGTCCACAACAGGAGAACGAGCATCAATCCACATATCAGCAAAAGACCCAGCAGTCGTTTGCAGCGCAGACAGAAGATCCAAACCAATATACATCTTCTACGCTAAAAAAGAACCAATATACTGCAAATCAACAGTCTGCAAGCCAACAGGTTCAACGTTCGACTCAGCCTTTCCGAAGCAAAAGCCAAGAGTTTCAGCGTTCCAATCAAGGGTATCAGCACACGACGAATCAGAACTTCCAACAACCAAGTTGGAAGCGCCAACGGTCAAACCAAAAGCAGGATTCTCAACAACTGAATCAGGAATCTCAATATTCCAATCAAGATTCCAATCTAGACCATCATTCCCATCACGATTTTCAATCTTCGATAAAGCAAACAGAAAGCAATTGGCAAACCAAGGAGACATCGTCGAATAACTTCACATCATCATCGTACTCTCAGTCGAGTCGAGCGCATTCAATGTCCAATACGACGACCAATCGCTATACCAATAGACCCTTTTCCTCCCGCACGAAACAGAATGCACAGGAACAGACAAGCAAGCAACAAGAAAATGAAAAAACAAGGCAATCTACTCTGAAGTCGCGAGCAGCTAAGTATTCTGTAAAGAAACGCTTATTTTAGGAGGTCATTTCAATGACACGAAAAGCGGCAATGGGCCTTTCGGCATTCTTGTTACTTGTTTGGCTCATTGGTTGTAATCCGCAAAATAATGGAGCCAATTCAGATCNTCAAACGCCAGATGTTTCAGCTGGTCCTGAGCAAACCTATCTAAATAATTGTGCCAGTTGCCATGGACAGAACTTAGAGGGTGCTTTGGGACCCAGTTTGCAGAAAATCGGCAGTAAGTTGAACAAAGAGCAGATTGCAACCATTATTGAGAAGGGCAAGGGGAGCATGCCTTCCCAACCGCAAGTAACAGCGCAAGCGAGAGAGAAATTGGCAGAATGGTTAGCAGCTAAGAAATAAATCCCGAAAACCAAATCTTATTCAAGTCAAAGTCGGTTCTGTGTGTAAGTAAAATGGATCTAAACAGGATTGGAAGGTAAATCTTGAGTTAAGCTAGAGATTATCGGATCGGGATAACTTTATTTTCAATGAACCAGCTCTTATTGGGAAAGAGTTGGTTTTTTATTCTTTCTACTCCTTGAATAAATATAAATGAAATTGTATAATGATACATATTTTGATTTGAAGGGGATCGTGAAGTTGAAAACGGTAATAATCGGTGCAACCGGCTATGGTGGTGTTGAACTGATTCGCTTGCTGCAAAACCATCCTCACTTTGAAATTGGTGGTTTGATCTCTTCTACCAAAGCCGGAGAGTCCATACAAGATCTCTATCCTCATCTAGCGCATTGTAGCTATTCCTTGCGTGAACTCACGCTTGATACCATCTGTGAACTAGGAGAGTGTGTATTTTTTGCAACCCCTGCGGGGATCAGCAGTCAGTGGGCTCCGTTGCTAGTGGAGCGAGGAAAAGTTGTCATTGACCTTTCGGGGGACTTTCGCTTAGCAACGGAACAGATTTATCAAGCATGGTATGGAAAAGATGCTGCTCCCCAACGTTGGCTAGATCAAGCAGTTTATGGACTGAGTGAGTGGTTTACGGCGCAAATTCAAAGCGCCAATCTGATTGCCAATCCAGGCTGTTATCCAACCGCGGCTCTTTTAGCATTAGCTCCTGTTTTACAGGCAGGGTGGATACGAACAGAGTCTCTCATCATTGATGCGAAGTCTGGTGTAACAGGTGCAGGAAGAACAGCCCAGCAAGCGATGAGTTTTAGTGAAGTGAATGATAATCTGCGTCCATATAAAGTGGATGGTCATCAACATATTCCAGAAATTGAACGTTATGCAACAGAACTGGCGAAGCATGAGGTGAAAGTGAACTTTATTCCTCATTTGGTTCCTATGAATCGCGGCATTCTTGTAACGATTTATGCAGATCTTGAGGATCAATATACCAATCAGGACTTATATGAACTTTATAGAGAAACATATGAATCGAAACCATTTGTACGGATTGTTGGACAAAGATGGCCACAAACGAAACAAGTCCAAGGAAGCAATTTTTGTGATATCGGCTTTCATGTGGATCAGCGTACGGGTCGCCTGATTCTTCTCTCTGTCATCGACAACCTTGTCAAAGGTGCAGCAGGACAGGCTATTCAAAATGCGAATATTCGAATGGGCTTTGCAGAAGAAGCAGGACTTACCGATTCACCGCTGTTTCCATAAGCGAATGAGGGAGGAGATTGGTTTGGACTATCACGTTGCCAAAAACGCAAAGATTACTTCACCACAAGGATTTACAGCAGCGGGAATCGCAAGTGGAATCAAAAAGAGACAAGCACTTGATCTAGGCGCAATTGTATGTGAAGTTCCCGCCGTTGCGGCTGCTGTGTTTACAACCAACGCGTTCCAAGCTGCGCCGATTTTAATTACCAAACAGAGTTTGGCTGTGGAAGGTAAGCTACAAGCGGTCATTGTCAATAGCGGGATTGCGAATGCTGGTACAGGTGAGCAGGGTTTGGCGAATGCGGATCAAATGAGACGGATTGTAGCGGAGCAACTGAAGATTCCTGCTCATTATGTGGGTGTTGCTTCAACCGGTGTGATTGGTGAACAATTGCCGATGCAGATCATTCAACAAGGCATCGAAAAACTGCTAACCGGCACAAGCAAACAGGGAGCGGATGATTTTGCGCAGGCGATTTTGACAACGGATACCTTTTCCAAAACGGCTGAGGTGAGATTGACGATTGATGGACAGCAGGTGACCGTTGCCGGCTGTGCCAAAGGTTCAGGGATGATTCATCCACAAATGGCAACAATGCTTGGTTTTCTAACAACCGATGCGCATATTGCGTATCCTGCCCTTCAGCAACTGTTGCGTGAAGTGACGGATGAGACGTTTAATATGGTGACCGTTGATGGAGATTGTAGTACCAATGATACTGTAGTGGTGATGGCAAATGGGTTGGCTAACAACTCCTTGCTGCATCCGGATCATCCTGAATGGTCGAAATTCCGCGCTGCATTTTCATATGTCTGCCGAGAGTTAGCGAAACAGTTGGCACGTGATGGCGAAGGAGCAACCAAATTAATTGAGGTTTGTGTGGAAGGAGCCATAAATAAGGAGCAAGCGCGAACGATTGCGAAATCCATTGTAGGTTCCAGTCTCGTCAAAACAGCTGTCTTTGGCGAAGATGCGAATTGGGGAAGAATTTTGTGTGCGATGGGATATGGAGATCCAACCCTTGATCCGCAGCAGGTTGACTTATGGATGGGTGAGATTTTGTTAGTGCGGAAAGGACAGCCGCTACCGCTGGATGAGGAGGAAGCCAAAGCGGAGTTGGAAAAGGAGAAAGTTTTTTTCCTTGTCGATCTGCACCAAGGAGATGATTCGGCGGTTGCTTGGGGATGTGATCTTACCTATGATTATGTCAAAATTAACGCAAGTTATCGGACGTGAACAAGGGAGAGAGGAACGTGGATATCGTTGTAATTAAGATTGGTGGCAGTGTACTCAATCAATTGCATCCCTCCTTTTATACCGTGTGCAAACATCTATTGGAAACAGAACGGTTTCCTGTTGTCGTCCATGGCGGTGGCAACGAGATCACCGCATGGATGAAACAAATGGGGAAAAAACCGCAATTCATCCAAGGACGTCGGGTAACCGATCAGGAGAGCTTGAAGATTGTCACCTCTGTGTTAGGGGGAGAAATTAACAAGCGCTTTGTTTCGACTTTTACGCAATCCGGAGTTCAAGCGATTGGTTTAAGTGGGATCGATTTGCAATTATTTGCGGTGGAACCCATTCATCCGTCGCTTGGGTATGTGGGCAAAGTTGTCAATGTCAACTGTCTCCCGATTACCTGGATGTTGAAACAGGGGTGGATTCCTGTGATCGCTTCCTTGGGCGTAGATCAAAACGGGCAAGCGTTTAATGTAAATGCGGATGATGCAGCTGTCGCTTTGGCACAAGCGATTGGAGCAAAAAGGGTACTATTGGTCAGCGATGTGGATGGTGTCATGGATGGGAACGGAAATGTATTTGCCAAGATTGATGCCAAAGAGGTACAGCGTCTGATTGACGATGGGACCATTACAGCAGGAATGATTCCCAAAGTGCGCTCAGGGATCGAAGGATTGAAAGGTTCCGTTGAAGAGATCATCATCTTAAATGGAACCAAACCATGGCGTGAGAACTTTGNAGAAATGGGTGGCACATATTTGGTGAAAGAAGGTGTTGATTCGGATGTCGCTGTTTCCTAATTATCCACGTTATCCATATTCGTTTGTCAAGGGACAAGGAGCCGAATTCATTGATTCAGATGGAAAAAAGTATCTTGATTTTGGTGCGGGCATCGGTGTAGCAAATCTGGGACACTGTCATCCAGGGGTTCAGCAGGCTTTGCTTGAGCAAGCCCAAACGCTTTGGCATACGTCCAATCTATTTCAAATTTCGTTGCAAGAAGAGGTTGCAGCCAAATTGTGTAAATATAGCCAATTGGGCGCAGCTTTCTTTTGTAATAGCGGTGCAGAGGCCAATGAAGCAGCATTCAAATTGGCTAGAAAGTGGGCTCATGAGCAGAAAGGAATTGATCAACCCGAAATCATCACCTTTTCCAAATCATTCCACGGTCGGACTCTGGCTACATTAACAGCAACAGGTCAAGATAAAGTGAAGAAAGGTTTTGCCCCGCTTGTACCAGGGTTTGTTGAAGTGCCGTATGGAGATATGGAGCAAGTGAAACGCGCTACCAAAGAGCAAACGGCTGCGATTTGTTTGGAGTTGGTACAAGGAGAAGGAGGCGTAAATCCAGCTGATCCATCGTTTGTTGCGGAACTGGTAGATTGGTGTCAGGAACATCAACTGTTGCTGATCATCGATGAAGTGCAGACAGGGATGGGAAGAACAGGTGAACTGTTTGCTTTTCAAACTTATGGCATCAAGCCTGATATTATCACCTTGGCGAAAGGATTAGGCAATGGGTTTCCGGTTGGAGCGATGTTGGCAACAGAATCACTAAAGTCTGTTTTGTCGCCGGGTTCACATGGCACTACTTTTGGCGGCAATCTGTTAGCAATGGCTGTCGCCAATGCGGTGATTGATGAATTGACAAAGCCCCGCTTTTTAGCGGAAGTAAAAGAGAAAGCGGCACAATTTGTCCCAGCTTTGCGCAAAGAACTATCCGCTTTTCCCATTGTAAGAGAAGTGCGTGCCAAAGGGCTCATGATGGGAATTGAGCTGGAGTGTGATGCAAAACCTCTGATTGAGGAAGCGCTGAAACGAGGGTTAATCATATTACCAGCCGGTGAAAACGTGCTGCGTTTACTGCCGCCATTGACGATCTCCATGGAGCAACTGATGCACGGGCTAGCGATTTTGCGGGAGACCATTCAGTTCTATGCCAAGGAAGGAGCTGTACAATGACATCAACGGAAGCAGATGTGAAGAAAAAGAGAGACTTGCTGACGCTAACCGATTTTACAGCGGATGAGATCCAGCAGCTGTTGCAACTAGCGTTGGATTTAAAACAGCAGAAACAGGAAGGGAAACTGAAAAAAGTTTTGGATCAGAAAAACTTAGCCATGATTTTTGATCATCCATCAACTCGTACTCGTGTTTCATTCGAGGTTGGGATGAATCTGCTTGGTGGAAATGCGATTAACTTAAATCGAAATGAACTTCAGTTGGGACGAGGCGAAAGCATAGAAGATACAGGGAAAACACTTTCGCGTTATGTTGATGGGGTATTAATTCGAACCGCCAAACATCAAACAGTGGAAGCCCTTGCGAAAGCCTGCTCCATACCTGTGATTAATGGGTTAACCGATTTGTATCATCCATGTCAAGCGTTAGCCGATTTGGTTACAATCAAAGAGAAAAAAGAAAAACTGAAGGGGATCAAGCTTGCATATGTCGGTGATGGAAACAATGTCTTGCATTCACTTTTACATGCAGCTGCTTTTGTGGGGATGGAAATGCGAGTTGCAACACCTAAAGGCTTTGAACCGTTAGCTGAAGTGTGGAAAGAAGCTGAAGCGATTTCGAAGGAAACAGGCGCATCCCTTTCCTTGACGCAGGACCCGGTTGCAGCTGTCAAAAATGCAGATGTGATCTATACGGACGTATGGACCAGTATGGGACAAGAGGATGAGAAAGCGAATCGAGAAAAAATCTTTCAACAGTATCAAGTGAATCATCAACTCTTTCAACACGCCCATGAACATGCCATCTTTATGCATTGCCTCCCTGCTTATCGAGGTTTTGAAGTAACCGAGGATGTAATGGATGGTCCACGATCTGTTGTGTTTGATCAAGCGGAAAATCGCTTGCATGCGCAAAATGCAGTGCTCGTGACATTATTGCGGTAACAACTTTGTCGGGTTGCTAGAAATAAAAGAATTGCCACCCTAAGCAAGCTCCCTTTGCTTTTTGATGGTTCTTTGTAGTGCGAAGAATAGGATGAAGACCATAATCAATGGTCTTTTTTTTGATGTGGTTCATATCAATATTTCGTTTGCAAATATATTGTAAAAGTAATAATATTGATTTATGTTATATGCTTAAGTATTACCTCATTTAAACAATAAAGGAGGTGGATGGGTATGAGTAAAACAAACCGCTTAATGAAATTATTTGCTGCTTCATTANTTGTTGTACCATTAGCAGGTTGTAACGATGGAGAAGAAGTTGAAGTATGCTATGACTTAAACTACGATAATTTCTGCGATAATGGTGGAGAATACGTGAATCAAGATGATTATCTCGTAATCGACGGTAAAAAGACGCGAATTTTTATTAAAGATGATAAATTTTATGAAGGATATCTTGGAGATTTGGATAATGATGATGGCTTTGGAGGTTAAGGAGAATGATCGGGCTTAAACAATACAGTCAGAGCCGGAAAGAAATCTACTCACCCTTGAAAGAAGAAGGGGTTTTTACTTGGGAGACGATGTATAACCAGGAATATGCATTGGCTACCTATAAAGAAGTGCCCGATTCATTTATCCGAGAACTTCGCCATGCAGCCTTTCAGTTGGGAAAGATTTTTGCCAAAGTTGCAATAATTGTTCAAAATGGTACCGATGAGTTACTCAAGGATCTAGGGCTTCCATCAGAGACATGGTCAACAGTCCGACTTGTGGTCGATCCTTCCATTCCTACCGTTGTGGGTCGATTTGATTTTGCCAATACACCCAAAGGCTTGAAAATGCTTGAATTTAATAGCGATACGCCGTCCGGTGTTGTGGAAGCATATTATGTCAATGAGAAAGTATGCCAGTATTTCGATGTGCCTGATCCCAACCAAGGTTGTCGCCAGCATATTCGCTCAGCGTTTCAGCATATTTATAAGCTCTATCAAAAAATGGGTTATCNAACGGACAATATCTACTTTACTGCTTTAGGATGGCATATTGAAGATCGAGGAACAACTCAGTTTTTAATGAACGAATCAGGATTGAATGCTTCTTTTGTACCATTGAAAGAACTAGCTGTTCATAAAAAAGGTTTATTCGTGTTTGAGAAGGAGACAAACGCGTATCAGCCTGTTCATGTTCTGTTTCGGCTTCATCCGTTAGAGATTATGGCTAAGGAAAAAGATAAGCAGAAGCAGCCAATTGGCGCTTATCTGTTACATCTTATTGCGAAAAAAAAGTTGGCAATCATCAATCCACCCAATGCTTTTGTATCGCAAACGAAAGCAATGCAAGCACTGATCTGGAAATTGCATGAAGAAAACCATTCCTTCTTTAGTCCAGAAGAACATGAAGTGATCGAAACCTATATGCTTCCAACCTATTTGGATAATCCTTTCAAAGGAAAAAAAGGATATGTCCGCAAACCTGTCTTTGGTCGTGAAGGTGGTGCGGTTACGTTATTTAATAAAGATGGTCAAGAACTGGATAAAGATAAGAACAAGAAATATTGGGATCAGCCAATGATCTATCAAGAATTAGTAGAGCTAGAAACGGCGGAAGTGCCAACCCTGAAAGGAATGTTCCAAGGAAAACTTCTTTGGGGTGCATTTCTGATGGGTGGAAAACCTTCCGCGATTCTAGCGCGAATCGATCGCAATATTACAGGAGACATGTCCTATTTATTGCCAATTGCATCAAATTGATGTTTTATTGCAATGGGTAGTCCGTTAAATGAACAAATTGATACCCGAGTTTTTTTATCTTGGGAATAGCTTCTTTTATTCCTTCAGCTGTTTCCTTCTTGGGTTGATTCATATGGAGAATGATAATTGATCCTGGTTTTACACGGAGCAGTGCTTCTTTCACTTCGTTTTTACTGTAAGTGGCACCAGCATCTCCGTTGATATCAAAGTTGACAACTTGTTCTCCCAATTCATTGGCAATTTGAACAGCCACTTCGTCATAATGAGCGGTGCCGGAACGAAAGAATTGTGGTGGTTTTCCGGTTAGTTGTTTGATTTTCTGATGATTCTGCCAAATCTCATCGATCACTTCCGCTACATTTTGGGTCCCTTTTATGCCATAGGCAGATTTTCCGTTTACGGAGAGAGGAAGATGATGAGTTCCATGGTTCCCAATCTCAAATAGCGGGTGTTTTGCTAGTGCTTGAAAAATCGTAGGATTGGCTTCGATCCAACGTTTGTTGACAAACAGGGTAGCAGGAATTTGCTGCTGAAGCAGATAATCAATTAATGCTTTGTCATATTGAGATCCATTTGGACCCCCGCAAGCATCAAGGGTGAGTNCAATCACTTTTTGTTGGGTTTGTAAGCGTTTTTTGACACCGGTGACTTGTTCGCCCCATTCATGTGGGGCGCGTTTTTTATATTGATCAATTAGCGCTTGTTTGTGGCTGGGGTTCCACTTGGTTGGTAAATGTTGTTGGCTGTGATGCACTGGTGGTTTGTTGTTGCGAATCGTTGGGGGAGATGGAGTGCATCCATCAACAAGGCAGAGCGAAAGGACAAGCATCGTGAAAAGTAGTAGTCGCATTTAGAAAATCCTCCATATTTATCTACACTTATCAATTGGATATTCGAATCAATGTCACTTTTTTGGTGGACTTTTTATGTTGAAGATGTATAATAATACATGTTCATGAATTTTTATGATTACGGAGGGTATCTGATGGCAAATCCAAAAGTGGTATTGGCTTATTCAGGCGGGCTCGATACCTCAGTTGCGATCCGTTGGCTACAAGAGAAATATGGATATGATGTGATTGCTGTTTCGTTAGATGTGGGTGAGGGGAAGGATCTCGATTTTATCAAAGAGAAAGCATATAAAGTCGGAGCAATCAAATCGATTGTCATTGATGCTAAGGAGAAATTTGCCAACGAATTTCTCTCAATCGCATTAAAGGCAAATGCAATGTACGAAGGGAAATATCCTTTGNTCTCAGCTTTGTCCCGCCCATTGATTGCACAAGAATTGGTGAAAATTGCGGAACAGGAAAATGCTGTTGCCGTTGCGCATGGATGCACCGGTAAGGGCAACGATCAGGTTCGTTTTGATGTTGCCGTTAAAGCGCTCAACCCGGACTTGCAAGTTGTTGCACCTGTGCGTGAGTGGGCAATGTCACGAGATGAAGAGATTGAATATGCGCGCAAACATCAAATTCCGATTCCCGTTGATCTTGATAATCCTTTTAGTATTGATCAAAATCTTTGGGGAAGAAGCTGCGAGTGTGGAGAATTGGAAGATCCTTGGGTCACTCCACCGGAAGCTGCTTACGAATTAACGCGTCCACTTGCCGATACACCTGATCAACCCACTGAAATAGAATTGACGTTTGAAGAAGGCGTTCCGACCCATTTGAATGGGGAAGAGTTGCCGTTTCATCAACTGATTGCAGAGCTAAATGACTTGGCTGGAAAACATGGTGTGGGTCGTGTTGACCATGTCGAAAATCGGTTGGTCGGCATTAAATCACGTGAAGTGTACGAAGTACCAGCGGCGATGACTTTGATTACGGCACATCGCGAGTTGGAATTTTTAACACAAACGCGAGATATTGCACGCTTTAAGCCGATTGTGGAACAACAGTGGGCACAGCTGATCTATGATGGACTATGGTATTCTCCGCTGAAGAAAGCTTTAGATGCCTTTATCAATGAAACCCAAAAGGCAGTAACGGGTAAAGTACGCGTTTCGCTATATAAAGGGCATGCGACCGTTACGGGCCGGGAATCCAAATACTCCTTGTATAATGAAAAATTAGCGACTTATAGCCCTGAGGATACCTTTGATCATCAAGCTGCTGTTGGCTTTATCTCGCTCTGGGGATTGCCAACCAATATTTATGCAAGTGTGCATGCAAAAAAGGATGTGAACGAAAGTGAAGCTGTGGGGGGGCCGGTTCTCAAAGCCAACTCATAAATTAGTAGAAGAATATAATGCTTCGATTGATTTTGATCAACAGTTGGTGGAAGAGGACATTGAAGGAAGCCTCGCACATGTTGAGATGCTTCAAACATGTGGCATTCTGAGCCAAGAAGATGCTGAGTTGATTNGCAATGGTTTATTGAAGATTTTGAAGCGGGTACGTGCAGGTGAGATCGAATTTACGATTGAAAATGAAGATATTCATATGAATATCGAGAAACTGCTGATTGATGAAATCGGTCCAGTAGGTGGAAAGTTACACACTGCCAGAAGTCGCAATGATCAATCGGCACTTGACATGCATCTCTATATGAAGAAGCAAGTTCAACAGATTATTTCCCTTCTATGCAAACTGCAGCAGGTGTTACTGCAAAAAGCGGATGAGCATCTTGACACCATCATGCCAGGCTATACTCATCTGCAACAAGCACAACCGGTGCGGTTTGCCCATCACCTTCTCGCTTATGTCTCCATGTTTGAGCGTGANATTGAGCGGCTGATTGATAGTTATAAACGGATTGATCTCTCTCCCCTAGGAGCTGGCGCGATNGCTGGGACCACTTTTCCGATTGACCGAAGGCAAGTAGCTGAACGGCTTGGTTTTGCCGATATCTATGACAACAGTATGGATGCAGTCAGTGATCGCGATTATCTTGTCGAATTTTTAGCCAATAGTTCTATCATCATGATGCATTTATCCCGGTTTGCAGAAGAACTAATTATTTGGTCAAGTGAAGAGTATCAATTTATCGAACTGGATGATGCATTTTGCACAGGTAGTAGTATGATGCCGCAGAAAAAGAACCCAGATATTCCAGAACTGATTCGCGGCAAAACCGGCCGCGTCTATGGACATTTAATCGGCTTGTTAACAGTGCTTAAAGGATTACCCCTTACCTACAACAAAGATATGCAAGAAGATAAAGAAGGCATTTTTGATACAGTTCAGACCTTGGTTCAAACGCTCTCCATTATGGCGCCGATGATTGAAACCATGAAGGTCAAGAAAGAGCGAATGCGGCAACAAGTTGAACGTGGTTTTGCCAACGCAACTGATTTGGCCGATTATTTGGTCGAAAAAGGTGTGCCNTTCCGGCAAGCGCATGAGATTGTCGGAAAAGCTGTTTTGTATTGTATAAAAGAAAACAAGCAACTTACGACTTGTAGTCTGAAGGAGTTAAAACAGTTTTCGCCATTGATTGAAGCGGATATCTATGACAAAATATCCGTCGAACAGATTGTTGAGGCTCGAAATAGCGAAGGTGGTACAGCTCGCAAGCAGGTAAAGAGAACCTGGAAAAAGAAAAAAAAGAAGCTAGAGGAAACTCTCGCTTGGTTAGAGCGAAATGATTTTACAGAAAAACCCCTTTTTTTGAAGTAATGGGGTTTTTTTCTCTAATTCTATGAAACGATAAGATTTGACTAGGAAAAAGAAAGAAAGATGCTATAATAGGTTATGAGTTTTTAAGGGACATGCCGAAGAAGGTGATCTTATGATTGAGATGCATGATGTTTGGAAAGTTTATCCCAATGGTGTTGAGGCTCTACGAGGGATTAATGTGCGAATCGAACAGGGAGAATTTGTGTATATTGTTGGCCCCAGTGGAGCTGGGAAAAGTTCATTTATAAAACTGATGTATCGTGAGGANAAACCAACGCATGGTGTTGTGTTGATCAATGGTGTGAATGTAAAGCGTGTACGCGATTGGAAGATTCCTCACGTTCGCAGAAAGATTGGTGTAGTCTTTCAAGATTACAAACTGCTACCGAAATTGACAGCCTATGAAAATGTGGCTTTTGCCATGGAAGCCGTAGAAGCACCCAGACGAAGAATTCGACCACGTGTGGAAGAAGTACTCGAATTGGTTGGATTGCTAGATCGGAAGGACGCTTATCCGAGCCAATTGTCGGGTGGTGAGCAACAACGCGTATCCATTGCACGTGCAATTGTAAATAATCCAACCTTTATTATTGCCGATGAGCCAACAGGAAACTTAGATCCAGAAAATTCATGGGACATCATGTATTTGCTCGAAGAGATTAACAAGCGTGGAACGACGGTGGTTATGGCTACACACAATAAGGAGATTGTAAATACATTGCGACAGCGTGTCATTGCCATTGAACAAGGCGTTATTGTTCGAGATGAACTTGGAGGCGAATACGGTTATGAAGATTGAGACGTTTCAGCGTCATGTCAAAGAGGCTTATCGCGGTATTCAGCGCAATATCGCGATGAGCTTTGCTTCCATTAGTGCTGTTGCCGTCACGCTTTTTGTGTTTGGGATCTTTTTGATTGTTGCTTTCAATATGCGCTATATCTCAAATGAGCTTGAGAAGCAGGTTGCCATTACAGCCTCATTAGAAGAAGGAACGCCGGAAGCACAAGTCAATCAATTGGTACAGCAGATCCAAGCAGATCCGTTGCAGAAATCAACTGAATATGTGCCAAAAGAAGAAGGCTTAAAACAGATGAAAGAGCAATGGGGAGACACTGATTTTATTCAAGATTTAAGCGAAGATGGCACCAATCCATTGCCTGATGTCATTCGTGTGCAACCGAAAAACTCTGAGGACATAGAGAAATTAGCGCAAAAAATTGAGAAGTTACCGAATATAGAAAGTGTAGACTATGGTGAAGGGGTAACAGAACGGTTACTCAACTTCTCAGGTTGGGTGCGAAATTTGGTCTTTCTCTTTGGATTGATCTTGGCGATAATTGCTGCATTTTTGATCTCAAATACAATTAAATTGACAATTGACAATCGTCAACGTGAAATCGAGATTATGCGTCTTGTTGGAGCAAGTAACTGGTTTATACGCTGGCCATTTTTTTTTGAAGGTGCTTTTATCGGGATCGTTGGTTCGATTTTCCCAATTATTATCTGTTTACTGATGTATCAAGCAGCCTTAAGCGTCCTTAATGCTGGGGCAACATTCGGTATCTTTAAGTTGATGCCAATGTTATCGCTGAGTCTATACGTGAGTGGTTCAATTCTTTTACTCGGGATCGNGATTGGAGTATTAGGAAGTATTATTTCAGTTCGCCGTTTTCTCAAGGTTTAGTAGACCTCAGGGAAGTTACATCAGGAGGGATAGGCTTGTTGCATCGAATCATCGCCTTGTCTTTGATTGTCCCATTGCTCTTTACTTTTACATTTGTTGCACCAGATGTGAGTTTTGCTGACCGAAGAAGTGAGCAGCAGGAGAAGTTAAATCGGATTCGTAAAGAGAAAAAGGAACAAAAAGAAACGGTTGAACAAGTGAAAACGAAACTAAAACAGTCCGAAGCGGAATTGCAGAAAATCGAGAAAAAGATTGCCGAGTATGATCAAAAATTGAACCAATTGAATCGGGATCTTACCCGCAACCAACAGGCGCTGAATAAGAAAAAAGGTCAAGTTTCAAGTATTGTTCGTCGGCTTTACATACAGGGGGATACCCGCTATATGGCAGAAATTCTTTCCGCGAGNTCATTTTCAGAATTTCTGCTACGTTTTGAAACGCTGAGAACGATTGTCAAGCGGGAAGCGAAATTGTTGTCAAGTTATAAAGAAATTAAGAAGAAGATCGAAAAGGCAGTTAACGAACTCAATACTGCTAAGAAAAAGCAAGAACCATTGTTGAAAGAGTATAAGCAGAAATATACACAGATTGAGCAACTATACGAAAAAGAAAATAAAGAGTTAGCGAAATTAGAAAAGCAAGAAGAAGCAACTTTAAAGGATATCCAGGAGTTGGATCGCTTGGCAAGGCAAGTATCCGGTCTATATGGTGATGTTGATCTTGGTACCGGTATATTGGGCTTCCCTACTACAAGAGGGAAAGTTTACTGGAACTTTGGGCAAAACCGAGGGTCCCATATACATGCTGGCATTGATATACCAAGGTCAATCGGGACACCGATCTTTGCTGCCGATTCTGGAATCGTCACCNTAACCAAGTCAAATCCTGGCGGTTATGGCTATTACATTATCATTAATCATGGTGGAGGTTTGTCCACCTTATATGCTCATATGTATCCTTATACGGTAACGGTCGGAGTGGGTGATCGTGTTCGCAAAGGTCAGGTAATTGCCAAAGTAGGAAACAATGGTCGTTCATCGGGTCCGCACTTACATTTCGAAGTTCGGAAAAATGGAAGTCCTGTCAATCCCAGACATTATATACGTTAGCATGCGGAAGATCTTGATAAATCTTGGGGGACGATAGATGTTCAAAAAGACATGGATCATAATGCTCCTTGCCGTGTTCCTTTTTGTTTCTGTTATTCCTTCACCGACCGTAAATGCTGAACGAATCACACGAGAAGAACTTCAGAACATTCGCCGCAAAAAAGAAAGCATTTTAGATCTGATCGCCAAAAAGGATCAGAGTGTCAAAAAAGAAGTCGATAAGATGAAAAAGATCAAGCAGAAGATCGCAGCAATTGAAAAAGATGCAGCAAAAGTAGAAGTAAAACTAAATCAAGCGGAAAAAGAGTTTAAGGTTTATGATATCCGCTTTAAGAAGCGCATACGGAAATTATATCAACAGGGCGAAATGGGACATATGGCAATTTTGCTGTCAGCTGATTCTTTTTCGCAGTTTCTATTCCGTTTTGAGGTCATTCGGGTCATTGTAAAAGAGGATTATAATTTGTTGAAGCAGCGGAGAGATGCGAGAGATAAGATTAAGAGAGAACTAGATAAATTTGATAAACTGCGTGAACAGCAGAATAAAGAAGTAGCCAAATCGCAAAAAATCTATCAGAAGCTACTTGCTGAAATTCAAAAAAGCAATCAAAAGCTAAAAAAACTAGAAGAAATCGAAGAATTNCATGAAGAAGAGATTATTCAAATTAACCTGGCACATTTGCGGAGTGGTACGCTGAGGTTTCCTTATCGTGGACCGCTGCGTCGTCCGTCCAATCTACGACAAACTTCCTCTTATGGTTACCGTGTACATCCCATTTTTGGAACTCGAAAATTCCATGCCGGTATTGACTTTGCTGGGCCAATTGGTGCTCCGATTTATGCTGCCGGAAGTGGAGTGGTCGTTGAAAGTAGGCCTTCTCAAGGATATGGATGGTTAATCACCATTTATCATGGTGATAAGAATGGAAAACGAATCTATACCCGGTATGCACATAGTTATCCACATCAAGTAAAAGTAAGAGTTGGTCAAGANGTCACAGCGGGACAACATATCGCTGGTGTAGGAAACAATGGAAATTCAACAGGGCCACATTTGCACTTTGAGGTTCGAGTTGGAAATGGGTCATTGCCCCCTCCAGACAATCCGGTAAAGTATTTTGGGGGATAACTGCGTTAGTGGTTGCAATCGGGTTTTAAAGGAAGTTATAATTAGATTGCGAGTTGTTAAGCTTGATAGTTAAATTTGAAGTGAAAGTGGCATAACAATACAAAGCCACGTATTATGAGATATTGTGGAGAAAAAACAATGNAAATATATTGATTCATCTACCTGCAAGAGTGGCGGATGAGAGAAAACATCACTTCAGGGTTTTATACCATAGATTGAGTGCTTGTCGACAAAATCGAACAAAGGCACACCTTTCCTAGACTTTAGCTTTATGTTGAGCAGGTATTCCTGCAGGGACACAGGTTAAGAGAGAACGTTGTCTACAGCCTGAGTCGACCTATTTCATAGGTCGATCATTTTTTTATCATAGCTGGAAAGGACCATCCTATTCTTTAGAATGCTTACTTTCTGGGCAGCAATAAAGATCAAAAACGCAAATTTTCTTCAAAGCATAGACTAAAATCATGGATTTGCCTATAAAATTAACAAGGGGAAAAGNTTTTGATTGCATAAAGCACCCAAGCAGCGGATTGGTTTGGATGGTTGGAAAGTAAGCAAAAGAAGATCTGTTGGCGTTTCATAAAGGTGGTGTGTTAGATGATTTTTCGCGGAAAAACTGTCGCTGTATTATTAGTTGTAACTGTATTCGTAAGTAGCTTTCTTACCTATTCCATTGATGGCTTTATTGACTATATGACATCACAGGAATTAAGCAAGACAAAAGAGTTTGATACCAAAAAGATTGAGCAAGCTTATGCGCTGATTAAGAAACGATACATTCATAAAACAAATGATCAGCAGCTATTAGATGGTGCAATCAAAGGAATGGTTGAGGCTTTGAAGGATCCATATTCCACCTATATGGATAAAAAACAATCCCAGCAGTTTATGTCGGATTTAGAGTCCACATTTTCGGGCATTGGCGCCGAAGTAACCATGCGTAACGGCATGCTGACAATTGTGTCACCAATCAAAGATTCGCCAGCTGAAAAAGCAGGTTTAAAACCCAATGATCAAATTTTAAAAGTAAATGGGGAAAGCACTGAGAACTTAACCTTGAATCAGGCGATTGAGAAAATTAGAGGGCCGAAAGGCACAAAAGTTACCTTAGAAATTTTGCGACCGGGCGAAAAGAACACATTTACGGTTACCGTTGTTCGTGATGAAATCAAACAAGAAACCATTGAAGCTAAGCGATTCCCAGGCAAAATTGGCTATATCAAAATATCACAGTTTAGTGAAGGAACTTCAAAAGATTTCTTTCAACAGCTTGATAAACTAGAGAATGAAGGAATCAAGGGATTGGTAATTGATGTGCGCGGCAATCCCGGCGGGCTATTGGATTCGGTGCAAGAGATATCGGAACAACTCATTCCGGAAGGAAAACCGATCATGATGATGGAAGAAAGGGGCAAGAAACGTGAGGTTTTCTATGGCAAAGCAGATCAGAAAAAACCGTATCCAATCGCTGTCCTAATTGATAAAGGAAGTGCAAGTGCATCGGAAATTCTTGCAGCTGCGCTGAAAGAAGCGGGTGGCGCAATATTAGTTGGCGAGAAAAGTTTCGGTAAGGGAACGGTGCAAACAGCAGTTGATTTTGATGATGGCAGCAATATTAAACTAACCATGGCGAAGTGGCTGACACCCAATGGCAATTGGATCGATCAGAATGGTGGAACAAAAGGGATCCAGCCCAACATTAAGGTGAATTATCCGGATTATGTGTCAGTGATCCCGCCACAACCCAAACAAACATTTAAACGTGATATGAACTCAGAACAAATTCGAAGAATGCAGATTATCTTAGATGCGCTCGGCTATTCCCCTGGACGGAAAGATGGGTACTTTGATGAAGATACCGAAACAGCGTTAATCTCCTTCCAAAAGGCAAAAGGTCTTTCGCCTTCAGGAAAATTAACGAAAGAGACAGCGACAGTTTTAAGTGACACATTCTTTAAATTCTTGCGTGACCCCGATCAAGATATCCAATTACAAGTTGCAATTTCTAACTTNATCAATCAGTCCAAATAAGAAAAGGAAAATTCTTCTAGTATATCGAAGTGTACCCCCACAATGAATTACTTGAAAGGGGGTTTTTCTTTTGGTTTTTTGGTTGGAATTTGGCAAAGCTTGGCTTCATCCCTTGCCGTGGATTGCATTGTTTTTTCCATTTTGTCAGATTGTCCGTGATTTGATAACCGAAAAGAAAGTTTCAGGTGCACGCATCCATTCTCCCGCGTCTCTACTGATAAAAACAATGTTCTGGGGTTTGTTAATGGGAATTCTGTTTTCTTTAGCATCCATTGCTTTTCGATTTAGCATTAACCAAGATGAGGTCATATTGGTTTGGTTCTTTACTCTTTTCTTCGCTTGCTTTGGTTTTCGCTTTTTATGCTTCTCGAATGTTGTCGGTTGTGTTTCATTGCTTCATCTCATCATGAAACAGTTTGCGCACAGGTTGGATGGACTGTCTTCCCATCCGCTTGGTGGACAACTCCTTCAATTTTCAGTGTTGGATTGGTTATGGGTGATCACTTGGTTGCATCTTGCTGAATGGTTATTAATCCGTTTCAATGGTCTTGAAGGCAGACAGATCATCACTGTTTCCCATCCGAGCGGTCAGCGAGTCAATGGCTATCGCCTAAATCGCATCTGGCCGATCCCTGCTCTGTTATTTACGACGAATGGATGGATTCCGCTTCCTTTATTAGCTGGTTTTGCTAGCTATAATTTATCGAAACCGATTGAACAACAAAAGCGTCTTGCGTCGACTTACGCTCTTTTGCATGCAGCAGGATTGGCAATGGGCCTATCCCTTGTATCGATTTCGTCACTAAGTTTATGGTTTGTTTCTTTATGGGCATTGCTTGGGCAAGAACTATTGTTTCAATATCAAAAATGGAGAGAGAAGCGGTTACCACCTTTATTTACTTCCAATCAGCTCGGTTTGAAAGTATTGGAAGTCGTCCCGTATTCACCAGCAGCACAGTTGGGNATTCGACCGGGATTTATTTTGCAGCAAGCCAATGGTNTAGCGGTTCACACCATTCAAGATTTAGAAAAGATTACCACACAAGCAGCTCATTGCAAATTAAAACTGCTGGACGGGCAGATGGATCATCATTTTGTGCAAAAAGTGATTTATGAAGATGACCCTAAACACTTGGGAATTATNGCNGCCATTCCTGCAGACGAAGTAGCTGCAACAAAGGCAGAAGAAGATGAAGATGCAGTAAAGAAAGAATCGGAATGTTAATGGCTTTCTAACAGGCTTCTGCGCATGCAGAGGTCTTTTTTTATGGCTTGAATCAAGAACAAATGTTCCATTTTCGTTTCTTATGCTATAATGAGACGTATGATGATACAGTGAGGGTGTTCGTATGGGTCAATTTCAAGTTGTATCTGACTTAAAGCCTCAGGGAGATCAACCAAAGGCCATCAGACAATTGGCTGAAGGCATCCGGCAAGGGAAGAAGTATCAGGTTTTGCTTGGAGCAACAGGTACAGGCAAGACGTTTACAATTGCCAAAGCAATTGAGCAAGTGAATAAACCTACCTTGGTTATTGCGCACAATAAGACACTGGCTGCACAGTTGTGTGGCGAGCTAAAGGAGTTCTTCCCTAATAATGCAGTCGAGTATTTTGTGAGTTATTACGATTATTATCAGCCGGAAGCGTATGTACCAGCCACGGATACTTATATTGAGAAAGATGCATCGATTAACGATGAGATCGATAAATTGCGCCATTCTGCGACCAGTGCTCTATTTGAACGACGGGATGTCATTGTGGTTGCAAGTGTTTCTTGTATTTATGGTTTAGGTTCACCAACGGAATATCGAGATCTCGTTCTCTCATTGCGTGTTGGCATGGAACGTGATCGGAATGAGGTTTTACGGAAGTTGGTGGATATTCAGTATCAACGAAATGATGTCAATTTTGTCCGCGGGACGTTTCGAGTGCGTGGGGATGTATTGGAGATTTTCCCTGTCACACGAAGTGAGCAGGCCGTTCGGGTCGAATTTTTCGGTGATGAGATTGAGCGGATTCGAGAAATTGATACAGTAACAGGAGAGATCTTGGGCGAACGTGAGCATGTGGCCATTTTTCCAGCGTCTCACTATGTGACTCGTGAAGAAGTGATGCGAAAAGCTATTCGCAGCATTGAACAAGAATTAAAAGAGCGATTGGCTGAATTAAAGAGTCAAGGAAAATTGCTAGAAGCGCAACGACTCGAGCAGCGGACCCGTTATGATTTAGAGATGATGGCCGAGATTGGTTTTTGCTCTGGAATTGAGAATTATTCACGACATCTGGTGGGAAGAAAACCGGGTGAACCGCCGTACACGTTATTGGATTTTTTCCCAGATGATTTTTTGATTATTGTAGATGAATCACATGTTACCATCCCCCAACTTCATGCCATGTATAACGGGGATCAAGCCAGGAAAAATGTATTAATTGAGCATGGCTTTCGTCTCCCCTCTGCTCGAGATAATCGACCGCTGAAGTTTAGCGAATTTGAAGAGAAAATCAATCAAATTGTCTTTATTTCCGCTACCCCAGGCCCCTATGAATTGGAAAAAGCGGAGCAGGTTGTGGAACAGATTATTCGTCCCACTGGGTTGTTGGATCCGTTGGTACATGTTCATCCGACTGAAGGTCAGATTGACCACCTTATGAGTCAGATTCAGAATCGTGTAAAACGTGATGAGCGCGTGTTAGTCACAACGCTGACCAAAAAAATGGCAGAGGATTTAACCGATTATTTGGAGGATGCCGGTATTCGCGTTCGCTATTTGCACTCCGATATTAAGACAATTGAGCGGATGCAGATTTTGCGCGATCTTCGCATCGGCGAATTTGATGTGTTGATCGGTGTCAATCTGCTACGGGAAGGTTTGGATCTGCCGGAAGTCTCCCTTGTAGCGATTTTAGATGCAGATAAAGAAGGCTTCTTGCGGACAGAGCGGTCATTGATTCAGACCATTGGACGAGCGGCACGAAATGCCAATGGTGAAGTGATTATGTATGCTGATACCATTACCAAATCGATGCAGAAAGCGATTGATGAAACCAATAGACGGCGAAGAATTCAAATGGAGTTTAATCAAAAACATGGCATTGTTCCCAAAACCATTAAGAAAGAAGTTCGCGATGTAATTGAAGCCACAAAAGTGGCGGAAGAACCTACACTTTATCAAGTCAAACCCAAAAACAAACAAGAGCGTCAGCAACTGATCCAACAATTGGAGCAGGAAATGAAACAAGCTGCAAAAGAGCTCCAGTTTGAACGGGCTGCGGAGTTGCGTGATTTGATCTTTGAATTAAAAGCTGAGGGTGAATAATTAAAATGGCAATTGAGAATATCGTGGTTCGAGGAGCACGCGTTCATAATTTAAAATCGATTGATGTTACCATTCCTCGTAATCAATTTGTCGTTGTTACGGGATTAAGTGGATCGGGAAAATCGTCGCTGGCCTTTGATACCATTTATGCCGAAGGACAGCGAAGATATGTGGAGTCGTTATCGGCATATGCGCGTCAATTTTTGGGGCAGATGGATAAACCGGATGTGGATCAAATTGACGGTTTATCACCTGCCATTTCAATTGATCAGAAATCAACGAGTCGGAATCCACGTTCAACTGTTGGTACGGTGACGGAGATCTATGATTATTTGCGGTTATTATTTGCACGGATTGGTGTGGCCTATTGTCCGAAACACCAATTACCCATCACATCCCAAACCGTTCCACAGATGGTGGATCGGATTCAAGAATTGCCCGAACGCACCCGGATTCAGATCCTGGCCCCTATTGTCAAGGGAAGAAAAGGCGAACATCTCAAATTATTGGATCAGATACGCCGTCAGGGATTTGTCCGTGCTCGCATTGATCAGCAGATTGTAGATTTGGCGGAGGAGATTCGCCTTGAAAAGAATAAGAAGCATACCATCGAAGTGATTGTGGATCGAATCATTCTAAAACAAGGAATTGAGACAAGACTGGCCGATTCGTTAGAAACAGCATTGGAATTAGCGAATGGAGAAGTCTTGGTGCATGTGATGGACGGAGAAGATCTCTTCTTTAGTCAAAACCTGGCATGCCCAATTTGTGGCTTTAGTCTAGATGAATTATCACCACGCATGTTCTCATTTAATAGTCCTTATGGGGCATGTCCGGATTGTGATGGATTGGGAAGTCGCATGGAGGTTGACCCCAATCTGGTTGTGTCTGATGCCAACCGTTCCATTGCTGAAGGTGCGATTGAACCGTGGTCACAAAAGGATGGCTATTATTTTCAAATGATCATTGCCTTTTGTCGACATCATCATATTGATACCACCGTTCCGTTTGCTCAACTTTCGCAGCAGGAACAAGATTTGATTTTATATGGTAGTGATCAACCGTTTTCCTTTCGCTATCAAAATGGCAAAGGTCTGGTTCGGCAAACCCGAACCTATTTTGAAGGCGTGATCCCGCGAATTAAACGGATCTATCGTGAAACGACGTCGGAAATGGTGCGAAAACAGATCGGTGCTTATCTAGTGGAGACACAATGTCCAACTTGTCAAGGGACTCGTTTAAAAGAAGAGGTTCTGCATGTGCGAATTGCAGATAAAAATATTGATGATATCGCCCGCATGACTATCGCTGATGCACAGCAATTCTTTCAGCATTTGCAGCTATCAGCAAAGGATGCGGAAATTGCTAGGCAGGTGTTGAAAGAGATTCAAGACCGGCTCGGCTTCTTGATCAATGTGGGATTGGATTATCTAACACTAAATCGATCATCAGGGACATTATCAGGCGGCGAGGCGCAGCGAATTCGACTTGCAACTCAAATTGGTTCACGTTTGACGGGCGTTCTCTATGTGTTGGATGAACCGAGCATTGGGCTTCATCAACGCGATAATGATCGCTTGATTGCAACATTGAAAGAGATGCGTGATTTGGGCAATACCTTAATGGTTGTTGAACATGATGAGGACACAATCAGAGCTGCAGACTACATTATCGATATGGGCCCGGGAGCCGGTGTCCATGGTGGAAAAGTCGTAGCAGCTGGAACGCCACAAGAGATCATGAAACACCCTTATTCTCTCACGGGTCAATACTTAAGTGGGCGCAAGTATATCCCCATCCCTAAGCAAAGGCGTAAAAGTCAAGGGTGGCTTGAGGTATTGGGCGCGGCTGAGAACAACTTAAAATCGATTGATGTGAGATTTCCATTAGGAGTCTTTACGTGTATTACAGGAGTGTCCGGATCTGGAAAGAGTACCCTTGTCAATGAGGTTTTATTAAAAGCCTTGTCTCGTCAATTATCCCAGTCAAAGGTGATTCCAGGAAAACATCGTGCAATTAAGGGGATAGAGCAAATCGATAAAGTCATTAATATCGATCAATCGCCGATTGGTCGTACACCGCGCAGTAACCCAGCGACGTATACGGGTGTGTTTGATGATATTCGCGAAGTTTTTGCTGCAACCCAAGAAGCAAAGATAAGAGGATATAAAAAAGGACGCTTTAGCTTTAATGTAAAAGGTGGACGCTGTGAGGCCTGTCGCGGTGATGGGATTATCAAAATTGAAATGCATTTTTTGCCGGATGTGTTTGTTCCTTGTGAAGAGTGTAAGGGCAAACGATATAATCGCGACACCCTGGAGGTTCTATATAAAGGAAAAAACATTGCCGATATTTTGGAGATGACCGTTGAAGATGCCCTGCAATTTTTCAAAAATATTCCGCGGATCAAACGGAAGCTGCAAACGCTGGTAGATGTTGGGCTCGATTATATCAAGTTAGGACAACCGGCAACGACTTTATCCGGCGGGGAAGCGCAACGCATTAAGTTGGCTTCGGAACTGCAGAAACGAAGCAAAGGACATACCGTTTATATCCTGGATGAGCCAACGACTGGACTCCATATTGATGACATCGCCAAATTGCTGCAAGTATTGGATCGCCTAGTGGAGCAAGGACATACAGTGATGGTGATAGAACATAATCTCGATGTCATTAAAACAGCAGATTATATTATTGATATGGGCCCGGAAGGTGGAAAGAATGGTGGCAAAGTGATTGCTCATGGTACACCGGAAGAAGTCATGAAATCAACGGTCTCTTATACAGGCAGATATTTGGCAGAAACAATCAAACGTGATCGACAGCGACAAGCAAAGCAAATGGTACATGTTAATGCATCCTCGTAGCATCGCAAAAAACAATAAAACGCTCACTACCCATTGCTTGAGGGTAGTGAGAATCGATTTTGTTTTCAAGGAATGTGCTTTGTTTCAATTATTTTGGTTCAAGTGGGTTTTTGCTCTGAAGTGAAGATTGACAGCGCCGACAATAATCGGGTTTGGGTTGACCTGGTGACCAAACAAACAGTGCACGACAAAATGGGCAGATGTCTGCATACTTCTGAAAGGTGTTCTCAAAGGAGAATAGCCGCTTTTTTAGACGTGCTTGCTGCGAAGAATCCCCCATTGTAACCCCTCCAGCATTGTTTTATCGTGTGAATTTATGGTACAATCAACGCGTGTTGTTTTTGATTTTTGTCGCCTTCTACTTACGATTTGTAGAAGGTTTTTTGTGTGCAAAAATATCATAATTTTTTCCATAAATGACCACGGTTCCATCGCCCATGTCAACTACATTTCCATCCAACAGTTCAAATCGAATCGTTTTTCCCGTTTTCGCTTTCATCTCAACCCAGAAGGAATCGCGTGGAAGCGTTTTAAAGAGAGGCTTTTTAAATTCAAAGAAAGCACTAATCTCCTCCAGCTCACTTGTTGCTTCAACGATCGTTTGACAGCATTCCGATTTAATTTCGTAATATGGCTGACTTTTAAAGTGTTGGATGAAAGGTTGTAAGAGTTTGGAGTGACCCATGACGCTTAGCTTTAACATGGAAACACCTTCCTTTTTTTGTGTTACGGTTGGGATTATAGCAAATTTTTAATTCAGTTCCAAACCAGTTAATATTAACAAGATTCGGGTGATATCTTGTTAAACTTAACGCAATTTAACGATAAAAGTGAGGGAGGATGGAGATTATTAACCTAAAATAAGTTAATATTAACCGATTTAGCTAAAAAAGAGAGATTCTGTCAGTTGAATTCATACTAGGAAAAATATTAGGATATTTATTGGGAAAGGGGAGACCGTGATGGAACATGCGTTAATGGTCAAATTGGGACGCATATTTCGTGAAAGAAGGGAAGATTTAGGCTATACGCAGAAAGATCTAGCGGATGATACCGTTTCCGTTGCAACAATTAGTTATTTTGAGACAGGTAAGCGCAAAATAGGCAAGAAAAAAATGATATATTTATTGAAGAAAGTTAATTTGGATTATCATGATGTTGTAGCGTCTTTGCAACAAACCAAAGAAAACATCAAACAAGGAACGGAGATCCGACTTCGCTTGCAGGTGATCGAGCAAGATTTGGATAGTGGTCATGCGCAGGAGGCTTTTAAGGAGATAAAGTCTTTGCAGCTTCCATCCAATCACCCCTATTTGGCAATTGTCGAATATCTAAAAGGAAAGTACTATTTTAAAGAGGAACAATGGAAAAAGGCGCAAAAAAGCTTTGAGCAAGCGATTTATTTATACGATTCTTTTCCAGAAGAACTAGAAAAGACTAACATCAAAGCAGCGAGTCTATATACACTTGGTGTGATTGCGTACCGGCAGAGTGATTTTGAAAAAGCTTTTGCCTATGCTGAAAAGGGCTTAGAAGAAGTGAATGAGCTGTGTGAGCGCAAAAGCTGCAAGTATGCTTTGATGGTGAGTCAGGTAATCTATCTGGAAAAAATGGATCGTGACAGCGAGGCAATGGAGATTCTAGATCAAATGTGGTCTTGTCTCGATAAAATTCAAAATTCAGATATTATTCTAAATATGTATGAAATGCAGGCAACTTTTTATATGAAACAGAAAATGTATGAGAAAGCAATTCAATGTATTGAGAGAGCGATTGAGATTGCCAGACAGGAGAAAAATTACAATCGCTCCTTTGAATTGTGGACAGCACTAGCAAGAGTGTACAAATATCTGGGAAAATTTAATCTCGCTAAAATTTGTTTTCAAACCGCTTCACGGCTCGAACCCAAAATCGAAGATAAATTTTTGTCAGCTTATAATTATAAAGAATTGGGGAAACTGTATTTGCAAGAAGGTGAATACGAACTGGCCCAAAACGCGTTGAAAAAAGCGGTCAACCGCAGCAAAAAGGTGAAGGATGCTTTGCAATTGTGTGAATCGTTGATCGCCTATGGTGATTGTTTTTTGAAACGAAATAAAAGTAAGCAAGCCATCCAACAGTATGAAGAAGCTTATAAACTGTGTAAACAGTATCGGTTTTATCTTCAGGAGAAGAATTTAACCTTTAAATTAGCCAAATACTATGAATGCAAAAATCTGATCAAGCACGAAAAATATTTGCGTTTATTCTACAAAGCTAGCAGTAAATTGTTTGATTATGTCAATCTTGCAGAAGAAAATCCAGAGATGTTGCCAAAACTTTGTGTCTTAGAACGACGAGATATGTATGTAGTAGAAGGATTTGTTAGCGGGGATGGAGTAAATATATTACATACAAATCTTACAGAGGATGTGAAGATATGAAAAGGCAACAATCTGTTCATTTTTGTTCGGATGGTACCCCGCCAACGGTTTGAAATGCGAAGATTTTGGTGAAATTTGGTCTAATATGTTGTTCAATCCTTGATGATTTTCTATAACAAGAAAGGACTTTCCATCTGTTGAAAGTCCTTTCTTGTTACTGCTAGCTTTTGCTTGATTGTATCAATCAGTCGGTATTTACACGTTGTTAATGCGAATTAAATCAGCACGGATAATATAGCGATCCGGAGCATTTCCTTTATAGATGAAAGGATAACAGGTTGTGACTGTGAGTACCGGACGAGGAATGGGGACGATAACGGTTCGATCCTCGGCGTGTGTAATCCAAGTTCGGCGAATTTGGTAGGTATAAATTCGATTGTTGTATTTCACATACATTTTATCGCCGATGCGTAATTGACCTAACTTACGGAAGACAGTATCGCGGTGTCCTGATAAAACAACATGTCCGGTTTGATCTGGAGCTACCGTACCCCAACCTCGGTATCTACCGACACCTTTTTTAAGTGATTTATCGTCAGTTCCTTCCACAATTGGGAGATATGCACCAATTTTAGGAATAATCAGTTGCCCAATCGTTGATCCTACTTTTAGAGAGGATCGCTTCACTCTTTTTCGGATCTTTTTTGGTGAAGTGCTATATTTCTTTTTCGGGGAATCCTTGGAAGCGACCTTTTTCTCGCCTTGGTTGTTCACACTTGTGTTATTGTTATTCTTCGTGTTGTTACTCGTGTTGTCATTCGTATTTTCACTTGTGTTGTCATTCGTTCCTTCTTCTGTGGTTTCAATATCTCCTTCTGTGTTCTCATCAGTGTCATCTGTGCCTTCTTCTTCATACGTAAGTTCATCAAAGCCGGATTCTTCTTCAAAATGATCACTTGCGTTTAAGTTTTCAACTGATGTTAATGAGGGCTCATGTTTGGTATTTTGCCAATCTTCGCCAATTTCCATTGCTACTTTTGGATCTTTGACGGCAATATTAATTTCTCCCCAATATCTATATCCATTAAATCCAAGAATGACGCTACCCATTATAATCATTGTCCAGGCAATGATTCTCCCCATGACTACCCTCCTCCTACACAAACGGAATCGTTGCGCACATTTGAGTTGTACCCTATTCCTTTTAGTTTACCTTTATTGGTACAATTTTTTCAATAATAAAAGGTCTATCAAAGACTGAAAATAAAATTAATACCTTCAAAAAGAACTTGTCTATTAAGTAGACAAGTTCTTTTTGAAGGTATCATTCCATTTTTCCTATTCCCGTGTCCATTCAACCAGAAAATGAGGTTCGTCCAAATTATATACCATTTTATGTTTTAATACAACATCATTTTCCAAATTCGTTTTGTTTTGCTTGTTGACGTTTTGTAAGTTAGTATTAAGGATGATTGGAGGGTAGAAGTTCGATGGATCGTAAAGTCGTTGTTCGTGAATTAGTGGAGCAATTTAAGCTGGAAATCGTCTTTGGGTATAAACAATTGGATCGAGAAGTTGAAGTGAGTGATATTTATCGCCCAGGCTTGGAACTAGCAGGATTTTTTAAATATCATCCAGTTGAACGGATTCATTTGTTAGGTAAAAGTGAGTTAACCTTTTTGAAAGGATTAAGTGGAAAAGAACGCCAGGCGCGAATTGAACGCTTTTGCCATCCGGATATTCCTTGCATTATTGTTACAAGAGGCCAAGAAATCCCGAAAGAATTATTACAAGAGGTTGAAAAGAAAGAAGTGCCTTTGTTTCGAACGGAGATGGCCACAACCAAGTTTGGCAGCCGCATTACCAACTATTTGGAACATGTACTAGCACCTTCGACCACTATTCATGGTGTGTTGGTTGATGTTTATGGGATTGGTGTTTTAATGATTGGCAAAAGCGGAATTGGAAAAAGCGAAACAGCCCTCGAATTGGTGAAGCGAGGACATCGCTTAGTTGCAGATGATGCGGTTGAAATTTTTCAGTATGATGAGAATTCGTTAGTCGGTCAAGCGCCTGAGTTGATTCGGTACTTATTGGAGATTCGTGGTGTAGGCATTATCAATATAATGACACTTTTTGGTGCAGGAGCTGTACGAGATAGAAAGAAAATATCGTTAGTCATTCAATTGGAAACCTGGCAAGATCATACCTATTATGATCGCTTGGGATTGGATGAAGAAAAATATAAAATTCTTGATACTGAAGTAACCAAATTAACCGTGCCAGTGCGACCAGGAAGAAACTTAGCCGTGATCATCGAGGTGGCTGCGATGAACTTCCGCTTGAAACGCTTAGGCTTCCACGCAACCAAGCAAATTGTGCAGCAGTTAAATCAAACACTGAATGATGATTTTGATTAGAAGATTGCGCGACGCCACCATTGCTCGCGTCTGGCTAAGCAGGTCTTAGGCTCTTGCCAACTGGGATGAAAGACAAATTGAATCAGATCTCCTTGCATGCAACCAAAAGTGTCACAAAATCCCCGGTTCCTGTAGACCGACACAGAGTTTTTCTGACCGCATTCTAAGCAATCATATTTGGTTTCGGTTTGTTGATCGAGCGATAATCGGTACAACATTCCAATTCCCTCCAATTGGTAGTTCCCTATTCTAACCATTTTGAATTTTTATTGCAACTTTTTTTGAGCTTACTGGAGTGTTTAATATTCAGATAGTTTGCGCTAAAATAGTTGTGATATTGGAAGATGAAGGAAGGAGTTTAGGGATGAACTTGTTGAACGTAATCGATCCTGTCGCATTGTCACTAGGACCTCTAAAAATTTATTGGTATGGGATCATCATGGGAATTGCGGCATTGCTTGGCCTATGGTTATCCGTGCGTGAGGCAAAGCGACGTGGAGTAGATGGAGAAATCATTATGGATTTGGCCATCTGGGTCATTCCAGCTGCGGTAATTGGCGCACGACTCTATTATGTTCTCTTTCAATGGGACTATTATGCCTTAAATCCCGCTTCCATTTTTGCGATTTGGGAAGGGGGATTGGCGATCCATGGTGGATTGATCGGAGCATTGATCGCCGGATATATCTTTCTACGCATAAAGAAACAGAGTTTCTTTCTACTAGCAGATATCATTGCACCAAGTATCATTTTAGGTCAGGCCTTAGGTCGTTGGGGGAATTTTATTAACCAAGAAGCATATGGCAGTGAAGTGAGTCGAAGCTTTCTACAAGGATTGTATTTGCCGGATTGGTTGATTGAGCAGATGCACATACAAGGAACATATTATCATCCAACGTTTTTATACGAGTCACTATGGAATCTGCTCGGTTTTGGTGTGTTGCTTTTACTACGTTTTGCTCCCGTAAGGCGTGGTGAAATCTTCTTCAGTTATTTAATTTGGTATTCATTGGGCCGCTTTTTTATCGAAGGCTTGCGGATGGATAGTCTTGCATTTAACGGTCCGGACTGGCTGGAGCATTTCTTGACCATCATTTGGTCACCGATGACCCTTCTTTTTGAGCCTGGAGTTTTAGAAGGTGGTAATATACGAATAGCACAATTAATGAGCCTATGCTTGATTCTGCTCAGCATCAGTTGCATCCTGTGGCGACGTTTCAAGAAATTGGCCAAACCATATCCAAGTCTCGTTGCCGCTGGAGCTGAAACGGATTCGAAAGAAGCATAACCATCATGCTTTTTCTTTCTGTCTTTTTAGGGGAAGGAGTGTTTGCATGAGTCGACGACGCCTAAAACGCTTCCCTGTGCAAAATAGCAATTCGTTATGGCAAATTTACCGTACCATTTCATTTTGGAAGGTCTTCTATCAGACATGCATTATTTGGCTTGCTCGCTATCTTCCCTGGATGGGACTCAAAAATTGGGTCTACCGCAAACTGTTAAAAATGAAAATTGGAGAGCAAACCGCCATCGCGTTTATGGTGATGTTTGATTTGCTTTATCCTGAAAAAATCTCCATCGGTAAAAATAGCATTATTGGTTATAACACAACCATTTTGACCCATGAATATTTAATCGACGAATACCGATTGGGGGAAGTGAAGATTGGCAATCATGTGATGATTGGAGCCAATACGACAATTCTGCCGGGCGTGAGTATTGGTGATCATGCCATAGTGGGTGCAGGTTCCGTTGTCACATGCGATATTCCTCCCAATCATTTTGCCTTTGGCAATCCGCTTCAGATTCGAAAGATAGAGCAATCTATTTGCTCCAAATAAACTTTTAATTTCAAATTCTGTTTGCTACGATTAGGATAGCTTGAGAAAACTTTGAGGTTTTCAATTGATCAAGTAAGCAGCCAGCAAGATATTCACTCCTTTGGATTACATAGTGAGTTGTGAAGAGGCTTTGGAAAACTTCATGATCAAAGAGAGTGGAGTTGATATCCATCAGATTCAAAGCGCGCAAGTCGATCCATATCCCTAGTGTGGATGGATCGGAAATTGTGATTGAACGGGTTCGATGGGGTTCCTCTGTTTGTTGGCATTTGCGTCATGGAAACAAACGTCTGATCACCAATAGAAAAGAGAAGATTTATCACTATGTGGAGCAGAATCGCAGGAACAAAACAAGCTATGAGATCATCGATTTGGGGGAGTATTAAGTTTGTTGTAATAGTGTCATAAGCTAACTTCAACCATTCAATCATTGATCACAGAAAAATAAGAAGCATTTCCCGCTTTGGGAAGTGCTTCTTTGTTATGAACGATGCTCTTGACCAACGAGTTTTTCTATCGAAGGAATTCCGTGTTGATCGAGTAGTTGCAGCAGTTGTTGATTGATTTTTTTGGCAATCAATGGTCCTTCGTATATCATCCCAGTGTAAACCTGAATCAGATTTGCACCGGCTTGAATTTTCTCGAAAGCGTCTTGACCTGTAAAGATCCCACCAGCGCCAATAATGGGAATTCGGCCTTGTGTAATGCGATAAATTTGGCGAATCATTTCCGTTGAAGTTGAGCGGAGGGGTTTCCCGCTTAAGCCCCCCGCTTCTTTTTTCACCGGCGAACGAAGTCCATGGCGAGCAACAGTGGTATTAGTTGCGATTAAACCATCGATTCTGGTGGCAAGTGCCGTTTTGACAATCTCGGTACATTCATCAACGGAAAGATCGGGTGCTATTTTAAGGAGAAGCGGACGCCATTTGTTGTATTTGGCACTTAGTCTTTCCCGTTGTTCCATCAAAGCCGATAATAATTGTTGTAGTGCATCTATTTGTTGCAGTTTGCGCAAGCCTTCTGTATTGGGAGAGCTTACGTTGATCACAAAGTAATCGCCATATGGATAGAGTTGTGAGAGTCCTTGTTGATAATCTTCAATGGCTTTCTTGTTGGGGGTATCTTTGTTTTTTCCCAAATTGATGCCAATAGGAATATGGGGATGTGGGTATCGAGATAAGAATGATTTGGCTTTGGCGATCCCTCCATTATTAAAGCCCATCCGATTGATGATTGCTTGCTCTTCCGGCAAACGAAAAATTCGGGGTTTTGGGTTTCCTGCTTGTGGGCGAGGTGTTAAAGTGCCGACTTCAATAAAGCCAAAGCCCAGAGCAGCCAAAGCGGGATACACTTGTGCGTTCTTATCAAAACCAGCTGCAAGTCCGACAGGGTTGGGAAATGTAAGTCCGAAGTATTGACTTTGCAAACGGGGATCGTCTAGCAATGTTTGTTGCCGAAATTTTTTCTTTACATATGCATTGGTTTGCATCAGCTTTAAACCGAGGATGGCAAGCTGATGAGCGGTTTCAGGATCGAGTCGAAACAAGAATGATCGCAAAAATGAATACAATCCCGTCACTTCCTCTCGTCCATCTGCACCACTATAGCATACCATAGCAAGGGCAGAGAATTAATACCATTGATGTGCTTGGAGTTGTTTGAGGAATCGGTTTTGCTCCATTGCAAGTCGTTGGGCTTGCTGCAGTGATATCGTTCGGAACGCAAGCGATTCACCCGCGAGGCTTTGGCCGAGCAAGGGAAGATCAGCTGTGATCACATTGGCGATTTGCGTATAGCCTCCAGTTGTCTGACGGTCAGCAAGTAAAATAATGGGTTGTCCGTTTGCGGGAACCTGAACCGTGCCAAATGTAACCGTGGTCGAAATAATATCAGCTTTGGTTCGATGTGCAATCTTGGCTCCTTCGAGTCGCATGCCCATGCGATTATAACGAGGTGTGATTTTGTATGGGGTTGTCAGAAAAGTATGGATGCCTTCTTCAGTAAAGGCATCTTGATTAATTCCCAAAATCACGCGCAAATGTTTCTGTTTGGGGTAACGAGGGATATATTCATTTGGCAGTTTTCGATGGAAGAAACGCGGGTAACTGGAAGAGTGCTTTTTGATATGCAGTCGATCCCCTTTTTTTAGGGCACGCCCTTCATATCCTCCGATTTGCCCCATCAAATAGGTGGCGTAGCTGCCAAAAACAGGCTGAAGTGCCAAGCCTCCCTGAAAGGCAAGATATGCTCGCACACCTGTTTTTCGCCCGGTAAAACGGAGAATCGCCCCTTTTTTGAGTGGGATTGTTTCCCATAGCGGAGCAGATTGCCCATCAATTTCTAAACCTAGATCTGCTCCTGTTACGGCAACAACGAGGTCGCGATGAACTTGTAGGGTAAGACCACCTAAGGCCGTTTCAATAGCGGGTTCATTGGGGTGATTGCCTACCAAGAGATTGGCAATTTGGAAGGAATAAGGGTCCATCGCTCCTGAAACAACCATTCCTTGTGCTTGATATCCAGTTCGACCCAAATCTTGTATGGTCGTTTGCAGTCCGCCATCAAGAACCTCGATATCCATCACACAACCCCCTTAATCTCAATTCCATTTGCTTTGAGTGCTTGATGAAGCTGTTTTGCAAAATTGACGGCTTGCGGGTGATCACCATGGATACAAATGGTATCACCATGGAGGGGAATCGTCTCGCCTGTAATCGTTTTCACCTGTTGTTGCAAAATAATATCCAGTACTTGATTGATGGCTTCTTCCACATTGTGGATAATAGCTCCCTTGACGGTACGTGGTGTTAACGTACCATCTGCTTGGTATGTTCGATCAGCAAACACTTCCTCTGCAACACGAAGTCCGTACTTTTTGGCTGCTTGAATGGATTGGCTTTGGGCAGGTCCAAATACGATGAGATTTGGATCAAAATCGTGCACAGCTTTAGCAATAGCATCAGCGATTTCTTCCTGTTCAGCCGACATGTGGTAGAGTGCTCCGTGTGGCTTGACATGATGAAGCTTTGTGCCGCAAATATGCGCAAAAGCTTGCAGTCCGCCCAGTTGATAGATAATGAGATGATATAGTTCCTCAGGCTCAATTTGCATCTTGCGTCGACCAAAACCTATTAAATCGGGCAAACTAGGGTGAGCGCCAATCTGAACTTGATGCTGGATTGCCAATTGCACCGTTTGATAAATCGTCTGTGGATCTCCCCCGTGATAGCCACAAGCGAGATTGGCGGATGTGATCCAGGGAAGAAGCTGTTCGTCCTGGCCAATGCGAAAGGAACCAAAGCTTTCGCCTAAATCTGCATTTAGATCAATCCTCCGTGTGTTCATTCTGCGTCACCACACTGATCGAGATGGAATACTCGCCGTTTTGAATCGCTTCTTCAATTTCCTGAAACTCCTGATAATTGATGGGATAAAATCGGATTTGATCACCCATTTTGAGTAAAATCGGGGGATTGCGTTTGGGATCGAAGAGCTTGATGGGTGTACGGCCAATAATGTTCCATCCTCCTGGAGTAGCGAGTGAGTAAATCCCTGTCTGTTGATCAGCAATGCCTACTGATCCGCTTGGAACTTTGTGGCGGGGATTTTTCTTTCGTGGTGTTGCAATTCGTTGTGACATGCCTCCGAGATATGGAAAGCCGGGTGTAAAACCGATCATGTACACCCGATACGTAGGCTGAGTGTGAATGTTGATCACTTCTTCTGGATCAAGTTGGTGATAGGCAGCCACTTCTTCCAGATCAAAGCCAAATCGCTCCCCGTATAACACGGGTATGTCGATCAGCCGGGTCTTCGTGGGTGTTGCCTGGTCTTTGATCTTAAGCCATCGCTTTTCAACCTCAGCACAGAGCTGTTCATATGAAATGATTTTGGGTGAATAGAAGAACGTAATGGCTTGATAGGTAGGGACCCACTCTGTTACTCCCAAGATAGGGTCTTTTTTCACTTGTTGATGCAAACGGACAACGCGTTGATGGGTCACATCGTCGATCTGTTCACCTAACATCACATGCAGAGCTTGGTCACCCATGGGTAAGAAACGAATCATGATCACCTCATTTTCCAGCAAACCAANTATTAACTTGAGTGTAGCATGACTTTGATTTGGACACCATCCTCTACCCGAACCACTAGATATAATAAACACCCGGATATCCCGGGTGTTTCGAGTGCTCATCGTGGAATTTCGAATGCGAATACCGGAAATCTTGCTTGAATGTTTTATGCTTTGCTTTCTTCTTCCTTTTCCGTTGCCAACTGAGTTGAAGGAACCGGTTGATCCACTAATTTTTTTAGGATTTGATAAAACCGTTTCGCCAACTTGATGCGATCCCCTTCACGATGTATATAGTCTTTGCCACGAGCTTTGATCGCTTCCCGCTCTTCAGGACTCAAGGCTTTTACCTTTTTGATGGCTTCTGCTAAGCCCTTCGGATCTTCTGCGCCAGCAAAGAAGCCAATTTGATTGCTTTCCACAATTTCACGCACTTCGCCGTCAACAGTAGTAATTATTGGCTGGCCAATAAAGGCGTAATCGAAAAGCTTATTAGGGCGAGCTCCACGGAAAATCTCATTATCAGCGAGTGAAATAATCCCACAATCGGCTGCCTCGGTATAATGGAAAATCTCAGACTTCGGCACAGGATCAAGGAAGTGAACGTTAGCAATGCCTTTTTCTTTTTTTAGCTGCAACAGACGTTCTTTTTCGGGTCCATCCCCGATGAGGACAATGGCGGTCTTTTCGGGTAAATATTCACCTGCTTTCACAACATACTCCAATGCGTTAGCAGGTCCATGGGCTCCGGTATAGATGGCAACAAAATCATCTTCTGCTACTCCCAGCTTCCGTTTATACTCGGCTCGCCGCTTGGCATCGGGTTGCCATGAGCCGACCACAATCCCGTTTGGAATCAAGGCTATCTTTTCACGATCGATGCCTTTGGCAGCAATAAATTTACGCTGATGTTCCGTCAGCACAATAATTTGATCCGCTTTGCGATAGAGCAAGGATTCCATCCAGGTCAGGAAGCGGATGATAAGGCCATTTTTGATTCCGTCCATTTTAATTAGGGAATCCGGCCAGAGATCACGAACTTCAAGCACAAAAGGACACCGTTTGATTCTGGACAGAAGCCAGCCGGAAAAAGCGGTAAAAAGATGGGGTGACGAAGCAATGAGAACATCGGGTTTCTTTTTGAACAATCCGCGCAAGAAGAAAGTAAGCATAAAACTACCCATATTTAAGATCCGCTTAAAATCGTTCGATTTATGGGGAAATGACCACAGCCACTGAAAGTGCAAACGTTCCGGTTTTTCGAAGCCTTGCTTCTCCTCGGCCGTGATAAAGGTTCGCCGTGGATGAACAAAACTGGATGCAAACAGGGTGACTTCGGTGTCCTCCTCTTTGGCCCATTCAGCAGCTAATTCAAAGTGACGCGTAATTCCAGCAATATTTGGTGGAACTGCATAATGATTCGCTACCCAAATACGCATCTTCTTCACTCCTGCTCTTTCGCTATGCCTGTTCATATAGATAATGAACAATTTCCTCCGCCGCATGTCCTTCCCCGTAGATGGCGGGCAGTTTGTCAAAATCAACCGTAAACTCGTTAATGGCTGTTAAGATCTTTTCTGGATCCGTCCCCACCAGACGGTTAGCGCCGATCTCAACCGTTTCCACCCACTCCGTCTCATCGCGCAAAGTGATGGCTGGCACTTTGGCGAAGAAAGCCTCTTTTTGCACACCGCCCGAGTCTGTCACAATCTTCTTCGCATGGACTTCCAATTGTACCATATCCAAGAAACCAACGGGTGGAATGACCTTAACCATTGGATTTTGAATTTGCAGATCAAAAGCCTCCAGCCTGCTCTTGGTCCGTGGATGGAGCGGTAGCACCGCAGGCACTTCAAGACGATTGAGAGCATCGACAATTCCTTGTAGCCGAGCTGGGTCATCAGTGTTTTCGGCGCGATGTACAGTGATTAAGAGATAGTTTTTTGCTTCTAACTGATGCTGCTCAAGAATCCGCGACTTGTTAGCTGCAATTTCGCGATTGAAAAGAAATGTGTCCAGCATGACGTCGCCTGTATGTACAACCCCTTGCTCGATACCTTCTCGACGAAGATTGGCAATTGCGGCTTCAGTTGGACAGAATAACCAACGAGAAACATGATCGGTTAATACACGATTGATCTCTTCGGGCATCCGCTGATTAAAACTGCGCAATCCTGCTTCAACATGAGCGACTGGAATATGTAACTTGGCAGCGGCCAAAGCTCCGGCTAATGTTGAATTCGTATCACCATAGACGAGTACAACATCTGGCTTCTCTTTTTGCAACACTTCTTCAATTTTGGTTAGCATGGCGCCGGTTTGTGCACCATGAGAATGGGAACCAACATGCAGATGATAGTCAGGTACAGGGATTTGCAGTTCTTCAAAAAAGACTTCGGACATGTACTGGTCATAATGTTGTCCGGTATGTACGAGAATCTCTTCTCCTTTTTGGCGTAACACACGCGATACAGGCGCTGCTTTAATAAATTGCGGACGCGCCCCCACAACAGTCAGAACTTTCAACANCAGAAAACCNCCTAATAAGTATATACAAACATATTACCATCATAAGCAAAAATATTTCTAGTATATATTAATCTTTAAATTTATAATTCTTAATTTTGTTACAGCAAGAACCCATTCGGCTCAACTACAGCCACTTCATGCCAAATCCCAATAAGCAGTATGCAGCATGGTTGGAAAAAAACAAAGAAACGCTCAAAGTTCAATGGCATTCGGTAAGCGTTTCTTTTGTTTTGAATCAATGGAAGTAACGGTTCACATCCCCATATCAGGATGATCTCTTGTCATTTACAATTCTTGTTTAGCACTTAATCCCCGTGTTTCATCAGAAATCCCCACTTGTTGACAGCTCCAAGTCCACAGTTGTTTGGCGAGTTCGTTGTTTTGGGCTTGTTTGGCAATGGGTGCGATTCGTTTGCGATAAAAATATTCACCACTGATGTTTGCAACTTCGGGACTTTTGGCTAGATACAGGCTGGTCTCCGCTCCTTTTTCGGCACTGATATTGTTTTTTGACTACGTTTATTGCACGGTGAACAAAAAGCAGGATGAAATCTTTTAGGAAACGTGTATACTTATCTTTTGTATTTAGGATAATGTTGGGGAATCGAAAATAATGTTGGAATGACAAACGCTTGCTATTTATTATATTTGATTCAATTTAGAATTGAGCCAATAAAGGAAATGAGAGGAAGATGAAGCAAGTCACTTTGCGTTTTGCGACAACCAATCGGGGGAAGATTCGGGAAGCCCGCGAGGTGCTTTCAACGTTTGGGATCCAAATTGAACCGCTTGCGGTTGATTTTGCCGAACCTAAGGAAGGAACCATCTCGGACGTAGCACTGGCGAAATTAACACAGGTACGAAAACAGGGTTATCAAAATGTTATGGTTGAGGATTCCGGAATTTTTTTTGCCGCCTATTCCGATTTTCCTGGCGTGTTATCCAAACGGGTTTTTCAAGGCATTGGCTATAAGGGAATTGAGAAATTATTGGTGGGTGAATCCCGCAAGGCATGGTTTGAAGGTGCGGTAGCTGTTTATTGGCATGGCCAAACAAAGATATTTTCAGCCAAAACCTATGGCCGGATCGTTCCCTACCATTTGCAAAATCTGCAACCAGAAGCTGGGCTTCCCTACGATCCCATCTTTGTGCCTAGAGGAGAAANGAAGGTATTTCGGGAACTTCCCTTTGATAAGCGACTGGAACATTCTTATCGGCGGAAAGCATTGGAAAAGATGGCGAAATGGATCAAAACGTTCAATAAGAATCCATCCATTGAGTTATAGCCAATCGGTTTGGCTAGTGTTATAATACTAGGTAATTGATTCGCTTTAGTTCGGTAGCATGTTAAAGTGAGGTAAGGAGATGCAGAAACCAAAAGCATTTGAAAAACCGGTGGGGTTTCGTGATTATCCTCCACGGTTGGCAGAAAAAAAGAGGGAGATCGAGCAGCAAATTCAAGCCTGTTTTACTCGTTGGGGTTATCGCGAGATTGTCACACCAACGCTTGAATTTTATGATACCGTAGGTCAAGCTAGCGCGATTCCAGAAGAAAAAATGTTTAAATGTATGGATCGAGCTGGCCATACTCTGGTATTGCGTCCCGATCAGACAGCCCCGATTGCCCGGGTTGTTTCGTCCATTTTAGATAAAGAATCCCTTCCATTGCGGTTGTGTTACCATGCTAATGTTTTTCGAGCGCAAGAAAATGAGGCCGGTCGTAATGCAGAATTTTATCAATCCGGTGTTGAGTTGATAGGNCCGTCAAGTGCTTGGGCAGATGCAGAAGTGATTGCGTTATCGATCGAAGCGTTAAGAGCATGTGGCATTCCTCGTTTCCGTTTAAGTATTGGTCATGTTGGTTTTGTGAAAGCATGGATGGAAGAGCGTCTTTCAAACCCGGAGATTATCGAACGTTTGAAGCGTTTTTTTGAACAGCGGAATCGAGTTGGCTTTCAACAGCTCGTCGAACAGCTTCCCATTGCGGAGGCACGGAAACAAGAGTTGTTGGCTTTGCTTCGTTNTCATGAAGTTCCGTTTGCTTATTTTTTACAAAAGACGCAATCGGAAGTGGTGACAAAGTCGCTCGAACATTTATGCGAAGTATGGGACGATCTGAAAGATTGGGGCTTTGATGCTTATATTACGTTTGATCCGACACTGACAGGCAGTCTGCATTATTATACAGGTGTGGTGTTCGAAGGATATGCAGAGGCAAGCGGTTTTCCACTGCTAAGCGGCGGAAGGTATGACCAATTATTAAGGCGATTTGGTCGTGATTTGCCAGCAACAGGCTTTGCGTTGGAGATTGATCGGTTAATGGAAGCAGCACCTCNCATCAACCATGCTGCCCAAACGATTCATATCTATTATCCGGCGCATTTGCGAGCAACAGCATTTCAACAGGCAAAGAAACTAAGAGAAGAGGGAAAAACCGTCATCTTACAGATGGACGAAGAGCGGACAAGCGATGACGTTGTGATTTCTGAAGAGGAGGCCGAAATCAATGCGTAATGCTTTAACCATCGCTATGCCAAAAGGGAGAATTTTCCAAGAGGCGTTGCAGCTGCTAAAGAAAGCAGATATTTCGATTCCCGATGGTTTGGAAGAAGATTCGCGCAAGTTGATTTTTCAACTGCCAGAGGCGGATCTCAAGTTTTTTATGGCCAAGCCACTCGATGTTCCTACCTATGTGGAGCATGGGACAGCCGATTTAGGAATTGTTGGCAAGGATGTGTTGATGGAACAGGCACGGGATGTATATGAATTATTGGATTTACAAGTGAGTCCCTGTCGGATCTCCGTTGCCGGTTTGCCAGATTGGCAACCTACTTTGCATCCAAAGGTTGCGACCAAATATCCGGCGATTGCTGAGAGGTATTTTAAAAGTCGTGGTGAACAGGTGGAGATTATTCATCTCAATGGTTCCGTCGAATTGGCCCCCATCATTGGATTGGCTGATCGGATTGTAGATATTGTTTCAACAGGTCGGACTTTGCGTGAAAATGGTCTTGTTGAAATGGAAGTCATCTCGACCGTTACCACGCGATTGATTGGTAATCGTGCAAGCTATCGCTTAAAGGACCAAAGGATTAACAAGCTCTGTGAACAGCTTGCAAAAGTGATTCAAGAGGGTGAAAAAGATGATTCAAGTCATTCAAGCCAAAGATTTGTTTTTGAAGCGTGAGGTGGAGCAGGGAACGCCAAAACAAAGGAAAGTGGTTGAACAGATCCTACGCGATGTCCAAAGCAAAGGTGATGAAGTCTTATTCCAATTGACAAAGAAATTTGACGGAGCCTCCCTGGATTCATTACGGGTGACTGCGGATGAGCTGGAGCAGGCACAGAAGGCAGTAGACCCGACTTTTCTTACCCATTTGAAGGAAGCTGCTTCGCGCATCCGTCGTTTTCATGAACAGCAAAAGCAGCAATCATGGATGATCACAGAAGAGGATGGAACGGTTTTGGGACAGCTTACGCGTCCGCTTGAGCGAGTTGGTGTCTATGTACCAGGCGGAAGAGCTGCTTATCCATCAACTGTACTCATGAATGTGATTCCAGCACAGGTTGCAGGAGTGCAAGAGATTGTGATGACAACTCCGCCGCAACCGGATGGAACCCTTTATGCTCCCACCTTAGCTGCAGCGGCATTACTTGGTATTGAAAAGATTTTTAAAGTGGGCGGTGCACAAGCAATTGCTGCGCTTGCTTATGGTACGGAGACCATTCCGGCTGTAGACATGATTGTTGGTCCAGGGAATCTTTATGTAGCATTGGCCAAACGGGCGGTTTATGGCCAAGTGGCGATTGACAGCATTGCTGGTCCGAGTGAAGTGGTGGTGATTGCCGATCATTCTGCATCGCCTGCTTATGTGGCGGCTGATTTGTTGGCACAGGCAGAACATGATCCGATGGCTTCTGCCATTCTCATCACACCGGTCAAACAATTGGCCGATCAAGTCGCTTATGAACTGAATCAGCAGCTGGAACAGCTGTCCACAAAGGAAATTGCTGGTGCTTCCCTGAAAAACAATGGTGCAATCTGCCTCGTAGCGGACCTTGAAGAAGCGATTGCAGTTGCCAATCGGCTGGCTCCTGAACATTTGGAGATTTTGGTTGAGGAGCCTTGGCAGTGGATAGGGAAAGTTAAACATGCAGGGGCAGTTTTTCTGGGAGAATACAGCCCGGAAACGATTGGTGATTATTTTGCTGGTCCCAATCATGTGCTACCCACCAATGGAACTGCTCGCTTTTCCTCCGCTTTGAGTGTTGAACGCTTTTTGAAGAAAATGAGCGTTATTTCCTATAGTAAAGAGGCCTGTTTGCGCGATGGTCACAAAGTGATCAACCTAGCTAAGGTGGAAGGTTTGGAAGCGCATGCGAATTCGATTCAGGTTCGATTAGGAGGGAAAGAAGATGGTTGAACAAGGTGTTTCCCAAAGAACGGCGGAGATTCGACGTGTCACGTCTGAGACCAATATATCACTGATTCTTTCNCTTGATGGTTCGGGGAAAACAGAGCTGATTACCGGTGTTCCCTTTCTCGAGCATATGTTGGATTTGTTTGCCAAGCATGGGCAGTTTGATTTGCAGGTGAGAGCCAAGGGCGATATTGAAATCGATGATCACCATACAGTTGAAGACATTGCGATCTGCTTGGGGCAAGCTTTTCGTAAAGCGTTAGGAGATAAAAAAGGCATTCGTCGTTATGGCAATAGTATTGTCCCGATGGATGATGCGTTGGGACAAGTCGTCGTGGACCTGTCCAATCGTCCTCATCTGGAGTTTCGGGCCAAATTTCCAAGCGAGCAAGTAGGCACATTCTCGACCGAATTGGTACATGAATTTTTTTGGAAGTTTGCTTTGGAAGCGCGAGCCAATGTCCATGTTTTATTGCATTATGGTCTCAATTCCCATCATATGATTGAATCACTCTTTAAGGCCTTAGGCAGAGCGTTGGACGAAGCGATTCAGATTGATCCGCGTGTGCAGGGAGTTCCTTCATCGAAAGGNGTGTTGTGATGCTGGCCATTATCGATTATGGGATGGGAAATATCAATAGTTTAAGTCAGGCACTGAAACGGATGGGCCAGACGTTTGAAGTAACATCGGATCCGGCGAAGTTGGTTGAAGCCAAAGCGCTGATTTTGCCAGGAGTTGGTGCTTTTGGGGATGCGATGTATGAGTTGGAGGCGCGTAGTATCGCGAGGGTCATTCGACATGAGGTGCAAATGGGCAAGCCCATCTTGGGGATCTGTTTGGGCATGCAACTTCTCTTTACCAGCAGTGAAGAGCATGGTTATTATCAGGGATTAAATTTGTTACCTGGACATGTGGTGAAATTTCAAGGTGAATTGCTAATCCCGCATATGGGTTGGAATTGGCTTTCATTCAAGCATCCGCATCCATTGTTTCGAGGACTGGAGGAAGATTATGTGTACTTTGTCCACTCCTATCATGTAGAGGCGACCAATGATGAGGATGTCATTGCGACAACCGATTATGGTCGCTCCGTTGCTGCCATTGTTGCGCGCGATCATATTGTGGGCATGCAGTTCCATCCAGAAAAAAGCGGCGAATTCGGTCGGAAGTTGTTGGAGCGGTGTCTCGGATATTTTCAGGAGAAGGCGGTTCGATAGATGGCGTTTACGATTTATCCAGCGATTGATATACGTGGTGGTAAGTGCGTACGCTTGATTCAAGGCGATTACAATCAAGAGACTGTTTATGCAGATGATCCGGTGCAGGTTGCTCAAAAATGGCAGGAGCAAGGTGCACAGTGGCTGCATTTGGTTGATTTGGATGCAGCACGAACGGGTGAGTGGACCAATCGGTCTGTGATTGAACAGATTCTTGCGAACGTTTCTATTCCTGTGCAAGTAGGTGGTGGTATTCGCAATCTTGAGCGGTTGGAACGTTTACTCCAGTTGGGTGTGGCACGGGTTGTCATTGGTTCAGCCGCGATTGATCAACCTGCCTTTGTACGCCGAGCTCTTGCCCAATATGCTGAGCAGATCGCGATTGGAATCGATGCGCGGCAGGGAAAAGTGGCCATCCATGGTTGGCAGGAAACAGCGNAAGTGAGTGCCGAAGAATTGGCACAGGAGATGGTCAAGCTTGGGGCAAAACGCTTTATTTTTACCGATATTTCCCGCGATGGAATGTTAACAGGGGTCAATCTATCAGCGGTACGTCAATTGGCCCAAATCACGGGTGTTGAGGTGATTGCTTCAGGTGGAGTGCGCACGTTGGGCGATATTGAACAGCTGTGCACTTATCACGATGAAGGAATTGGTGGCGTCATCATTGGCAAAGCGTTGTATACAGGGCAGATTGCTTTAGCTGATGCATTGAAGATAGGGGGGTCACAGCAGCTGAAATGATTACCAAACGCATCGTCCCTTGTTTAGACGTCAAAGATGGCCGCGTTGTGAAAGGCGTTTCCTTTCAAAATCTTCGTGATGCTGGTGATCCTGTGGAGTTAGCTGCACTCTATGATCGGGAACGAGCGGATGAATTGGTGTTTCTGGATATTTCAGCCTCTTATGAAGGGCGAAAAACAATGGTCGAGGTGGTTAACAAAGCCGCAGGGGAACTGAGCATTCCGTTTACGGTAGGCGGCGGGATCAGTACGGCTGAGGATATGTTTCGGCTGTTGCGGGCAGGAGCTGATAAAGTATCCATCAACACGGCCGCAGTCCTCAATCCTGACTTGATCACCGAAGGTGCAAAGCGCTTTGGCAGCCAGTGCATAGTGGTTGCCATTGATGNCAAATACGATCCCGCTGAAAAAGATTGGTTTGTTTATACACATGGTGGTCGGAAACGTACAAATTGGCGCGTTGTCCAGTGGGCGAAGGAAGTCGTAAAGCGAGGAGCAGGCGAAATCCTATTGACTAGTATGGATCAAGATGGGCAGAAGAGCGGATTTGATGTGCCTTTACTTCAAAAGGTGGGAGAACATGTGTCTGTTCCGATTATTGCTTCCGGTGGAGCAGGAAATGAGCAGCATTTCTATGAGGTGTTTTCCCAGACGCCAGCGACTGCTGCGCTTGCTGCATCAATTTTTCATTATCAGGAAATCTCTATCAAACAGGTAAAAGCATATTTAGCAGAGAGAGGTTTGGAAGTGCGATGAAGTCAATCGATCCTCAATCATTAAAGTATGATGCCAATGGGTTGATTCCGGCAATCGTACAAGATGCAAATAGTAAAGAAGTATTGATGCTTGCTTATATGAATCAGGAATCACTGCAGCGAACCATAGAAGAAAAAGAAACTTGGTTTTATAGTCGTTCCCGTCAGGAGCTTTGGCACAAAGGGGCAACGTCTGGCAATCGTCAAAAAGTGGTGGCGATTCACTATGATTGCGATCGCGATGCTTTGTTAATCCANGTTGAGCCGCAAGGACCGGCTTGCCATCGTGGGACTTCCAGCTGTTTTGCCGAAGCCATATGGGAAGAATCTACTTCCGATCGCTTTGCGATTTTGAATCAGTTGGAACAGCTAATCGCCAAGCGCGATTTAGAACGCCCAGATCAATCCTATACGACATATCTATTTGAGCAAGGCTTGGATAAAATCTTAAAGAAAGTGGGCGAAGAAGCGACGGAAGTTGTTATTGCGGCTAAGAATCAATCTGCTGCTGAGCTTCGTTATGAGACTGCTGATTTACTTTACCATCTGCTTGTATTATTGCGAGAAGCAAAGCTCCCGCTCGATGAGGTGCTAACCGAATTGCGTTCTCGCTTTACACAAAAAGAATAAATTCATTTTCGGTCAACAGCATAAAGGAGAAATTTTCGAAAAGCTTGGACATAAAATTCGACTAAGATATAATGATTAACGGAGATAGGATACTTTACTTTATAATGGCGGGTGGATAGGACAAAGATGATGATTTTTTCGGGTACTTCAAATCCAAAACTGGCACAGGATATTTCCGATTATCTCCAAATTCCCTTAGGCAAAGTAAGTATAAGCCGTTTTAAAAGCGGAGAAATTTATGTGCATTATGAAGATAGCGTTCGGAATCGCGATGTATTTCTCATTCAAACATTAGGGGCCCCGGTCAATGAAAACTTAATGGAATTATTAATTATGGTGGATGCAGCCAAAAGGGCCTCAGCACGAAGCATTCATGCTGTCATTCCCTATTTTGCGTATGCGCGTCAGGAGAAAAAAGATGCACCAAGAGAGCCGATTACGGCCAAAATGGTTGCAGATCTGTTAGCAACCGTTGGCGTGGATCGAGTCGTTACGGTTGATTTGCATGCAGGAGCCATTCAGGGATTTTTTAATATTCCAGTTGATCATTTGACGGCACTCGATTCAATTACGGAATACTTGCAGAAAAAGGCGATTCCCAATCCTGTAGTTGTCTCGCCCGATGCGGGTAGGGCGAAAACAGCAGAAAAATTGGCGTCCTTTTTGGATACACCATTTGCAATTATGCTCAAAAAGCGACCTGGTCATAATAAAGCAAAGATTACCCATATCATCGGTGAGGTAGAAGGGCATACACCCATCATTATTGAGGATATGATCGATACAGGTGGCACGATTGTGAGTGTGATTGAAGGCTTGATCGAAAAAGGAGCCAATCCCGCATACATTTGTGCTACGCATCCCATCTTTTCAGATGATGCGCTTTTTAAGCTGAATCATCCTGGTATTCATGAAATCGTGATCACTGATTCCATTGCTTTCTCTCCCCCTGATCAGCGCTATCGTGTTTTATCGATCGCTCCTTTGTTGGGGAAAGCGATTCAAATTATCTATGAAGGTGGTTCGATTAGCTCGCTTTTTCGGACAAGTATGTAATTCAACTTTAAAGTATGATATACTTTTTCAGATACCAGACCACCAGCTGAAACTGGTTGGAGGGGAATTATGAAGAAATCGCCAGTTGATCATCAAAATGATCNAGAAAAAGTGGTTCCGTTACAATTGGATGATGCACAGTTTTATTTCGAACGCGCCATGCAATCACTGGAACGGCATCGATACGATAAAGCATTGAAGTATTTTCGGCTCAGTATCGAAAAAGAACCAGACAATCCAATTAACTATTGCAATTTAGCGGGTCTGTTAGCCGAATTAGGTGAGTTCGAAGAGTCCAATCAAGTGTTGAAGATGGTGCTTTCCGATATTGATCCTGAGTTTCATGAGTGCTGGTTTTATATGGCAAATAATTATGCTTATTTAGGGGAGTATGAATTNGCGGAAAAGCACCTCTTGGAATACGTAAAGCGCGAACCATATGGCGAGTACATAGAAGAAGTCGAAGAAATGCTTGAGCTACTGGCACAGGAAATTGGCCGTCCTCCTGGAGAATACCCAATTGAGTTTTTGCCGGAATATATGCAAGAACACGAACGAGCAAGAAGACAGCTAGAGAGTGGAAACTTTGCAGAGGCTGCAAAGCAGTTGCAAGCATTGATCAAGCAACAGCCAAACTATTGGCCAGCCTACAACAACTTAACGTTAGCCTATTATTATCTGGGAGAGATGGACAAGGCGCTTCGCTTAACCGAACATGTATTGAAAAAAGATCCTCATAATCTTCATGCACAATGCAATCGGTTACTGTTAACTCGCCAAACTGGCGATCAAAAAAACTATTCCGTTTGGTTAAAACGGTTAAAAAAGTTGATCCCCTTAAACGGAGATCATCTCTATAAAATGGCCATCACGTTTGGGATTTTGGGAGAACATGAGACGGCTTATCAGCTTTTTTGCCAGTTGTTGCGTGTAAGTGATCAATTAGATGTTAGTTTTTTTCATCAGTTGGCAGCTGCTGCCTGGAATACCGGTCGGCTGCAAAAAGCGAAGCGTTATTGGCAACATGCTGCGAAACTAGATCCAAAATCCAATGTGCCTCGTTTCTATTTGGACCAGGTGGAGCAATGGCTTGTCCAGCCAAAACAGCCACTTCCAACTGTGCAATATCATTATCAATTGCCGTTTGAAGAAAAAATTTTTCAGCTGCAAACGAGAAAAAAAAAGATCGAACCGTTTGATTTGAAAGCTGATCCACTGATGCATGCCTCTTTTTTTTGGATTCTCCAAAGGCGGGATCGGACAGCGAAGGCACAGGTGATCCAACTGTTAGGTATGCTTGCAACCAAAGAAAGCGAACAGCTATTGCGGCAATATCTGTTGATGGAAACACAGCAGGATGATGATTGCAAAAAACTGGCATTATTGATATTGCGACAGATGGGAGCCAATCCACCGTATTCTGTATGGATACAGAATCAGCTTGTTGTCATTGAAGAATCCGAGAATGGACAGACATTTGTAAATCGCGAATGGAGCCAGATTTTGCGTTGTTGCCAACAGCGAATGAGTGAATATTCGATCGAGCAAATAAGGGATGCAAAAGCATTGTTGCTTTCGTTTTTAAAGCAACAACATCAGCAACTTCCAACGGTCAGACGGATTGAACCTTGGGCTGCAGCGTTGGAATATGTAGTCGCGAAGCACCATGGTTTGCCGCTGTCGAAATTGGAAGTTGCCAAAAAATATCAAGTTTCGCCTTCTACCGTGGCATATTATCTAAAAAAATTGAATCTGCTTAAAACATAATCACTTATTTGTAAGCAATTATTGTTTTTCCTGCTTTGTCATTGTTCCGGATACATGAAGATGATATGCTTACGGAGTAGGTGTAAACGCATTCACATCAGAGATCAAAGAGTGAGGAGTCGTTGGATGAAGAAGTATAGTATTGGCATTGATTTAGGCGGGACGAGTTTGAAAATGGGACTTGTAGATGACAATGGACATGTTCACCATCAAATCGAGCAACCTACTCTTAATGATGCAGAGCAAGCATTAAAGCAAATGGCCGAATCTTGCCGAGAAATTTCACAACAAGCCAATATTGCCTGGGAACAGATCGATGGGGTTGGGATCGGTTTACCTGGTTTTTTGGATATTCCGAATGGTTTGATTGTCAGATTGACCAACCTAGGTTGGGAAAATATCCCCATCAAGTCAATCATGGAGGAGAGGCTTCAAAAGAGAGTGGAAATTGATAATGATGCCAATGTTGCTGCTTTGGGAGAAGCTTGGTGTGGTGCAGGTGCAGGTGTAAATGATCTAGTCTGTGTCACACTCGGAACAGGCGTTGGTGGTGGCGTCATTGTCAATGGACAGTTGGTCTATGGGTGTAATGGCTTTGCTGGTGAAATTGGTCATATTCTCATTGATCCCGATGGAGTGCGTTGCAATTGTGGTCAGCGAGGTTGTTTGGAAACCATTGCGTCAGCAACTGGAATTGCCCGCATAGCAAGAGAGGAACTGGCAGCGGGAGCAACTTCAATCCTGCCTCAAAATCCAACTGCATATGATGTCTTTCAAGCTGCTGAAAAGCAGGATCAAGTTGCAACAAAAGTACTCGATATCGCCATTTCTGCACTTGCCAGAGGTTTTGCCTTAATCTCCGTTGTTTTAAATCCAGCACGGTTTGTGGTTGGTGGAGGTGTTGCTAAAGCCAAAGATCGCTTATTTGTGCCATTGCGTAAGGCTTACCAGCAACAAGCACAGAAATATACGTCACAGGATGTGGAAATCGTCCCTGCTTTGCTAGGAAATCAAGCTGGTTTCATTGGAGCAGCACGGCTTGTGGCAGTTCGTAACAATTGATATAGTAAGTAGTTACGAAATTAAAGTGGGGCGATCACCATGCAAAAAGATTTTGAACTTGTCGTCATTACAGGCATGAGTGGAGCAGGCAAGACAGTAGTTGTTCAAAGTCTGGAGGATTTGGGATTTTACTGTATTGATAATCTGCCCCCCNTGCTTTTTCCAAAGTTTATTGAGCTGATTCANCAATCGAAGGAACCACTTGAGAAAGTGGCCATTGTTTTTGATCTGAGAGGCCGAGGATTTTTCTCATCGCTTGAGGATTTATTTGATCAATTGGAATTACAGTATGGGATTGATTATAAAATCCTGTTTCTGGATGCAGATAATGCTGTCCTGGTTCGCCGCTATAAGGAAACGCGGAGGCGACATCCTCTTTCTGCTGATGGCACGCTGCTTAATCGCATCGAAGAAGAGCGAGCACGGTTGGAAGGAATCCGCAAACGGGCCCAATATGTTATTGATACCAGTCAATTGCGCCCTGTTGAGCTGAAAGAAAGAGTAAGTAAGCTGTTTGGGCGAACCGTGATTTCATCGCTTTACATTCAACTGATTTCATTTGGGTTTAAGTATGGAATTCCGATCGATGTCGATTTGCTATTTGATGTTCGCTTTATTCCCAATCCGTATTATGTGGACCATCTGCGACCGTTAACCGGCAAATCGGTTGAAGTGTATGAATATGTGATGCGCTGGCCGGAAACGAAGCAGTTTATCCACAAGCTTGAAGACTTATTTTCCTTCTTAATCCCACTTTATAAGAAGGAAGGAAAATCACAATTGGTGATCGGAATTGGATGTACAGGTGGGAAGCATCGATCTGTAGCCACCGCAGAATACTTTTACCAGCAATTAAAGCAAAAATATTCATGCGGAATTACACATCGTGATATTGAGAAAGGTGGCTAAGGAACGTTGTTGGATAAAGGGAAATGTAAATCTGAACAGCGGGACCGCCCTCGAGTGGTTTGCATTGGAGGAGGAACGGGTTTATCAGTAATCTTGCGTGGGCTAAAAAAATATCCCCTTGAAATCACAGCTATTGTCACCGTAGCAGATGATGGCGGAAGTTCGGGGCGTTTGCGAAACGATTTGCAAATGCCACCTCCAGGTGATATTCGCAATGTATTAATCGCACTGGCGGATACGGAACCTCTACTGGAAAGCGTCTTTCAATATCGATTTCAAAATGGTGGAGGGCTCGAAGGACACACATTGGGGAACTTAATGCTAGCTGCGATGAAGGAGATCACAGGCGATTTTACGCAAGCAGTTAAAGAGATGAGTCGCGTGTTAGCTGTTCGGGGAAGAGTGTTACCAGCGAGTGAGCAAGATGTTGTTCTCATGGCTGAAATGAAAGACGGAACCATTGTTAGAGGAGAATCACAGATTCCAAAAGCGAGAAAGCAGATTGCTCGTGTTTTTCTCCATCCGCCAGAACCAAGGCCATTAGCGGAAGCCATCCAGGCAATTGAGCAAGCGGATGGGATTGTGGTTGGCCCCGGAAGTTTATACACGAGTATTCTTCCCAATCTATTAGTGAAAGATATGACCGAAGCGATTCGCACTTCATTTGCTAGAAAAATTTATGTGTGCAATGTGATGACACAACGAGGGGAGACCGATGGTTTTACCGCATATGATCATGTAAAAGTGATCTATGATCATGTTGGCGAACAGCTATTTGAAATTGTGATTATCAATAATGAGGTTCCTCCACCCTCGATCCAAAAGCAGTATAAAAAGCAGCAAATGGTGATTCCCGATATAGAGCGGATTCATCGCTTGGGCTGTCATGTCATTGCGGATAACCTATTGCTGTATCAATCCCAAGCAGTGATTCGCCATGATGCAGATCGGATCAGCAAGCATATTTATCGGTTGGTAACCAGTCAGATGAAGCAACGCGAAAGCGGTTAGGGGGAATGGCAAGATGTCCTTCACCTCGGAGATCAAAAAAGAATTGACACAACAGGAATTGAAGCCATGTTGCAGAAAAGCGGTCTGCTCTGCATTGGTCCGTTTAAACGGGAGTATTCATATAACAAATGGAAAGCCTGTTGTCGAGTTTTCAACCGAAAATCCCGCGACAGCTCGCTATTTATTTTCACAGCTGAAGGAATTATATCAAATCCATCCCGAGGTGATGGTGCGCAAAAGGATTCGACTCCGAAAAAACTATGTTTATATGCTTCGGCTTGTGGAGAAGATAAAAGAGATTTTAGCCGATCTTGCCATTATGACGGAACACTTTGAAAAAGTCCAAGGGATCTCCTCCGCCTTAATTCGTAAAAAGTGTTGTAAGCGTGCTTATTTGCGAGGGGCTTTTCTCGCCTCAGGGTCGGTCAACAACCCCGATAGCGGTTCCTACCATTTAGAGATTTTGTCTGCTTACGATGATCATTGTGAAGCGTTATGTGAATTGATGAATGATTTTCAACTTCATGCCAAGACCATTGCACGAAAAAAAGGATATGTCGTGTATGTTAAAGAAGGAGATAAAATCGGCGAGTTTTTAAATATTATTGGCGCTCATCCTTCGTTATTACGCTTTGAGAACATCCGTATTATGAAGGATATGCGCAATTCAGTAAATCGAATCGTAAATTGTGAAACCGCAAACTTAAATAAAACCATTCAAGCAGCACTCAAGCAGATTGAGAATATCCGGTTAATTGAACAAGAACTGGGGCTGGAACATTTAAACGAGAAATTGTTAGAAGTGGCAAAGCTGCGTTTGCAATATCCGGAGGCAAGTTTAGCGGAGTTAGGAAAATTATTACCGAGTGGAGAGATTACCAAATCAGCGGTTAATCATCGTTTGCGTAAGCTTAATCAGATTGCTGAGAATTTGCGGAAGAAATTACAAAAGCAAAGGAGAGATCATGATGGTTGAGCGCAATGTAATTGTTCGTTTAGAGACAGGGTTACATGCACGCCCAGCAGCGAGATTTGTCCAAGAAGCCAATCAATATCAATCAGATATTTATATTGTCAAAGGAAATAAAAAAGTGAATGCGAAGAGCATCATGGGCGTGATGAGTTTGGCCGTAGCAAGGGGAACCGAGATTACCATTATTGCCGAAGGGAAAGATGAGCAAAAAGCAGTGGAGAAATTGGTAGAAATTGTCAGTCAAACAAGTTGATTGTTGGCGAAAATTTACGATCATGTAACATATTCAGTGTGTATAGGGCCGATACTTTCGATAAGATGGATAGTTGAGAAACAACGTTTTGGTAAAGAGGTTGGAGGAAAGTATGGGCGCCGTTTTATATCCGTTGTTCACATGCTTTTATTTGCTTCTTTTTTGCTGGGGATTGCGGTCTTTTCGGGAATCCTCTTTTTGGGGCACATCATGGTTGCTCTTTATCATGGTTGCCTTCATCTATGATAATCTGATTTTAACAATGGGTCAATGGATCGGCAAAGGTGATATCCTTGAGGTCCTGAGTCTACTCCGATATCTGTTAAAAGTCTTCTTAACGCCAACATTTGCGTTTATCGCTTGGGATATATTGCGTCGCTTGCAGATCGAGTGGGCAGAGTATCTATCAACTCGTTTACTTTTTAATTTATATACATTTGGTGTGACCATTTTTGGTGTTTATACCGAAATCCTATGGATTACGTTAGAGCCTTCACAACAATTTGGTGTTCTACAATATGTCCCCCATAATCATCATGTATCATATGTTATTTTTTTCACAGTCATTCCGCTTTTGGTTGCAGGATTCTTTCTTTGGTGGAAAAATCAGTGGCCCATTTTGATGCTGGGCATCATTTCCGCCTTAATTCTTGGGGTGATTGCGCTGTTCCTTCAAAATTCGATGCTTGTGGCGATTGCGGAATTGTTAATAATTATTAGTTTGGTTCTGACGGAGTTAAAATTGCGTAATGAGGATTTTTATTTATCAAATTAATAAGACATCATCAATTAAGGGGTATCAATCTGATGGGAAACATACTAGTGACAGGGTTTGAACCCTTCGATGGTGATTCGAAAAATTCCTCATTGGAGCTGATTCAAAAACTGGATGGAAAAAAGATTGTTGGAACTCGCGTTATGATCAAGCAATTGCCTTGCGTTTTTGGCGCAGCACTGGATGTATTATTGAAAGCCGTAAACAACGTTCAACCGAGGGCAGTCGTCTGTTTGGGCCAATTGAGGGGGAGTGCAGTGATCAACGTTGAACGAGTCGCCCTAAATCTGATCGATGCGCGAATTCCGGATAATGAGGGAAAGCGACCTATCGATGTTCCGGTGATCGAGCAAGGCCCTGTTGCGTATTGGTCTACCCTTCCTTTGAAAGCGATTACAAAAGAGTTAAAACAAAACGGAATTCCAGTCAAGATTTCAAACACAGCAGGAACATATGTCTGCAATTCCGTTTTCTACGGTTTAATGCATTCGCTGGCAGTGCAACAGCGAGTCCTTCCAGCTGGTTTTATCCATGTTCCAGCATTACCGGAACAAGTGGTTGGTACAGGACAGCCCAGTATGCATCTTGACATGTTGGTAGAAGCTATGCAAATTGTGCTTCGGACAATCCTCACACTGAATAACAGCTGAGCAAAGGGAGTGATGATTCACCACTCAACTTTCATAAAAGCAAAACAGCCTTTAGTGTAATCCTAAAGGCTGTAGAAGTTTTTGATTGCTTAGTTGTCGGGTGAATAACGAGCCGTTCAGCAAAGAATACAAGGTCGCCTTACTCGAGAAGTGTCAGCCTTTGGAGTGTACGAAAGGCTGGCTTTTTATTTTTAGATGTTGCTTTTTTCAATGACATTGTCAATGATTCCATATTCTTTTGCTTCCGGTGCACTCATAAAGAAATCCCGGTCGGAATCCTTTTCAATTTTCTCAAGAGGCTGCCCTGTAAAGGAGGAGAGCAAACGATTGATACGGTCACGTGTGCGCAAAATTCGTTTTGCCGAAATCTCGATATCGGATGCTTGCCCTTGCGCACCGCCCATAGGTTGGTGAATCATGATTTCGCTATTGGGTAAAGCAAGACGTTTTCCTTTTGTTCCGGCTGCAAGCAGAAAAGCTCCCATCGAAGCAGCCATTCCGACACAGATGGTTTGGACATCGGGTTTCACAAGCTGCATCGTGTCGTAAATGGCCATACCTGCTGTAATTGAACCGCCTGGAGAATTTATATATAAAGAGATATCTTTCTCCGCATCCTCAGCTTGTAAGAAGAGCAGTTGCGCAATAATCAAGTTGGCGACTTCATCCGTAATGGGGCTTCCTAATAAAATAATGCGATCTTTCAATAGTCGAGAGTAGATATCGTACGAGCGCTCACCGCGATTGGTTTGCTCGACAACCATGGGTATTAGATTCATCCTGGTCCCTCCATTTCATTTCTGTACATTTATTATACCTTAAAGGTCAAGAAAGGTCAAAAATTGCAATAAAAAAATCGCCACTTGAAAAAGCAGCGATCAAAAAAGATTTATTCCCTTTCGGGTTCTTTCCATTCCCCCGCTTTTACGTTTGCGGGTTGTGCACATGCTGTTTCGGCTACCTTATTCAATGTTTCTATCCATTCTGGATTCGTAAATTCAAAAGGTTTTTTTGTTTCAGGATCTTTGAGGTTCTTGAGTTTAAAACCATTAGGGTTGAATTTTGCTTTGATTGTTACCTTGTTCAATGGATTATGAAGATCAAGTTTGTTGATTTTATTCTCAAGATTATGGGTGTCCACTCCTGGTGGAAAAGGAGCAAAAATCGAAACACGTTTGCCATTTTCCCCATGGAAAATCGCATATTTGGGGACATTGTAGTCCTGATGTGTACCCGTTGACATTTCCAGAGAAATAGCCTTTTGGTCAAATGGGTCTCCTTGCGCCGGGTTGATATAGTTTGGCGGCATGTCTAGCTCCATTGGTAATTGACCTTCGTTATTACGTACTAACAATTTCCCTCGATATTTGTCAGGGTTAAATAAGTGTTTACACGTTACATATGCAGCGATAGCAAATTGAGGATCCTTTTGTTCTTCTTGATTGGTGGTTTGTTTTTCCGGATGGTTTGCTCCCGGTGAAGGAGGAGCCATTGAGCCACACCCAGCTGCTCCTATCAATGCGCTTATTAAGGCGAAAGAAGCTGCTAAAGTTCGGCCTCTCAGACGAACCCCTCCTTTCTCTTGGATCATGAATGGTCTTTTCTTTATTTTAAGAAAAAAAGGCAGTTTTGTCTTCATAAAAGAAGGAAGAGATCATAAAAAGTGATCTCTTCCTTTTGCTTTGGTGCGCCTACCAGGATTCGAACCTGGGCGCCTGGTTCCGGAGACCAGCGCTCTATCCACTGAGCTATAGGCGCAAGTATTCCTTCAAAAAAATATGAAGCTACGGCAAATGTAATTATACCATAACTGTTTGAAAAAGGACAACTATATTTTTTTATATGATAAAATTATACATATAAAAAATGAAAGGGATATGAGTATGCAGCCAGGGCTTCAGCTTGATCTTGCTCCACAGCTTCGGTTGGTTGTTACACCCGCAATGAAGCAGACTCTTCAGATTTTGCAATATTCTGCGTTAGAGTTAGGGGAATTTCTTAGTGAACAGTTGCGACAAAACCCGCTGGTTGAGCTTGAAGATCGCAATCGAGCTGATCGAATTCAACCACAAGATGATCAGGAGCTGCTATGGGAACGAATGGCAATTGATCACCGATCCCTTGTGGAAAAGCTGGAAATACAATTAGTTGGGTTTTCTCTTACTACTTTGCAGGAGAAAGTATGTCGCTACCTGATTGGTTCATTGGATGAGCGCGGTTATTTGGATATTGAGCAAGAGGAAGTGCTCAGCCGGTTTCCCATCAAGGAAAAAGATTGGGAGATATGTCTAAGGGTGTTGCATTCGCTGGAACCAGCCGGAATTGGCGCACGTTCTCTTGCTGAGTGTCTAACGATTCAGCTTCAACGCAAACAGAGTGATCCTCTCGCCATTCAACTTGCGAAGCATTATCTCAAAGAACTGGCAATGGAGCAATGGGACATTTTGCAGGCCGAACTTAAGGTAGATCGCCAGCAACTGGAGAAAGCATTAGCCGAGATTCGTCAATGTGATCCAGAGCCGGCACGGCAGCTTCAACCTGCCGCCTCAATTTATCGAATTCCTGATGTGATTGTGGAAAAGACCGTGGACGGTTTTTCCATTCGCTACAATGATAACGGGTTACCAAACATACGTATTCACCCTGAATATCAACAGTTATATCATCGCGACCAAGAGGCCTATCGTTACTTTCGACCATGGATGAGAGCAGCGCGTCTGTTGTTAAAAGGGCTTGCTCAACGCCGCGAGACCATGGTCCGAGTGACCCAGGCGATTTTGGATTATCAACGAGACTTTTTGCATCATGGCGTTCAGGCTATAAAACCCCTTACGCTTCGCCAGGTCGCAGTCAAATGTGGCTTACATGAATCAACCATTAGCCGCGCTACACAGGGAAAATTCTTACAAACACCGCATGGATTATTTCCATTTCGCTTTTTCTTTCCAGCGGGAGTCCCGGATCGATCCGGGGCTGGGGTGAGTGTCCATCAAGTCAAGCAGCTCATTCACCAAATGATTCAACGGGAATCAGCCCAAGCTCCCTTGTCGGATCAAAGAATTGCGCAGATTTTGCGTGACAAGAAAGGGTTAAGAATATCCCGGCGAACCGTAAATAAATATCGCCAGGAACTTGGTATTCCCTCATCTGTGGAGCGGAAAAGAAAGGCAACTCAGCTTTGGCGTGATTCAGTTTGATCAATCAGTCAAACATTATTCTTTTGTGAGTGAGCTACTTTAGCATCCACGACAGAGTCTTGAGCTAACTTGAAAATGTTTGGAGGATGAAACGAGGAAAAAACTTGTGTATGATTCTTTGTTGCCTTGCCATTGGGCAAGGCTTTTTTATTGAAATGAAAATCTACTGGAACCCGTTTCCTTTTTTCTTGCCAAAACGATTTTTTTTGGTTACACTTCAAAGTAACGGGACAAAAAATAACTACGAGGGACATAATATGGCCATAAGAGGTGAATGGATGAATGATTTGATCTCAATCCAAGAACAATTATTGCCCGATTTGCTGAAAGTGATGCGGAAGCGCTATGAAATTTTGCGGCATATTAAGTTAATGCAACCCGTTGGCAGGCGTAGTTTAAGTTCAATTTTGTCGATGACAGAGCGTGTGTTGCGCTCTGAAGTTGAGTTTTTACGCGATCAAGGATTACTTCAGATAGCACCGATTGGAATGAGCTTAACGGATCGCGGCAGCAAGCTGTTGGTCGATATGGAACCCGTCATCAAAGAGGCGTTTGGGCTGGCAAAGTTGGAGAGCGATCTGAAGAAGTATTTAAATATCAGAGAAGTGGTGATTGTTCCGGGGGATTCAGATCAGACAGAATGGGTTAAGAAGGAGATCGGAAGAGCTGGCGTGCAGATGTTGAAAAAAGTATCCGTTCCGGAACAAGTGGTAGCAGTAGCGGGCGGAACGACCGTACTGGCGGTTGCGGAAATGATGACCCCAGCGCCGGAGTTTCGCACCACAACCTTTGTACCGACGCGTGGCGGGTTAGCAGAGGACCAAGTGGAGTTAGAGGCCAATTACATTGTTTCCTTGCTTGCGCGTAATTCGGGTGGTCGTTATCGAACGATGTATATTCCGGAGCAGTTAAGCGATGAGAGTTATCAGTCCATGATTCGTGAGCCACAGATTCAGTCGGTGTTAAAGGTATTGCGCAAAGCGCGTGTCGTGTTGCATGGTATTGGGGATGCGAAAAAGATGGCGATTCGGCGAAACTCAAAGCCAGAAGTTATCCGGCAATTGGAAGAAGCCAAAGCAGTCGGTGAATCGCTTGGATTTTATTTTAATGCAAAGCGGGAAGTGGTTGGCCGAATCAAGACGGTTGGGCTAACGCAGGAGGATATCGAGCAGGTTGAATTGATGATTGCAGTAGCTGGTGGTGCGAGCAAAGCGAAGGCGATTGAAGCCATTTGTACTGATTCTGAGAAGCAAATTTTAATTACTGATGAGGCGGCAGCTACTGCCATTCTACAAGAGAAAAATATAGATAACTGAGAATGGATTAAGGAGGAATAAAAATGACAAAAGTAGGCATTAACGGATTTGGTCGGATTGGTCGGAATGTATTTCGGGCAGCGCTCAACAACCCTGATTTGGAAGTCGTAGCGGTGAATGATTTGACTGATGCGAAGACACTGGCGCATTTGTTAAAGTATGACTCGGTACATGGGATCTTGGATGCAGAAGTAACGGTGACCGAAAATGGATTTGCCGTCAATGGAAAAGAAGTTAAAGTATTGTCAGAACGAGATCCTGCTCAGCTTGGCTGGGGTGATCTTGATGTCGATGTAGTCGTTGAGTCCACGGGTCGGTTTACCAATCGTGATGATGCTGCAAAACACCTTGACGCTGGAGCCAAAAAGGTGATCATTTCCGCACCTGCCAAAAATGAAGATCTTACGGTTGTCTTGGGTGTCAATGAAGAGATGTATGATCCAGCTAAACATCATGTGATTTCGAATGCTTCATGCACAACCAACTGCTTAGCACCCGTAGCAAAAGTGTTGCATGATGAATTTGGCATTCGCCGCGGTTTGATGACAACGGTCCATGCTTATACCAATGATCAACAGATTTTGGATTTACCGCACAAAGATTTACGGCGAGCCCGGGCAGCAGCAGAATCGATCATCCCAACGACCACTGGAGCTGCAAAAGCAGTTGCATTGGTATTACCGGAACTGAAAGGGAAACTAAATGGTTTTGCCATGCGGGTTCCCGTTAAAAATGTCTCTGTTGTCGATCTAGTGGCGGAACTGGAGCAAGAGGTAACCGTTGAGCAAGTGAATGGGGTATTGAAAGAAGCGGCAAATGGAAAACTCAAAGGCATTCTAAACTATTCCGAAGAACCGCTTGTCTCGATTGACTATAATGGTGATCCGCACTCTTCAACGGTTGATGCTCTTTCCACGATGTTGTTAGAAGGAAGTATGGTCAAAGTTGTCGCTTGGTATGACAACGAATGGGGCTATTCCAACCGGGTGGTTGACCTCGTTGGCTATATTGCGTCCAAAGGACTGTAAGCGTACAATGATAGTGGTAGAAGAGGCGAGAAGATTTTCATACGTATATCATGAATAGAAGGAACGTGTTCTGTCCTTGGCACACTCCCGTTGCACATCGTTTATGTTGCAGTGGGAGTGTGTCAGGGAAGCGCTTCTTCTCCAACAAAGATATGCAAAGTTTTGCTTCCTTTGCATCCCGATCTACAAGCATGCTAGAGTCTGATACGCTTCTTTTTCTTTTGTGGAGGTTATGGGATGAACAAGAAAACATTAAACGATGTACAGGTTGCTGGAAAAACCGTTTTTTGTCGTGTTGATTTCAATGTTCCTTTACAAGATGGAACCATTACCGATGATACTCGCATTCGTGCAGCCTTACCTACCATCCAATATCTATTGGACCAGAAGGCGAAAGTGATCCTCGCCAGTCATCTGGGCCGTCCCAAAGGCAAAGTGGTGGAAAAGCTTCGTTTACAACCAGTTGCGGAGCGTTTGTCCGAGCTTCTCTCCCAACCTGTAAAGATGATTCCCGAGGTAAAAGGGGAAGAGGTAGCCAAACAGGTTCAGGCGTTAGCACCAGGTGAGGTGTGCTTGCTTGAAAATGTTCGATTTGAACCGGGTGAGGAGCAGAATGATCCTGCTCTCGCGAAACATTGGGCTTCCTTGGCGGATCTTTATGTAAATGATGCCTTTGGTGCAGCACACCGAGCGCATGCATCAACGGTTGGAATTGCACAACACTTACCTGCAGTGGCCGGCTTGCTGCTGCAACGCGAACTAGAAGTATTGGGGAAAGTGCTTTCCAATCCGGAACGACCCCTGACGGCGATTATTGGTGGGGCGAAAGTTCGGGATAAGATTGGCGTAATTGAAAATCTATTGAAACGAGTTGACCATTTATTGATTGGCGGTGGATTATCTTATACATTTATCCATGCCAAAGGTTATGAAATTGGCAAATCTCTATTTGAAGCGGATAAAGAAGAACTCGCCAAGGAATTGATGCAACAAGCAAAAGAGAGAGGCGTTCAACTTTATCTGCCTGTGGATGTCGTGGCAGCAGAGGAATTCGCTCCGGATTCCCCAACCCAAGTTGTTTCCATTGAGCAAATCCCCTCCCATATGCAGGCATTGGATATCGGACCGGAAACGCGCAAACGATTTGCGAACGTGATCCATCAATCCAAACAAGTCATTTGGAATGGTCCGATGGGTGTATTCGAATTTGATCGCTTTGCCGAAGGAACCAATGCGATTGCAAAAGCATTAGCGGAAGCAGATGCATACACGGTTATTGGTGGTGGCGATTCGGCGGCAGCGATCAAAAAAGCTGGACTGGATGACAAAGTGGATCATATTTCAACAGGTGGCGGAGCGTCACTCGAGTTTTTGGAAGGCAAAGAACTTCCAGGTGTATCAGCACTCGATGAGCGAGAAGAGGGGTGAAATGGATGAGAAAACCCATTATTGCAGGCAATTGGAAAATGCATAAAACGATCAATGAAGCAGTCGATTTTGTTCAGCAACTGCTTCGACAATCGCTGCCTAAAGAAGTAGATACCGTCATTTGTGCGCCCTATCCGGCTTTATCGGCCTTGGTCGCGGAAACGAAGGAAACCGAGGTTGAAATTGGCGCGCAAAATGTCTATTGGGAACAGGAAGGTGCGTATACTGGCGAAGTCAGTGTACCCATGTTATCAGCGGCTGGCGTAACGTATGTGATCATTGGGCATTCGGAACGCAGAAGCCTTTTTGGTGAGACCGATGAACATGTAAATCAAAAAGTGCATGCTGCATTAGCGGGTGGACTCATCCCGCTCATTTGTGTTGGTGAAGAATTGGAAGAGCGTCAAAATGGCCAGACCAAAGCGGTCGTTCAATCACAGGTAACAGCAGCCTTAAAAGGAATAACGGCGGCCGATGCAGCAAAAGTGATCTTTGCTTATGAGCCGGTATGGGCAATTGGAACTGGCCAAGCAGCAACAGCGGCAGATGCGGAAGAGGTTTGTGCCTATATTCGCCAGTTATTGCATGAGCAATATGATGCATCCACAGCAGAGCAAGTACGGATTCAATACGGTGGCAGTGTAAAACCGGCGAATATTGCTTCTTTTGTCTCTCAACCCAACATTGATGGAGCGTTGGTGGGGGGCGCTAGCTTAGAGGTTGAATCATTTCGGAAGCTACTTGAAGGAGCGAAACCATCATGAGCCGACCCAAGCCGGTGATTTTAGTGATTCTAGATGGGTTTGCATTGCGTGAAGAAACAGAAGGAAATGCGGTTGCACAAGCCCATACACCCAACTTCGATCGTTATTGGCAAACCTTTCCACACACCACCCTGAAGGCAAGTGGTGAAGCAGTTGGACTGCCCGATGGCCAGATGGGGAACTCCGAAGTTGGCCATTTAAATATCGGTTCGGGTCGGATTGTTTATCAAGATTTAACGCGGATTACCAAAGCCATTCAGGATGGGAGCTTTTTTCAAAATAAAGAATTGTTGCAGGCAATTCAGCATGTGAAGCAACATCGAAGCCAGTTACATCTGTATGGGTTGCTCTCCGATGGAGGCGTACATAGTCATCAGGATCATCTTTTTGCTTTACTACAACTTGCCGCGAATGAAGGCATTGATCCCATCGTGCATGCCTTTTTGGATGGACGCGATGTGGCTCCTGATAGTGCGATTCGATATATTAAGCAACTGCAGGAAAAGATGAAAGAGATTGGCGCAGGCCGTCTTGCCTCGATCCATGGGCGCTATTATGCAATGGATCGAGATCGGCGCTGGCATCGAACAGAAAAGTCGTACCGCGCATTGGTCTATGGTGAAGGACAGCAAAGTCGTGATCCTGTGCAAGCATTGCAGGCATCCTATGACGATGAAGTCTATGATGAGTTTGTGGTGCCGACCGTGATCACAGATAACAAAGAGCGACCGGTTGGTCGGATTGGCGATCATGATGCAGTGATCTGTTTTAATTTTCGTCCCGATCGAGCCATTCAACTTTCGCAAGCATTTACAGCGCAGGATTTTGATGGCTTTGCACGAGGTCCGGGTCATCCTAAGGATCTCTATTATGTCTGTCTAACCAAGTATAGCGAAGAGATCGATGCGGCTGTTGCCTTTAAACCAACGGATCTGGTGCAGACGTATGGGGAAGTGGTGGCACAGCATGGCTTAACACAGCTTCGCATTGCGGAGACGGAGAAGTATCCCCATGTTACCTTTTTCTTTAGCGGTGGCCGTGAAGCACCTTTTCCAGGTGAAGAGCGAATTTTGATCCATTCTCCCAAAGTGGCGACGTATGATTTGAAACCGGAAATGAGCGCATATGAAGTAACAGAGCGGCTCTGTCAGGAGATTGAGAAAGAAGCATTTGATACCATTATCCTGAATTTTGCCAATCCGGATATGGTGGGGCATTCGGGCAAATTAGAGCCTACCATTCGTGCAGTAGAAGCAGTGGATGAATGTTTGGGTAAAGTGGTNGATTTGGTCCTGGACAAAGGCGGTGTTGCCATCATTACCGCTGATCATGGGAATGCGGATATGGTGATCGATGAAAAGGGGCAACCCCATACTGCACATACAACCTTTCCGGTTCCCTGTATTGTAACGAAGCAATCAATCTCCTTACGGGATGATGGCATTTTGGCAGATCTGGCCCCAACCCTCCTTCAGCTATTGGGCATTGAGAAACCGCAAGCGATGACCGGACAATCCTTGATAGCAAAAATGGAAATGGAGGCATCATCATGACCAAAATTGAACAGGTGTATGCGCGAGAAGTGCTAGATTCACGGGGAAATCCAACGGTGGAAGCGGAAGTGACACTGAACGGTGGTGCAACGGGCAGAGCCATCGTTCCCTCTGGTGCTTCCACCGGTGCTTATGAAGCAGTTGAGCTTCGCGATGGGGATCAAGATCGGTATTTGGGCAAAGGTGTTGTACAAGCGGTTGAAAATGTGAATAAAACCATTGCTCCAGAACTAAAAGGCTTAAATGCCTTGGATCAGTTGGCGATTGACCAAAAATTGATTGAACTGGATGGAACAGAAAACAAATCCAACCTTGGAGCCAATGCTATCTTGTCCGTATCGCTGGCAGTGGCACACGCTGCAGCGAATGCATTGGGTCTTCCGCTATATCAATATTTAGGTGGTTTTTATGCAAAGCAGTTACCTGTACCCATGATGAATATTTTAAATGGCGGTGCGCATGCCGATAACAATGTCGATATTCAAGAATTTATGGTTATGCCCATCCGCGCGCAGTCCATGCGAGAAGCGATTCGCATTGGTGCAGAGGTTTTCCATGCGCTGAAAGCCGTGCTATCTAAAAAAGGGTATGCAACTTCTGTTGGAGATGAAGGTGGTTTTGCACCCAATCTTGCTTCCAATGAAGAGGCGTTGCAAGTCATTGTCACAGCCATCGAGCAAGCTGGCTATCAACCAGGCGAAGACGTGGTGTTGGCTCTTGATGTTGCGTCAACGGAGATCTATCAAGATGGCGTGTATGAGTTTGCGGGTGAGCAAGTGACACGTACTGCTGATGAGTTAATCACTTTTTATGAGGATCTGATTGCGAAGTATCCGATCATTTCCATTGAAGATGGCTTAGCGGAAGACGATTGGGCTGGTTGGAAGAAACTAACGGAGCGATTAGGCGACAAAGTGCAGTTGGTGGGCGATGATCTCTTTGTAACCAATCCCAAACGTTTGCAGCAAGGAATCGAGCAACAAGTGGGCAATTCTATTTTGATCAAGGTGAATCAGATCGGAACCTTAAGTGAAACCTTTGCCGCAATCGAAATGGCCCAAAAAGCTGGCTATACAGCCGTTATCTCGCATCGCTCTGGTGAGACTGAAGACACCACCATCGCCGATATTGCCGTAGCAACAGCTGCAGGCCAAATTAAGACTGGTGCACCATCCCGTACCGACCGCGTTGCTAAATATAATCAGTTGCTTCGAATCGAAGATCAACTTGGCTCGGTTGCTGAGTATGCGGGGAAAAAGGCGTTTTATCAGTTGTGGCGATAATATAAATAAAATCAGACCCCTATTGTGAAAGGGGTCTTATTTTTAGCGACTTCTTTCTTGCATTACTACTAATTCAGCTTTAACTTGTTCTGCTAATTTCTCTAGTCTTTGACGCAACAAAACGGAGACTACAAAACTGGCACGCAAATAACGATCATCTAATTTGTCGAGCATTTCTGCTAAGACATCCGTGTCTACTACACTATCTCTGTACTTAAACTTCTTACTCAAGTTGATACTAATCCGTTCTGGCATCTGATTTATATCTTCAATTNTATTGTTAATTTTTTCTTTAAACTTTTCTCTTAAAGATTGTTTGTTAATGGATGCTAAATATATTACAAGATATGCACTTAATCTATTAGCTAGCCTTCGATTTTCAACAAAATGATAAAGAAGGGCTTTAAAAAAAGAGATAGGTTTTTTTTGAAAGTTGGGCTCATTTTTTAATAAACGGGCGAGTGGACCNTATTTTGTAATTTTTAGTGATTCTTTTGCTTGACTGTCTAAATCATGGATTTTTTTGCGGTCTGGTGCTTTTCTGCTTTTATATAATTGTTTACGATGGCGCCGGTCGATCCATAAACTTGCGTTAAAAGATCTTCGAAAATATTTTGCAATCTGTTTTTCTATTTTTTTTGGAATGAATATGGGTGTGCCTCTCTTTACGGCTTCTTCAATGGTTTTGAAAAATTGCCTTACTCTTTCAGCATTTTGATAGGCTATCATAATGCTTACAAGGCGATGGTTTTTAATAAGATCTTCTAAGAAATTCTCTCGAGCCGAACGTATTAGATAACCCACGAAAATACCAACAAGTACTGCATAGATAAGTTTATCTTCTTTAAGATTATCTGGAAAAAGGGCTGATATCGCGTAACTGAGAAGTTCCACTGGTTTGGTGTTAAGTTCAAACATATTATCTAGAACATTATATAAATAGCTTCCTGCTACACCAAGTCCTATATATCTAGCTTTTAAATATTTGTCTCCTAAGTATATAAATAAATCTTTTCGGTTAAATGCTACTAGATCGTCTGCAACATTTTTTATTTGCTCCATTAATTCGTCAATGGGTTGTTGTTCTTCTAATTGCTCACCCTGAAATTCTGTACCTGGAGCTCCTTTATT
>JGI1652J44930_10000016_pt1 | contig 59099 bp, 60 predicted proteins | sample NewIslsDNAsample_FD_44930 | JGI IMG/M metagenome (IMG submission 44930)
AAAAAAGAAAGGATCTATCTATGACAAATATCGTATTGCATTTGTCCCCCGAACAATGCCGTGAGGTGGAAGCTGCATATATAGAAAATAAAGTGGAACGGAATGCGCCGGGTGTTGTATTTTCCGCGAAACTTCCGGATGTAACCGTCACCATTTACCGCACCGGAAAAGTCATGTTTCAAGGGGCAGGGGCAGAGCGGGAAGCGCGCCGCTTTGGCGGGACAAGACAGAGACCGGGTACGCAAACATCGATGGTTTTAAAAGGCGACACATTGCCTGAAAACTTTTCAACATTGTCCGTCATCGGTTCGGATGAAACCGGAACCGGCGATTATTTCGGCCCCATTACTGTCGCCGCCGTCTTTGTGCCAAAAGATCAAATCGGGCGCATAACAGAAATGGGGGTAAAAGATTCAAAACAACTGAGCGATCAGGCGGTCCGGGAAATCGCACCGGATATTATCGCCTCATGCGCCCATAGCCTGCTAATCTTGCGCAACGAAAAATATAATGCCCTGCACAGCCAAGGCTACAATCAAGGGAAAATGAAAGCACTTTTACACAATCAGGCGATCAAACATGTGCTTGAAAAAATTTCTCCTGCCGAACCGGATTACATCTTAATCGATCAATTTGTGGAACGTGAAACATACTATGGCTATCTTCAGAACGAAAAAGATGTGATTCGGGAAAATGTCCTTTTTTCGACGAAAGCGGAACAGCTCCACGTTGCTGTTGCGGCTGCTTCCATCATTGCCCGCTATGCCTTTTTGCGCGAAATGGACCGCCTGTCTTCGATGGTTGGGCTTCCCCTTCAAAAGGGAGCCGGCCTGCTCGTGGACGAGATGGCAGCCAAAATTTTAACCCGTCACGGGGAAGAAACCCTCCGCTCCATATCCAAATGGCATTTTTCGAATACGGAAAAAGCGAAAAAAATATGCAGAAACATGCAAGCATAACTATAAAAAATGGCCGATCGGGACGTCGACCATTTTTCATATTCCTTAATTTTATGAACAACAAAAAATTTCTACCATGAAAAATTATATTAGAATCTTATTTTTGGCGCAAAAGATGAATAAAGAAAAAGTCTGTCCGGAAAGTGAATTTTTCATTTTCCGGACAGACTTTTATTTTAATAGTGTCAATTGTTTATTTTTGAATGAACATTTGCGTCCAATAGTGGCCGTCTTTCACATAACCGACTCCGATGTGCGTGAAGTTTTTGTTCAAGATATTGGCGCGGTGGCCGGAGCTGTTCATCCATGCATTCACTACTTGTTGCGGCGTGGATTGGCCCATGGCAATGTTTTCCCCGGCCGAACGATATTTGATTCCATAGCTTTTCATCATATCAAACGGTGAGCCGTAAGTCGGGCTTGTATGGCTGAAATATTTCTTGTCATGCATATCCTGTGATTTATGTTTTGCAACCCTCGCCAATTCCCAATCATATTGCAGCGCCGGCAATCCGGCTTTGGCGCGCTCGACATTGACAAGTCTGATGACTTCCTGCTCATAAGCATGTCCTTCTTTTTCCGGTATATTAATTTTTTGACCCGGGTATATTAAATTCGGGTTTTGCAATTGCGGATTCGCATTGATTAATTCCTGCACACCCGTTTGGGTCTTCACCGCAATTTTCCAAAGCGTATCGCCTTTTACAACGGTATATGTTTCAGCAGCAAAAACGGTTGCTGGCAATAATAATCCTATTGATAACACAAGTGCGCCTGCACCTTTTTTCAATTTNTTGAACATTCAATCACCCTTCCATTGTTTTGTGCAAATTCATCATACCGGGTTTTGATGATGAATTCATCACAAAATTTCTGGAAGGATTTTTTCAGTTTTGTTACTTTGTAATATTAAATCTTATAAACCTTTATTGTTACTAGTTTCACATAAATGAGCCCCGTAAAATTTTTGAAAACTTTTTGTAATAGGAATAAATTACTAGGATATTTCATCTACTTCCTATTCTTTTTTTTTCAACAATCCTTTATTGCTAGGAATTTAAATGATACTCCATAAACGCATCTACCCAAAAAGAATCTTCTTTTTTCTTTTGATCCATGATAAAAGAATAATCTTCAAAATCTATTTCATCAAAAACATCATTTCTTTTCGTTAAATTTTTCAAATAGTAGTAAGTCGTAATATGCGCAGATGTCGGTAAATTTTCGATCAACTCTATTAATTGCCCTTTGTTGATTGACAATGTTCCTTCCTCCCAAATCCTACATAATATCCTTTTCATTCATAGAATATATTGTTGGATTCTATCAGTTATTCATTATAAATGACAATTTTTATCATTAAAAATAATTATGGTTTATGATTAGCCAAATTAATCGGCCATCCGCTTCTCTCCTTATCCGAATCGGAACATGCACGGCGCTTTAAATCGCCGCTATATAAAACCTTCCCCTTCATCATCTCCAATTTTTTCTATGTATAACCTACCGCAATTTCTCCATATTAAGCACGAAAGGAGCGACCGGCATGGATCATCGGATGGATTTGGAAAACCATAAAACCTTATTCAATATCGTAAAAGGAAAAGATCGGGCGGGTGTCAGAAATATGGAAGAGTTTGGAATGGAGGAAGAATTTCATATTCCTAAAAAGAAAGAAAATCCGTCCATTCGCGAAAGACATGATCAATTTTTTGAAAAAGAATAACAACTGAAAAACCGTATCTGCAACCGTTTCGCAGCTTCTGAGAAAAAAACAAAAAAATTATCATCCTGAGTGGATGATAATTTTTTTTCATATCCTTTTTTATTTGACAATTTTGCTGATAGCTTTAAATTCGTCTCCACGGGCGATTTGCTGCATTTCAAACAGCGCCATTTCGACGCTTGTCAATTTTGCGCCGCATTGCTTCATCTTTTCCAATCCGATTTCCCTGTTCAAGGCTGTCCGGGAAGAAACACAATCCGCCAACACTTCCACTTCATAACCATTTTGAAGCAAGTGGACAGCCGTCTGGTAGACGCAAATATGGGTTTCGATCCCGGCAATTAATACTTTTTTTCTTCCTGTTGCTTCGAGTGCCTTCACAAACTCGGGCGTATCATAAGCGCTGAATGTAATCTTTTCGATCGGCCGCTCCTCTGTCAAATGACGCGAAATTTCTTCCACTGTCGGACCCAATCCTTTTGGATATTGTTCAAGCCATAGGATTGGAAGCCCCAACACTTTTGCCCCCTGCACCATTTTGGCAATATTGCCGATTACAAATTCACTCTTGTCCACTATGCGCGCAAGCTTTCCTTGAATATCAATCAAAACAAGCACTGCATCATCTTTCGTCAACATCATCGCATCCCCTTTCATGATTTTCATTATTATTCATTCTACAAAATGTCCAAAATTCCTTGGTTTTGCACTTTTTTCATAAAATTCATGAATTATTTTCTGGATGCGATATAATATTGGGGAGTAAAAATACTAACGAGAAATGGATGATGCATGTGATCCGCTTAAGTTGGCTGATTAGTTTGGCCATTTCCTTTTTCGGCTTTTTAATCGTCAATCAGCTGTTCAACGTACAGCCAAAGGGGGCAACAGGGAATCTGGGATTCATCGGCGTTATTTTCCTATTCCCGTTCTTATGTTTAAGCTTATTAACGACTTTTCGTTACTTTGCGACCGCTATCGGGACGGTAACAAGCGTTGGAAAAATCATGGGCATTTTTGGAGGAATCGTCCTAATCGGCATCCTTTTATATCTTTTTATTGATATGAAAAATTCCATCAAAGGCCCGATTTTTGCACTCAATCAAGAAACAAGCCGGCTTTACTTCGATCTCTACACTTTTGGACTAATCCATGCCATCAGCGGTGTGCTTGGCGCTTTATATGGCATTGCCAGACCAATATCATTGGAACAGGCTAAGGAAAATAATCAAAATGATGTTGAATAAGTCCCTATGTTATTTCGGATTTTTTAACAACTCAAGCATTTTTCGTTTATACGCTTCCACTCCCGGCTGGTCGAAAGGGTTGACCTCGATTAATTTGGCGCTCATGGCGCAGGCTTTCATGAAAAAATACATCAGGTAACCCAAATGATATTCATCCAGTTTTTTCATTTCCAGCTGGATGACCGGCACCCCGCCTTCCGCATGGGCCAATGCCGTCCCTTGTTTGGATGTCGCGTTGATTTCATTGAAGGAGCGGCCGGCTAAGTAATTTAAACCATCTTCGTTGCGCTGATCAAACGGCACAATATAGTCCCCTTCTGTTTCTTGGAAATGGAGAAGGGTTTCGAACAGGATCGGGCTTCCTTCCTGAATGAATTGGCCAATGGCATGCAAATCCGTGGAAAAGGTTAGACACGTCGGGAATATGCCTCTCCCCTCTTTCCCTTCGCTTTCTCCAAACAGCTGCTTCCACCACTCGTGGAATTGTTTTAAAGCAGGTTCAAAGGAAGCGAGGACTTCCACACTATAGCCTTCGTTGTATAGTTTATTTCTGATGACCGCATATTGATAAGCATGATTGAGGGTCAAATCGCTTTCTTTTAATTCCAGAGCGGCGTTCCTTGCGCCTTCCATAAAGGATCGGATATTGATTCCTGCCACGGCAATCGGCAATAACCCTACCGGCGTAAAAACCGAATATCTGCCTCCTATATCGGGCGGTACGGCAAAATGTCTATAGCCGTTTTTTTCCGCAATCCTCTTTAAAGGACTTTTTTCCGGATCGGTTGTGACAATGATGCGTTGTGCCGCATCATCCCCGTACCGGTTTTCCATGTATTGCCTCAATACACGGAAGGCCAAAGCCGTTTCCATCGTGGAACCGGATTTTGAAACGACATTGATGTATATCTCTTTGTCATCCAAATAGTGGAGCAATTGCTGTAAATAGGCGCCGCTCATATGATGGCCTACATATTTGACTTCGGTTCCATTTTCCCGGGCACCAAAGTAAGGAGTTAAAGCCTCTTGGACTGCACGGGCTCCTAAAAAAGAACCTCCGATCCCGATCACCACAAACACATCTGCGTTTCCGGAAATCTCTTCCTTGAGCGATTCGATTTCACGGAATAATTGTTCATGATCCATCAATGGATAATCAATCCATCCGGTCATGTCATCGGAGTTTTCTAATTCGAAATGAATTCTCTCGACTCTTTCTTTATAGGTATTCAGAACCTCGTTGCTTATGCCGCAATTTAATAATGTGGTTTGAACTGGATGAGTTCTCAATGGAATTGCCTCATTTCTCATCATTTTTCACTTCATCCTCTATTGGAAGCCTGATGGTCTTTTCAAATCTGAAATTCTTCAAAACTTAAACGGCTTAACCGGATTCCTATTTCCATTTTACGTAAAAAAATCATCTTTTATTAATTTTGACTTTGAACAGAAAGCTCTTCAGCCTTTTTAATGATGAACCTTTTTACTTCCTCGCCCAAATCCTTCCGCTGCAGCGCAAAATCGATGGTTGTTTCAATAAACCCTAACGGATTTCCGACATCGTAGCGTTTCCCTTCAAAGCGGTATGCAAACACCCTTTGAATGGTATTCAATTCTTCAATCGCATCCGTCAACTGAATTTCTCCGCCTTTTCCCATTTTCATTTGTTCCAGAAAACTGAAAATTTCCGGAGTTAAAATGTATCGTCCAATAATTGCCAAATTGGAGGGAGCTTCATTTTTTGATGGCTTTTCCATAAATTTTTTCACTTGCATTAAAGGGGAATCGGTTGAAACAGGATCAATGACGCCGTAGCGGTGTATTTCATCGTCAGGCACTTCCATTACTGCAATGACGCTGGAATATGTTTTCTCGTATTGATTGATTAATTGCTTTAAACAGGGCACTTCGCTTTGGACAATATCATCTCCGAGCAAAACAGCAAAAGGTTCGTCCCCGATAAATTTGCGGGCGCACCAGACGGCATGGCCAAGGCCCAGAGGCTGTTTTTGACGGATATAGTGGATATCGATGTCGGAGGAAAAACGCACCTTTTCCAATAAATCGTATTTCTTTTTTTCTATTAAATTTGCTTCCAGTTCAAAGGCATGGTCAAAATGGTCCTCAATCGCGCGCTTCCCTTTCCCGGTAACAATGATGATATCTTCAATGCCTGAAGCAATCGCTTCTTCCACAATATATTGAATCGTCGGTTTATCGACGATCGGCAGCATTTCTTTTGGCATCGCTTTGGTAGCCGGCAAAAATCGTGTACCCAGTCCTGCTGCGGGAATAATGGCCTTTCGGATTTTTTTCAAGCTCGGTCACTCCTTATTCCATTGGTTTCCATCAACAAAATTATACAATATTTCCCTCATGCGCTCCTAAAAAAACTTCTAATAAACAAAAAAGGCCGGAATCAAGTTCCAGCCTCAATAATCAATTGATTTCAATTTTTTTGATCCCTTATCGGATGGCAGCGCCGGCCGCTTTTAAAGCGTTCAATACTTTATCATGGGCATTCGCCACTTCTTCATCCGTCAATGTTCTTTCCGGATCAAAGTATGTCAATGTGAAGGCGACGGATTTTTTGCCGGCTTCGATATTTTCCCCCTCATAAACATCAAACACTTTCACCGCTTTTAACAACTTCGTTCCGGAATTGCGTATGATGGCTTCAAGTTCTCCTGCCGGAACAGTGCGGTCGACTTCAACGGCCACATCCCGTGTCACAAGCGGGAAGCGCGGAACCGGATCATATTCAACGCCTTTAGCTTCGGCGCGCAAAAGAGCGTGCAGATTTAGTTCCACTACATATGTTTCTTTCAAATCCCATTCTTTACGTTCGGATGGATGAAGGCCCCCAATGATGCCTACACGTTCTCCGTCAAGTAAAATATTGGCTGTTTGTCCAGGATGCAACCCTTCCATCGTTCCTTTTTCATAGGTGATCCGTTCAGTCAAACCGAGTTTTTCCAAAAGTCCTTCCACGATACCTTTGGCGGTGAAGAAATCGGCGTTTCGTTTATCTCCCAGCCAAGCATCGTCCACCCATTTGCCGGTGATGACAAAAGCCACATGTTCCTCTTCAAAAGGCAAGCCTTCCTCTGTTTTTCCGAGGAACACCGAACCGATTTCATATAAAGCTACAGAGTCCGCCTGGCGGGCCAAGTTATAGCTTGCCGCTTCCAATAAGTGAGGGATCAAGCTTTGACGCAAAGTGGAACGTTCTTCGCTCATCGGCATCAACAATTTTGTCGTTTCTTCTTTTTTCAACGCAAATTTTTGGGACCATTCTTCCGAAGTCAATGAATAAGTGATTGCTTGATATAATCCCGCTCCTTCCAAGAAATTGCGGACAATCCGGCGTTTTTGCTGATATGGAGTCAATCCTCCGATGTGCATTTTTCCTTCCGGCAAAGTGAGCGGAATTTCATCGTAGCCATAAAGTCTTGCGATTTCTTCGATGATATCTTCCTCAATTTTAATATCTTGCCGGCGGGTCGGCACATCGATGACCAACAAACCGCGTTTGGCTTCCACATCAAATTTTAGACGCTGCAAAATGGAGATCATATCATCCAACGGAATTTTCATTCCCAATTTTGCATTGATTTCATCCGGGGAAATGACAATCCGCGCAGGCGTTTTATCAAGTTCATCCACAAGCACAGTTCCTTCCAGCACTTCCCCTCCTGCCAATTCGCAAAGGAGCTGGGCTGCACGCTCCTGGGCTTCCAGCACCCGGTTTGGATCCACGCCCTTTTCAAAGCGTACGGAGGAATCGGAACGCAAACCTAAATCCTTTGAAGTGGTGCGTACCGAAAGCCCGTCAAAATAAGCGGCTTCAAGGACTACCGTTGTCGTGTCTTCCGTCACTTCGGAGTTGGCGCCTCCCATCACACCGGCAACCGCAACCGGTTCATTGCCGTTGGTGATGACAAGATGATGGCTTTTTAGCGTCCGTTCCTGGTCATCCAATGTTACAATTTTTTCTCCTTCTTTCGCCAAACGGACGACGATTTCGCCGGTGCCTAAAGAATCGTAGTCGAATGCATGAAGCGGTTGGCCATACTCCAATAATACAAAGTTTGTGATGTCGACAACGTTATTGTGCGGCCGGATTCCTGCCGCCATTAAATAATGCTGCAGCCATAACGGCGATTCTGCCACTTTGACATTTTTGATGACTTTTGCCGCGTATAATGGGTTTTCTTTCGTTGCATCCACACGCACCTTGATGTAGTCTTCCGCTTTTTCTTTAGAAGTTTCATATTTAATTTCCGGAAAATTCACATCCCGTGATAAAATGGCACCCACTTCATAAGCCACTCCGAGCATGGAAAGGGCATCGGAACGGTTTGGCGTCAAGTCGAGCTCCAACACGGTATCCCGCAGGCCGATCAGTTCCAAAGCATCGGAGCCGGGTACCGCGTCATCGGGCAAAACGTAAATCCCGTCAGCAAACGCTTTAGGCACAACACGCCCTTCAATGCCAAGCTCCTGCAAGGAACAGATCATTCCGTTGGATTCTTGGCCGCGCATTTTTGCTTTTTTAATTTTGATGCCCCCTGGAAGTTTGGCTCCAGGCAACGCAACGATGACTTTTTGGCCTGCTTCCACATTTGGCGCGCCGCAAATGATCTGCCGCACGTCCGTTCCGACATCCACTTTGCAGATGCTTAATTTATCCGCATCCGGATGTTTTTCTTTGGACAATACATGACCTACGACGATATTGGTCATCCCCTGGGAACGGTCGATGACGGAATCGACTTCAATTCCGGCACGAGTAATTTTTTCTGCCAACTCTTCAGGCGATATATCTTCAATATCCACATATTCTTGCAACCATTTCAATGAAACTAACATGCTGTGACCCCCTTACCCTTCTGCACGTCGAAATTGTGATAAGAATCGAATGTCATCGATATAGAAGTTCCGGATGTCTTCCACGCCGTACTTTAACATCGCGATGCGCTCTACGCCGATACCAAAGGCAAAGCCGGAGAATTTCTTCGGATCATAGCCGCCCATTTGAAGCACGTTTGGATGAACCATGCCGGCTCCCAGTATTTCAATCCAGCCGGTATGTTTACATACATTGCATCCATTTCCTCCGCAGCGGAAGCAGGATATATCCATTTCGACCGACGGTTCTGTAAATGGGAAGAAACTTGGACGCAGGCGGATTTCCCGGTCCTCTCCAAACATTCTTTTTGCCAGTTTATCCAAAGTACCCTTCAGGTCGCTCATGCGGATGTTTTCTCCTACCACAAGCCCTTCAATTTGCATAAATTGATGGGAATGGGTCGCATCGTCTGTATCCCGGCGATACACTTTTCCCGGACAAATGATGCGGAACGGTTTTCCTTTTTTCGCAAGCATCGTCCTCGCCTGCACCGGTGAAGTATGGGTGCGAAGCAATGTTTCTTCCGTAATGTAGAAAGTGTCTTGCATATCGCGGGCAGGGTGCCCTTTCGGCAAGTTCAAGGCTTCGAAGTTGTAATAATCCGTCTCCACTTCAGGACCTTCTGCCACTTCATATCCCATGGAGATGAACAAATCTTCCAATTCCTCCACAACCCGTGTCAATGGATGTCTGTTTCCTGTCCGCACCTTACGTCCCGGAAGCGTAACGTCAACGGATTCCTTTTCCAGCTGTTCCTGAATTTGTTGTTGTTCCAGCACTTTTGCACGCTGTTCCAATTCTTGCGTTACTTTCTCACGCACCGTATTGGCAAGGGCCCCGATTTTTGGTCGCTCTTCAGGGGAAAGTTTACCCATCCCTTTCAACACTTCCGTAATGGACCCTTTTTTTCCTAAATACTTAACTCGTACATCATTCAATTCTTTTAAGTCCGTACAAGCAGCAATTTCCGCAATGGCTTCCTGCTCAATTTGTTTTAACTGCTGTTCCATCATGTAACCTCCTTAAATTGAAGTGTTGTAAATTGTCCGACATGCGGATTTGCACATTTTTCCCTGGATGAAATTCGTAAATTCTAGTTTTTCCTAAGATTGGCAGCGATATAAAGTTCCATATAATAAAAAATCCCCGTCCCGGACCAAGGGACGAGGAACGTTCGCGGTACCACCCTAGTTATTGCAATACTGCAATCACTTCATTGGCATAACGGCATTTCGCCGGCAATCCTTTACAGAGAATGCTCTCTGGTCCCGGATGCTGCTCGCGGGGTGAACTTCAATATTCGCTGCATGCATAAGCTTCCAGTCACGGCTTACGCTCCCTGTAATGCAGTCCTGAATATTTACTCTTCCCGCTACAAACGCATTTTTCCAATATAATCGCTCCATGAAAAATCATAGTTAATTCTACGATAAATTAACAACTGTTTCAAGTGGGTGCCTTTGTATATTGGTTCAATTCCTTTATTAAAAAACTTATGACCGTTATTAATAGGCGCTTTCCATGTCCTTTCCGGCAGAAAAAAACAGGAGATTTTCATTCCATGAACTTATACAATAAAATTCCTGCCGCGACTGCCACATTCAATGATTCTGCCTGTCCCAAAATCGGAATTATCACATTTTGGTCGGTTTTCTCCAAAAGCTCCTTTTGGACGCCGCTTCCTTCATTTCCCACAAGCAAAGCGAACCGTTCCGGCTTTTCCACTTCCCGATAATCGACTGCATTCTCAAGAGCCGTTCCATATACAGGGATTTCCCGCTGCTTTAATATGCCGATCCATTCGGATAAGTCGCCACGAATAACCGGAAGATGGAAATGGGAGCCTTGTGCTGAACGCAATGTTTTCGGATTATAGGCATCCGCGCACCCTTTTCCCAAAACGACAGCGTCAATGCCGGCTGCATCGGCCGTGCGAATCATTGTGCCGATATTCCCGGGATCTTGCACGCTGTCAATCAGGAGCAATTTCGTCCATTTTGCCTGATCTGCCCCGGTAAATACCGTTTGTTTACAATGGGCAAAGACTCCTTGGGAAGTTTCCGTTTCGGCAATTTCCTTCGCCACCTTTTCCGTCACTTCCACAAGGGCAACATCATCCAACGGCCATTGCCTTGGAAGAGCGGTGCCTTCCCGGATAATGAGATGTATGACCTGATCTTTATTTTTCAATGCCTCTTCCACTAAGTGAAAGCCTTCAACGATATACTCCCCCGTTTTATCCCGCTCTTTTCTTGAAGTCACAAGTTTTTTCCAATGCTTGACCTGCGCATTCTGTACCGATTCAATCCGTTTCATTGTGCAAAGACCGCCTTTATTTCATGGTTTTGATTTCCTGATCGATTTGAATTAATGCATTTCTTAATTGCTGAATTTCTTCCTCCGTTGTATGGATACCAAAGGAGATCCGGAAAAAGGTGCGGGCTTCCGAAAGACTGCGCCCCATCGCAAGGATCGCCTTTGTCCCTGATTTGCTGTTGATGTCGCAGGCACTTCCCGTTGAAATGCAAATCCCTTCTTCATTCAGGCGCAGCATGACGTACTGCCCTTCCGCCCCTTTAATGCACATGCCGCATATGCTTGGAAGCTGATGGGCTTCATCCGCTTCGATGAAGTAGCAATTTGTTCCTTGAACGGACGCTTTTAATTGATTTCTTAGCTTCCAAAATTTATTAATATCATATTGATAATGTTCTACACTCGTGGCAAAAGCGTAAACCGCCGGGGTATCGACAGTGCCGCCCCTTAATCCTTTTTCATGGGTCACCCCGGGAAACAGAGGCAAAATTCTTCTGCGCGGATTTAAATATACCGCACCACAGCCTTTTGGTCCACCGATTTTATGGGCGGATACCGTAATGGCGTCAACGTATTTTGAAAATTCGGTTACGTCCAGTTTGCAGAAGGACTGGACACAATCTACATGATATGGAATATTGTATTTCCGCGCAACTTTTGCAATCTCAAGCACCGGCTGGATGGAGCCGATTTCTGAATTGACGTGTTGAATTGAAATGAGCGATGTGTCGGGGCGGATTGATTTTTCCAACAGTTCAACATCCACAATTCCTTGTTCCGAAAGGGGAAGTTTTGTAATTTCATAGCCTTCCCTCTCAAGGGTGTTCATTGCGGCATGGACACTCGTGTGTTCCGCGCTGGAAGTGATGACATGCTTTCCGTCCCCTGCGCGGGCCAAAGACAAAATTGCCAAAATATTGCCTTCCGTACCGCTCCCCGTAAAAATAACACCGTCTCTGGATACCCCCAGTTTTTTGGCAATCACGTCCCTTGAACTTTCTAATAAAAATGACGCTTTTCCTCCTTCGTCATGCAGACTGGAAGTATTCCCGAACGCTTCTCTTGCGGCGGCGCAATACGCCTCGATGCTTACATCCATCATAGGTGTTGTGGCAGCATAGTCCAAATAAATCATGAATATACCCCGTTTCTGCTAAAAATATGAACAATTAGTATACATTACATTACAAAAATAATGTGTGTAAATGCTTGTGTTATCCCTTATTTTATGTAAATATAAGTGTCAAGACAACTGTAAAGAAGGTAACGTTATGGTGATCAAAACAGACATCGTCATTCTCGGGAGCGGCGCGGGCGCTCTGCAGACAGCAAGAATTCTTGCAGAAAAATATCAAGTGCATATCATCACAAAAAGCGATGTAACAAACGGAAGCTCCTATAAAGCGCAAGGCGGCATCGCGGCGGTGACCGGCAAAGAAGACGGCACAAGTTTACACATGCAAGACACGCTCCATGCAGGCGTTTTTCACCATGATGAGGAAAACGTAAAAAAACTGGTGGAAGAAGGAAGGAATACAATCCAACAATTAATCGGACAACATTTTCCGGTGGACCGCGCTCCCGATGGTTCGATTTCCCTCGGGCTTGAAGGAGCCCACAGCAAACCAAGGATCATCCATTCCGGAGGGGACGCGACCGGGCGTCATCTAGTAAACTATTTGCTGGATTCATTGCCTAAACGCGTAAAAATCCATGATCATGAATTGGCCTATCAACTTCTGATCAATGAAAATGGCGAATGCATCGGGGTGAAAACAAAATCCCGCGAAGGGAATGCAACCTATCTCGCTTCTTATGTCATCGTTGCGACCGGCGGCGCGGGAGCACTGTATGAATACACTTCCAACTGCCCCGATAGTTTCGGTGACGGTATCGCTCTTGCATATCTTGCGGGAGCAGAAATTACCGATATGGAATTTGTCCAATTCCATCCGAGCTTGATCTACGTGGACGGCAAGACCCATGGGCTTGTCTCCGAAGCGGTCCGGGGAGCCGGCGGTTTCTTTGCCGATGAAGAGGGAAACCGGATCATGAAAGGGGTCCATCCTCTGGAAGATTTGGCTCCGCGGCATATTACCGCCTACGAAATATATAAACATCGCGCCAAAGGACATGAAGTTTATATCGATATTTCCAAAATAAAAGACTTTGAAGATAAGTTTCCAACGATTACAAGCATTTGCAAAGAGCATGGAATCGATTTATCAAAAAAACGGATTCCGATCGCTCCCGGAAGCCATTTCCTCATGGGGGGCATCATCAGCGACGCATATGGACGGACAAGCATCCCAAGACTCTTTGCCGTCGGGGAAACCGCCTGTACAGGCGTACATGGCGCAAATCGCCTTGCCAGCAATTCACTGCTCGAGTGCGTGACGTTTGGAAAATTGATGGCCGAACACCTGCTTCAATACGGAAGCAGNCAAAAAAACTTTACAATCCGTGAAGCCGGCCATAAATCCTCAAAACTTCCACCGTTAATGCCGCCATGTCTTTTGCAAAAAGAAATGTTTGCAAAAGCCGGCATTGTCAGAGAGAAAGAAGGACTGGCCGAATTACTGAAAAAATTGCCAACGTACGAAGATGTTTCAAACCTTGATTTAGATGCATTAGACAGGGAAACAATCGAACAACTATTTATGCATATCACGGCATCATTAATTGTACATGGGGCACTCTTGCGCGAAGAATCCCGCGGCTCCCATATCCGTAAGGACTTTCCATCCACAGTGGATGAATGGCAACATAAATGGATTATTTTTAAACAAGGAAAACATGATGTGAGGGACGGACTTTATGAACAAAATCAAATTGCAAGAAATGCTGAAACAGTTCTTCAATGAAGACATCGGTGATGGCGACCTGTCCAGCGAAACGATTTTTTCGCCCAAAGAACAGGGCTCCTTTACTTTCTATGCAAAAGAAGACGGCATCTTTTGCGGTGCCGATATTATCGAAACCGGCTTTCGATTGCTCGATCCGGCGCTGGAAGTCACTTTGCTGAAAGATGACGGGGAAGAACTCCGCAAAGGGGACAAAATCGCCGTCATAGAAGGTTCATTGCGGAGCCTTTTGAGCGGTGAACGGGTCATTTTAAACTTGATTCAGCGGATGAGCGGCATCGCGACAAATGCAAGGCGAGCGGTGGAGTTGACGGAAGGGACAAGAGCAAAAATTTGCGATACCCGAAAAACGATGCCGGGCCTCCGAATGCTCGACAAATACGCGGTCAGAACGGGCGGGGCATACAATCACCGCAGCGGTTTATATGATTGCATCATGTTAAAGGACAATCATATCGCATTTGCCGGAAGCATTTCAAAAGCCGTCCAATTGGCCAAATACAAAATTGGCCATACGGTGAAAGTCGAAGTGGAAATCGAGACGAAGGAACAATTATTGGAGGCCATTGAAGCCGGTGCGGATATCATTATGTTTGATAATCGCACTCCGGAAGAAATCAAGGAATGGCTGCCGCTCGTCCCGGAACATATTGCGACGGAAGCTTCCGGGGGCATCACATTGGAAAATTTGCGCAGCTACGCTGAATCGGGCGTTGAATGGATTTCTCTCGGCTCGCTCACCCATTCGGTCAAAGCTTTGGACATTAGTGCATTAGTCAAAAGAAAGGACGTTGAAGTATGACATCAATTTGCAATCTCCCGACATTTGGAATGTTGCCAGAAAAATATCGGCACATGTCCAGGGAAGAAATGGAAAATCGTGTTCGCGAAATAAAGGAGCAGCTAGGCAGTGAATTGTTTATACCTGCCCATCATTATCAAAAAGATGAAGTCTTCCAATTTGCCGATGCAACCGGTGACTCATTGCAGCTTGCCCAGGCGGCCGCCCAAAACAGGGAAGCGAAACATATCGTCTTTTGCGGCGTGCACTTCATGGCCGAAACGGCTGACATGTTGACAGCCGATGACCAGATTGTGTACTTGCCCGATCTTCGGGCCGGCTGCTCCATGGCGGATATGGCAAACATTTATCAAACGGAAGAAGCATGGGAAAAACTGATTTCCATTTTTGGAGATACCATCATTCCTTTGACGTATGTCAACTCTACAGCCGCCATTAAGGCATTCACCGGACGAAATGGCGGCGCCTGTGTCACTTCTTCCAATGCCAAAAAAATGATGCAATGGGCATTCACACAAAAAGAGCGGATTTTCTTCATACCGGATCAACATTTAGGAAGAAATACCGCTTATGATTTGGGAATCCCATTGGAACAAATGGCATTGTGGAATCCGATCGCAGGCGAATTAAAATATGATGGAGATGCAGAGGACATTAAAATCATTTTATGGGACGGCTATTGCTCCGTCCACCAAGGATTTACGATCGAAAATGTCCGTGAAGTGCGGGAAAAATACCCTGAAATGAACATCATTGTACATCCCGAATGTTCATTTGAAGTGGTTCAGGCAAGCGACTATCACGGTTCCACAAAATATATTGTTGAAACGATCAAAAAGGCGCCGGCAGGTTCCAGCTGGGCAATCGGAACAGAAATGAACCTTGTAAAACGGATTATTGCCGAACATCCCGACAAGCATATTATCTGTCTCAACGACAATATGTGCCCTTGCTTGACGATGAACCGGATCGATTTGCCTCATCTTGTCTGGGCACTTGAAATCATTGTGAATGGCGAAGAAGGAAACGTGATTAAAGTGGATCCCGAAACTACAAAAGACGCTTTATTGGCACTGGACCGCATGCTTCAATTGGCTTAGCGAACGTCAGACAAAAGCTTTAAATCAAAAAAAGCGCATAATCTCCTTCGAGTGGAACAAACTACTACTCGAGGAGGCGAATGGTATGGACTTTCAAATTAGACATGCAGTTACAGAGAATGTAAAAGGGGATGGTCCGGAACAATTTCGGGAAACCATTCAGGACGCCATTTCCCGCGGAGATGAACATCTGCTACCAGGACTTGGCGTATTATTGGAAAAATGGTGGCAAAACACGAGTGAAGAAGAACACTCCAAATTTACGGAAGCCTTGGCAAAGGCATTTCAACATTAAAGGGCTTGGAGAAGCATCTCCAAGCCCTTTTGCTATATTCCCCAGTCCATCTTTAATATTTCTTTTAACCTTTTTAATTTTTCTTCACCGATTTGTTCGGCAATCATATTTTCCAATTCTTTTTTTAGCGCGACATGTTTTTCATAACACGCTTCTCCCAATCCGGTCAGTTCGATGTATTTATCCCTCAGATTCGCCTTTTTGGTGATCACCAGTTGTTTTTCTTCCAATTGTTTAATGAATTTATGGGTTGCCTGTCTTGAAAATTCCACTTGTTTTGCGATATGGGAAATCAGCTGTTTATTTTTTTTGTAAGCCTTTTCCAATATCGAAAATTCCGAATTGGTGATGTGAACATCGCTGATATCCTGCCATTTCTCTTCTTTAATTTTTTTTAATAACAAGGATTTTCCGCTTAGTAAATCGATTAATAAATCCCCAAAGCTTCTCACCCCCGGCCGCCATTATGATTCGTTCTCAATTCCATCATAACGGAACCATTTTCTTTCGTCATTATGCCTTGTACAATTAACATTATACCTTCCGGATTCAATTTCTTTATGGGTTTGTTCACACTAAAAAAAGACAATCCAGCGCCTCCCGGATTGTCTTGATATAGTAGCGATGTGTTTCAACCCACCCTGAAAACCACATCGTATAGCAAACCATTTCAACTTCAAGTGTTTTCTGCCCCCCTGCCGCTTCCGGGCAGAACGCTTTAGTTTTCTTTTCTTACCTAAATTAAGAAAGCAAGGATAGTAAAACTGCTTTTTGAGCATGCAGTCTATTCTCTGCTTGCCCCTGACGCTCCGCTTTCGGGGCAGAGCACATTAGTTTTCTTTTCTTACCTAAATTAAGAAAGCAAGGATAGTAAAACTGCTTTTTGAGCATGCAGTCTATTCTCTGCTTGCTCGAAGACGTATGAATTCGGACCGTCGATAACGGATGTTGCCACTTCTTCTTCCCGATGGGCAGGCAAGCAATGCAGGAACATGAAGTCCGGTTTTGCATGAGCCACAAGTTCATCATTGATTTGATAACCTTGGAAATCTTTCAATCGCTGTGCAGCTTCCTCTTCTTGGCCCATGCTAGTCCATACATCTGTATACACGACATCTGCATCTTTTACGGCTTCAACCGGATCATTTGTAATTGTAATGGTGCTGCCGTTTTTCTCGGCAATTGCCTGCGCTCTCTTTACAATCTGTTCATTTGGCTCATAGCCTTTTGGCGTAGCAACCGCAATATCCATTCCTACATGGGCAGCTGCAACTACCAATGAGTGGGCAACGTTATTCCCGTCTCCGACATATGCAGTTTTTAATCCTTTGAATGTTCCTTTATTTTCAACGATCGTCTCAAGATCGGCCAAAGCCTGGCATGGATGATAGAGGTCTGTTAATCCGTTAATGACCGGAATCGTTGCATACTCCGCCAATTCCTCCACCATTTTGTGGGAGTTGGCGCGGATCATAATCCCATCCAAATAGCCTGATAATACCAAACCTGTATCGGAAATTGGTTCTCCGCGTCCAAGCTGCATATCCCGCGCATGAAGGAATATGGCTTTCCCTCCCAACTGATGCATTCCCACTTCAAAGGAAATGCGCGTACGGGTTGAGTTTTTCTCGAAAATCATTCCGAGGATTTTTCCTTCCAACAACTTTGGACATCTGCCGTTTTTCGTGATTTTTTTCATTTTTGATGCAAGGCTGATCAGCTCTTGCACTTCTTCACTTGTATAATCAAGCAGCGTAAGCAAATCTTTGCCCTTCAGACTGGAAACGGGCTGTAGCTGCACTTCCTCCAACAATTTCATCAATCAAGTTCCGCTCCTTTATCGTTAGATGTCTTCATTATACAATTGCATATTTATAAAATCAAGTGCATTTTTATTATTTTTTTATTTTTATTCAATTAAAGAAATATTCAAACAATAAGAATAAAAATACAATTATATTCATACTGTATCAAGAAAAACACTCATAAATATTCGTATTCTTTGCGGCAAAAAATGGACAGTTTATGCATAAATCTTTTCTTTATTGTTCCAAAAAACAAAAAAGAGAGGAAATATGAATCCTCTCATTCAAACTTGATTTTATTCACGGCATCCCAGTCAAGCCGTTTTACCACTTCCACCATCAATCTGACCGTGTTTTCAAAATCGTCGCGGTGCAAGATGGACGCATGGGAGTGTATATANCGAGTGGCAACGCCAATGGAAAGGGTCGGCACTCCGCTGCCTGTCAAATGGATGGATCCGGCATCCGTTCCTCCTCCCGGCATTGCTTCAAATTGATATGGGATGTTGTTCTCTTCCGCCACTTCGATGACAAAATCCCGCAACCCTTTATGGGAAACCATCGAAGCATCATAGATAATGATTTGCGGCCCTGCCCCCAATTTTGACATCGCTTCTTTTGAAGTGATTCCCGGCGTATCCCCGGCAACCCCCACATCCACTGCAAAACCGATGTCCGGCTGTATTTTGAAAGTGGATGTTTTGGCGCCGCGCAAGCCCACTTCTTCCTGCACATTGCCTACTCCATATACAATGTTTGGATGTTTTTCGTTTTTCAAGCGCTTCAACACTTCGATGGCAATGGCGCAGCCGATCCGGTTGTCCCAGGCTTTTGCAAGGAGCATTTTTTCGTTTTTCATCACATTGAATTCAAAATACGGCGTAATCATATCCCCTGGGCGTATTCCCCAGCTTTCCGCTTCCTCTTTTGATGTCGCGCCCACATCAATGAACATGTCTTTGATTTCAACCGTTTTCTTTCTTTGTTCCTGCGGCAAAATATGCGGCGGTTTTGAACCGATGACGCCGATGATTTCTTCCCCTGAACGGGTTGTGATCGTCACCCGTTGCGAAAGCATGACATGGGCCCACCAGCCGCCGACTGTTTGGAATTTAATAAATCCTTTGTCATCAATTTGTGTCACNATGAACCCGACTTCATCCAAATGGCCGGCNATCATAATTTTTGGGCCCTTTTCATCGCCGCGCTTTACCGCAATCAAACTTCCCAAATTATCATACTCAATGTTGTCCGCAAAAGGCTCGATATACTTTTTCATGACCGCTCTCGGCGCTTTTTCGTTGCCGGCTATGCCGTTTGCGTCCGTCAAATCTTTCAGCATTTGCAAAGTTTCATCCATTTTTTCTTCCTCCTTAGTAACCATTGCGTTGCCGCTCATAATTTTTTTCATTTTTCGCAATATATGCCTTTATAATATCCTCCAATGTAAAACCCAAATTATAGGCGAGCACTCCGTAATATTGCCAAACTTTCAGATAATGCTCCTCGGTTGGATGATGAATAAAGGTCAAAATAGCCTCCTGGGTTTTTAAAAACCATGTCGTCAAATCTTCCTTCCGCTTCACTTCCGGCCATGCATGAAGCCGGTAGCCTTTTTCATTTCCCAATGAAAGCAGAAAATGAATGGAATCCACAAATTCCTCCAATAACACTTCCCGTTCGGAAGGACCTTTCGTGCTCCAATATTTAAAACAGCGGGTTTCATTCGCCAACTCCGCCAGCTCAATCGTCAACGCCAATCCTTTTTCCAAAAACACATCCCGGTTGACTTGCTGATTTTTTTGTATGAATGAATCGAGTTGTGCTTGCATGTCGAACAGTTCGATAAATTCCATAGATGCCATCCCTCATTTTCCATAAAAAATGAAACTTATTTTCTATCTTAATCGTATAGGATATAATACCTTTTATACAAGGGGGAACTTTTTATGGCTCTTCTTCTGCGTATTATTATCATACTCGTCATTATCTATTTGTTTTATAAAGCTTTCCGTTACTTGACGGATCCTAAACGCAAATTGGATGAAGCCCATGAAAAGGGACAATATTATTTTTATGATGATGTCAAAAACGTGCGAAAAAATTTCTTCATTACGTATAAAGGGGCCATGTTCGAAGGTGAAAAATATTTAGGGACAACGGATGACGCCTTTGAAGTGGTTTCCATTTTCGTCTGGGTNCATGATCCGGCAAAGCTCCAAGGATTGACGAAAGAAGATTTTAAATTTTTGGAGAAGGAAATTTTAATGAATTATCCGAAAGCGAAAATCAATTGGAAAAATCCCATTGAACAATTGATGAAGGAGGACAAAGAAAAATAGTCAGCCGTGCAGATCGGCTCTGCATGCTTGAAAAGCTCCCCAACTTCCAGCGGGTTATGTTCTATTGCAGGACATGACCCGCTTGAACTTGAGGATAAAGCGCTGTCGGCGTTCAGAAATAGAAGAAGAAGCAAATTTGTGCGATGGCAAGCAATGGCAGTCCCAAAGCAAAGATGGCATGTTTGGTTTTATGCCGGAACAAGACCATTGCGATCAGCCCCCCGCAAGCTCCTCCCAAGATTGCCGACATCAGCAGCGCCTTTTCGGAAATGCGCCACTTCTTTCTTTTCGCCCTCGATTTATCAATTCCCATCAATGCAAAACAAATCGCGGAAATACTGATAAAGTAAATAACGATCATTTCTTTCATCCGGGCTTCTCCTTGAATGAAAAAGGCTGATAGGATTTCCCTACCAGCCTCTGAAATTGTTTCCGTTCATTCATGAATCAATCAATTGTTATTTCGCAATCGCTTTTTTCGCTTCTTCGGCAAGTTGCGCGAAAGCTTTTGCATCGTTTACTGCCAAATCAGCCAACATTTTGCGGTTTACTTCGATTCCCGCTTGTTTTAAGCCGTACATTAAGCGGTTGTAAGAAAGGCCGTTTTGGCGTGCAGCCGCATTGATGCGCGTGATCCACAATTTGCGGAAATCGCGTTTTCTTTGACGGCGGTCACGGTATGCATAAAGACCGGATTTCATTACCGCCTGGTTTGCTGTTCTATATAAAGTATGTCTTGAACCGAAATAACCTTTTGCTAATTTCAACACTTTTTTACGACGCTTGCGCGCTACATTTCCACCTTTTACGCGTGGCATAGTAAATTACCTCCTGCTATTCTTTCGAAAATTTTATCAAACGTTCCGATTATTTTTTGTATGCTAGTAAAGATTTAATGCGTTTATAGTCGCCTGCAGTCATTACTTTTGCTTTGCGCAATTGACGTTTTTGTTTCGTTGTTTTGCTTGCAGCTAAGTGGCTGCCGTAAGCACGGTCAAATTTGAATTTACCTGTAGCTGTTCTTTTGAAACGCTTAGCTGCGCCACGATGAGTTTTCATTTTTGGCATAGTATTTCCTCCTAAACCTTATTTCGTAATCTTATTTTTCCGTTTTTGGGGCAAGGATTAAAAACATGCTGCGGCCTTCCAACTTCGGCTTTTGTTCCACCGTAGCATATTCAGCACATTCTTCGGCAAAACGGTCCAACACCCGTTGTCCAATGTCTGTATGCGTAATCGCGCGTCCTTTGAAACGCAAAGTACATTTTACTTTATCCCCTTTTTGAAGGAATTTGATTGCGTTTCGAAGTTTTGTTTGGAAGTCATGTTCGTCAATCGTCGGACTTAAACGAACTTCTTTCATATGGATGACTTTTTGATTTTTGCGGATTTCACGCTCTTTCTTTTGCTGCTCAAACTTAAACTTGCCGTAGTCCATGATCCGGGCAACAGGCGGCTTCGCTTGAGGGGCTACAAGAACAAGGTCCAAGTTTACGCGAGCAGCCATTTCCAAAGCTTCATTGCGGGATAAAATTCCGATTTGTTCACCGTTCTGATCAATGACACGAAGTTCACGTGCACGTATCCCTTCGTTTACGTACAACTCTTTGCTAATAAAAATCCACCTCCAAGGTTATGTCGCGAATACACAGTTTGAAAATCCCCGGTTGAAATGTTGCTGTTGTTCTGTTATGTCCACAAAAAAAGACGGACATTTCAGAAGATGTCCGCCCGCCGAAAAATACGCAAAAAAAGCGTATTCACTTTTCACATTTTCCAAACCTGTCAACAGCCCCAATGCGTCGAACAGGTGAGAAGCGGGCAGCCTCTGCTTTCAACCATTAGCTTGTATTCTTAACCTTTGTTATCGTAACATTCATAGTATCGGATGTCAAGTTTTTTTATTCTTTACATAAAATATGAGCGCGTCAGAAAAGAATAAACCATTGCTTCCATCGGACATTTTCAAAGGAGGCGCAGGGAAGGCCCTTGGTCTGAAGGGCATCCCTGCCTGATGGATTTTTACACTCGTGCATCCTTTTTGATTTCTTCAAGGAATTGATCAAATGGCACTATTTTGGAATCTTTTGAACCGTAACGGCGAACATTCACCGCATTCGCTTCCACTTCTTTATCGCCCAATACCAACATGTATGGAATTTTCTTGATTTGGGCTTCACGGATCTTATAGCCCAATTTTTCTTCCCGCAAATCCAATTCAACGCGGATGCCTGCTTTGCGAAGCTCTTCTTCCACTTTTTTCGCGTAATCAAAATGCACTTCGTTGGATACCGGAATCACAACCACTTGGACAGGGGCTAGCCAAGTCGGGAAGGCTCCTTTGTACTCTTCGATCAAAAAGGCAACGAAGCGTTCCATTGTGGATACGACACCGCGGTGGATGACAACCGGGCGATGTTTTTCCCCATCTTCACCGATGTATGTTAGATCGAAACGTTCAGGAAGCAAGAAGTCCAACTGCACAGTCGATAATGTTTCTTCTTTGCCGATGGCCGTTTTCACTTGCACGTCAAGTTTCGGACCATAGAATGCCGCTTCGCCTTCCGCTTCAAAATATTCAAGGCCGAGATCATCCATTGCTTCTTTTAACATGCTTTGGGCGCGTTCCCACATTTCATCATCATCATAATATTTTTCTTTATCCTGAGGATCGCGGTACGATAAACGGAATCGATAATCCGTGATATTGAAGTCTTTATATACTTCAAGTATCAAGTTTAATACCCGTTTGAACTCGTCTTTGATCTGGTCCGGACGAACAAAGATGTGGGCGTCATTTAAAGTCATTCCGCGCACACGCTGCAATCCGGACAATCCGCCGGATGCTTCATAGCGGTGCATCATGCCAAGTTCGGCGATCCGGATCGGCAATTCGCGGTAAGAATGCATGCCGCTTTTATACACCATCATATGATGAGGGCAGTTCATCGGGCGGAGAACCAATGTTTCATTGTCCATTTCCATCGGCGGGAACATGTCTTCGGAATAGTGCTCCCAATGGCCGGATGTTTCATATAAACGTTTGGAACCAAGCACAGGTGTGTAAACATGCTTATAACCCAGGCTGAGCTCCTTATCAACAATATAGCGTTCGATGATGCGGCGGATTGTCGCTCCATTTGGAAGCCAGATTGGCAAGCCTTGGCCCACTGTCGGTGATAAAGTAAAAAGTTCCAATTCTTTTCCAAGTTTCCGATGGTCGCGTTCTCTCGCTTCCTCAAGCATTTTCAAGTGGTTTTGCAGATCTTCTTTAGTAAAGAACGCTGTGCCGTAAATGCGCTGAAGCATTTTGTTGTTGGCATCGCCCCGCCAATAAGCTCCTGCCAACGAAAGCAATTTGAACTCTTTTAATTTGCCAGTGGACGGAACATGGACCCCGCGGCAAAGATCGAAAAATTCACCTTGGTAGTAGATGGAAATCGGTTCGCCTTCCGGAATCGCATCCAATAATTCCAATTTATATTCATCACCGATTTCTTCGTAAATGCGGCGTGCTTCTTCCCTCGTCACTTCTTTGCGCACAATTTCAAGGTTTTCGGAGATGATTTTTTTCATCTCTTTCTCAATTTTCGGAAGATCATCAGCCGTAATTGGTGTTGGTGAGTCGATATCGTAGTAGAATCCGCCTTCAATGACCGGACCAACCCCCAATTTTGCACCAGGAAACAACCGTTTCACCGCCTGGGCTGTCAAATGGGCAGTGGAATGTCGGAGTATCTCAAGGGCATCTTCATGGTCAGGCGTTACAATTTCAATGGCGCCATCTTGGTCAATCGGCGTTTTTAAATCTATTAATTTTCCGTTGATTTTTCCAGCAAGCGCTTTTTTTCTCAGTCCAGGGCTGATGGAGGCTGCCACGTCTTCCGTCGTTGCACCTTTAGGATACTCCCTTACAGCTCCATCAGGGAATGTCAATTGAATCACTTCAGCCATAATCATTCTCCTTTACTCTATTTTATTTGGCATGTCTTCTTATTCATAATCCTCCAATCCAGGAGGCCAATCTAAAATAAAAAACGTCATCCCAATAAAGGGACGACGCGCTCGCTCGTGGTTCCACCCTTCTTCCTTCCGAAAACAACGTTTCAGACGAAGCTCTGGGCCGGTGTAACGTACCGATGTCCGTTGGCGGATTTTACCCCGCCAAAGCTCCGAGGTAGTAAAGTGTTGCGTCGTACTAGGAAACTTCCAGCCTAGGTTTCCCTCTCTATCAGCCGTCTCACAAACTTCGTATCCTCTTCACCGCTTCTGAAATATATCACTACAATTGAAAGTATACGCCGAGAATTTGAGAAATGCAACCATGGAAATAATCTTTCGCCTATCTTCTGCGGTTTTTGCCGGTCATGCGGATCGGAACGGTCACCGCTTTGATCCGCTCCATAATTCTCGCAGCTTTTACTACCTCCACATCACCACGGGAGTTCTGCGCCAAATGATGTTCCAAACCGTCGTAGTCAAAATTGGATGTGATAAAAGTCGGCAGCTGCTCGCTCATCCGGTAATGCAAAATCGGGCCTAAAATTTCATCCCTTGTCCAGCTGGTGAGTGTCTCCGCACCGATATCATCGAGCATTAAAACCGGAGCCTGCTTCACATAGTCGATTTTTTCCTGCAGCGTCTGATCGTGGATGGAATTTTTTAATTCCCGCAAAAATTCCGGAACAAACACAAGCACGGAAGCGACTTTCAGAGTTGCCAGTTCATTGGCGATCGCCCCTAAAACAAAGGATTTCCCGACGCCAAATTCTCCATACAGATAAAATCCTTTTTTCGGCAGTTCCCCCGTATTTTTGTAATGGGCGATAAAGTCGGCGGCATAATTGGCAATTTCCACACGGGACGTATCATCAATATATAAATCTTTTAAAGTGGCGGATAACACGTCTTTCGGCATATGCATGCTCGAAATCATCGATTCGATTTCTCTACGCTCATCCTCTATCATTTTTTGCTTGCAGCGCTCATATTCCACATCGATGGAATTATGGGCAATGCATAATTTGGGTATAAATCCTTTTAAATAATTGGTGCATTGCTCCGTTGATCCGCAATTGCAGCATTCGCTGGATTGGCTGATGTACTCATACAGCTTCGGCAAACTCCGCTCCACCATGTCTTTGTTGACGACATCATCATGTTCCGCCAAAAACTTTTGGACGTCCGGATGCTCTAAAATTTGATTCCGAATGGCATTGTATCGTTCTTCGAAGGACGGTATTTGAAATTTTTCCAATGCTTTTTTGATCGATTCGATTGTCGTTCACCTACCCGTCTAAAACACCAAGTTTTTGCAAAATTTTTCTTCGTTCTTCCTCGAAATTGATTTCTTTTGAAGGGCCATTATCTTTCTCAGGTTCGGGTTCATTTCGTTTATAGAACCAGTCCGGCACTTTTTCTTCCCGGATAATTTTGTGCGAAGGCTTTTTATAGCCTGCAGCGGATGATTTCTTGGCTTCGTTTTCAAGTTTCCATTTCATATATTGGTCACGTTCGGTACGGGCGAGTTCCATTGCTTCTTTCGCCGTCCGAACATTTTTTCGCATCCAGTGGTCCGCAATCCGTTCCACATATTTGCGGGGCAGTTTCATATCTGTCGTCAGCATGACATATTCCAGCAGGACATTGACAACACCGACAGGCATTCCATGCTTCAAAATCAAATCTTCAGCCAGCTCGACGGAAGACGGCACCGGTTCCTTTCCGTTGTTTATATCCCGCAACACTTGAATCGGCGGTGTCGTTTCAAGATAATGGATCAGCTCCTCTTCTTTAGTTGCCGGCTGATGCCGGTTTTCTTCCTGTTGATCCGTTTCGAATGTTTTTTCAAATGTCGGCACTTCTTTTGAAACGGTCAATTTATAGTAATCCGCTGCCGCTTTCTTTAAACGTTCCAGCGATATGCGCATTTCATCGTCAATGGCCAATATCACAATTTTTTGCATATCCAGCGGGGATAGCTGATAAAGAAAGGCGAGCTTCGCAATCCATTCTTTCACTTCAAGGGTAAATACCCTGGAAGGAATCAATTGCTCCGACAGCCCGGCTTGCAATAAATCAAAATCAAATTGTTCGTAATAAAACGGGTAATTCCGTTTATTGGTTTCCACGTGATGCTCGATGAATTCTTGCGGAACATTTGTGTGGACGGGTTTATAGACATCCATGAACGTTCGGGATACTTCCCGGTACGATTCTTTATCGAAACGATTGATGAACCGTTTGCGCAGCTTGCGGTAAGCGTGTTCGCCAATTTTGCTGAATAAAAACATCGATAGAAGCGGATCCTGAAAAAAGGTTTCCGCATCGAGTGGACGCACCAGCTCATAGAGAAAAGAACGGTTTTCCCCGTCATCTTTCCGATACGATCTTAGTAGTCCAATCGCCTCCAAAGAAATGCGCGCCTGAAAAACTTTTCCGATCGGCATATCCAGCACGTTCATTAAATAGTAATGGGTCAAAGGCTCTTTTTGGGGATCTTCCCCTTCCGCCCATAAAGTCAGATACAAGCTGATCGGTTCCGGGCCTGTGAGAGGCTGATAAAACAACGTCAACAGCTGCCGGTCATGGGAAGATAAATGAGGGAGGATGATGTCAAAATGATCCTTGGGTTGCAGCTCTTTATACAAATGAACCATTATTGCTCCCCCTATCGCTACTTTTTAGATTGCCGGTTCAATAATTCGGTCAATTCTTCCATAAATACATTAATGTCTTTAAACTGGCGGTAGACGGAAGCGAAACGTACATAAGCCACTTCATCAATTTTTGCCAGCTCATCCATTACCATTTCCCCGACATCCACCGAGCGCACTTCCGAATTTCCTATTCTTCTTAATTCTTTTTCAATATCATAAACGATTTGTTCAAGTTGTTCTAACGGAACAGGGCGTTTTTCGCAAGCGCGAATCAGCCCTCTCAACACTTTTTCCCGGCTAAATTCTTCCCTTGAACCATCTTTTTTGACAACAATCAATGGCGTTTCCTCCACTTTTTCAAAAGTGGTGAAACGGTATCCGCATGATTCGCATTCACGCCGTCTGCGAATCTCTTTATTATCATCAACAGGTCTCGAATCAATCACACGTGTTCCATTATGATGACAACTTGGACATCTCATAAAAATTTCTCCCTGCCTAGTTTCTTATTGAATATTATATCAAAACACATCAAATGTATCACTTTTCCCATATGTACAATCTTGATAACAAATTCATAAGTTGTTATTTTAATATATTTGCAAGAAAAAATCGAGGATCCGATAAAAAAATTTTCATGATTTATTCGAAGGGAACGGTTCCGCTTTGAAAATAAAAAGTGTAGACAAAGCCCGATGGACTCCGTCTACACGAACCAGGAACGGATCATTATGCAGTTACGGCTTCAAGCGCTTTTACCACTTTTTTTGTCAAATCGATTACGCGTGCCGAATAGCCCCATTCATTATCGTACCATGCCATTACTTTCACTTTTCTAGTTCCCATAACCATTGTGAGAGGCGCGTCAATAGTGGATGAGTAAGTTGTTGTATTGTAATCAACAGATACAAGAGGTTCTTCGCAGTAATTCAAAATTCCTTTTAATGGGCCTTCGCTTGCTTTTTTGAAAGCTTCATTTACTTGTTCAGCCGTTACATCCTGTTTAAGATCGACCACCAAATCCACCAAGGAGACGTTTGGCGTTGGCACGCGAAGAGCTAGGCCGTGAATTTTGCCTTGCAGCTCAGGAATGACTTTGCCCAACGCTTTTGCCGCGCCTGTAGTTGTCGGAATGATGCTTTGGCCGCATGCCCGTGCACGGCGCAAATCTTTATGCATGTTATCCAGGTTTTTCTGATCGTTTGTGTATGCGTGAACAGTTGTCATTAAACCGTTTTCGATGCCAAACTCTTCATGAAGCACTTTTACAACTGGAGCCAGGCAGTTTGTCGTACAAGAAGCATTGGAAATGATATCGTGTTTTGACACATCCAATACGTGATCGTTCACTCCAACAACAATCGTTACATCTTCATTTTTTCCTGGAGCTGTCAGGATAACTTTTTTCGCACCGGCTTGCAAATGAAGAGCCGCTTTTTCACGGTCATTAAATTTGCCTGTTGCTTCGATGACAATGTCTACTCCAAGATCTTTCCATGGCAATTTCGCAGGATCGCGTTCGGCAACAAGTTGCACACGCTTGCCGTTCACGATTAATGCATCTTCTTCATATTCAACAGTTCCTTCAAAATGTCCATGGATGGAATCATATTTGACCATGTGTGCCAAAGTTTTTGCAGGGTAGCTTGCATTCACTGCTACTATATTTAAATCATCTTGAACAATTGCTTGTCGGAATACCATACGACCAATTCGACCAAAGCCGTTTATTGCAATCGAAACTGTCATTATATAGCCTCCTATTTTACTTCAATTATGTTTACTATTTCTCAATTAGTATAGCATATTATGAATAATCGTGTACCAACAATTATAAGAATTAAAAAATCATTATTTTCTGAAAAAAAGCCGAAAGTACGGATAATGCTTCCTCATAAATTGAAAAAAACGCATTGGCAACATGGGATGAGACCTATGTTGACGATTTGCCCGCCATGGGATGGAAGAAAAATTTTCTCCGATTAAAGGACTCCCCATTCTTTCAAAATTTTTTCAAGCTGCCGGCGGGTTTCTTCAATGGTGCCGTTATTGTCAATCACCGCATCGGCTCCCTGCACTTTCACCGGCATCGGCAGCTGGGAACGGATGCGCGCTTTTGCTTCTTCCTCGGATAATTGATTTCTTTTCATTAATCTCTCCAATTGCACCTCTTCCGATACGGCCACAACCAAAATTTTATCAACAAAATGCTGCAATTTGCTTTCAAATAATAAGGGGATGTCCATAATGACCGTTTTCTCGCCTTTTGCAAGATATTCATCCCGCTGCCGGAGCATTTCTTTGCGGATGGCCGGATGGATGATGCTGTTTAACAGCTGCCGCTTTTCTTCATCGTTGAAGATGATGGAGCCAAGCTTTTTCCGGTCAAGCTCCCCTGTCTCTGTCAAAACTTCTTTTCCAAAAGCCTCGGCAATTTTATTCAACGTTTCACTGCCGGGTTCCACCACCTGGCGCGCCACCACATCCGCATCAACGATTGGAAATCCGTATTCTTTTAACATCTTGCTTACAGTGCTTTTCCCGCTGGCAATGCTACCCGTTAAACCGATAATCATACATAAACACCTTTCTAATGTTGGCACTTTGGACAATAGACGCTTGTTCTTCCCGCAATTATCATGGATTTTGTTTTCGCGGAACAGTTTGGGCAAACCTTTTTGCCATACATCTTCAGCCTGTGCTGCATTCCGCCTGCTTCCCCATTGATGTTCCGGTAATCGGAAATCGTTGAACCTCCCATTTCGATTCCTTCCGATAACACATTTTTAATGGCTTCAAACAAGTCGATCTTTCTTTTTTTGCTGATTCTTCCCGCTTTTCTCGCTGGATGGACGCCTGCGCGAAAGAGGGCTTCCGTCGCATAAATGTTGCCGCAGCCGGAAATCACTTGTCCATCCATAATGACTTCCTTGATCGGCTTGTTTTTATATTTCGGAAGACCGCATTTTTCCAAAAAATAGTCTAACGCCTGATCATCAAATGGTTCCGGAGCCATCTGAAGAAGCGGCGGATGCTCATCAATGGTTCCAAGCAACCGGAACTCTCCAAATCTCCGTATATCCGAAAAGATGAGAAGCTCTCCTGTTGACAACGAAAACTTTGCATGAATATGATTCCGGAACTTTTCCTCCAGGATTTCATTTTCATGTTGGACGATAAACCAGGCGCCTGTCATGCCTAAATGATTGACCATCAGGAATGTTTCATTATTTTTTTCCAAATCAAAGAAAATGTACTTGGCCCGCCGGCTCAGCTTTTTGACCGTCATGCCGCGCATTTTCCTTTCAAAGTCCGCCGGCTCCATATTTTTCACAATACATTGCTTACCTTGCCGGTGAGCTTCGCAAACGGTTTCCGACAAGGTCGCTTCCAGAATCGATTTCCCTTCTATATTTGGGGCAAGCGCCCGAACAACCCCTTCCACTTCCGGCAATTCAGGCATTATTTCACTTCCTTATTTTGCATCATACCAAGTTTCGCCATAAGCGATATCCACCTTTAATGGTACATCAAGGGCAATGGCATTTTCCATCACTTCCGGCACGATTTCTTTCAACTTTTCAATTTCTTCTTTCGGCGCTTCGAAAATCAATTCGTCATGCACTTGCAACAAAAGTTTCGCTTGCAATCCTTCCTCTTTCAATCTCGCATCGATGTCAATCATCGCTTTTTTAATAATATCCGCTGCGCTTCCCTGGATCGGCGTGTTCATAGCCGTCCGTTCGGCAAAGCTTCTTAAATTGTAGTTTTTGCTCGTAATATCGGGCAAATATCTGCGGCGGTTTAAAATCGTTGTGACATAGCCTTTTAATTTGGCTTCCCGCACGATGTTATCCATATATTCCTTTACGCCCGGGAAGCTTTGGAAGTACTTTTCGATAAATTCGCCGGCTTCTTTTCTTGAAATATCCAGGTTCTGGGACAAGCCATAATCGCTGATTCCATAGATGATGCCGAAGTTCACCGCTTTTGCCGCCCTTCTCATATTCGGAGTCACTTCATCATGGGAAACATGGAACACTTCCATTGCCGTCCGTGTATGAATATCCATTCCTTGTTTGAATGCTTCCACCAGGTTTTTGTCTTTTGACATATGGGCAAGAACCCGCAATTCGATTTGAGAGTAGTCGGCGCTGAACAAAAGCCACCCTTCACGGGAAGGCACAAAGGCTTTCCGGATTTTCCTTCCCTCTTCCAAACGGATCGGGATGTTTTGCAAGTTCGGATCCGTTGAAGATAAACGGCCCGTCGAAGTCAATGCCTGCATAAATCGGGTATGAACTTTGCCGTCTTCCGGATGGACTTCTTTGATCAATCCTTCAATATAAGTGGATTGCAGCTTCGCAAGTGTCCGGTATTCCAAAATCAATTGAACAATTTTGTGGTGGTATCTTAATTTCTCCAAGACATCCGCCGCAGTGGAATAACCGGTTTTCGTTTTCTTGATGACCGGCAGCCCCAGTTTTTCAAACAAAATGACGCCCAATTGCTTCGGTGAATTGAGATTAAATTTCTCTCCGGCCAATTCATAGATTTCTTCCTCCAGCTGCGCAATTTTTTCCTGCAGCTCTTTTCCCATTTCTTCGAGGGTGGAAAGATCCACTTTAATCCCCCGGCTCTCCATCTCGCCCAAAATTACCGCCAATGGCAATTCCAAATCATGGTATAAATCGAACTGTTCATTTTCCTTCAGTTTTTCAGTAACCCGATTTTTGCAGTTCCAAATGGCAAGCACTTTTCTGCAGACATGTTCGGCCAGCGCTTCTTCCTTCGGCAATGCCCATTTTGCTCCTTTTCCATAAACCGATTCATTGGAATAAACATCGGTATAACCGAATTCTTTCGCAAGCGTCGCCACATCGTCGCCGGAAATTGCAGGATTGAGGATATAGGAAGCAAGGAGCAAGTCAAATTCCACGCCTTTCAATTGGATGCCGTGGCGTTTCAAAATGCATTGGGCCGCTTTTAAATCCGACATATATTTTTTCTTTGTTTCATCTTCAAAGTAGGATTTCAGGATTTCGTTCCCTTTGAAGACGTTTACCGGTACAAAGAAAGTCTTTGAACCGTCCGTGAAGCCGAACCCCAGAATGTTGCACGTATGATATTGTTCATTTTCCATTTCTACGTGAACCGCCATTTCATCGCGGAACAGGTCCTCCGAAAGTTCCCGGACAATGTCAAAATGGATGGCGGCCTTTTCTTTTTCTTCGATGTTGAAATCATGCTTTTCAATTAACGATTTAAATTGAAGCTCTTTCCAAATTTCAAGCACCGCTTCCTCATCCGGCCCCGGGTAATCGATATCATCAAGGGTGATTTCAATCGGCGCATTTGTATGAATTGTCGCCAACTGTTTGCTCAACTTCGCCAGTTCTTCGTTCTCGATCAGCTTTTCTTTCATTTTGGACGGCTTCATCTCGCCGATGTGTTCATATAAATTTTCAATCGTTCCATATTCTTTTAATAATTTAATCGCCGTTTTTTCCCCGATGCCCGGAACTCCCGGAATATTGTCGGACGCATCTCCCATAAGTCCCTTCATATCGATGATTTGTTCCGGCGTAAGTCCGTACTTTTCTTTGATATATTCCGGCGTATATTGTTCAATATCCGTCATTCCTTTTCGTGTGACGCAAACCTTGACTTTCTCTGTCGCCAGCTGCGTCAGGTCCTTATCTCCCGAAACAATGACCACATCCATGCCTTTTTCTTCCGCCTGTCTGGCAAGGGTGCCGATGATATCGTCGGCTTCATACATCTCCAATTCGTACCTTGGAATGCGGTAAGCATCGATCAGTTTTTGCAAATATGGAATCTGTTCCGACAATTCCGGAGGCGTTTTCAAACGGCCGCCTTTATAGTCTTCAAAGGATTCATGACGGAACGTCGTTTTTCCGGCGTCAAACGCCACAAGCATTTTTGTCGGCTTTTCTTCCTCCAATATTTTTTGAAGCATGGTCGTAAAACCATAAACGGCATTTGTATGAATGCCGCTGTCATTCGATAAAAGCGGCAATGCAAAAAAAGCCCGATAAGCTAAACTGTTTCCATCCAATAAAAGCACTTTCTCTTTTCCCACTCATTTGCACTCCTTCGGAAATAAATCGTCTTCCATTACTGTTTCACAGTTAGTTCCATTATAAAACACGTATCTGCCGAAAAACGACAAATACGTGTTTTTTTCCAAACTTTATTCATTTTGTACGCGGCTGATTGATTTCTTCCGTATAAAAAATTTCTTCATAAATGACGGTAAGCAGAAAAGCGTTCAAAAAGGAAATGACCAAGTACAATGGCATGCCGCCCAACTCCGCTTCCATCCAGGACCGGAAAAACACTTCGACAATCCCCACCTGTGCAAAATAAAAAATCATTCCGACCCCCACCTGCCAGATGGAACGCTTGTTGCGGCGCTGTTCATAACGGAACACTTTTTTGAAGCTGGTGCGTACATCTTCCGCAATGATGATGGAAAAGGGAAAAACGATGATAAATAATACTGGAATATGTAAAATTTCCAATTTGGACCAAGCATACGGCGTCGAATAAAATAACGCAGTAACACTGCAAGCCATTACGACCGCCAATAAACTGTTCTGGATCCATCGATTTAAGCGGCTCATAAAATCGCCTCAATTCTATCATTATTACTATATAGTAGTATATAATGAGGCTGATAGGCTGATAAAGTTGTAATTATTGCTAATCTATCCATCATTTTTTATTGATTCAAAAAAGAAAGCGGATAGGGAAACATCAACGTTTCCCTATCCTCCATTATCTGATCCTCAATCCGGCACCATCCTTCAAAAATACAAGTCTCTCTTCGTAATTATCGATTTTCGGTATATCCCGACAATAGTTTGGCATAAGGGGAGTCCTGAGGAATAATGATGACCGTATCATCGCCGATTGTTTTCTTGTAGCTTTCCAGAGTGCGGTACAATTCATAAAATTCCGGATCTTTCGAGAAAGCTTCATTATAAATTTTCGCCGCTTCCGCTTCCCCCTCCGCAATGATCAATGCCGCTTCTTTTTTCGCTGTGGAAATCATTTCTTCCACTTGGCGGTCGGTATTGGCTTCAATCCGGTTCTTTTCCGCATCCCCTTCGGATAAATATTTTTGTGCGATGGATTCACGGTCGGAAATCATCCGTTTATAAACAGACTCTTCGTTTTCTTCCGGCAAATCTGTACGGCGGATTCGGACATCCACCACTTCAATTCCGTAATTGTCCTTTTTCAATAATTCATTTACATTTTTTGTGATTTTGTCGGAAAGGCTGCCCCGCCCTGAATTTTCATCGTTGATGATCTCATCATAATTGATTTGCCCAAGTTCTGTCCGCAATACCGAATAAATGAACTCTTCCATCCGCGCTTCGGCATTCACCAAAGATCTTGCGTTTGTAATTAACGCCTTTGGATCGGTTACACGCCATACCGCATAGTTATCAATAATAATCCGCTTTTTATCCAACGTGTTAATTTCTTCCGATGACATATCGTAAATCATTAAATTCTTCGGTAAAGTCGTCACGCTTTGGATAAACGGGATTTTTACATAAAGGCCCGGCTTATCCTGATATTTCACCACTTCGCCAAACTGGCGGACAATTTTAAACTCATTCTCTTTTACAACATAAACGTTTGAAATGAATATAACAATGACTGCGACAATCGCGGTAAGAATGATGGCAGGTTTTATAAATTTCCTCGGTTCCATTGGCGGTTTGGCAGTCCTGATGATTTTTTTATCGTCCGGCCCCTTTTTGTTTACCTTAGCATTTTTCTTTCCTTTATTTTTGTTTCCAAAAAGGTTCCGGAGGAATTTATCTAAGTCTCCGTCATAGTAATTGTTGCTCATTGTTTTTTACCGCTCCCTTCATTACCGCTCTTTTTTCCGTCCTCTCCGGCAGTTTGCTGTGGTTGCAGCGGTAAATATTTCAATGTCTCTCCTTTATCGTTCATGATATAAATTTTTGCCCCTGGAAGCACTTCCTCCAATGTTTCCAAAACGAGGCGCTGACGCGTAACTTGCGGGTTTCTCACATATTCATTGTAAAGTTTATTAAAAACGGCCACATCCCCCTGGGCCTGTTGTATGCGGGCTATTTTTTCGGCTTCCGCGCGGGAAATGATTGCATCCTTTTCCCCTCGGGCCTCGCTGAGTTTTTGGTTTTCATATTTTTTCGCTTCGTTAATTTTCGTGTTTTTCGTTTCCCGCGCATCCGTTACAGCTGTAAAAGCAGCGCGGACTTCCTTGTTCGGCAATTCCACATCCTGCAATTTTACTGCCAAAATCGTCACACCGATATCATATTTTTCCGTCACAGACACCAATAAATCCCTTGTTTGATTCTCGATTTCCGCCCTTCCATCCGTCAACGCTTCATCAATGGTGGAACTGCCGATGATGGAACGGATGGCGCTTGATGTCGCGTGATGCAACAGCTGTTTTGGATCATCCGAATGGAATAAATATTTCACCGGATCGGAAATTTTATATTGAACGACCAAATCGGTGAGCACGATATTTTCATCACCGGTAATCATTTTCGTTTCGCTGTCTTTTGTGATAATCTCCCCGTCTTTTGTCGTTTCATAACCGAACTGCAGACTGTAGGTTTCTTTTGAGAGCACTTCCACCTTTTGAATCGGCCAAGGCAATTTAAAATGCAACCCGGAATCTGTAACCGTTTCTGTCGCCTGTCCAAAGGTGATCACAACCGCCTGTTCCGATTCATCTACGGTATACCAGGTTGTAAAGATGATAATAATGGAAATAATTGAAATAATTGTTAATCCTGAAATAAACAAAGTCCTCTTAACGCTCAATATGTTCTCCCTCTCTTTCTCTGTAAAAGTTAAGTTAATTGATTTACGAAATAGTTACAATGAAAGTTTCAAAGAAAATTTAAAAATTACTAAAAAAACTCGAAAATGCGATAAAAATACAAAAAACCGCCAAAAAAGGCGGCTTTTTTGATAAGAGGACAAATCCTGATTGAATAGGGGTTTCACTATAGTACTATAAATGCCTAGTATGAAGTTTTCATTACAGGATTGTAAAAAGAATGTTAATTTTCCCTGTATAAAGGAATCTTTACCCTCATACATGTTCCTTTGCCCACTGTGCTTTCCACTTCTATTTTTCCCCGATGGGCTTCCACCAAGTGTTTCACAATGGCAAGGCCTAAACCGGTGCCTCCCGAATTTCTGCTGCGGGCCTTATCCACCCGGTAGAACCTTTCAAAAATTCTCGGAATTTCACTTTTTTCAATGCCGATTCCTTCGTCCTCCACTTCAACGATTCCATGGTCTCCATCTTCTTTGATTCTTAATGTGATCACCGTATGAGGAGGGGAATAGGTAATGCTGTTTGTTATAAGATTTGTGAAAATTTGAATCAGGCGGTTTTTGTCGCCGAACACTTTGATATCCCGTTGAATATCCACATCAAATTCCATGTTTTTTTCATCCATTTTTGGACTCGTCACTTCAACCGCCCGAATCAAGACATCTTTCAGACTTGTCGGCTCCAATTGCACCTTGAAACCATGCTGTTCAATTTTTGACAGCTCCAATAAGTCCTGAATCAAAACTTGAAGGCGGTTGCTTTCCTGATAAATGATCTCCAAAAAGGAAAGGAGCATCTTTTCATCTCTGTACGCCCCATCCAGCAACGTTTCAGAAAAACCCTTAATCGAAGTAATTGGAGTCCTGAGTTCATGTGAAACATTCGCCACAAAATCCTTTCGAATCTGTTCCAGACGTATTAATTCGGTGATATCATGCACCACAATCACGATTCCGAGCCATCGTCCATGTTCCCCTACAACAGGCGCCCCATATACTTGTTTGTATATTTTTTCGTTGTTTATTTCCATTTCAATTTGCTTCCGATAAGGCAGCTCCGTTAAAAACACTTGGTCAATAAATTTCTCCAATTCCCGTGGCAGACCGAGGGATAGAAAGTTCCTTCCCTCCACTTCAAGGGAGGTCAAATGAAATTCTTCCAAAAAAAGGGCGTTGGCGATGGAAACGGTCCCTTCCCTGTCAATCATGATGAGGGCACTGCCCATATTTTCGATTAACGTTTTTAGGCGCTCCTCTTCAATTTCCCTCATCTTTTCAATTTCTTGAAGATTGCGGGCCAATATATTGATGGATTTCCGCAATTCAAGGATCGTTGCCGGACCGTTCGCATATGACCTTGCGAGATAATTTCCCTTTATTAATTCACGGGCCGTTTGGGTTACATTTTCAATCGGATTGAGCAATTCCTGAATGAGGCGATTTCCGATGTATGCAATGAGCAAAAACGCGATGAGCAACAGGAGCGCAAGGACAAAGGCAAACTGAATTTTCAATTCATCAATTTGTTCTTCGGTAAAGGGAATATGATTTGTTAAAAAAATTTTTTCCATAAGGAAAGGAAATAGCTGACCCAGTACAATGCCAAGGACAGCTATGACCGAACCGGTTAACGCAATGAAAATAAAAAACAAGCGATTACTAGGCAGCTTCATCATTTCGGCTCCTCAAATTTATAACCGATTCCCCTTATTGTTTTGATAAACTTCGGTTTCCGGCTATTCTCTTCAATTTTATCCCGCAAATGGCTGATATGAACGTCAACGATCCGCGTATCCCCCATAAAATCATAGTTCCATACGGCGCTTAACAATTGTTCACGGGTCAACACGCGATTTTTGTTTTCCAATAAATAAACAAGCAATTCAAACTCTTTCGGTGTAAATTCAAGGGGGTGTTTATCTAAAAACGCTTCAAATCGGTCCGGATAAACCTCCAGATTGCCAAACTGATAATATTTCTTTTTTTCCTGTTCATGCTGCGCTGGATGGAAACGGCGCAAAACCGCTTTAACACGGGCGATGACTTCCCTTGGACTGAAAGGTTTTGTCATATAGTCGTCGGCACCTAATTCAAGCCCCAACACTTTATCAAACTCATCGTCCCGGGCTGTCAACATAATGATGGGAATGTTTTTCTTTTGTCCCCTCAATTCTTTGCAGATTTCGATCCCATCCATCGTGGGCAACATAAGATCTAATAAGATCAAATCCGGCGATTCGTTTAAGGCAATTTCCAATCCTTCTTTTCCGTCATTGGAAACTAAAACTTCATACCCTGCACGTTCCAAATTATATTTCAGCAATGTCGCAATAGGTGCTTCATCTTCTACGACTAAAATAGTTTTTTTGTCTGTCATTTTTTCCTCCATCAAGTGCGTAATGATTTGAAACCCCCATTTCAAACCAGGAATTTGTTATTTCATTGGAGGGAAAACTTTGAAGATTCCTTGCAATACAAGCTGATGCTTTTTGTTCATTCCATTGACTTGAATCATCACAAGGTTGTTTTCATAATCAATTTGTTGAACTTCCAACAAAATTTCGATGGTTTCATAATGATATACCGGTTCCAAGTTTATTAAATTCTGTTCCCGGATATGCGAACCTGGACCGGGCAAATATTTCGAAATGGCGCTTGTTACAATCCCATTCAACATGATTGGCGGGACAATCGGTTTTTTGAAGGCTGTCTCTTTGGCATATTCATGTTGAATGTACAAAGGATTGCTGTCATTGGTTAAACCCAAGTATAATAGCAAATCTTTGTCTTCTATGGTTTCAACCAAGTGGATCCTTTCGCCGACAGTCAGTTCATCAATTTTTTTACCGGTCTTGGTTCTAGCCCCTTTTAACAATTGAACGATTCCCCCTAAATATTAACATCAGTTCCATAGTATCATTTTTTTCAGAAAATAGCTACAATAATAGCAAATCTTGCGATGTTGCGGCAAATATTGCCGAATTCAACAGATTCTATGAGAAAATGAAAAAGATCGCCCCCGTTGCAAGCCTGGGACGACCTTTTGATCATATACGGTAAAATTCCGAACATATTTTAGAGATTAAAGATTTTTGATAACAGCATCTGCAAATTCAGAGCATTTTACTTCAGTTGCGCCTTCCATTAAGCGGGCGAAGTCATAAGTTACCACTTTGGAAGCGATTGTTTTCTCAATTGCATTAATGATTAAGTCAGCAGCTTCTTTCCATCCAAGGTGTTCGAACATTAACACACCGGAAAGAATTACGGAAGATGGGTTAACTTTATCTAAACCTGCATATTTAGGTGCAGTTCCGTGAGTTGCTTCGAAGATGGCATGTCCAGTTACATAGTTGATGTTGGCACCTGGAGCGATACCGATACCGCCAACTTGTGCAGCCAATGCGTCAGAGATGTAGTCACCGTTCAAGTTCATTGTAGCCACAACGTCGAATTCTTTTGGACGAGTTAATACTTGTTGCAAGAAGATGTCTGCAATTGTATCTTTAATGATAATTTTGCCGGCTGCTTCTGCTTCCGCTTGGGCTTCGTTTGCAGCTTCTACACCTTTTTCCGCTTTGATGCGGTCGTATTGTTCCCAAGTGAATACTTTATCGCCGAATTCACGCTCAGCTAATGCGTAACCCCATTTTTTGAATCCGCCTTCTGTGAATTTCATGATGTTACCTTTATGAACTAAAGTTACAGATTTGCGGCCTTCGCGGATTGCATATTCAATTGCGGCGCGAACGAGGCGTTCAGTACCTTCGATGGAGATTGGTTTAATACCGATAGCTGAAGTTTCAGGGAAGCGGATTTTCTTTACGCCGAATTCGTCTTGAAGGATTTTAATCAATTTTTTCGCTTCTTCTGATTGCGCTTCATATTCGATTCCAGCGTAAATATCTTCTGTGTTTTCACGGAAGATAACCATGTCTACATATTCAGGGTGTTTTACAGGAGATGGCACGCCTTGGAAGTAACGTACTGGACGCAAGCATACGTACAAGTCTAATTGTTGACGCAATGCTACGTTAAGAGAACGGATTCCTCCACCGACAGGAGTTGTAAGAGGACCTTTGATGGCGATCAAATATTCGCTGATTGTGTCCAAAGTTTCTTGTGGCAACCATTCGCCAGTTAGCTTATATGCTTTTTCTCCGGCAAGAACTTCTTTCCATTGGATTTTTCTTTCGCCGTTATATGCTTTTTCAACAGCTGCATCGAATACGCGAACAGCGGCTGCCCAGATATCTGGTCCTGTACCGTCTCCTTCGATGAAAGGAATGACAGGGTTGTTAGGAACTATTAATTTACCATTTTCTACTGTAATTTTACCGTTAGTCATGTATGTTGCCTCCTATATTCATAAGTCTAGGACTGTGTCATGCAACACAGTCCTAGTGTATTTTAGCATATTTTCTAGAAATTTTCTCTCACCATTTATAAATTATCTTTCGTCAATTGGGATATATTTTTGATGTTTTGGTCCAACATATTCTGCACGTGGACGGATTAAGCGGTTGTTCGCATATTGTTCAAGGATGTGGGCAAGCCATCCTGAAGTACGGGATACAGCAAAGATAGGAGTGAATAAATCATGCTCAATATCAAGCGAATCATAAACTGATGCCGAGAAGAAGTCAACGTTGGCTGGAAGACCTTTTTCTCTTACTACGATATCATGAATTTTCACTGACATTTCATATAATTCAGGTTTGCCTTTAAGCGCAGTCAATTTTTCGCTCATTGCACGCAAGTGTTTCGCGCGTGGGTCTCCTTTGCGATATACGCGGTGACCGAATCCCATAATTTTTTCTTTATTTTTTAATTTGTTCATGATATAAGGTTCAACGTTTTCGATTGAACCGATTTCAGTAAGCATTTTCATTACTTGTTCGTTTGCTCCGCCATGAAGAGGACCTTTTAATGCGCCGATTGCTGCTGTGATTCCGGAATATACGTCTGATAATGTCGCTACACAAACACGGGCAGTGAATGTAGATGCGTTCAATTCATGGTCAGCATGCAACACTAGCGCTTTATTGAATGCTTCCACTTCGATTGGATCCGGTTCTTTGCCGTGCAACATGTAGAGGAAGTTAGCAGCATATCCTAATTCAAGTTTTGGAGCAACAGGCTCTAAACCTCTGCGTACGCGAGAGAATGCGGCTACGATTGTCCCGATTTTCGCTTGGATGCGGATCGCTTTGCGATAGTTGGCATCTTCGCTCATTACATCCGCTTCATCATCGTATGCGCTCAACAAAGAAACAGCTGTACGCAATGCAGCCATTGGATGAACTTTGTCTAGTGGCATTGCTCTGAATAAATTTATAATTTGCTGAGGAATTTCTGCGTTTTCGGCAAGTTGTTGTTTAAGTTCTTCCAATTCTTCTCTATTTGGCAGGCGTTGATGCCACAATAGATAAATCACTTCTTCGAAAGAAGAGTTTTCAGCCAAATCATCGATGCTATACCCTACATATGTAAGTGTATCATCGATAATTGAACTGATTTTAGATTCAGCAGCAATAATACCTTCTAATCCGCGTGTTGCTGTCATAAAAAATCGCTCCCTCTCTTAAAATTTAATGAGTGTCAGTCCCACCTTGTAAGTGCTTTCTTTTTCTTCTATGAGACTTACGGTCGTTTCGCTCAAAATGAACCTATTATTAAATCGCTTACAACGACTATTATAATAAATTTTGACGGCTTTGTGAATAATTTTTCAAAAATAAAGAAAAAACCGCATTTGCAATAAAAATGTTGATTTTTCGAGAATATTTTCGTTTTAACGAGATTATATTTACTTAAACCAGGGGTGATCCGCATTGCAATTGAATAAATTTTCTGTTTATTCTAACAAAAATATTCTCCAATTTTTTGTCCTCGTCCTATATTTTGTGCTGCTTTGGCTGGTATTGCCGATTTCCCTTGCCATTTTCTTTGCGTATTTATTATATCCGATGATCCAATTTTGCCATCAACGATTGAAACTACCTTATATCATAAGCGCCATCATTATATCTATATTTATTTTTATATCATTTTATTCCTTTTTTTATATTACAATTCAAAGCATTATAGCCATTTATCCCGAAATCAAAAAGCAGGTGGAAGAACTTCAGCTATTTGATTCCGAATACATGATTATTTTAGAAAACATTTTTAAACAATCATTGAAATATATCGATACCGCCCTTATGGGAATGGCTAGTTATTTGCAGGATATCTTCCAGTATTTGTTTGAAATATTTATTTTTTTCGTAGCTTTCTTCTTTGCCATATTCGAATCCAAAAGGGACCGGCACTGGTTTTTTATCTATGTTCCAAAACAATACCGCACCATTTGGAAAAAGTATTTTGCGAAAGCAACCAGTTTATTCAGCTATTTTTTGTTCGTGAATTTTCAATTGTTTATAATCACTTTCTTTCTGCTCAGCATTGGACTTGCACTGCTGCGATTTGAAAATCCGGTCAACAAAGCGTTTTTGATTTCTTTCGCGGATGTTTTGCCGTTTTTCGGTATCGGTCTGTTTCTGATCCCTATTTCGATTTACTTTTTTGCAATCGGGGAAAAGTTTTTGAGCCTGGCCATATTATTGCTCTATATTTTTATACAAATTACAAGGCAGCTTACCGAATCATTGCTGTGGGCATCCACTTTTCAATTGCGGACGGTCCACACCTTTCTCATCAGCGCGGCATCCATTTTGCTGTTCGGCGTATATGGAATTTTGCTCAGTCCGTTTTTCTTGTTGATTGCCGTGAAAATAAAACAAAAATCTATCTCTGGATTATAATCACATGTTTATTTTCCATTTTTTTTCGAATCCACTCGATTATTACAGGTTTATACATTTTTCTTGTCCATGGAAGAACCAATGTCAAGGCAATTAAATCCGAAATAAATCCGGGCATCAAGAACAATACCCCTCCCAAAAAAACCAAAAATGCATCAATCATTGCATGTCCGGGTGGTTCTCCCCTATAAATGCTTTCCTGTATATTTTGAATGGATTTCAACCCCTGATTTTTCGTGATGGCAATCCCTGCCAAACTTGCCAGTATGATGAGGAGCAATGTAGGGAAAACTCCCAGCCAATTCCCGACAACAATAAACATCGCAATTTCAAACAGAATAAACGCGATAGAAGCGAAGAAGATTTTTTTCAACGACTACCCTCCATTAAAGTAATTTTCCTTTACAAAATTTTATTACGAAAATATAGAAAAAAGTTTCAGTGTACTAAAAATCTTTCGGCAAGTTTCCTCTCAATATTCCCTTTTCACGATGTTTCCATCACGGTATTGATTAATTGACCAAAACAGGGCTGTTAAAAAGTGTTTACTTTTTAGACAGCCCTTCTACTCATTAATTGCTTATAGGACACTTGCGTGACCTTTATAAATGACTCCCGTTTCCGCATCCATCGTAATTTCCTGGCCATGACGGATGATGGATGTCGCCTCTTTCACACCTACGATGACAGGGATTCCCAAACTTAAACCAACTACTGCCGCATGGCTTGTCAATCCGCCTTCTTCCGTAATAATGCCAATGCATTTCTCAATTGCCGGCATCATTTCCCGGTCCGTTCCGACGGTTACGAGAATTTTTCCTTCCACATCATATGCTTGCGCTTCTTCCGCGTTTTTCACAACAACCGCCTTTCCTACCACCGATTGTTTGCCGATTCCTTGGCCGCGGGCTAACAGGTCGCCGATTACATGGACTTTCATCAAGTTTGTCGTTCCTGATTCGCCCACAGGAACTCCCGCAGTGATAATGACAACATCTCCATGGTTTACATAACCATATTTCAGCGCTTCGTCCACCGCCAATTCCAATATTTCATCCGTTGTCTTCGCTTTATGGGTAACAATCGGATAGACACCCCAAACAAGCGTCAATTTTTGCGCTGTTGAAGGGTTATCCGTAATGGCGATAATCGGCACGCCTGGACGATATTTGGCGATCAATTTGGCCGTCACACCGCCCGCTGTCGGCGCAAGCACCGCTTTTACCCCCAAATTAATGGATGTGTGTGAAACCGCCTGGGAAAGGGCTTCTGTCATCGTAGTTTCTTTTTCGCGGCTTCTCGTTTGGACAATCGCACGATAATCCAACGAGTTTTCCGTAAATTCCGCTATTCTGTTCATCGTTTTTACCGATTCCACAGGATAAAGGCCGGCAGCCGTTTCTCCCGAAAGCATGATCGCATCCGTTCCGTCGAGGATTGCGTTTGCTACGTCGCTTGCTTCTGCACGGGTTGGCCGAGGATTGCGCTGCATGGAATCCAGCATCTGGGTTGCCGTAATGACCGGTTTCCCCAATTGATTGCATTTTTTTATCAACGCTTTTTGTACAAGAGGGACTTCTTCCGCAGGAATCTCCACCCCTAGATCACCCCGGGCAACCATTAATCCGTCGGACACTTCGATGATTTCGTCGATATTGTCCACGCCTTCCCGGTTTTCTATTTTAGGGATGATTTGAATGTGCCCTCCGCCGTTTTGTTCGAGAAGCTCCCGGATTTCCAACACATCTTTTGCGGTACGGACGAAGGAAGCGGCGATAAAATCTACTCCTTGTTCAATTCCAAATAATATGTCCTTTGCATCTTTTTCCGTGATGCCAGGCAGTTTGATGGAGACCCCCGGCACATTTACACCTTTTTTGTTTTTCAACACCCCGGCATTTTCAACAATAGTATGAATTAATCCTTTTTCATAATCTTTGGCTAGCACCCGCAATTGAATAAGTCCGTCATCCAATAAAATAATATCGTTTTGGTCGACATCATAAATTAATTTGTCATACGTTACGGAAAAACAAGTCTCGTCCCCGAGGACTTCCTTCATCGAAATATCAATGACTTGTCCCGTTTGCAAGTGAACTTCCCCGTTTTTCATATCGTGTGTTCTGATTTCGGGACCTTTTGTATCGAGCAGGATGCCGACAATTTTATTTAATTTATTGGCAACATCCCGTATCGTCGCAATCCGCATTGCATGTTCTTCATGGGTTCCGTGGGAAAAGTTCAGTCTCGCAACATTCATTCCCGCTTTTATAAGTTCTTCCAGAACCTCGGGAGATTCACTTGCAGGTCCGATTGTACAAACGATTTTTGTCTTTCTCATATCCATTCTCTCCATTTTCAGTTTGATTTATATTGAAAGTTCTTTTGATAAAGTATATAAGCCGCTAGTATTTTTCTGTTCCGTTTTAAAAATCTCCTGTAAATCATAATCATATAATTGATTATTTTTTATACCGACGGCGCGTCGGGTCTTTCCTTCCAATAACAGTTCCACTGCAAAGGCGCCAAATCGGCTTGCCATGACCCGGTCATAGGCCGATGGCGAACCCCCCCGCTGAATATGGCCTAACACGGTAATCCTCATATCGATTCCTGATTTTTCCTTTAGCATGCGTGCAAGTTCCGAGGCGGGCATTACCCCTTCGGCGACGATGATGATGCTATGTTTTTTCCTGCGAGCTTCTCCGCGTTTTATGCGCGCAATGATTTCATCTATATCATAGGGTTCTTCTGGAATGATAATGGATTCGGCCCCTGCAGCAAGTCCTGACCATAAAGCGATATTTCCGGAATGTCTGCCCATTACTTCAATAATGAAAGTATTTTCATGGCTTGTTGCTGTATCCCGTATTTTGTCAACGGCATTCACAACCGTATTTAACGCCGTATCAAAGCCGATGGTATATTCCGTGCCTGGAACATCATTATCGATCGTTGCAGGAACACCAATACATTTTAATCCCAAATCCGCCAATGCGTAAGCCCCGCGGAAAGAGCCGTCCCCACCAATCACAATCAGCCCTTCAATTCCCGCATCCTTCATTTTTTCTATCCCCTGCAATTGATATTTTTGTTCCTTAAATTTGGCGCATCGGGAAGAATACAATTTCGTTCCGCCTCGCTGAATGATGCCGCCAACGGAGCCCAAATCCAACAATTCCATTTTACCTTGAATAAATCCCTCATATCCATGATATATTCCATAAACTTCGACACCATGATAATTTGCTTTTCGAACGACGGCACGAATGGCCGCATTCATGCCGGGTGCATCACCGCCGCTCGTTAATACTCCAATTCTTCTCACGTATCTCCCTCCAATGTTAACAATAACATAAAAAAATTCCATTGGAACTAGAAACTTCAATCTGTTCATTTAACATTCATTATAAAATAAAATGACAAAATCCATGGATAGTTGGATTTTGTCATTTCCTTGGAGAATTTTCTTCACATCCCGTTAAACGGATTCTTCAATAAAATCCCCTATTTTCCGGAATTTCTCGTACCGGTCCCGAATAATTTCTTCTTCCGACATGGCCGATAATTCATCAAGCCCTTTTTTCAAATATTGCTTTAAAATGTTTGCTTGTGTTTCCGGATCGCGATGGGCCCCTCCTGTCACTTCAGGGATAATTTCATCTATGATTCCCATTTTTTTCAAGTCTTGGGCCGTTATTTTCATCGCTTCAGCCGCCTGTTTTGCAAGGGCGGCATCCTTCCACAAAATTGAAGCGGCACCTTCAGGGGAAATGACGGAGTATGTGGAATTCTCCAGCATATAGATGCGGTTGGTCACCCCCAGCGCCAATGCACCACCGCTTCCTCCTTCCCCAATGACAACGCAGATGACAGGCACTTTCAAGCCGGCCATTTCAAACAAATTTCTTGCGATGGCTTCGCTTTGCCCACGTTCTTCCGCAGCTTTCCCTGGATAAGCCCCTTTCGTATCGATAAAACAAATAATAGGACGGCGAAATTTTTCCGCCTGCTTCATTAAACGCAATGCTTTTCGGTAACCTTCCGGATGGGGCATCCCAAAATTCCGCCGTATGTTTTCCTTGGTTGCTTTCCCGCGCTGATGTCCAATGACCGTGACAGGTTGGCCATCAAAAAACGCGATTCCTCCAACAATTGCTTCATCATTGCCAAAACAACGGTCGCCATGGAGTTCGATAAAATCCGTAAATATTTTTTCTATATAATCCAGCGTTGTCGGACGTTCCGGATTTCTCGCAACCTGCACCCGGTCCCATGGTTCCATGTTTGAATAAATTTTCAACTCCAATTGGTGCAAACGTTCTTCCAATGTTCTGATTTCTTCGGACATATCCACATCCGCCGACTTCGCCAGTTCCCTCAATTCCTCAATTTTTTGTCTCAGCTTAATAATCGGTTCTTCAAAAGACATCGGCTTAGACACCAGAAACTCCCCCTCTCTTGTGCAATTTCACAATCGTCGCCACTTTATCCCGCATTTCCTTTCGATGGAAAATTGCGTCCAATTGGCCATGGGCTAATAGAAATTCTGCGGTTTGAAAATCATCAGGCAATTTTTCCCGAACCGTCTGCTCAATCACCCTTCTACCGGCAAAACCGATGAGGGCTTTCGGTTCGGCAATGTTGATATCTCCCAAAGAAGCAAAACTTGCAGAAACGCCGCCAGTCGTCGGATCTGTCATGATGGAAATAAACAGCAATCCTTCCTCGCTATGGCGTTTTAAAGCAACGCTTGTTTTCGCCATTTGCATCAAAGAAATGACGCCTTCCTGCATCCGGGCACCGCCGCTTGCGGTAAAGATGATGAAAGGCACTTGCATTTCAGTCGCTTTCTCGATGGCGCGGGTAATTTTTTCACCCACTACAGAGCCCATTGAACCCATGCGGAAATGGGAATCCATCACCGCTACAACGACTTTTTCTCCCTTTAATGTTCCGCTGCCGGTGAGCACCGCTTCAGAAAGTCCCGTCTTCTTCATGTCCGCTTCCACTTTTTCGATATAGGATGGGAAATTTAAAGGATTTGTCGTACGCAAATGCTCGTCAAACGGTGTAAATGTTTCCGGATCCAGGAAAGAGTCGATTCTCTCCCAAGCGGTCATTTTAAAATGATGATCACAATTAGGGCATACTTTCAGATTCGTTTCCACTTCTTTTGTCAGAAAGATTTTTCGGCATGATGGACATTTCGTCATCAAATCCGCCGGAAACGAGCTTTCTTTTTTCGGATTGGCGAGAGCCCCTTTCGTCTTTTTTCTGTTTATAGTCAGCAAATTTTTTATTGCCACACTTTTTCCTCCTAATTAATCATTTTTATCATCATGTTTTTTCAAATAATCCATCCATTCACTATATGCTTCTAATGCTTCCTTTTCATATCCAAGCTGCAATGACTTCAAAAGCCTTTGTAAAATGGGCTTTTCTTCCTCTGTAGTGACTTTTCTTAATGAACCTGCGCTATAAGCGGCGAGTTGAATCCATATTCTCAAAGCCAGCCGGTTTTCAGAAGCGATCATAAGTTCACGCAAAATATGGTCCCGAATAACATCTGTTTCCAATTCGATATTCAAAAACAAGCTTTCCCATACGGGAAGTTCTCTTAATCTTTCATTTGAACAAATAATGCGGATGGCTTCCCTTTCATGAATTTCCCTCGTTTTATGAACGTCTTGGATCGACTGGTTCTCCTGCAGGATAAAGGTCGCCAACAATTCAACCAACCGGTATTGCTGGGAGGAAGCCAAAAACGTCCCTCCCCCGTGGCGGGTTTCGATAATTCCAAGCAGCTCCAGGCTGCGCAACGCTTCTCTCACTGAAGAACGTCCAACGCCCAACATTTCGGATAAAACTCTTTCGGAGGGAAGTTTATCCCCGGGTTTTAGTTTTTGGGTAATGATGATGTCCTTCAATTTACTAACGATTTCCAAAAAGACCTTTTTATTTTCTTGTTTTTCATTCATGTCCACTTTAGATTTTTTTAACAACCCCTTATATCGAGCATTCATTCTATCCATAATAAGTATATGCCTCTTCAAAAGTGGTCAGACCACTTTTGTTCCAGTTTACAAAATGTCTTCCGATTTGTAAAGAAAAAACTGTGCAAAATTGCACAGTTTTCGTAATTCCTGTATAAAATTATCTCGTTATTGAATGAATTTTATTATTTTTACGACGATTTGCGGCTGATTGAAGCGGTATTGCACTTTCCCTTCCATATACACCATTGCGTCTTCCTTGATCCATCCAAGGCAGTCATTATACAGTTTCGGGAAGATTGTGGCCGAAATTGCACCAAACTCATCTTGCACTTGGACAAAAGCCATCAGTTCCCCTTTTTTCGTGCGAATTTGGTGAATGGACTCGACCATCCCCACCAATTTAACATACGCATCTTGGGGAGCGCTTTTTACAAGAAGCGTATTTGTATTCACTTGTATTCGTTTTCGGACATTTGTGGCAGGATGTTCGGATAAATAAAATCCAAATACTTCCTTTTCAAATTGCAATTTGATCTTATCCGGCATCGGTTCTGCTTCCTGGTATTTGGGCTTGCCAAATAAAGAAGTTTGCGAAGCGAACAAATCATCTTCATCCGTCGGACGGGCAATTTTAGCATGCTTTTCCGCCGCTTCAATCGTCGCAAGAAGCGTTGCCCGATCCTTTCCGAAGTCATCGAGCACCCCCGCCTTAATCAATGATTCGATTGATTTGCGGTTAAAATGCTTGCCGCTTAAAGAAACGGCCAAATCGAACAAATCATGAAACTCTCCTTGCTCCTTTCGGGCCTGTATCAATTTTTGCAAAAATGATTGGGAAAGGCCCGATATGGCAGACAAACCGTATCGGATCTTTCCATTTTCCACGGTGAACCCCCGGCTGCTTTTATGAAGGGAAGGGCGCAAAACGGTTATGCCTTTGCTTCGGGCTTCGACAATAAACGAGAACAATCTTTCCTGGTTTCCCGCTGCAAAGGTCATCATGACCGCATAGAATTCCAATGGGAAATTGGCCTTTAAGTAGGCCATCTGGTAAGAAATCATGCTGTATGCCACCGCATGGCTTTTCGCAAACCCGTAATCGGCGAACCGGACAATCTGTTCGTACACCGATTCGGCCACTTCCTTGCCATATCCATTTTTTACTGCCCCATTGACAAAAGCCTTTCTCTGCTCTTCCAGCACTTCCCGTTTTTTCTTGCTCACCGCGCGTCTCAGCAAGTCGGCCTGCCCCAAAGAAAACCCTGCTAATCGATGGGCGATTTGCATGATTTGTTCCTGATACACAATGATTCCATACGTTTCCCCCAAAATCGGCTCCAAATCCGGATGGGGCATCACAACAGGCTCCAACCCTTTTTTTCTTCTCGCATAAACCGGTATAAATTGCATCGGTCCGGGTCTGTAAAGGGCATTGACTGCAACAATATCGGAAAAACGGGTAGGAACAATTTCCCGCAATGCATTTCTCATGCCTTCCGATTCCAACTGGAAGATCCCCAATGTATCCCCATGCTGCAACAGTTCAAACGTTTTCCGGTCATCCAATGGAATTTCATTTAAATCAATGTATATATTTCGGTTATAATGAATCATTTTTAGAATTTGTTCAATCATTGTTAAATTGCGCAGCCCCAGGAAGTCCATTTTTAACAAGCCCATCTGTTCCACTTCCTGCATTGGCCATTGGGTGATGAAAATCCCGTCATGCCCCTTTTCAATTGGTACCACTTCCACCAATGGCATTGGGCATAATACCACCCCTGCGGCATGGGTGGATGCATTTCTGGGCAACCCTTCCAACTTTAATGCCGTTTCAAACCAACGTTTTCGGATGGGTTCCTCCCCGATCCATTTTCTGAACGGTTCGCTTGCGTCGTAAGCTTCTATTAACGTGATGCCCAATCTATTTGGAATCAGGCGGGAAATCATTTCCAAGGTTTCCGGTTCAAAATTGAACATCCTTGCAACATCCCTGGCGACGGCTTTTGCAGACAAAGTTCCGAAGGTGATGATTTGCGCCACATGTTTTTCCCCATATTTTTTTGCAACATATTGAATGACTTCGTGCCGTCTTGTATCCACAAAGTCTATATCGATATCCGGCATTGAAACCCGCTCAGGATTTAGAAAACGTTCAAACAAAAGCCCGTAACGAATCGGATCCACCTGGGTAATGTATAAAGAATAAGCAACGAGCGAACCTGCTGAAGATCCTCTTCCGGGCCCCGTCAAAATTCGCTGCTCCCGGGCATAATTCATAAAGTCTGCCACAATTAAAAAATAATCTGCAAAGCCCATCGAACAGATGATTTCCAATTCATGGTCCAGGCGGTCAAGATAGACTGGATCCGGGACATCCGTTTTTAACCTCTCTTTTAATCCTTTTATGGCCAATGCTTTCAGCACCTTTTCCGCACTTTGTCCTGCAGGCAAAGGATATTTGGGCATGATGTGCCCCTTCGATTCGATATCCGCATGGCAGCCGGAAAGCATTTTCCTGCTTTCTTCCAACCATTCCGGATGATCATGAAACCATTCCATCCATTCGCTTCCGGTCGGAGTATAATGGTGTTCTTCTTCACTCATTTGCATTTGTTCGCTTAGCTTGATTCCCTGATCGATGCTTCGTGCAACCCGATAGCTGAATGCGTCTTCCCGTTTTAAATAGAGGCATTCATGAAGGGCCATAATGGGGATGTTAAATGTTTCCCCCAAACGGATAATTTCGTCCTCGGCAGGTGATTTTTCCCCTTCGCCCCGGGAAACTCCAATCCATATCCGTCCACGAAAAACTCCTTGCAAAATTTCAATGGAGGAAACATGCTTCAACCAGATGGCATGATCTTTGTCAGCCGGAATCACCACACAGATTCCCTTTGAATAGCCTTTGAGCCACTTGAACGGCAATTGTTCATCCTCCGTGATGGCTATACTGCTGGAAATCTTTAAGAGATTTTTATATCCATCGTTGTTTTGGGCGTAAATCAGGAGGGGCAGAACGATCCCTTCAAACCGTACTTGTACCGAAAGACCGGCGACCGGATGAATCCCCGCCTTTTTTAAACCATGGTAAAAAGGCAAAAGCCCNTACAATTTGGAATTGACAATTGCACAAGCTTCTGCCTTTTGTTCAACTAAAAAAGGGATGAGTTCCTCCAAACGGATCGTACTTTTTAATAAATCCGCGCTTGTACGTACTTGTGGGTAAACGGACAATCTGCATCCCTCCTGAATTTATCGGTACTCTTTGCAAAGTTGTTGTAAATCCGCAATGACCTGTTCCGCTTCTTCCCATGAATGGACGGTTGCCCCTGCCGCCAGAGGATGTCCGCCGCCATTGTATTTTTTTGCAAGCTGGTTCACAACGGGACCCTTTGAGCGCAGTCTTACACGGATCTCATTCGGTTCTTCAACAAACATGATCCATGCACGGACCCCTTTAATATTGCTGAGAGACCCCACCAAAGAGGAGGTTTCGGAAACCGTCACACCAAATTCTTCCAAAAGTTCTTTCGGAAGTTTGATATACGCGGCACCATTTTCATCCATTACAAAGTTTTGATACACGTACCCCTGCAATTTTAACANGTTTGAATCCATCTCATACATGCCATTGAAAATTGCGTTGCGGTCGAATGGATAATTGATCAATTGCCCAGCAATTTCAAAAGTTCTTGTCGTCGTGCTTGGATATAAAAATCTCCCAGTGTCCCCGACAATTCCCGCAAAAAGGAATTTCGCGCCATTTTCAGACAACTTCCAATTTTTATATTCCCGGCCTTCTTCATACAATTCATAAATCATCTCGCTGCAAGAACTGGATCCTGTATTGACCCATAACAAATCCCCATAGGCGTCATCATTTGGATGATGATCGATTTTTATGAGAAAATCTCCTCGGGAATACCGATCGTCATCGATTCTGCCGGTATTTGCGGTATCGGTTACAATGACAAGAGCACCTTTGTATTCTTCATCGGAAACGGTATCCGGACAGCCCAGATAAGAGAGACATTCATCATGGGTGCCAACCGCATACACTTTTTTGTCCGGATAGTTATCTTGAATTAACGCTTTTAATCCAAATTGGGATCCGTAAGCATCCGGGTCTGGACGGATGTGCCGGTGAATGATGATAGTGTCATATTGTTCAATTTTGTCAATGATTTGTCTTTTCAAATGATTACCCTCCACATACGCAAAAAATTTTTTTAGTATATTAGCATTTTTACAAAAAAATCGTTACAATAATTTTAGTTTGTTTAGGAGGTTCTGAAAATGCTAAATGCAATTTTTGTTACACTTATTATCGCTTCATTTGCCGCCTATTTTTACTTTAAAACAAAACAATTTCGATCCACTTTGCCAATCCAGAAAAAATGGTATAAAGCAAAAGCCGGAGTTGCATTGGGCCTCTTTGTTGTATTTTTCGGCTTAAACACATTCGTTGTCCAAGATACATTATTAGGCTATATTGTGGGCGCGGTTTTTGTAATTGTGGGACTCGTAGAATCCTACTATAGCTTCAAAAGGGCAAAACATGAAGGAAAATTTGTTCAGGAAGAATATGAATTAAATAAACAGCAATAGTAAGAAATGCGCTTTGAAAAAGTTGTCCATTCTCTTTGGACAACTTTTTTGCATTACCGGTCAAGCAGCTGGAAGGTGGCCATCGCTTTTCCGACAAGCATGTCTTCGAGAAATACATCAAAATCCATTTTCACGAATTTTCTACTCATATCCAGGATATGCGGCACTACTTTCAGCACGCTGTCCATTTGGATTGGCTTGATATAATAGGTTGAAATATTCTCCAGTACGGCATCTCCACGTTTCCTTCTTTTTAATGCAATTAACCCGACCTCCGTAAGCAGAGTGGTGAAAGCGCCGTAAGAAACTGCCCCATATTGGTTTGTCATTTGCGGCGTCACCGTAAATTCGACTACGACATCTTCGGTGCCGAGCACTTTCATTTCACTTTTCACAATGTCATCAATCGTTTCGCCATGTTGAGGCTGATGCTGGGATGTCTGCAGCGCCTTTAATACGTCCTGGCGGCTGATGACCCCCTGCAAGTAGCCGTCATCATTGACGACAGGAAGCAGATCAATCCCTTCCCAAACCATCCGGTGCCCTGCCGAAGCGACGCTTGTCTTCATTGAAACGGAAATCGGGTGTTTTGTCATGACTTTATCAATCAGCTCTTTTTCGTCTTTCCCGATCACGTCTTTTGCCGTCACGATTCCGACCAATTTATTGTTCTTTGAAACAACCGGGAAAGCGCCGTGGTTTGTGTGCGCATTTAAAGCGTGGAAATCTGCCACCGTCTGCCCGCTTCTAAGTTTTGCCGTCTCCTCCAAAGGTACATAAATATCTTCAATCAATAAAATATCTTTTTTAATTAGCTGGTCATAGATGGCACGGTTAATCATCGTCGCAACGGTAAATGTATCATAGCTGGATGAAATAATCGGAAGCTCCAATTCATCCGCAAGCTTTTTATTTTCTTCCGTTGTATCAAAACCGCCCGTAATCAATACGGCCGCGCCCGCTTTTAAAGCGTTGGTGTGCGCTTTAAAACGGTTGCCGACAATGAGGAGGCTTCCCGGATCCGTATAGCGCATCATATCTTCCAGCTGCATCGCGCCGATGACAAATTTATTTAAAGTTTTATGTAACCCCGCTTTTCCACCGAGCACTTGCCCATCTACGATATTGACGATTTCCGCAAAAGTCAGCCGCTCAATATTTTCCTTCTTTTTCTTTTCAATCCGAATCGTTCCCACCCGTTCAATGGAACTTACCAGACTGCGATTTTCGGCTTCTTTGATGGCACGGTAAGCCGTCCCTTCGCTTACCTGCATTTCTTTCGCGATTTGCCGGACCGATATTTTTTCGCCAATAGGTAGTGACTCGATATATTGCAAGATCTTCTCATGTTTCGTTGACATCGATATCACCTATTTTCATCGTACTTTCTCCTCCAATAGTGTAACACATTTCAAGTATGTATTGAAAAAAATAAGAAAGCGGGCATGGTATTTTTCAATGAAATGCCTTCTTCCATAACCCGCTTTCCAATTTTAATCTTTTTGATGAGCCTGTTTCACATATAACGAATTAAGGCAATTCGACTTTTTGGCCCGGCTCTAATATTTGCACTTTGCTATTTTTCACTAATTTTGCAAACTCGTTAGGATCTTGCTTGATTAATGGGAAAGTATTGTAGTGAATCGGCACAACCGTTTTCGGTCTCAATAATTCGACCGCATATGCCGCATCTTCAGGCCCCATCGTGAAATTATCGCCGATAGGCAAGAAAGCGACATCAATATTATTGCGGTCGCCAATCAATTTCATATCGCCAAACAGCGCAGTATCGCCGGCGTGGTAAATTGTCAGCCCTTCCGCAAAGAATAAAATGCCTCCAGGATTTCCTGCATTCACGACTTCCGTTTCGGTTTCATATGTGGAACCGTGGAAAGCGAGGGTATATTTCACTTTACCGAACGGGAACTGGTACGCGCCGCCAACGCCCATCGGATGCGCGTTTACCCCCTGTTTTTGCAAATAAACGGCCAATTCATTCAATGCCACTACTTGTGAATTATTTGCTTTTGCAAGGGCAATCGTGTCTCCCACATGGTCGTTATGTCCATGAGTCAACAAAATGACATCCGGTTTTTCTTCTTCCGCTTTTAAATCAGTTAATGGGTTTCCCGTAATGAAAGGGTCAATTAAAATTGTTGTACCATTTGTTTTAATTTTCACGACGGCATGTCCATGGTAAGAGATTTCCATTCTATTAATTCCCCCTTTATATAATTAAAATCCACTTGAATATTTCTACAAATCCTTAAATTTTCCTTCTTTTTGCTATACTATTACTGTATGATTTCAAATGATGCCGGAAAATCCAACATTGGAGGAAATTTCATGGACAAACGTATCAAAAAAATCCAATCTTATTTAAAGGAAAACCGCATTGATCTTGCTTTTGTAACAACCCCGGACAATATCTTTTATTTTTCGGGCTTTCGGAGCAATCCGCATGAAAGGTTATTGGGATTGGTCATTTTCCAAGATATCGACCCTTTCATGATTTGTCCGAAAATGGAAGTTTCGGATGCAAAGGCCTCCGGTTGGCCATTTGATGTGATTGGCCATAGCGACACGGATCAGCCTTGGGAACTATTAGCAAATGAAATTCAATCCCGCGCAAAAGAAATTTCGGCATTCGCCATCGAAAAAGGACATTTAACCGTCGAGAGATATGAGGCCCTTCAATCCCGTTTTCCCCATGTCCGGTTTGTTTCAATTGATGAACAAATCAATCGGCTTCGAGTAATTAAAGATGAGGTTGAAATTGAAAAATTGAAAAAAGCGGCCGAACTTGCCGATTTTGCCATCGAAGTCGGTGTCAACGCGGTAAAAAAAGGCATTACGGAACTGGAAATCGTGCACATCATCGAAAATGCCATCAAAGAGAAAGGCTGCTCCATGTCATTTGAAACGACGGTATTATCAGGTCCGAAAGCGGCTTCACCCCATGGCACTCCCGGAAACCGGAAAATTCAAAAAGGCGATTTTGTGCTGTTTGATTTAGGAGTGGTTTATGAAGGATACTGTTCCGATATTACGCGCACGGTCGCTTTTGGAGAGATTACAGAAGAACAACGGAAAATATACGAAACTGTAAAACGTTCAAACGAAGAAACCATCAAAGCCGTAAAGCCCGGCGTCCGCTGCATGGATTTAGATAAAATTTCCCGGGACATAATTACGGAAGCCGGATACGGCGAATACTACACCCATCGTTTAGGCCACGGACTCGGCATTTCGGTTCATGAATTTCCATCCGTTGCAGGAACGAATGAATTGCCGCTCAAACCGGGGATGGTGTTTACGATCGAGCCCGGCATTTATAAAGCGGATACAGCTGGCGTCCGCATAGAAGACGACGTTGTTGTAACAGAAGATGGGGTTGAAGTATTGACAAAATATCCAAAAGAACTGATCATCGTCCGCTAAATTAAAAGAGCTTCCCAGGCAGGAAGCTCTTTTGCATTAAACTGCGGCAGATTTTTTCCCCAGATACGCTTCGACAATCCGTTCATCTTTCAATAATTCTTCCGCCGTTCCCTCCGCAATAATCTTTCCGGTTTCCATGACATAACCATAATCCGCAATTTTCAAAGCTTGTTTTGCGTTTTGTTCCACCAGCAGCACGGTCGTTCCTTCTTCTTTGATGTCCTTGATGATTTTATAGATTTCGGCAACGATGATCGGCGCCAGGCCCATAGACGGTTCATCCAGCAATAGCAGCTTTGGTTTTGAAAGCAACGCACGGGCAATCGCAAGCATTTGTTGCTGTCCTCCCGAAAGGGTTCCGGCCAATTGATTTTGGCGTTCCTCCAATATCGGAAAGCGCCTCATCACATTTTGGATATCATTTTTCACTCTGCTGTCCTTTCGGTGATATGCCCCCATTTCGAGATTTTCCAGAACCGTCATGCCCGCAAGAATCGCGCGACCTTCCGGAACAAGGGAAATCCCTTTCCTTAATAGTTGATGCGGACGCAATCCTGTCACATCTTCCCCCAAAAATTCAACGGTTCCTTGTTTCGGTTTTACTAATCCTGCAATCGTCCGCATCGTCGTCGATTTTCCGGCCCCATTGGCTCCGAGAAGCGCCACGATCTGCCCTTTTTCCACTTGCAAATGAATCCCTTTTAATGCCTGGATTTGTCCATAATATGTTTCGATGTTTGTCAACTTAAGCAATCGTCTCTTCCTCCTCTTTGCCGAGGTAGGCCTCAATCACTGCCGGATCGTTTTGAATTTCTTCCGGCGTTCCTTCGGCCAGCTTCTCCCCAAAGTTCAATACCGCAATCCGGTCGCACAACCTCATCACAAGGGACATATCATACTCGATGATTAGAATTGTAACGCCCATCGATTGGATCTTTTTGATCAATTCATACAAGTTTTCCGTCTCGGTTTCATTCATGCCTGCTGCCGGTTCATCAAGCAGCAAAAGCGTGGGACTGGCCGCTAATGCCCTCGCAATTTCCAATCTTCTTTGCTGGCCATAGGACAAATTTTCGGCAAACAGTTTTTCCATCTGCCCCAATCCAACCAGCTCCAACAATTCTTTCGCTCTTTCCATTAGGCGTTTCTCCTCATGTTTTTGCGATTTCATCCGGAAAACGCTCTTGAACACTCCGGATGAAAGCCTCGAATGCCCTCCGACCATTACATTCTGCAAAACCGTCATTTGCGGGAACAGGCGAATATTCTGATATGTCCTGCAAATCCCTCTTTCGGTGATTTTATATGGTTTTAAGCCGGTAATGTTTTCTCCTTTGAAATATACTTCTCCGCTGGTCGGTTCAACAAAATTGGTAATGCAATTGAACATTGTCGTTTTTCCGGCTCCATTCGGTCCGATCAATCCGTATACCTCGCCCTGCCGAATGGAAAAGGATATATCTTTGAGGGCCGTGATTCCTCCGTATCTTTTCGTAATATTCCTTACTTCAAGGACCATTCGCCGCTCCCCCTTCTGATGCGTTTTTTCCTTTCATTCGATAATACAACTGAAGGTCTAAAATCCCTTGAGGGCGGACCGCCATTAAAATGACCAGNATTATGCCGTAGAAAATATAACGATAATCGCTTAGGAAGCGCAGAGCCTCAGGAAGTAAAGTCAGAATGGTTGCCCCAAAGACGGAACCGATGACCACTTCGCTCCCTCCAAAAACGGTAAAGATTAAAATTTCCACTGCCCGGTGGTACGAAAAATCAGAGGGGGAAATATAGCCGACGGTATGCGCATATAGCGCCCCGGCAAGACCGGCTATGAAAGCTCCCTNGGCAAATGCNAGCACTTTATAATAAGTAAGATTGATTCCCATGGATTNCGCAGCTTTTTCATCCATCCGGATCGAAGAGAAAGCCCGTCCGATTCTTGAGTTTTGCTGACGAATCACAAACCATAAAATAATCAGCACGATAAGCGTCAACATCGCCGCAAGGGATAAATAAACAAATTGGTTATTTCTTAATCCGAAATCACCCGGTTCAATTCCCAATCCTTTTGCCAGATTCAACAACTCTCTTCCTAATTGCTGCATGGATGACGCCGTCTCCCGTTTCCTCCGTATTCGCAGACGTATCTTTTTCCCCGTCTCCGCATGCTGTTAAAAGAAGCAAGATCATCGCTGCAAATACAGTGAATAAAATGCGCTGGTACTTTTTCATCATGCTCCCCCTTAAACACCTTTCTATTAATTTGTTGTTTTTAAGTATAAAAATCTCTAATTTTCATTCTATTAATCGAATTTTAAAAATATTACAAAAA
>JGI1652J44930_10000021_pt1 | contig 54722 bp, 54 predicted proteins | sample NewIslsDNAsample_FD_44930 | JGI IMG/M metagenome (IMG submission 44930)
AAAAAATATAAAGGAGGAATGAGCGGATGAGCCAAGCGAGGGAATTGTTGGATGCCCAGGCAATGAACCGTGCGCTGACAAGAATTGCCCACGAAATTATCGAACGCAATAAAGGCATCGATCAAGTGATTCTGGTGGGCATCAAAACACGCGGCGCTTACCTTGCCAGAAGGCTGGCCGAAAAAATCGAAAAAATCGAAGGCAAAAAAGTCCGTACTGGCGAGCTGGATATTACATTGTACCGCGACGATTTATCCACGAAGTTCGAAGAGGACGAGCCGAAAGTGCAGCAAGTGGATATTGATTACGTCGTAAAAGATCAAAAAATTGTCCTTGTGGACGATGTGCTGTACACAGGAAGAACGGTGCGGGCAGCTTTGGACGCGGTAATGGATTTGGGAAGACCTGCCCAAATTCAATTGGCCGTATTAATCGATCGGGGACATAGAGAATTGCCGATTCGCGCAGATTATGTAGGAAAGAACATTCCGACGTCCAGTTCCGAAAGAATCGTCGTTCACGTAACAGAAGTCGACGGAGAGGACCGGGTCACTTTGCACAAAATGAACTAATACAGATTGAGAGGTTAACATCATGTCAAAGCAAGTCATCGATATACATGAAAAGCCGACTGGCGGACAGCTGGTCACATTAAGTTTTCAGCACATGTTTGCCATGTTCGGTTCCACCATTTTAGTACCGCAGCTTGTGGGATTGAGCCCCGCGATTGCGCTTTTGACGAGCGGAATTGCGACAATCATCTTTTTGCTTGTAACGCAATTTAAAGTGCCCGCTTACCTGGGTTCATCCTTTGCATTTATTACACCGATGCTGCTGGTATCCGGCGGGCTGGATCCGGAAGGCGCCGCCATCCATCCGGGAAACGCAATGATTGGTGCAATGGCGGTCGGTTTGGTTTATGCCATTGTTTCTTTGTTGATTTATAAAAGCGGCTACAAGTGGATCATGAGATTATTGCCGGCCGTTGTGGTAGGGCCTGTCATCATGGTCATCGGACTTGGACTTGCAGGTACGGCGGTCGACATGGCTATGAATATATCCGTTGAGCAAGTGAATCCTGATTCAGGTGAAACTGAACTGGTAAAACAATATAGCGGCAAGCATTTTTCGGCTGCTTTGGTCACTTTGTTTGCTGCAATCATTTTCAACGTATACTTCAAAAATATTTTAAGCGCGATGCCGATCCTTCTGGGACTGGTGGTTGGATACATATATTCCGCAATCATTGGTATCGTCGATTTTACAAAAGTGAAAGAAGCTTCATGGTTCGCTCTGCCGGACTTTTTAATCCCCGGCGTGGATTATGAGTTTCAAGTGACCTCCAATATTTTGCTTGCGATGGTGCCGGTCGTCATCGTAACGATTTCGGAACATATCGGTCATCAGCTGGTATTGGGGAAAATCGTTGAACGGAATTATATCAAAGATCCGGGATTGCACCGCTCCATCCTCGGTGACGGATTAGGAACATTTGTCAGCGCATTGATCGGCGGACCGCCAAAAACGACTTACGGCGAAAACATCGGGGTATTGGGAATTACGAAAGTATATTCCGTTTACGTCATCATGGGTGCGGCCGTTATCGCCATCCTGCTTTCATTCTTCGGAAAAGCAATGGCGCTTGTGCAAACAATCCCGACGTCCGTCTTGGGCGGCATCTCCATTCTGCTGTTCGGAATCATCGCTTCCAGCGGTCTGCGGATGATTGTTGAAAAAAAGGTGGATTTTAGCAAAAACCGCAACATGGTCATCGCCTCTGTCATTCTGGTTGTTGGAATCGGCGGTGCGGCAATCCGGTTCTCCGAAGCTTTTTCGATCGAAGGAATGGCACTTGCCGCGATTATCGGCGTATTCCTAAACTTGATCCTTCCGGGCAGAGAGAAAAATGCAGAAGAGTTTGAAGAAGAATAGAGCAATCCATCAATCCTTTAAGATTTGTCCAGTGAGGCAAAAAAGGGGTCGAATGGCAAGGGCATGCTTGCCATCCCTCCTAAGCCTTTAAACCATATTAGGAGGAAACAAAAATGAAAAATTTACTTTCAATGGAATATTTAACAAATGATGATGTAATGGCAATTTTAGAAAGGGCAAGAGAATTTGAAAACGGCGCGGAACCGAAGTTGAACCGCTCCTATTATGTTGCAAATCTGTTCTTTGAACCGAGTACCCGGACAAAAACAAGTTTCGAAATGGCGGAACGGAAAGTGGGATGCACAGTCATTCCGTTCGAAGCCGGTTTTTCCAGCATCCTGAAAGGGGAAACATTGTACGATACGGTAAAAACTTTGGAAATGATTGGCCTTGACGCGGTCGTAATCCGGGCGAAAGAAGAAGAGTATTATAATGAATTGCTTGAGGGGATCAATCTCTCCATCATCAACGCCGGCGACGGGACAGGGCAGCATCCTTCCCAAAGTTTATTGGACTTGTATACGATTTATAAAGAATTTGGACGGTTTGAAGGGTTGACAGTAACAATAGTTGGAGATATTGCCCATAGCCGTGTGGCGAAATCGAATGCCATTGCATTGCGACGATTGGGGGTAAATGTGAAATTCCTCTGTCCTCCGGAATGGGCTGGCGATTTTGAAGCACAGCATTCATGGAACGGCCTTTTAGAAGAAAGCGACGTCATCATGCTCTTGCGCATTCAACATGAACGGCACGATGTACATTTTTCAAAAGAAAATTATCATCAACAATACGGATTGACAATTGAACGCGAAAAACAAATGAAAGATCATGCCATCATCATGCATCCTGCTCCGGTCAACCGGGATGTGGAAATTGCTTCGGAATTAGTGGAATGTAAACGTTCAAGGATTTTCCATCAAATTCGCAACGGGGTATTTATCCGGATGGCAATTCTCGAAACCATTTTGAAGGGGAGATAAATGTGGCAACATTCATTGAAAATATCAAAATGTTAAATGAGCAAGGGGAACTGGTTGAAACAACCATCACGATCGATGAGGGAAAAATTATTGCCATTGGCGGGCAGAAGCCGGATGGAGCCCAAGTAATCGATGGCAATGGAAATTTTGTGGCTCCGGGATTTGTCGATGTGCATGTCCATTTGCGTGAACCCGGATTCGAGCATAAAGAAACGATTGCAACAGGCACCCGTTCTGCCGCAAGAGGCGGATTTACGACGATTTGTGCCATGCCAAATACAAAGCCTGTTCCTGATTCCGTGGAAAATCTCGAATATGTAAAGGATTTGATCAAAAAGAGCGCGGTTGTCCGAGTTCTTCCTTATGGCTCCCTTACAATGAATGAAGCCGGCGAAAAGCGCACCAATATCGCCGAATTAAAATCCCATGGCGCTGTCGCTTTTTCGGATGACGGGGTCGGCGTCCAACAGGCTTCGACGATGTATGAACAAATGAAAGATGCGGCAAAAGTCGGCGCAATCGTCGTTGCGCACTGTGAGGACAACTCATTGATTTATGGCGGTGTCATGCACGAAGGAAAACGCAATAAGGAGCTGGGGCTGCCTGGTATTCCAAGCGTTTGCGAATCGGTGCAAATCGCGCGGGATGTTTTGCTTGCAGAGGCTGCAGGCGCAAGATACCACGTTTGCCACGTTTCCACAAAAGAATCCGTCCGTACGGTAAGGGATGCGAAAAAAGCAGGCATCCGCGTGACGGCGGAAGTTTGTCCACATCACTTGCTTTTGGAAGAAATGGATATTCCGAGCGATGATGCAAACTGGAAAATGAATCCTCCATTGCGTTCTTCAGAGGACAAAAAAGCGCTTATCGAAGGATTGCTTGATGGCACAATCGATTGCATCGCAACGGATCACGCACCCCATACCCAGGAAGAAAAGTGCTGCGGCATGGTGGGGGCTCCGTTCGGAATTGTAGGGTTTGAGACAGCTTTTCCGCTTCTATATACAAATTTTGTCGAAACAGGNATTTTTACCTTGAAGCAATTAGTGGACTGGATGACGATCAAGCCGGCCGAAATCTTCGATCTGCCTTATGGAAAAATTGAGGTAGGAGCTTCCGCGGATTTGACGATCATTGATTTAAATAAAGAAAAAACCGTCGATGCAAATGAATTTTACTCAAAAGGCCGCAATACGCCTTTTAATGGATGGAAAGCAAAAGGCTGGCCGGTGATGACAATCTTCGAAGGAAATGTCGTATATAAGGAGGAAGAATAATGAAAAAGCGTCTCTTAATTTTGGAAGATGGGACAGTATTTCAAGGGGAAGCATTCGGCAGCGACCGGGCAAGCCAAGGAGAAGTTGTATTCACAACGGGGATGACCGGTTACCAGGAATCCATTACCGATCCTTCCTTCTATGGTCAAATTGTTACGTTCACTTATCCGTTAATCGGAAACTATGGAATCAACAGCGACGATTTTGAAGCAATCTCCCCTGTAATCCGCGGGGTTGTTGTAAGAGAATTGACGAAAATTCCTTCCAATTTCCGATCTGAAACAACATTGGATGAGTACCTGAAAGAACATGATATTCCTGGAATCGAAGGGATCGATACGCGGAAATTGACACGCATCATCCGTTCAAAAGGTGCGGTTCGCGCGATGTTGACTGCGGCGGGCGAGGAAGTGAATGTTGAAGAAATCGTGAATCAGTTGAAAGAAACTCCTTATCTGAGAGACCATGTAAAACATGTATCTACAAAAGTGCCGTTCCCTAGCCCAGGAAGAGGAAAACGGGTAGTGCTGATGGACTTTGGAATGAAAAACGGAATTTTGCGGGAATTGAATAAACGGGATTGTGATGTTCTAGTTGTTCCTTATAATACACCTGCCGAGAAAATCTTGAATTTCCATCCGGAAGGAATTTTATTATCCAATGGACCGGGGAATCCGTCGGATGTAACAGAAGCCATTGAAACATTGAAACAATTAATCGGAAAAGTTCCGATGTTCGGCATCTGTTTAGGACATCAATTGTTGGCGCTTGCTTGCGGAGCGAAAAGCCGCAAATTGCCATTTGGACACCGAGGCGCAAACCATCCGGTAAAAAATCTTCAAACCGGCATTGTGGAAATCACTTCACAAAACCATGGTTATGTCATCGACGAAAATTCATTGGAAGGTACGGATTTGGAAATTACGCATGTTTCATTGAATGATGGAACAATCGAGGGATTGCGACATAAAAAATACCCGGTCTTTTCTGTACAATTCCATCCGGAGGCTTCTCCTGGACCGGAAGATTCGAACTACTTATTCGACGAGTTTATCAAATTAATGGAACAAGCAGGGGAGGTAAAACAACATGCCTAAACGCACAGACATTGAGAGCATTCTAGTTATTGGTTCAGGTCCGATCGTCATTGGACAGGCTGCAGAATTCGATTATTCCGGAACGCAAGCTTGTCTTTCATTAAAAGAAGAAGGATATCGGGTGATTCTTATAAACTCAAACCCTGCAACGATTATGACAGATACCCAAATTGCGGACAAAGTATATATCGAACCGATTACGTTGGAGTTTGTTTCCCGGATCCTGCGCAAAGAAAGACCTGACGCCATTCTTCCTACACTAGGAGGGCAAACAGGTTTAAATATGGCGGTGGCTCTGCAAAAATCAGGCATTTTGGATGAATTGGGCATCGAAATTTTGGGTACAAAATTGGATGCGATCCATAAAGCGGAAGACCGTGAAATGTTCCGTCAATTGATGTTTGAATTGGGAGCCCCTGTTCCTGAATCTGATATTGTGCACAACCTGGATGAAGCGAAAGCGTTTGTTGAAAAAATCGGTTATCCGGTAATTGTCCGCCCTGCATTCACTCTTGGAGGTACAGGCGGCGGTATTTGCCATAACGAACAAGAGTTAGAAGAAATTGTAACAAGCGGCTTGAAGTACAGCCCGGTAAACCAATGTCTTCTTGAGAAGTCCATTGCGGGCTACAAAGAAATTGAATTTGAGGTAATGCGCGACTCAAAAGACAATGCCATCGTTGTCTGCAGCATGGAAAACGTTGACCCGGTCGGCATCCATACGGGGGATTCCATCGTCGTAGCGCCTGTCCAAACGCTGACTGACCGCGAATATCAAATGTTGAGAAACATCGCGCTGGATATTATCCGCGCATTAAAAATCGAAGGCGGATGCAACGTTCAGTTGGCCCTTGATCCGAACAGCTTCAATTATTATGTGATTGAAGTGAATCCTCGGGTATCCCGTTCATCTGCATTGGCATCAAAAGCAACCGGATATCCGATTGCGAAAATTGCCGCGAAAATCGCTGTCGGCTTGACATTGGATGAAATCAAAAACCCGGTAACCGGCACTACATATGCCGACTTTGAACCTTCCGTAGACTATGTGGTTGCCAAAATACCGCGTTGGCCGTTCGATAAATTCGAATCTGCAAAACGCAATTTGGGTACGCAAATGAAAGCTACAGGAGAAGTGATGGCTCTTGGACGCACGTTTGAAGAAGCGATTTTAAAAGCGGTGCGTTCCCTTGAAACTGGCCAATTCCACCTAGATTTGAAACATGCGGAGCAATATGATGATCACTGGGTGGAAAAACGCATCAGAAAAGCCGGCGACGAACGCCTCTTCTTCATTGCCGAAGCAATGCGCCGGGGCGTAAGTGTGGAACAAATCCATGAATGGTCCCAAATCGATTTATTCTTCTTATATAAATTGAAAAACATCATCGATATGGAAACGGTTTTGAAAGAAAACAAAGGAGATTTGGAAGTTCTAAGACAGGCAAAACGCATGGGCTTTTCCGATCCGAAAATCGCAGAGCTTTGGGATATGGATGCGGCGGAGGTTTATGAATTGCGCAAAGCGAACGGCATTGTGCCCGTATATAAAATGGTCGACACTTGCGCGGCAGAATTCGAATCCGCGACACCTTACTACTACGGAACGTATGAGGAAGAAAATGAATCCATCGTTTCCGATAAACCGTCCGTCATCGTTATTGGTTCAGGGCCAATCCGGATTGGGCAAGGTATCGAGTTCGACTATGCCACTGTGCATTCCGTTTGGGCGATCCAAGAGGCCGGCTATGAAGCGATTATTATCAACTCCAACCCTGAAACAGTTTCAACAGACTTCTCTATTTCCGATAAACTTTACTTTGAGCCTCTGACAATCGAAGATGTGATGCATATCATCGATTTGGAAAAACCGGTTGGGGTTGTCGTGCAATTCGGCGGGCAAACAGCCATCAATCTGGCAGACAAACTTGCAGCCCATGGAGTGAAAATTTTAGGCACATCCCTTGAAGATATCGACCGAGCTGAAAGCCGCGACTTGTTTGAACAAGCATTAAAAGAATTGGAAATTCCGCAACCTGAAGGGGATACGGCGGTTTCATTGGATGAAGCGCTGGAAATCGCAAAACGGATCGGCTTCCCGGTATTGGTACGCCCTTCATACGTACTTGGCGGCCGTGCAATGGAAATCGTTTATAACGAAGAAGAATTGAAGCATTATATGGAAAATGCGGTGGAAGCTTCTCCGGATCATCCGGTATTGATTGACCGCTACTTAACAGGAAAAGAAGTGGAAGTCGATGCCATTTCCGATGGCGAAAATGTGTTGATTCCTGGAATTATGGAACATATTGAACGCGCAGGGGTACACTCCGGCGACTCCATTTCCGTATATCCTCCTCAAAGCTTGACAAAAGAGCAAATCGATACGATTGTGGATTACACAACACGTTTGGCAAGAGGATTGAACATCGTTGGACTTATGAACATCCAATACGTCATTTCTGACGGAAATGTCTATGTAATTGAAGTAAACCCTCGCGCATCAAGAACGGTGCCATTCTTGAGCAAGATTACAAACATTCCGATGGCGAATGTCGCAACAAAAGTGATTTTGGGCCAATCCATTGTGGATCAAGGCTACCAAACAGGCCTTGTCGAAGAGAAAAAAGGCGTATATGTGAAAGTGCCGGTATTCAGCTTCGCAAAACTTCGCCGCGTCGATATCACCCTTGGCCCTGAAATGAAATCCACAGGGGAAGTCATGGGTAAAGATGTGACTTTGGAAAAAGCGTTATATAAAGGTCTGGTTGCATCCGGCATTGAAATCAAACCATTCGGAACCGTTTTGTTCACTGTAGCGGATAAAGATAAAGAAGAAGCGGTAGGCATTGCCAAACGCTTCCAGGCTGTCGGATACCGCATCATGGCAACGGAAGGAACAGCGAAAAAATTTGCAGAGGCCGGCATCCGGGCAGAAGTTGTAGAAAAAATCGGCGGCAAAGGAAAAACATTGGTGGATGTCATCCAAAATGGAGAAGTGCAAGTGGTGATCAATACATTGACGAAAGGAAAACAGCCTGCGCGCGACGGTTTCCGCATCCGCCGGGAAACAGTGGAAAATGGAATTCCTTGCTTGACATCCCTCGATACAGCAAATGCTTTGATTACAGTCATTGAATCAATGACATTCGCCATTGAAGAAATGCCAAAATCGGAGGTATACTCATGATCCAGCAAGAACGCATGACTGTCGTTCGTCAGAGGGAGATTGCGAAAAATATTTTCGAAATGACTTTGCAAGGACAAATTGTTCAGGAGATGACTCCTGGACAATTTGTTCATATACGGGTTTCGAATTTATTGGATCCGCTTCTTCGGCGCCCTATCAGCATTGCCAGCATACAAAAGGATTCGAATGAATTTACGGTTATTTATCGTGTCCAAGGCAGAGGAACGAATGTTTTATCCCAAAAGCAAATTGGAGATGAAGTGGATGTATTAGGTCCTCTGGGCAATGGGTTCCCGGTTGATGCTGTTCAGGAGGGACAAACGGCCCTGCTTGTCGGCGGCGGCATCGGTGTTCCCCCCCTTTACGAACTTTCAAAGCAGTTAAATGACCGCGGCGTCCGCACCATCCACGTATTCGGTTTTCAAACGGAAGAGGCGTGCTTTTATGAGGAGGAATTTACAAAGTTAGGCGAAACGTATTACGTCACGAATGACGGTTCCAAAGGATTCAAAGGGTTCGTGACGGATTTGTTGAATGAATTGAAGCCGGATTTTGATGTCTTTTATTCTTGCGGGCCCCTTCCAATGTTAAGAGCCCTCTCGTCCATGTATGAAAATAAAAAGGGATATTTGTCACTTGAAGAACGGATGGGCTGCGGCATCGGCGCATGTTTTGCATGCATTTGCAGAACCGAGGAAGGACAAGAGAAAGACTATGTAAAAATTTGTTCAGATGGCCCTGTATTCGAGAAAGGGGTTGTGAAAATATGAATCGGCTGGATATCCAACTCCCAGGTTTAGATTTGAAAAATCCCATCATGCCTGCTTCCGGATGCTTCGGATTTGGCCGCGAATTTGCCCAATTGTACGATTTATCGAAGTTGGGCGCCATCATGATCAAGGCGACGACCGTGAAACCGCGCCTCGGCAATCCGACTCCGCGGGTAGCGGAAACTCCCGCAGGGATGTTGAATGCCATCGGTCTTCAAAATCCGGGGCTAGAGAAAGTCATGGCAGAGGAATTGCCATGGTTGGAGCGGTATGATGTGCCGATTATTGCCAATGTTGCAGGTTCAACGACAGAGGATTATGTGGAAGTTGCCCGCCGCATATCAACAGCCCCAAATGTAAAAGCATTGGAATTAAATATTTCCTGTCCAAACGTCAAGCAGGGGGGCATTACCTTTGGAACGGATCCGGTGGTTGCCCGGGAGCTTGTTGAGCAGGTGAAGGCGGTTTCGAAAGTCCCTGTATATGTGAAACTGTCGCCGAACGTGACAAATATTGTGGAAATGGCACAGGCAGTCGAAATTGGCGGAGCCGACGGAATTACCATGATCAATACATTAATCGGCATGCGATTGGACGAAAAAACCGGCAAACCATTAATTGCCAATGTGACGGGAGGATTATCCGGTCCGGCCGTTAAACCGATTGCCATCCGAATGGTTTATGAAGTGTATAAAGAAGTGGATATTCCGATTATCGGAATGGGGGGCGTATCTTGCGTCCAAGATGTCATCGATTTCATGTCCGCCGGTGCATCCGCGGTGGCAGTGGGAACGATGAACTTTGTCGATCCGTTCATCTGCCCGAAACTGATTGATGAATTGCCGGCAAAATTGGACGAACTTGGAGTGAAACATATTAAAGAAATTATCGGAAGGAGCCACCGCCCATGACAAAACCGATTATCGCCTTAGATTTTCCGGGTGAACAAGAGGTTTTTCGATTCTTGAACCATTTTGATGAGAAACTGTTTGTAAAAGTGGGAATGGAGCTTTTTTATCAGGAAGGTCCCGATATTGTGCGAAAAATAAAAGCGATGGGGCATGACATTTTCCTGGATTTAAAACTCCATGATATTCCCAATACGGTGAAATCCGCAATGAAAGGGCTCGCCCGTCTGGGGGTGGATTTGGTCAATGTCCATGCGGCAGGAGGCAAGCGCATGATGGAAGCGGCCCTCGAAGGTCTGGAAGAGGGAAGTACCGGGAAAAGGCCGATGCTGATTGCGGTGACCCAATTGACATCGACGACCGAAGAACAAATGCAAAAGGAACAACGGATTCCTTTAACCTTGCTGGAGTCGGTATTGCATTATGCAGAACTGACAAAAGAAGCGGGACTGGATGGCGTTGTGTGCTCGGTCCATGAAGCGAAACAGATTGCAGAACGCTGCGGGGACTCCTTCATCCGGGTGACCCCGGGAATCCGTTTGCCAGGAGGGGACGTCCATGATCAAAAACGGGTGGCGACTCCGGATTTTGCCCGGAAGAACGGTTCCACTTACATTGTGGTCGGACGCGCGGTGACAAAAGCGGAAAATGTTGTGGAAGCCTATAAAGAAGTATGTCGACTTTGGGAGGGACAATAATGGCGATTGAAAAAGAAATTGCTCAAATTATGCTGAAAGTCGGTGCGGTTGAATTAAATCCGAACGAATTATTTACTTGGGCAAGCGGAATCAAATCACCGATCTATTGCGATACTCGATTGACGATCTCCTATCCGGAAGCAAGAAAACAAATTGCGAAAGGTTTGGCGGAGAAAATCAAGGAACATTTTCCTGAGACTGAGGTGGTTGCCGGTACGGCGACGGCAGGAATCCCCCATGCCGCCTGGGTGAGCGACCTGCTGCAACTTCCTATGGTGTATGTGCGCTCTAAGCCTAAAGATCATGGTCGGGGCAATCAAATCGAAGGAAAAATTGAGCCGGGCCAAAAAGTGGTCGTGGTGGAAGACATCATTTCCACAGGAGGTTCGTCCCTCACGGCAGTGAATGCGTTGAGAGAAGCCGGATGTGAAGTGGTCGGAGTTGTATGTGTATATACATACAATTTGCCAAAAGCGGAAGAAGCTTTTGAAAATGCGGGCGTGAAATATGTCAGCTTGACAAACTTCGATTATTTAATTGAAGCGGCTGAAGAATCAGGCGCCATCAAAGCCGAAGATATCCCGTTCTTGAAAAATTGGCACGAAGATTTGAAAGCGGGAAGATTGCAATAAAAAAAATCTCCTGAATCCTGAATGATTCAGGAGATTTTTTTTTGCAAAAATCCCGGTAACCTTTCCGGAAGTGACGCTTTCATATAGAGGAAATCGGCAAAGCGGCATTTCCATCTGCAAACCGGGATTTCCGTTCCATTTAATCATTCTTTTTTCTTTAATTTCAAGACAACTTCTTCATCCGGCGTGACGTAGAGAGTTTTTTGTTCAAAATAAATGACGAAGCCCGGTTTTGCGCCATTCGGTTTTTTGACATGGCGGATTTGGGTATAGTCTACAGGGACGGAAGAAGAATTTCTTGCTTTACTGAAATAGGCGCTTAAGATGGCCGCTTCTTTCAAGGTCGTGTCGTCCGGATTGCCGGAATGAATGACGACATGGGAACCGGGAATGTTTTTTGTATGAAGCCAAATATCACTCTTTTTTGCCAGTTTAAATGTTAAGTAGTCGTTCTGTTTGTTGTTTTTGCCGACGGAAATCGGGATGCCTGTGGATGAAATGAATGTTTCCGGCGATGGTTTTGTTTGCTTGTGATTTTTTTGTTTTTTGTTCCGTTTTTTCAAATACCCTTGTTCGGCAAGTTCTTCCCTGATTTCTTCGATATCGGCCGGACTTGCCTGCTGAACCTGGTTTAACAGCATTTCGAAATATTCAATTTCTTCATTGGTTTTCTCGATTTGTTCGTTCACCCGGATCAGTGCGTTTTTCGCCTTGTTATATTTTGTATAGTAGCTTTGGGCGTTTTCGATCGGGGTTTTCCTTTCATCGAGCGGTATTGTCATTTCTTCATTATTGTAGTAATTTGTTACGGTCACTTCTTTCATTCCCTTGCGCAATTGATATAAATTGGCCATCAGTAGTTCGCCATATAATTGGTATTGGTCCCGTTTCGAAGCTTCATCCAAATCTTTATGTAATTTCTTCAATTTCGTTTTCAGTTTGTTGATTTCGTTATGCAGGAAGCGTTCCAAATCTCCCGCCTGCTGTTTTACCCGGTCCCGTTCCGCCCGGGCGTAAAACACCCGGTCGAGAAGGGAGCTCAGGTCCTCAAAATGTACCGTTTTTCCCGTCAAATGCGTAATGGCAGCCGATGAAAAATAAGGCTTGCCTTCCGCTTCCAAATATGTAGGGTTTGCGCCTGTTGTCACTTCTTTGATGAAAGAGCGGTATGCCTCCAACTTTTGGCCTTCCTTCATCCTATGCAATAATTCTTTTGCATGGAAAGGAGAAAATCCGGCAAAATGGGCCACCACCTCCCGCGGTGTTTTTTCGGACGAGAAGAATGCTTCAACTACTTCATCCGGCACGGTTTCCGGATTTACTTTATTCTGCACGGGCGGATGAATATATTCAACCCCGGGAAGCACCGTCCGGTAACTATTTACAGAAGGCGGCAAGTGTTTTAAACCATCGATGATTTTATTGGTTTCACCGTCAACCAAAATCAAATTGCTGTGTTTTCCCATTATTTCAATGATCAATTTTCGTCTGACCAAATCGCCGATTTCATTTTTGCTTTCAATATGAAAAGTGATGACCCGCTCGAAACTGTCATTTTCAATGCGGGTAATAATGCCGCCTTCAATGTGCTTTCTCAAAAGCATACAGAACATCGGCGGTTCCTGCGGATTTTCAATCGCTTCTTTTGTTATGTGAACCCGGGCATAAGATGGGTGAATGGAGAATAACAGTTTTTCCGTTTTCCCCTTTGCGCGGATTTGCAGCACCACTTCCATCGCGTTTGGCTGATGAACTTTCGAAATACGGCCGGTTTCAAGTTTTTTCAGTTCATTGATGATCGCAACTGTAAATAATCCATCAAATGCCATACTGCTTCCTCTTTTCTAATACATTGATGTACACTATTTTATCATTTTTCTGCCAAAGTGCATTGATTCTATACAAATAATGATTCAAGCGTTATAATTTTCTAATCATGTGTTATAATTGGAGCATAGCATAGAAAGGTGTGACGAACCTTGGTGCGTAGCATGACTGGTTTTGGCAGAGGTGTCACAACCACGAATGATTATCAACTGACTGTTGAAATCCGCTCGGTAAACCACCGATTTTTAGAAATCTATACGAAGTTTCCAAAAGAGTGGCTGGAGTTGGAACTCGTTGCCAAAAAAATTATTTCCCAGTATGTAAAGCGCGGGAAATTTGATTGTTTAATAAATTTAAAGTTAACCGGCGAAGAAGTAAAAGATTTTAAAATTAACTGGCCTCTGATCGAAGCCTACAAAAATGCGAAAAATGAACTTCGCCAAGTTCTTCCGATGGATGAACAATATTCGATGCAGGAAGTCCTTTCATTGGAAGGGGCCCTGATTTATGAAAAGAAGGAACTGACTCCCGAAGAACTCGCTTCAAGCATGGAACAAGCCGTCCGTGAAGCGATGGAAAAATTGGTGGAAATGAGGAAGCGGGAAGGGCAGGAATTGAAGCAAGTGTTGTTGCAATATAACGAGGAGCTAAAACAACAGGTGAAGTTTATCCGGGATCATTCACAGGATGCCGTAAAAAAATATAGGGAAAAACTGAAGGAACGTTTGGCGGAAATTGTGAATGCGGAAGAATTGGATGACCGGATTCTTGCTGAAGTTGCCCTTTTCGCTGAACGGATTGATATATCGGAGGAACTGGACCGGTTGGAAAGTCACTTTCAGCAATTAAAAGAAACGTTGGAGGAAGAAAATTCCATCGGCCGGAAATTGGATTTCCTCATGCAGGAAATGTTAAGAGAGATTAATACGATCGGATCAAAAAATCAATCAGTCATCATTTCACCGGTCGTTGTACAATCAAAAACGATATTAGAAAAAATGAGAGAACAAGTTCAAAATATTGAATAATCGTGGAAAAGTAGCATTAAGGAGAGTAGTATGGGAACAATGGAAAAAGAGCGCGGATTATTAATTGTTCTTTCCGGCCCTTCCGGTGTCGGCAAAGGGACGGTAAGAAAAGAGCTTTTTAAACAGCCGAATACAAATTATGAATATTCCATTTCAGTGACAACCCGAAAACCCCGGGAAGGCGAAGTGGATGGGGTCGATTATTTTTTTGTGAGCAGGGAAGAATTTGAGAAAATGATCAAAGAGGGAAAGCTGCTTGAATATGCCGAATTTGTCGGAAACTATTATGGCACTCCCCTCGATTATGTAAATTCCACATTGGATGCCGGACGCGATGTATTTTTGGAAATCGAAGTTCAAGGCGCGGCCCAAATCCGCGAAAAAGTTCCTGAAGCTCTTTTCATTTTTCTAGCTCCACCCAGCCTGTCGGAGTTGGAAAGACGATTAATAGAACGCGGTACAGAGTCGGAAGATGTGATCAAACAGCGAATCGAAACAGCCAAAGAAGAGCTGGAAATGATGAAATTGTATGATTATGTTGTAGAAAACGACGAAATTCAAAAAGCGTGCGAAAAAATAAATGCCATTATTATGGCGGAACATTGCCGACGTGAGCGGGTTGAAAAAAGATATCTATCCATGTTGAAAGGAGAATGAATATGCTCTATCCTTCTATTGATGTATTAAAGGAAAAAGTGGATTCCAAATATACTTTGGTTACGATAGCGGCAAAACGTGCCCGTGAAATTCAGGAATTTGGAAACTTGAAATTAAGCGAGTATAAATCTTTGAAACCGGTTGGAAAAGCATTGGAAGAAATTGCTGCAGGTGTCATCCAGATTGAAAATGAAGAAAAATAGCAGACAAGTTGATTAAAGTAACTACGAACAGCTCCCGGAGAACTTTCTTTGGGAGCTTATCCTTTGAAAGGGTGAAAATGATGAAACGAAACATTTTACTTGGCGTCAGCGGCGGCATAGCAGTTTATAAAGCGGTTGCATTAGTCAGCAAATTAACCCAGGCGGGATTTAATGTGAAAGTCATCATGACCGAATCCGCGATGAAATTTGTAACCCCTCTATCTTTTCAAGTGATGTCCAAAAACGATGTGTATATTGATACATTTGACGAAAAAGATCCAAGCACCATCGCCCATATCGAATTGGCGGACTGGGCGGATCTGATCATTGTTGCTCCGGCGACAGCCAATATTATTGGGAAACTGGCAAACGGCATCGCGGATGATATGCTCACAACCACTCTGCTTGCCGCGACATGTCCCGTATGGATTGCACCGGCCATGAATGTTCATATGTATGACCATCCTGCTGTAAAACGCAATATCGCCCGGCTCTATGAAGACGGCTATGGTTTTATTGAACCGTCCGAGGGGTACCTGGCATGTGGATACGTTGGGAAAGGCCGCTTGGAAGAACCTGAAAAAATTACGGAATTAGTCATTCACTTTTTTGAAAGCGAAGGGAAACAATGAAAATTGCAGAAGTGATCGTGGACGTATCCGCATACCCTGTCGATCGGCCTTTTGACTATCTAATTCCTGATGAGATGGAAGAATTGATTGAATGCGGATGCCGGGTAAAAGTTCCATTTGGTGCGCGAAATATTCTTGGCTTTGTCGTGGGGATCAAAAATGATACGGATGTGCCGCCGGATAAATTGAAACCCGTTTCCTCATTGCTTGATATTGAACCGGTATTAACGAAAGAAATGATGGAATTGGCAAAATGGATGAAAAATGAAACGATTTCCTACGAAATTGATTGTCTGCAAGTGATGATTCCATCGGCGTTAAGGGCAAAATATGAAAAAATGGTCGTTCTGGAGACCGATGCCGAAAATTTGGAAGAACCGCTGCGCACAGTCTTTCGGCGGACGACAAAAGCGAATTATAAAGAGCTTGAAAAACAAAATTTATTGATTCCTTTGAAGAAAGCGTTAAAGGAGAAATGGGTTTCCATTGAAACTGTTGTCAAACAAAAAGGAACGATCAAGGAGATCCGCAAAGTAAAAATTTCCGAAGACAAAGATTTTCTTCAAAAGGTTTATGAAAACCTGTCAAACCGTGCGAAAAAACAAAAACAGCTGCTTTTATGGATGCAGCAGCATGCGGGGGAAATCATCGAACCGGAAGTGATTTATCGCAAAACCGATAGTTCCCCGCAAGTGCTGCAAGCGGTCATCGGGCACGGTGCGGCCGAATTTGTTATGGAAGAAGTCTATCGCAATCCATTTAAAAAGGATGTCGGGAAAACAGACTTTTTTACGCTGACAGAGGAGCAGGAAAAAGCCCTGCAGCCCATTGTGGATGCGATGGACAACCATTCCCCCGAAACCTTTTTGTTGCATGGCGTGACGGGAAGCGGGAAAACGGAAGTGTACTTGCAGGCCATCCAGCATTGCATCCAGCAAGGGAAAGAAGCTATTGTCCTTGTGCCGGAAATTTCCCTGACCCCACAAATGACAAACCGTTTCCGTTCAAGATTTGGCGAGCTTGTCGCGGTAATGCACAGCGGGCTTTCCATCGGAGAAAAGTTCGATGAATGGCGGAAAGTCCACCATCGGAAAGTGAAGGTGGTCGTTGGTGCCCGTTCGGCCGTTTTTGCCCCTTTTGAGAATGTCGGGCTGATCATCATTGATGAGGAGCATGAAACTTCTTATAAGCAGGAGGATTCCCCTAGATACCATGCAAGGGATGTGGCCATCTGGAGAAGCAAATATCATCGTTGCCCGGTGATTTTGGGCAGCGCCACTCCAAGTTTGGAATCCTATGCCAGGGCCAGAAAGAACGTTTATAAATTATTGACGCTGAAGGAAAGGGCGTTGAAACAATCCCTTCCTTCGGTGGAAATTGTGGATATGCGGAAAGAATTGAAAAAGGGAAACCGTACCATGTTTTCCGAAAAATTGGCCGAGGCGATCCGCGGGCGGTTGGAAAAGAATGAACAAATTGTTCTGTTCCTCAACCGGAGAGGCTACTCCTCCTTTGTGCTGTGCCGGGACTGCGGAACGGTGATGCAGTGTGAAAATTGCGATATTTCCTTGACCTATCATCGGTATAACGAGAAGCTGAAATGCCATTATTGCGGTTATGAGCAGCCGGTTCCCGCAATTTGTCCACTATGCGGAAGCGACCATATACGGTATTTTGGCACCGGCACTCAGAAAGTGGAAGAGGAATTGACAAAACTTTTTCCGGGTGCGAGGGTACTCCGGATGGATGTTGATACGACCAAACGGAAAGGCGCCCATGAACGGATTTTGGAGGATTTTGGAGCAGGCAAGGCGGATATTTTGCTTGGAACCCAAATGATCGCAAAAGGATTGGATTTTCCGAACATCACCCTTGTCGGCGTGTTAAGCGCGGATACTTCTTTGCATTTGCCCGATTTCCGCGCGGCGGAACGCACCTTTCAGCTGTTGACCCAAGTCAGCGGCCGGGCGGGGAGGGCGGAAAAACCCGGGGAAGTCATTATTCAGACATACTCACCGGAACATTATGCCATCCAATTTGCAAAAGCTCAGCAATATGAACCTTTTTATGAGAGGGAAATGCTGATGCGCCATGAAGCGGATTATCCGCCATATTATTATATTGCCCTCGTTCAAGTTTCCCATGAAGATTTGCTCGTGTCTGCGGAATACGCAAAAAAGTGCGCCGATTATCTTCGTTCCCGGCTGTCATTCAATGCCTCCATTATCGGGCCGACGACGGCAGGCATTGTCCGTCTGCAAAATAGATATCGCTATCAATGTCTGATAAAATACAAAATAGAACCAAATTTAATTCCAACTTTTTTACAATTAATGAAAATTTATCGAACTGACTGGATGAAAAAGGGAATTACTTTAACAATCGATTTGAATCCAACAATGATATAGATATATAGAAAGAGGTTAACCATGATCAGAGAAATTGTGAAACACCCCGCGAAGATATTGTCGCAGCCCTGCGAAAAAGTGACGGAAATCAATGAGGAAATCATTGCCTTATTGGATGATATGTATGAAACGATGACGGAATATGACGGAATGGGCCTTGCCGCCCCTCAAGTGAATGTTCCGCTCCGCATTGCCATCGCTGAGCTGGGGGAAGAACGCACATTAATTGAAATGATTAATCCGACGGTGATTGAAACAGAGGGGTCTTCCGTAGATATTGAAGGCTGTTTGAGTTTTCCTGGTCTTTACGGAGAAGTGGAAAGGCCTTCCTATGTCAAAATTGAAGCCTATGATCGATACGGACGAATTTACCAGTTGGAAGCGGAGGATTATGACGCCCGCTGCATTTTGCATGAAATCGATCACTTAGATGGAATCTTATTCAATTCTAAAATTATCCGTGCTTATACAGAAGAAGAATTGGAAGAGATGCTTGAGGAGGAGGAAGAATAAATATGACCAAAATCGTATTTATGGGAACACCGGATTTTTCTGTACCGATTTTGCGCATGCTACATGAAGAAGGATATGACATTGCCGCAGTTGTAACCCAACCGGACCGTCCTGTTGGAAGAAAGCGCGTCCTTACTCCTCCTCCCGTAAAGGAAGAAGCGCTCCGACTGGGGTTGAAGGTGCTTCAGCCGGAGAAATTGAAAGGTTCGGAAGAATTAAAAGAAATTATCAATTTACAGCCGGATTTAATCGTAACTGCCGCATTCGGCCAGATTTTGCCGAAAGAATTGCTGGAAGCGCCCAGATTGGGCTGCATTAATGTACATGCATCGCTATTGCCAAAATACCGGGGAGGAGCCCCGATTCACCAGGCGATTATGGATGGGGAAGAGAAAACGGGCGTAACCATTATGTATATGGCGGAAAAATTGGATGCAGGGGATATCATCTCCCAAAGGGAAATCCCAATTGAAGAGACGGACCACACCGGCATTTTATTTGAAAAGCTCAGCCTGTTGGGAAGAGATTTATTGAAAGATACGCTTCCAAGCATCATTGCCGGCACAAATGACCGCATCCCCCAAGATGAAAGCAAAGCGACTTATGCTCACAATATCACAAGGGAACAGGAACGGATCGATTGGTCAAAAAGCGCCCGGGAAATCTACAATCAAGTGCGAGGCCTTCATCCATGGCCTGTTGCCTATACAACCTATAAAGGGGATATTGTAAAAATTTGGTGGGCCCAAGTTGGCGGTTCAAAAACGGAAGGCCGCCCCGGGGAAGTTGTCAAAATTGAAAAGGATTATTTTGAAGTAGCCGCCGGAGAAGGAACCCTTAAAATCCTGGAATTGCAGCCTGCAGGGAAAAAACGCATGTCAGCGGAAGACTATTTGCGCGGTGTAGGTTCAAAATTGCAGATTGGGGATTTCTTTGAATGAGAAACAGGAAGAAGAAAAATCCAGTTTGGAACGGCAATGTCAGGGATGCAGCGCTCAGCATCCTGTTGGCGGTGGATCAAAATCAGGCCTATTCCAACCTGTTGTTAAATCAAACCATCAATAAATATCAAATTGGAGCGAAAGACCGTGCTTTGCTGACGGAGTTGACCTATGGAACGCTGCAATATAAATATGCCCTGGATTATTATTTGGAGCCGTTCATCCGCGGAAAAGTCGATCCTTGGGTCCGATGGCTGCTTCGATTATCGGTTTATCAAATTGCCTATTTAACAAAAATTCCTGAACATGCCATTGTCAATGAAGCGGTGGAAATCGCCAAAAGACGCGGACATAAAGGCATTGCTTCGATGGTGAACGGCATTTTGAGATCCATCTTAAGGATGGGGATTCCTTCCCTTGAAAAGATCAAAGATCCGATTGACCGGATTGCCATTGAAACAAGCCATCCCCGTTGGATTGTGGAATTATGGGTTGAATCATATGGATTGGATACCGCAGCGGCTATGCTAAAAGCGAACAATCTTCCCCCGAAGCAAACCGTCCGCGTGAATACATTGAAAGCTACAGCTGAAGAAGTAATTGCGCTGTTGGCAAAAGAAGGGGTCCGGGCAGAGCGGAGCCAAGTGATTCCGGAATGTCTCGTTCTTTTAAACGGCCAAGCTGCGAGAACCGAGGCATTTCGAAATGGCCTCATTACCATTCAGGATGAAAGTTCGATGGTTCCTGCCATCGTACTGAATCCAAAACCGGGTGAGAGAGTGTTTGATATGTGCGCAGCTCCCGGAGGAAAAACGACCCAATTGGCGGAAATCATGAAAAATAATGGGTCGATTCTCGCGGCAGATCTTCATCCCCATAAATTGGCTTTAATTGAAGAAAGCTGTGCCCGGCTTGGCATCCATATTGTTGAAACGGTGCCATTGGACGGAAGAAAAGCAGGGGAACAGCTTCAGCCGGAATCATTCGATGCGATACTGGTAGATGCTCCATGCTCGGGGCTCGGGGTAATCCGTCGAAAACCGGATATTAAATATACAAAAAGGGAAGAAGATTTTGAACGTTTGCATGAATTGCAATTGGATTTGCTAAAGAATGCGTTCAAACTATTAAAGCCCGGAGGAAGATTGGTCTATAGTACATGTACCGTAAACAAAATAGAAAATGAGGGAACAGTTCAGGCATTTTTATCGTCCCACCCGGAGATGAAACTTGAACCGATTCGGCATCTGCCGGAAATGCTAAAGGAAAAACAGCAAGAAGGCATGCTGCAAATCTTTCCTCAGGATTTTGGCAGTGACGGTTTCTTCATTGCCGCATTTACAAAAGTTCAATAATAAAGGAGAATCCCAATCAAGAATGAACAGCGATATTTTGAATAAACGGATTAATGAATTGGTCGAGCATATCAATACACCCGAGAAGCGCAAGAAAAAAGAAAATTCAAACTTAAAAGAATCCATCTATACCTTTACCTTGGATGAATTGAAAGAGTGGTTGCAGGAACAGGGGGAGAAGCCTTTCCGGGCAGCGCAAATTTATGACTGGCTATACAATAAGAGGGTAAAAACCTTTGATGAAATGACCAATTTGCCGAAGCAATTGCGTGAGAAGTTAAAAGAACGCTTTGCGCTGTCAACGCTTTCCACCATCGTAAAACAGGAGTCAAAAGATGGCACAATAAAATTTTTATTTGAACTGCAGGACAACTACTCCATTGAAACGGTTTTAATGCGCCATGATTATGGAAATTCCGTCTGTGTCACATCGCAGGTGGGGTGCCGAATCGGCTGCACCTTCTGCGCATCCACGCTTGGCGGTCTGAAAAGACATCTGCTTGCCGGAGAAATTGTGGAGCAGGTGGTCAAAGTGCAACAGGCATTGGATGAAGCGGGTGAAAGGGTATCCCATGTAGTGGTGATGGGAATCGGCGAACCTTTCGATAACTTTGATGCGCTGATGAAATTTTTACGGGTGATTAATCATGAAAAGGGACTGAACATTGGCGCCCGTCATATTACCGTATCCACTTCAGGTATCATCCCTAAAATTTACCAGTTTGCCGATGAAAAACTCCAAATCAATTTTGCTTTATCACTGCACGCTCCAAATCAGGAACTGCGGGAGCGGTTGATGCCAATCGCCCGTGCTTACAAGCTGGATCAATTGATGGAAGCGATTCGCTACTATACGGAAAAAACGGGCCGCCGAGTCACTTTTGAATATGGATTGTTTGGAGGAGTGAACGATTCCATCGAGCATGCGGAAGAATTGGCAAATCTCATAAAAGGAATCAAATGCCATGTCAATCTGATACCGGTAAACTATGTGCCGGAACGGAATTATGTGCGTACACCGAGAAACCAAATTTTTGCTTTTGAAAGAGCGTTAAAAAAGAAGGGCATCAATGTAACTATCCGCAGGGAACATGGTTCCGACATTGATGCGGCGTGTGGACAATTACGGGCGAAAGAGAGAGTTCACGAGACGAGGTGACAAATGTGAAGTTTACTGTGGAAAGTGATGTCGGGAGAAAAAGAGTCATCAATGAAGATCGGGCAGCATTTTTGGAGCGCCCCGATTCATTGAAACTGGCGTTGCTCGCCGATGGCATGGGCGGTCATAACGCCGGTGATGTCGCCAGCGAAATGGCTATCCAGGAGATGACAAATTATTTTCTGCAAAAGGAATTTCAAAATCCCAGCATAGAAGAAAAGCGCCAATGGATGGAAGAGTCCATCGCCAACATCAATGAAAAAATCTATAACTATTCATTGGAAAATGAACATTGCAAAGGCATGGGAACGACTTTCATAGCGGTGCTGATCGACAAAAATCATTGCCTGATCGGCCATATTGGCGACAGCCGGGTATATCATTTTACCTCCAACAGTGTTGATTTGATAACAAGGGATCATTCGTACGTCAACATATTGGTCGATAGCGGAGAAATCAGCGAAGAAGAGGCGCAAAATCATCCGCAAAAGAATTTAATCGTCAAAGCATTGGGAACGGAGCCGACCATCGAGCCGGATTTCTATGAATTGACATTAAAAGAATATTCTTATCTTCTAATTTGCTCGGACGGCTTAAGCAATAAAATTTCAACGGATGAAATGGCCGCCATTATCACCTATCCGATGCCGATTGCCGAAAAGGGAAGAAAACTTGTACAGCTTGCGAATGATAGCGGAGGGGAAGACAATATATCCTTGATTTTGCTGATGATGACGGAAGAGGAGGTGTAACCTATGCTGGAAGGGAAACGCATTAACGACCGCTATAAAATCATCAAACATATTGGCGGCGGGGGCATGAGCAATGTCTATCTGGCACATGACCTGATCTTGAACAGGGATGTGGCAATTAAAGTTTTGCGATATGATTCATCGAATGAAGAAGAAAGCATGCGCCGGTTTCAAAGGGAAGCGTTGTCTGCAACAAGTTTGACCCATCCGAACATCGTCAGTATTTATGATGTCGGCGAAGACGGAGACATGCATTATATCGTAATGGAGTATGTAAAAGGAAAAACGCTGAAGCAGTACATAAAAGAAAATGCTCCCCTTTCCCCTGCTCGAAGCGTCCAAATCATGAAGCAATTGACGAGCGCCATCAGCCATGCCCATGAAAATCATATCATCCATCGGGATATCAAGCCGCAAAATATTTTAATGGATGAAGAGGGCAATGTGAAAATAACGGATTTCGGAATTGCCACTTCCCTGGCTGCTACCAGTTATACAAAGACGAATTCCGTCATCGGCACAGTCCATTATTTATCTCCGGAACAGGCACGCGGAGGAGTGGCGACGAAAAAATCCGATATTTATGCATTAGGAATCGTATTGTATGAACTCCTTACAGGTGAAGTGCCTTTTTCCGGCGAATCTCCCGTTTCCATCGCCTTGAAACATTTGCAGGCAGAAATTCCGTCTGTCCGTGATTTCGATGCATCCATCCCGCAAAGTTTGGAAAATGTCATTTTAAAAGCGACAGCGAAAAATCCGGATCACCGGTATGCTTCGGTAGATGAAATGGCGGAGGATCTAGAAACCGTTTTGTCACCTTCAAGGCAAAATGAACCGAAATTCCGCCCTCCTATAGACAACGAAGAAACAAAAGCTTTTCCAATCATAAAGGGGCCAATGCCGATTGATGAAATGGCAAACACAAAAGAAATAAAACCGTCCATTTCAAAAAATCGCGATTCAGATAGTAAAATAATAAAAAACGGCAGCGAAGAGAAAAAAACAAATAAACAAAAGAAAAAAAGAAAAAAATTATGGTCAATTATAGGAGCTGCAGCACTACTTTTCATCATCGGTTTCATCGTGCTCATCAATCTGATTTTGCCGGATAAAGCGGAAATTCCGGATGTATCGAATATGGAAGTCGAAGAAGCGACTGAAACCCTTGAAAAGGCCGGATTTGTTGTCGGTGAGATACGGGAAAAGAATTCCGATGAAATTGAAGAAGGATTGGTCATTGAAACGGATCCGAAAGCCGGTTTGACAAGGGTGAAAGGGACGAAAATCGATTTAATCGTATCCATCGGTTCCGAAAAGCTGGAAATGAAAGATTATATAGGAAAACAATTAACTCAGGCGCTTTCCATCCTTGAGGANCAATTTAAAGACGTCAAAGTGATAGAAGAATATTCCAGTCAGCCGGAAGGAACCATCATCGGCCAGGATCCTGAACCGGGCGAAGAGGTGGTGCCGGAAGAGACGGTTGTCACTTTGACGGTAAGCAAAGGCAAACAAATTGGCACGGTGGCCGATTTAACCGGCTTTAATCAATCAGCGATGCGGGAATATGAAAAGAATACCGGTTTTAAAATTAAAATCGTTGAAGAGGTGTACTCGGATGATATTCCGGCAGGAAGCGTCGTTTCTCAAGATCCGAAACCAAATACGAAATTGGAAATTGGCGGAACAATTAATGTAACCATTTCAAAGGGGCCTAAACAAAAACTGGAAAAATTATATGTAACTAATGTTACCATCCCTTATGATCATGCGCTGATGGGAAAAGAGCAAAAGGTACGAATCTTCATTCAGGACAAAAACAATACAATGGCGAAGCCTTATGATGAATTTACAATCACGGAAGATAAGACTTACCAAATTCAATTGGTGATCCAGGAAGGTTCAACTGCGGCATACCGAATTGAAAAAGATTCCATTGTCATTGAAGAAAAAACAATACCGTACGACAGAGTAGAATAGGGAGGAATGGGATGCCAAATGGTCAAATTCGGAAAGCATTAAGCGGATACTACTATGTATACGACGAGGGAAAAGTCTATAGATGCCGCGGACGAGGGGTTTTCCGGAAACGGGGGGAACAACCTCTCGTCGGCGATTTTGTAGAATATGCAATTGAAAAAGAAGGATCCGATGGGGTCATCAAAAAAATTTTTCCCAGAAAAAACGCGCTGGTCCGTCCGCCAATTGCAAATGTTGACCAAGCATTGCTCGTTTTCTCAGTCAAAGAGCCGGATTTTAATCTTATATTATTGGACCGGTTTTTAGTAGTATTGGAATCTCACCGGATCAATCCGATTATTTGTTTATCCAAAATGGATTTGCTTTCGGAAGATGAAACAGCGGAAATCAAAGAATATATGAAAATATATCGGGAAATAGGATATGAAGTGATCGGTACTTACAAAAACGATCCGGAACTATATGGAAAACTGGAACCTTTGCTGAAAGGAAAAACGACGGTTTTAGCTGGACAATCCGGTGTCGGAAAGTCCACTTTATTAAACACTTTAATTCCTGAGCTTAATTTAAAAACGGGGGAAATTTCCTACAGCCTCGGGAGGGGCAAACATACAACGCGCCATGTGGAATTGATCGAAGTGGCCGGAGGACTTGTCGCGGATACGCCGGGATTCAGTTCCCTCGATTTTGATCATATCGAAAAAGAAGAGCTGACCGCATGTTTTCCTGAATTTGAAAGAAGAAAAGATGAATGCAAATTCCGCGGATGCCTTCATTTGAAAGAACCGAAATGCGCAGTAAAATTGGCGGTGGAATATGGAGACATCCAAAAGTTCCGTTATGAACATTACCTTGAATTTTTACAAGAAATCATTGATCGAAAGCCGAGGTATTAATCATGATTAAAATTGCTCCATCAATACTATCAGCAAATTTTTCAAAGTTGGTAGAAGAAGTAAAAGAAGTGGAAGAAGCGGGGGCAGATCTCATTCATATCGATGTGATGGACGGGCATTTCGTTCCGAACATCACAATGGGGCCGATTGTTGTCGAAGCCCTGCGACCGGTGACTGCATTGCCGCTGGATGTGCATTTAATGATCGAGAATCCCGATCAATACATCGAAGTTTTTGCAAAAGCGGGTGCGGATTGGATATCCGTACATGTGGAAGCTTGTCCACATTTGCATCGCACCATTCAATTGATCCGCTCCTTTGGAGTAAAGCCTGGGGTGGTATTAAATCCCCATACTCCAATCGAAATGATCCAACACGTGCTGGGAGATGTGGATTTTGTATTGTTAATGACCGTAAATCCCGGTTTTGGCGGACAAAAGTTCATTGACAGCGTCGTTCCAAAAATAGAAGCCCTCTCCAACCTCATTAAAGAAAAGGGATATGATGTAGAAATTGAAGTGGACGGGGGAATTACGGAAGAAACGGTTGTTCCGTGCGCAAAGGCGGGAGCGACGATTTTTGTTGCAGGTTCCGCCATTTACAATAAAAAAGACCGGAAAGCTGCATTACAAGCAATTAAAATGAGTGGTGAGAGTGCGGTTTGACAAAAAATAAAATTTTGATTTGCGCCGGCGGTCCCAAATATGAATTGTGTTCCTTTGAAGGATTTAAAAAAGAAAAAGGAATGTATTTTATCGGAGCGGACCGGGGCGCCCTTTATCTCCTTGAAGAAGGCATCGTTCCCCATGAGATCATCGGAGATTTTGATTCGCTGTCTGAAGAAGAGTGGGAATTGATTCGCAGGAAAGTAAAAAAAATTGAAAAGCACCGGGCGGAAAAAGATGAAACCGATACCGATCTGGCACTGCTGAAAGCCATAACTTATAATCCGAAAGAAATATTGGTTACCGGGGTAACGGGGGGACGCCTCGACCATTTTGAAGCGGCCGTACGTTCCCTCTATCATATGAAATCACATTATCCCCACATTGAACATAAAATTATTAATAGACATAACGAAATTAGCATGTTGCTTCCCGGCAAGCATAAGATTGTAAAGAATGACCAATATCGATATTTATCATTCTTTTCCTTTGAACAAGCGGTGGAAAACGTAACATTGCGCGGAGTGAAATATGAGACGACCGCAGAAAGAATCGAAGTGGGGTCAAGCAGGTTTACCAGCAACGAGCTGGTAGGCGAGGAAGGTTATATCTCTTTTTCATCAGGCATATGTTTAATGATAAGAAGCAGTGACTTATAAGGAGGGTTCACAGGTGCGAGTTTATACTTTCCAATTGCCAAAGTTTTTAAGCAATCTCACCCGCTCTTGCATTAATTTATTTTCAGGCAGCAATAGAAAGAAAAAGAAAAAAGAGTAATTTTCTTTTTGTCTTTATTTTGGCATCATCGATTTTATACTTTGCAGACGGCCACCCAATCAGCAGGGTGGTATTTTTTTGAATAAAAAAGTGTAAATAAAGCGGGAAAAGCCGGCTTTACTTACACTTTTCAACCAACCATTCAATTATACACGCTCTACTTTACCTGATTTTAAAGCACGAGCTGATACCCAGACACGTTTCGGTTTGCCGTCAACCAAAATGCGTACTTTTTGAAGATTTGGTTTCCAAGTACGTTTGTTGGCGTTCATTGCGTGAGAACGTTTATTGCCTGTACGAGTTTTACGGCCAGTAACGTAACATCTTTTTGGCATCGAAAGAACCTCCTTATAAAATCAATCTGAAATATTCCTCAGTTCGAGTATTCACATACCATAATAATTTAACATAGACAATAAATCTATGCAACTCTTTTCGGAAAAGGATTCAAGAAAAAATCCTTTACAGAGATAAATTAAGGGAAGAAAAAGGAAATTCCATAAAAAAACATAATTTCTCCCAAAACATTGACAAAAGTGTTGGAAAGTTGTAATCAGCTGGACGGGTTTCAACGTTTTCTTTTATAATCAAATTTTGTGTAGTACAATTAATTTAGTTAAAATGAGCCAAGGGGGCAGTACCATGTCAATCGAAATCAGAAACGATTATGGCCAAATCGACATTTCCAATGACGTGATCGCCCAAATTGCAGGTGGAGCGGCGACAGAATGCTACGGCGTTGTTGGGATGGCGAGCAAACATCAAATTCGCGACGGTTTGACGGAAATACTGAGAAAAGAAAATTATGCAAAAGGTGTAATCGTTCGTCAAGAAGGAGAAGATCTTCACATCGATATGTATATTATTGTCAGCTATGGCACGAAAATCTCTGAAGTAGCTTATCAAGTTCAATCAAAAGTAAAATACACGATCAATAAAACATTAGGATTGAACGTAAAGTCAGTCAATATTTTTGTTCAAGGCGTCCGCGTAATGAACGGTGAATAGAGGAGGAACTTAAACGAAATGAAGTTGTTAGACGGAGCAAAATTTGCAGAGATGGTCCAAATGGGATCGCACCATCTGACTCAAAATGCAGATTTTGTAGATTCTTTAAACGTATTTCCAGTGCCGGACGGAGATACCGGGACGAACATGAACCTGTCCATGATATCCGGTGCGAAAGAAACACAGGCAAACGCCCAGCAGCATATCGGGAAAACTGCCCAAAGTTTAGCAAAAGGGTTATTGATGGGAGCACGCGGCAACTCCGGAGTCATTTTATCCCAACTGTTCCGTGGGTTTGGGAAATATTTGGAAAAAGAAAGCGAAATCGATGCGAAACAATTTGCCCAAGCCTTTCAAGCGGGAGTTGACACTGCATATAAAGCGGTGATGAAACCGGTGGAAGGCACGATTTTAACGGTTGCCCGGGAAGCGGCAGCAAAAGGGGTCGAAGTGGCAACGCATGAAGACGATATCGTGAAAGTGATGGAAGCGATTGTAGAAGAAGCAAGAAAATCCTTGGAGCGCACTCCAGAATTGCTCCCTGTACTGAAGGAAGTCGGGGTGGTAGACAGCGGAGGCCAAGGATTAGTCATTATTTATGAAGGATTTTTGGCGGCATTAAAAGGAGAATCACTGCCGGAAAAATCGAAGAAAGTCGATAATTTGGAAGAGCTGGTAAAAGCGGAACATCATCGGGCCCAGGAGTTTATGAGCACGGAGGATATCAAATACGGCTATTGCACAGAAATCATGGTCCGCTTTGAATCGGGAAAAGAGCCTTTTTATGAAGCGAGATTCCGGGAAGAATTGAGCAAGCTCGGGGATTCATTGCTCGTTGTTTCAGATGACGAAATTGTAAAAGTACATATTCATACTGAAACACCTGGAGTCGTTTTAAACGAAGGCCAAAAATACGGCAGCTTAATTAAAATCAAAGTGGATAATATGCGCGAACAACATTCCGCCATTGTCAATGCCCCTGAAAAAACAAAAGCGGAAAACAAAGCGGGCGAGAAGCATCCTTATGCGGTTGTGGCCGTAGCGATGGGCGAGGGGATCAGCAACATGCTGAAAAGCATCGGAGCGTCTTATGTCATCGAAGGCGGCCAAACGATGAACCCTTCTACGGAAGATATTGTAAAAGCGGTAAAAGAAATCGGAGCGGAAAAAGTAATCATATTGCCGAACAATAAAAATATTATCATGGCAGCAGAACAGGCGGCAGAGCTGTTGGATATTGAAGCTGCGGTTGTACCTTCAAAAACAATACCGCAAGGAATGGCAGCGATTCTTGCATTCAATCCAGAGGCTTCCGTGGAAGAGAATAAAGAAGCTATGACAGAAGCGATGGCCGGAGTGAAAACTGGCCAAATTACATTTGCTGTCAGAGATACGACCATTGACGGCATCGAAATACACAAAGATGATTATATGGCAATTGCCGACGGAAAAATTATTGCATCGATGAAAGATAAATCGGAGGCTGCCCGGAACTTATTATCCGAACTGATGGATGATGAAACTGAAATTGTGACAATGATTTATGGCGAAGGGGTAACGGAAGAAGAGGTCGATGCCATTAGCGGATGGATCGAGGAACAATATCCGGATGTCGAATTGGACATCGTCGATGGAAAACAGACCCTTTATCCGTTCATCTTCTCCGTAGAATAAAAAGCGTCTCTAGCAGGGACGTTTTTTTATTTTATGTAAATGTTTTTAGGTTCGTACTGTTTTGATAGGAAATGTCGGCATATGGTACACTGGATTAAAATTAATAGCGAAGCTGCTGCAATAAAACTTTGGAGCGTGAAGTTGCTTGGAAACAATCGCATTAGAACCCGTTACGCATCTTAAAGGAGTGGGGAAAGAAACCGCCGCAATATTGAACGAATTGGGCATTTACAATATTCAGGACTTATTGATGTATTTTCCTTACCGATATGAAGATTTTCGTTTAAAAGATTTAGTGGAAACTCCCCATAATGAACAAATAACGATAGAAGCAAGGGTGGAGAGCCATCCGGCCGTCTTTTTCATGGGACGCAATAAATCAAGGCTTCAAGTGAGCGCGCGGTCCGGCCGGCATATTGTAAAAGTCGTTTTCTTCAATCAACATTATTTAAAAAACCGGTTGCTTCCCGGAACCTTTATTACCGTTACCGGGAAATGGGATCGGGGCAGGCAAACCGTCACAGCATCCAATGTAAAGTTCGGACCGAAAGAACAGAACCAGGATTTTGAACCGGTTTACCGGTTAAAAGGCAATCTTCATCAAAACCGGTTCCGCAAGTTTATGCGGCAGGCCCTCGATCAATCGAAAGGGCAACTGGTCGACAACTTGCCGAAAGATTTAAGGGAACGGTATCGCTTATTGCCAATTGATGATGCCCTTGAAGGCATCCATTTTCCAAAAGATGCAAATCATATGAAGCAGGCGCGCAGACGCTTTGTCTATGAGGAGCTTCTTATGTTTCAATTGCGCATCCAAGCGCTGCGCAAAGCAAGGAGAGAGCATGAAAAAGGAATCGCCATTCAATATGACTTGAAAAAATTAAGGGAATTTATCAGCCGGATTCCATTCGAATTGACGAATGCCCAAAAAAGGGTCGTGAATGAAATATGCAGGGATTTGAAATCTCCTTTCCGCATGAACCGGCTTTTGCAGGGGGATGTCGGTTCGGGGAAAACCATCGTTGCGGCCATTGCCCTCTATGCCTGTGTGACGGCCGGTTACCAGGGAGCTTTAATGGCCCCGACGGAAATTTTGGCAGAACAGCATTTTGCTTCCCTCGAAGACTTCTTTGAGCCGATGGGAGTGAATATTGCCCTTTTGACCGGATCAACGAAGACGAAGGAAAGAAGACAAATTTTAGAACAGTTGGAAAAAGGGGAAATACAAGTCATCATCGGAACCCATGCCTTGATTCAGCCGGATGTCATGTTCCATCGTTTAGGATTTGTCATTACGGATGAACAGCACCGTTTTGGGGTGGAACAAAGAAGAATTTTGCGCGAAAAAGGCATGCATCCGGATGTGCTCTTTATGACGGCAACTCCCATTCCCCGGACGCTGGCGATTACCGCCTTTGGCGAAATGGATGTCTCCATCATTGATGAAATGCCTTCTGGGCGCAAACAAGTCGAAACCCACTGGTTGAAAAAAGAACAGTTGCACGCATGCTTGGCAAAGATGGAGATGGAGTTGAAAAAAGGGCGCCAGGCTTATGTAATTTGTCCATTGATCGAAGAATCCGAGAAGATCGATGTGCAGAATGCGGTCGAGGTCTATGAACAGCTGAAATCCATTTTTCATGGGCGCTACGAAGTAGGACTCATGCATGGCCGGCTTCATCCGGACGAAAAAGATCGGGTGATGAGGGCCTTTAAGGATGGAAAAATACATGTTCTTGTATCTACGACCGTAGTGGAAGTGGGAGTCAATGTGCCAAACGCCAGTTTTATGATGATTTACGATGCTGACCGTTTTGGCCTTGCGCAGCTGCATCAGCTCAGGGGCCGGGTAGGACGGGGCAATTATCAGTCCTATTGTGTGCTTTTGGCGAATCCGAAGTCCGATGAAGGGATTGAACGGATGAAAAGCATGACCGAAATCACGGACGGCTTCCGCCTGGCAGAGAGGGATCTGGAATTGCGGGGACCGGGAGATTTCTTCGGCAAAAGACAAAGCGGTTTGCCTGATTTTAAACTGGCTGACCTGGTGCATGATTACCGCGTTCTGGAAGCGGCCCGGAATGATGCAGCGAAACTTGTGAATACCGAACAATTTTGGAAAGATGATGAGTATAAAGGTTTGCGGAAAATGCTGGAAAAATCAGGTGTGTTAAGCGGAGAAAGAATGGATTAATCAAATGCTCTTAAATGCAGGCAAGGAATCTGCAAAGAGTTTCGCAAAATTCAGTTCAGGAACGCAGCAATTCCATGTTGCGTTCTTTTTTCTGGAAATGTATACTGGTGTTAGTACCAAGTGCTAAAATGATGGGAAGTAGGTGGCGAATGTTGAGAAAATCGAAAAAAGAGCGGCAACAGTTATTGTTGGAAACGATTGAGGAAAATCCATTCGTCACGGATGAACAACTTGCTGCAAAATTTGGTGTAAGCGTACAAACAATTCGCCTCGATCGGATGGAACTTTCAATACCGGAACTAAGAGAACGGATTAAAGATGTTGCTGAAAGAAATCTGGAAAATGAAGTCAAATCATTGCCGCTTGATGAAGTAATCGGCGAAATTATCGATATCGAATTGGATAAAAGGGCGATATCGATTTTTGATGTAAAAAAAGAACATGTCTTTCAAAGAAACGGCATTTGCAGAGGACACCATTTGTTTGCCCAGGCCAACTCCCTTTGCGTTGCAGTCATTGATGATGAACTGGCTTTAACGGTAAGGGCGAATGTTGTCTTCATACAACCTGTCCGTGCAGGAGACCGCGTGATAACGAAAGCCATTGTTCGGGAAACGAATAAGGAAAAGAACCGGACATATATCGATGTGATTTCTACAGTAAATAATGAACCTGTGTTTAAAGGTGAGTTCGAAATGTATCGCACGAAAGGTGAAGGTGAACAGCAATGAAAATCGCAATTGACGGCATGGGCGGGGATCATGCCCCTAAAGCCATTGTGGAAGGCGTCAATGAAGCATTAAAAGATTTTCAGGACATCGAAATACAACTTTATGGAAAGAAACAGGAGCTGGAAAAATATATTGTACAAAACGAACGGCTGGAAGTCATCCATTGCGAAGATGTTATAACCGGAGAGGATGAGCCGGTCCGTTCCGTCCGCAGGAAAAAAGATTCATCCATGACGCGCATGCTGGAAGCCGTTCATGAAGGAAGGGCGGATGCATGCGTTTCCGCCGGCAATACGGGGGCATACATGTCCGGAGGGTTATTTAAAGTCGGCCGGATTGAAGGGGTATTAAGACCGGCCCTTGCGACAACCTTGCCGACAATTGACGGCAAAGGATTTCTCATGTTGGATTTGGGGGCCAATGCGGAAGCCAAACCCGAAAATCTTGTGCAGTATGCCATCATGGGAAATATTTATGCCCAAAAAGTGAGGGGCATTGAAAAACCCCGGGTCGGTTTGTTGAATATTGGTACGGAAGAACATAAAGGAAATGAATTGACAAAAGCGGTATACGAAAAATTGCAACAGGCGGATCTGCATTTTATCGGAAACGTGGAAGCACGGGATTTGCTCGAAGGGGTAGCCGATGTCGTTGTGACCGACGGGTTTACGGGCAATATGGTGCTGAAATCCATTGAAGGCACTGCCGGGGCATTGATGAAAATGCTGAAAGAGGTTTTCATGTCCTCTGCGAAGGGGAAACTTGCGGCCCTCTTCGTGAAAAGCGAATTGTCACAACTGAAAAATAAACTGGATTACTCCGAACACGGCGGGGCGCTTCTTTTAGGGCTGCAGGCCCCTGTCATCAAGGCCCACGGGTCATCCGATTCGAGAGCGATTTACAATACAATTCGCCAGGCGGCTGCGATGGTTGAAAAGGATATTGTCAACATCATGAAGAATGCAATACAAGAAAGCCAAAAAGAACAAGAGTAAAGGAGTCGACCAATGACAAAAATAGCATTCATTTTTCCTGGACAAGGCTCCCAAAAGGTTGGAATGGGGGCTGAACTTGTAGCAAATAACGAAGCTTGCAAGGCATTTTATGATCGTGCCGATCAGGCGCTGAATTTTAAGCTTTCAAAATATATGCTTGAAGGTCCCCAAGAGGAATTGACTTTGACTTATCATGCCCAACCTGCGCTTTTAACGACAGGTGTCATGATTGCATCTAAGTTGATGGAAGCGGGTATTAACCCTGACTATACTGCAGGCCACTCTTTAGGTGAATATGGTTCATTTGTCATCGCGGAATCTTTGTCCTTTGAAGATGCTGTGAAAATCGTTCATAAACGCGGGCTTTATATGAATGAAGCGGTTCCGGCAGGGCAAGGAGCGATGGCAGCCATTTTAGGAATGGAGGAAGAGCCTTTAAAAGAGGTCTGCGCTGAAATCACGGAAGGCGGCGATTTGGTTCAGCTGGCAAACTTGAATTGTCCGGGCCAAATTGTTATTTCCGGTACAAAAGCGGGAGTGGAAAAAGCATCCCAATTGGCGAAGCAAAGAGGGGCGAAAAGAGCGATTTCTCTGGAAGTGAGCGGACCTTTCCATTGCGAATTGATGAAACCTGCTGCACTGCAATTGGAAAAAGAAATCGAACAGTTGGACATTTCGGAACCAAAAATTCCGGTCATCAGCAATGTCCATGCGGAATTGTTGAAAGATGCGGAATCCATCAAAAAGGAAATGGTGGAACAAGTCTTCAGCCCTGTGCAATGGGAAAGAGATGTCCGCAAGATGTTGGAGCTGGGCGTAACGACATTCATTGAATGCGGGCCTGGCAAGGTGTTGACGGGGCTTGTCCGCAAAATCGACCGCTCTGCAAAAACATATTGTGTTTATGATGAAGCGACTTTTGAAGAAGTTGTGAAGGAATTAAAGGGGTGAAAATATGGGGAAATTGGAAGGTAAAACGGCTGTTGTGACAGGAGCTTCCAGAGGAATCGGAAGAGCGATTGCTTTGGAGTTGGCGAAGGAAGGGGCCAATGTAGTCGTAAACTACAGCGGCAGCAAAGAAAAAGCGGAACAAGTCGTAAATGAAATATTGGAAATGGGCAGAAAAGCCATAGCCGTTCAGGCGAATGTGGCGGACAACGATTCCGTGCAAAACTTAATGAAAAAAGCGTTGGAAGAGTTTGGTTCCATCGATATTCTTGTCAATAATGCCGGCATCACCCGGGACAATTTATTGATGCGCATGAAGGAAGAAGAATGGGATGAGGTCATCCAAACAAACTTGAAAGGCGTATTCCTCTGCACAAAAGCCGTGACCCGGCAAATGATGAAACAACGTTCCGGCCGCATCATCAACATCGCATCGGTCGTGGGCGTAACCGGCAATGCGGGACAAGCCAATTATACAGCGGCAAAAGCCGGCGTGATCGGTTTGACGAAAACGGCGGCAAGAGAATTGGCGTCAAGAAATATTTTAGTCAATGCCGTAGCGCCTGGATTCATTACGACAGAAATGACGGATGCCCTCCCGGAAGATGTGAAAACTTCGATGCTTTCACAAATTCCGTTGGGGAAATTCGGAAAACCGGAACAGGTGGCGAAAGCGGTCGTATTTTTGGCTTCCGATGATGCAGAATATATCACCGGACAAGTGCTTCATGTGGACGGCGGCATCGCCATGTAATATTTATAAAAGTAATTGTCTTGCTTCAAATCGAATATTTTCAATATCGTATTTCGAAAGACCCTTTGAACAGCTTGTACTTTCAGGTATACTATTGAAGGGAGGTGACCGAAGTGAGCACAGTTTTAGAGCGTGTAACAAAAGTAATCGTTGACCGCCTTGGCGTTGACGAAAGCGAAGTAACTGAAAATGCATCTTTCCGTGAAGATTTAGGCGCTGATTCATTGGATGTAGTTGAATTGGTAATGGAATTAGAAGATGAATTCGATATGGAAATTTCTGATGAAGATGCAGAAAAAATCGTCACTGTAGGCGATGCGGTTAAGTATATCGAAAGTAAATTAAACTAATGATAAAGAGGCACATCCCGCACTTTGTTGCAGATGGGTGCCTCTTTTCATTGCCTATATGGATAAAATGTACGGGAATTTCGGTTATAATAAAATTACTGCATTTCATATGCGCAAATAATCATTGCTATTATGTTATTTATTCGATGTGAAGATATGAGGATAAAGATTTTGTCCTCATATCTTCTGCTTCGAATAAAAAATTTTACGACATCAATGAATAGGAAGGCAGATTATTCATGACAAACAAAAGAAAAGAAGGCCAAGTAAAAAATGGGTCATACCCTGAGCAAGTAAAACAGCAATTTGAAGAGTTGCAGGAGCAATTAAATATCACGTTCAAAAACAAGAATTTGCTATATCAGGCTTTTACCCATTCATCGTATGTGAATGAGCATCGCAAAAAACATTTTGCCGATAACGAACGGTTGGAATTTTTGGGAGACGCAGTCCTTGAACTGTCGATTTCGAAATTTTTATTTGACCGTTATCCGCATATGAGTGAAGGGGAATTGACAAAACTTCGGGCAGCCATTGTTTGCGAACCTTCCCTTGTGATTTTCGCGAACGAGTTGAATTTCGGAAAGTACGTCCTTCTGGGAAAAGGGGAGGAATTGACAGGCGGAAGAGAAAGGCCTGCACTGCTTGCCGATGTATTTGAATCCTTCATTGGCGCCCTATATCTGGATCAAGGATTAGGCTCGGTTTTTCAATTTTTGGAAAGGGTAGTATTTCCGAAAGTGGAAGTCGGTGCTTTTTCGCATGTGATGGATTTTAAAAGCCAGCTGCAAGAATTGGTGCAACAATCCAACACGGGCGTTTTGCATTATGAAATCATCGATGAAAGAGGCCCCGCTCATAACCGTACATTTGTCTCCCGTGTATTGTTAAACGATCAGGAGCTCGGCATCGGTCGCGGCAAATCGAAAAAAGAGGCCGAACAACAGGCGGCGCAAAATGCGATGATTGCGTTAAACCAGTCCTTGCACAAGGAGGAATAACATGTTCCTTAAACGGTTGGAAGTTGTTGGATTTAAATCTTTCGCAGACCGGATCGGCATCGATTTTGTGCCGGGCGTGACCGCAGTTGTGGGCCCGAACGGAAGCGGAAAAAGCAATGTGACCGATGCGATCCGCTGGGTGCTGGGGGAACAGTCGGCGAAAAGTTTGCGCGGCTCAAAAATGGAGGACGTGATTTTTGCCGGGAGCGCTTCTAGGAAACCATTGAACTTTGCGGAAGTCACATTGATTTTAAACAATGAGGATCAGGAAGTCGGAATCCCATACTCTGAAATCAGCGTAACAAGACGGGTTTACCGTTCCGGGGAAAGCGAATACTTGCTGAATAATCAGCAATGCCGTCTGAAAGATATTACGGATTTGTTTATGGATTCCGGCCTGGGAAAAGAAGCTTTTTCCATTATCTCTCAAGGACGGGTGGATGAAATTTTAAACAGCAAACCGGACGACCGCCGGACAATCTTTGAAGAAGCTGCCGGCATCTTAAAATATAAACTCCGCAAAAAAAAGGCGGAGCAAAAACTTCTCGAAACCGATGATAATTTAAAGCGTGTCCTGGATATATTGCATGAATTGGATTCCCGCTTGGAACCATTAAAAATCCAAAGTTCTGCGGCAAAAGATTATCTTCGGATGACGGAAGAGCTGAGGGAATTGGATATTTCCCTCATTGTCCATGATTTAAAACGGCATCATGAAGAGCTTATTGCCGTCAAAGAAGAGCATGACCAACTTGAACGACAGGAGCAGGAAAAAGCTTCGGAAATTGCAAGGCTGCAAACCAAAGCGGAGGCTTTGCGAACGAAAATCCGGCACATCGATTCGGCCATCGACGAAATTCAGGAGCGTTTAGTGGAAGCGAGTGCGGAAGTGGAGCGTTGGGAAGGGCGGAAAGCGCTCGTGAAAGAAAAGCGCTCCAATGCGGAAAAGCAATTGCAGCAATTGCAGCTTTCTTTGAAAGAAACAAAAGAAGAAGAAGCGGAACTGGCGAACAATGAAGAACAAAACAAGAAATTGTTCGCGGTGAAAAAGAATGAAATCCAGCAATTGAAAGCTGAAATCAAACAGCTGGATATGTCCCTCAATACATCCGTTTCCCAACTCGAAGAGCAAATAGAGGAGCAGAAAAATCTTTATATCGATTTGCTGAACGAGGAAGCCACGGCAAAGAATGAACTGAAACATATCGAGCAGCAATTAGCGCAATATGAAGAGACGGAAGAGCGGATCAATGACCGTTCTGAAGAGATGCTAAGAAAATTAAACCAAGTTACCGGCGAAAAAAATGAGCTTGCCCGCAAACTTGAAGAAACGAAAAAGAAATTAAGCGAAGTGCTTGAACAATATGAACAGCTCCAGCGCCAGCTGAAGTCCGCATCCGCTTCCCACGACGAAAAGCGGCAAATGCTTTATAAGGCCTATCAACACCAACAGCAATTGAAATCCAGAAAAGAAGCGCTCGAGGAGTTGGAAGCGGACTATTCCGGCTTTAATCATGGCGTAAAAGAAATTTTAATGGCCAGAGAGCGGGGAGAATTGAAAGGGATTGAGGGAGCTGTCGCAGAACTATTGAAAGTGGAAGGGAAATATTCCCGGGCGATCGAAACGGCATTGGGGGCTGCAACCCAACATATCGTGACCGAAACGGAACAAGATGCACAAAAAGCGATTGGCTGGCTAAAAGCGAAAAAAGCCGGCCGCGCCACATTTTTACCGAAAAATGTAATGAAATCTAGGAAACTATCTTTTTCGCAAATTGGACAAGCGGCCGGTCATCCGTCCTTCATACGGCTGGCGCATGAACTGGTGGAATTTGATGAACAAAACCGCAACATTGTGGAATATTTGCTTGGAAATGTCCTGGTAGCGGAAAATCTTGAAGGAGCCAGCCAAATTGCGAGATTAGTCGGCTATAAATACCGGGTTGTGACATTGGACGGAGATATCGTCAATGCCGGCGGTTCATTAACGGGCGGTTCAGTAAAACAACAAAATTCTTTATTTAGCAGAAAAGCGGATCTGGAGCAACTAAAGGTTCAATTGGCCCAAATGGAACAATCCATCGCCCAGGCGGAAAAAACCCTTGCAAAAGAAAAAGAAAGATTGACCGGATTGCAGGAACAGGCGGATTTGCTAAAATCCCGAAGCGAACAACTCCGCCAGGAAGAATTGGCGTTTCATTCCAAATATGTCGAGCTGGAAATGGAAGAGAAAAATTTAAAGAATACGGTTCATCTTGCTTCTTCCGAAAAAAACGACGCTTCTTCGAGAAAGGAAGCCTTATTGAAACAGAAGGAGCAAATCGAAGGGCGGCTGGCACAACTGCGGCATGAACTGCATCGTGTGAACGAAAAAGTGGATCAGCTGTCAAAAGCGAAAGTAAAAAGTGAAACGGAAAAAGATTTGCTTCGTGAACAGCTGGCGAAAAAACGCGCAGATCTCGCGGTATTGCAGGAACAGTTGAATCAGCTGCAAATTCAGACAGCCGATATCGAATTGAAACGTTCAAAACTCCTTCAACAAATTGAAACTATTTCCCGAGAAATTGAATGGATCCAAAACGAACGGGAAAACGAATTGACGGAAGAGGAAATTGAACGAGCGATTGCAGAATGGACAGAAAAACGCAATCAATGCTCGGCGGCCATTCAGGAAAACCGGCAAATGCGCCTTGAATATCAGCAGGCGCTTTCCCAATTGGACGAACAATTAAATGAGCTGCAACGAATCCATAAAGGATTTTTGGAGCAATTGCGTTCGATGGATGTAAAGAAAAGCCGGATCGAATTTGAAATCAACCGGTTAAACAACTTGCTCGAAGAACAATATGAACTTGATTTTGGGGAAGCAGTCAATGAAGCGGCCGAGATTGAAGATGTCGATCACATCCGCAAAAAAGTGAAGTTATTAAAACAATCTATTGAAGAATTGGGACCTGTCAATTTCACGGCCATCGAAGAATATGAACGGGTATCGGAACGCCATACCTTTTTGACGGAGCAACGGAATGATCTGATTGAAGCCCAGCAAACCCTCAATGAAACCATCAAAGAAATGGATGAGGAAATGGCTTCCCGGTTTAAAGAATCCTTTGAAAAAATTCAACAACAATTCCGGATTGTATTCCGTGAACTGTTCGGGGGAGGCCATGCCGATCTGATTTTGTTGGAGCCTGATAATTTACTGGAAACGGGAATTGAAATTGTAGCCCAGCCTCCGGGAAAAAAATTGCAAAATTTAAGCCTGCTTTCCGGTGGAGAACGGGCTTTGACGGCCATTGCATTATTATTTGCCATCCTAAATTCCCGTCCGGTGCCTTTTGTCATTTTGGACGAAGTGGAGGCCGCACTGGATGAAGCAAACGTTGAACGGTATAGCCGATATTTGAGAAAATTGAGCCGTGATACCCAGTTCATCGTGATCACCCACCGGAAGGGAACGATGGAAGGTGCCGATGTATTATACGGGATTACGATGCAGGAATCGGGGGTATCGAAGCTTGTTTCGGTGAAATTGGAAGATGAACCAGTACTTGTAGGACAAAGGAGCGAATAATGATGAGCTTTTTTAAACGATTGAAGGAAAAGTTAAGCGGCAAATCCGAAGAACAATTGCAACAAGAAACGGCAGAGGAAACTGCAGAACAGCCGGAAGTCGAGGACAGCGAAGCTCCAAGTGAGCAGGCAGGAGGCGAATTGGCAGAAAACGTGCAAGAAAACACGCATGCTGAAGAGCCTGAAGCGGAAGCAGCGTCCGAAGAGAAACACAATGAAGCGGAAATAACTCCGGAAAAGAAACCTTCCGCCTGGTCGATCACCCAAAAATTTAAAATGGGCCTTGCGAAAACCCGCGATACCTTTACTTCAAAGGTCACTGATTTGATAGCCCGCTATCGGAAAGTCGATGAAGAATTTTTTGAAGAATTGGAAGAAATTTTATTGCAGGCCGATGTCGGTTTCGAAACGGTGATGGAATTGATCGACGAACTGCGCTTTGAAGTGCAGCGGAGAAACATAAAAGAAACCGACGGCCTTTATGTAGTCATCTGCGAAAAACTGGTCGAAATCTATGAAAAAGGCGAGGAAGGCATTTCTGAATTGAATTTGCAGCCTGATGGAGAATTGACGGTCATTCTATTTGTCGGAGTCAATGGCGTCGGAAAAACGACGACCATCGGGAAACTTGCCCACCGCCTGAAAAAACAAGGAAAAACGGTTATGCTGGCAGCCGGCGATACGTTCCGTGCAGGTGCCATTGAACAGCTTCAAGTCTGGGGAGACCGGGTAGGCTGCGAAGTGATCAAGCAGGCGGAAGGATCTGATCCTGCCGCAGTCATTTATGATGCCATCAATGCTGCGAAAAAGCGCGGCGCTGACGTATTGATCTGCGATACAGCCGGCCGTTTGCAAAATAAAGTGAACTTGATGAAAGAATTGGAAAAAATTCATCGCGTGATTTCCCGTGAAATTCCAAATGCTCCCCATGAAGTGCTGCTTGTCCTTGATGCGACAACAGGCCAGAATGCCTTAATTCAGGCCCAGACATTTAAAGAAGCGACAAATGTAACGGGAATCGTGCTGACAAAATTGGACGGCACGGCAAAAGGCGGTATCGTGCTGGCAATTCGAAACAAACTGAATATCCCGGTGAAATTTGTCGGGCTGGGCGAAAAAGTCGATGATTTGCAGCCGTTCGATCCGGAGCGTTATGTGTATGGACTGTTTGCCGATTCGTTGGACAAACAATTGGATAAAGCGGAATGATGGAAAAACGATCATCCGATTGTTGGATGATCGTTTTATTTTTTTGTGGAATACGATTATCGCTTTTCCATGATTGATAAATTCTTGAAGAATCTGTGTTGTTAAAGGAAATTTACTTGACACGTATACACAAAACCGATATGATACAGTAGAAAAACCATGATTGGAGAGGCATTCGATGTTACTTGAAAAGACGACGCGGATGAATTTTCTCTTCGACTTTTATCAAGCTTTGTTAACGGATAAACAGCGCACATATATGGAGCTTTATTATTTAGATGATCTTTCTCTGGGAGAAATTGCTGAAACCTATAAAGTGTCCCGGCAAGCCGTATATGACAATATCCGCCGCACAGAGGCAATGCTTGAAGAATATGAAGAAAAACTGAAATTGTTTGAAAAATTTCAAAAGCGTCAACAGACGATCGAAAAGCTGGAAACAGCCATTAAAGAAAAAGCGCCTGTAGAGGAACAATTGCAATTGATCGATCAATTAAAAGAAACGGATTAGGAGGCGAAAAGTTTGGCATTCGAAGGATTATCTGAGCGACTCCAAAGCACAATCCAAAAAATCAAAGGCAAAGGAAAAGTTACGGAAGCGGACGTAAAGCAAATGATGCGGGAAGTGCGTCTTGCCCTCATCGAAGCCGACGTCAACTTAAAAGTCGTAAAAGACTTTGTCAAACGGGTCAGCGAGCGGGCGGTCGGCGCCGAAGTCATGAAAAGTTTAACACCCGGCCAGCAAGTCATTAAGATTGTAAAAGATGAATTGACGGAATTGATGGGCGGGGAGCATAGCCAAATTAAATTCAATCCGAAGCCTCCAACAGTCATTATGATGGTCGGATTGCAAGGTGCAGGGAAAACGACGACTTCCGGAAAACTTGCAAATCTTTTAAGAAAGAAATATAATCGCAAACCGCTTCTCGTTGCTGCGGACGTCTACCGTCCTGCCGCCATCAAACAATTGGAAACTTTAGGGAAACAGTTGGCAATTCCGGTGTTTTCCCTCGGGACGGATGTTTCTCCGGTAAAGATTGCGGAAGAAGCCATCGAACACGCAAAAAAAGAACATTATGACGTGGTCATTATCGATACAGCCGGCCGGTTGCATATCGACGAAGAATTGATGGATGAGCTGAAAAATATCCGTGCCATCAAAGAGCCGGACGAAGTATTTTTGGTGGTTGACGCCATGACCGGACAAGATGCGGTCAATGTTGCGCAAAGCTTCAACGAGGCCATTGGCATTACAGGCGTGATTTTGACAAAATTGGATGGCGATACGCGCGGCGGTGCGGCATTATCGATCCGAGCCGTTACGGAGAAGCCGATCAAGTTCGTCGGGATGGGAGAAAAAATGGATGCTCTGGAACCTTTCCATCCGGAACGCATGGCTTCCCGGATTTTAGGAATGGGTGACGTCCTATCCTTAATCGAGAAGGCGCAGGCGACCGTCGATGCGGAAAAAGCGAAAGAGCTTGAAGAAAAATTCAAAACACAAAATTTCACCTTTGATGATTTTGTGGATCAACTTAAAGCCGTCCGAAAAATGGGGCCTCTGGAAGATATTTTGAAGATGCTTCCGGGGTTTAACAAAATCAAAGGGCTGAACAATATCCAAATCGATGAAAAGCAGATCGACCGGCTTGAGGCCATCGTTTATTCGATGACGCCGGAAGAAAGGGCGCATCCGGAAATTATCAATGCCAGCCGCAAAAAGCGGATTGCCAAAGGTTCCGGCACGTCCATTCAGGACGTCAACCGGCTATTGAAACAATTCGAAGATATGAAGAAAATGATGAAGCAAATGATGTCCATGACGCAGGGAAAAGGCAAAAAGAAAATGAAAATTCCAGGCCTCGATTCATTTTTTAAATTTTAATAAGGAAAACCATGATCTGTTAAGAAAAAACACTTTACAAACAAATAAAACACTGTTATTATTCTATCTTGTGTAAAACTAATTCGGAGGTGCAAAATTCAATGGCAGTAAAAATTCGTTTAAAACGCATGGGAGCAAAAAAATCCCCTTTTTATCGCATCGTAGTTGCTGATTCTCGTTCACCACGCGATGGACGTTCAATTGAAACAGTCGGCTATTACAATCCATTAACTGTACCGGCAACAGTACAAATCGATGAAGAAAAAGCGCTTAAATGGTTGGCAAATGGCGCGAAACCATCTGATACTGTTCGCAACTTGTTCTCTCAGCAAGGCATTTTGGAGAAATTCCATAACTTAAAATTCAACAAAAAAGCTTAATTGAATCATTTTCGGGGGTGTCCGCATGCAAAAGCTGATTGAAGCAATTGTAAAACCGCTAGTTGATTATCCGGAAGACGTTCGCGTCGAAATTGATGAAAATACTAGTCGCATTGTTTATAAGCTTTCTGTAAACCCTGCCGATCGGGGAAAAGTGATCGGCAAACATGGTCGTGTTGCGAAAGCGATTCGGACGATTGTCAATTCTGCAAGCGGTCACCACAAGAAAAAAACATTTGTCGATATATTGGATTAATGCAAAAAGGGGCTATTTCAGCCCCTTTTTTATTCATGCCGCAAGGGTTTCAAATTGAAATTCTTTACTTTATGAAGCCCAAAGTTGCTAAAATGGACGAAGGGAGTTTCATTTCTTGGTGCCCCCATTCATGAAACGGGGACGGAGACCTCAAAATAAATCATGTCCCATCGAAAGTTGAACCTGCAAACAAAGCAATTGGAGGAATACTCAATAAAGAGGTGATTCATCGAATGGAATGGTTAAATGTGGGTCGCATTGTCAATACCCATGGCATCCGAGGGGAAGTAAGGGTTATCTCATCCACCGACTTTGAAGACATCCGTTTTAAAAAAGGTTCAAAACTGGCGATTTTTAAAAGCGATCATGCGGAACCGATTTGGGTAACGGTCGAAAATGCCCGAAGACATAAAAATTTTGTTTTACTCACTTTCGAAGGATACGATAACATTAACCTTGTAGAGCAATTTAAAAACAGCGTGCTGAAAATTTCGAAAGACCAATTGAGTGAAGATGAATTGGACGAGCATGAATATTATTATTTTGAAATCATCGGCTGCCAAGTGTACTCGGAAGAGGGTGAGCACTTGGGGGAAATAACGCACATTTACGAAACGGGCGCAAACGACGTTTGGGAGATGAAAGACCGAAAAGGAAAAAAACATTATATCCCCTATATTGAAGACGTCGTAAAAGAGATTGATGTGGACAATAAACGCATAACCATTCATGTGATGGAAGGATTATTATCATGAAAATACATGTGCTTACGTTATTTCCGGAAATGTTTCCGGGAGTATTCGGTTCATCCATCTTAAAAAAAGCCCAGGAAAAGGGGCTCGTTGATATTCAAGTTTGGAATATCCGGGATTTTAGCGACAACAAACATAAGCAAGTGGACGATTATCCGTATGGCGGAGGAGCGGGCATGGTGTTGAAGCCCGAGCCGATTTTCCGCGCCGTCGAAACGATCACCCAGGATCGCCACCCCCGGATCATTTTGATGTGCCCACAGGGGGAGCGGTTCACTCAGGCCAGAGCGGAAGAGCTGTCCAAAGAAGAAGAACTTGTCTTTATTTGCGGCCATTACGAAGGATATGATGAGCGCATTCGTGAATATCTGGTTACTGATGAAATCTCCATCGGCGATTTTGTGCTGACCGGCGGAGAAATTCCCGCCATGGCGGTCATCGATGCGGTTGTCCGTTTAATTCCGGGGGTATTGGGGCAAGAAGCTTCCCACATTCACGATTCCTTTTCCACGGGACTATTGGAATACCCGCATTATACAAGACCGCAGGATTTCAGGGGCATGAAGGTTCCTGATGTATTATTGTCCGGCAACCATAAAAAAATCGAAGAATGGCGCATGGAACAATCATTGAAGCGCACCTTTGAACGGAGACCGGATTTATTGGAAAAAATGGAACTTACTCCAAAGCAAAAGGAATTCATCGAATCTCTGAAAAAGAAAAAGGAAACACATCAATAAAAGTAATCCGAAGAAAGCGCCCTCTTATCAGAGGGGTTGGAATTGATTTGGATTTTTGTTGCGCGTCAATATATTTTATGATATTATTCTTTTTGTGCTTCATTCGGAAGCGATCATTACGATGTTCCGCTGTAGTTAATTGAGAACTATATGAACATTCGATATAAGGGGAGAAAAAAGATGTCAGATATTATTCGTGAAATTACAAAAGAACAACTTCGCACTGATCTTCCTGAATTCCGTCCTGGTGATACTGTTCGTGTGCATGTGAAAATCCAAGAAGGTAACCGCGAACGTATCCAGGCATTCGAAGGCGTTGTGATTAAACGCCGCGGCGGCGGAATTAGCGAAACTTTTACTGTTCGCAAAGTTTCTTATGGTGTAGGTGTAGAACGTACGTTCCCTGTACATTCACCAAAAATCGCAAAATTGGAAGTTGTTCGCCGTGGTAAAGTACGTCGTGCAAAACTTTACTACTTGCGTCAATTGCACGGTAAAGCAGCACGCATCAAAGAAATTCGATAATTTTTCTTCGGAAGGGGGCTTTGTCTTAAAAAGCCTCCTTTCTTTTGCTTGTCATACAGTATAAAAATGGAATAAAATGTTGATAGTAGATTTGGAGGGAACGTTTTCGTGGATAAAAAGAAAAAAGAAAAAAACGAGGTTTGGGAATGGACGAAGGCGTTAGTCATTGCCCTTCTTATTGCTGTGGTGGTCCGCTACTTTTTATTTACGCCCATCGTAGTGGACGGAGAGTCCATGATGCCGACATTAAAAGATGGGGACAAGATGATTGTCAATAAAATAGGCTATCGTTTTGGTGAACCGAAGCGTTTTGATATCGTCGTTTTCCATGCTCCTGAAGGGAAAGATTATATTAAGAGAGTCATCGGTTTGCCCGGGGAGCATATTGAATATAAAGATGATCAGCTCTATATCAATGGAGAACCGGTTGATGAACCTTATTTGGATGAATATAAATCACAGCTTACAGAAGGACAATTAACCCAGGATTTCACCCTTCAGGACATTGACCCGAACATGGACGTCATTCCTGAAGGATATGTTTTCGTCATGGGAGATAACCGGCGTTACAGCAAAGACAGCCGGCATATCGGGGTCATCAGCGAAGATGATATCATCGGCAAGACAAGCATCGTCTTTTGGCCGCTAAGCGAAATGAAAATAGTGAAATGAAGAAGGAGTATTTCGACACTCCTTTTCTTTTTGTCAAAAGGAGGAATTCACAATGACCATTCAATGGTTTCCGGGACATATGGCGAAAGCGAAGAGGCAAGTTCAAGAACACTTAAAACTGGTCGATATTGTTTTTGAACTGGTGGATGCCCGGCTCCCGCTTTCTTCGCGAAATCCGATGATTGATGAAGTCATTAACCAAAAACCTCGAATTATCATTTTGAATAAAGCGGATATGGCGGATGACGAAGAAACAAAAAAGTGGGTGGAATATTTTGAAAATCAAGGGTTCAAAGCGGTTGCCATCAACTCGTTCAAAGGAAAAGGGCTGCAACAGATCACAAAAGCCGCCCAAGACATTTTGGCCGATAAATGGGCCCGCATGAAGGCGAAAGGGATGAAACATCGTCCAATCCGCGCGATGATTGTGGGAATACCGAACGTAGGCAAATCGACATTAATCAATCGATTTGCCAAAAAAAATGTTGCAAAGACCGGGAATACGCCTGGTGTGACGAAAGCGCAGCAATGGGTGAAGGTTGGGAAAGAATTGGAACTTTTGGACACCCCGGGGATTTTATGGCCGAAATTTGAGGATCCGGAAGTGGGATTGAAGCTGGCGTTAACAGGAGCCATCAAAGACGCCATCATTCATATGGATGATTTGGCGGTATATGCGTTGAAGTTCCTGTCGGCCCATTACCCGGATCGGATGCATGAACGTTATGGAATTCACGAAATCGATGAAGAGGATATTGTGAAAGCATTCGACCATATCGGTAAATTGCGCAATGTATTGGGGGCCGGAGGGGAAATCGATTATGACCGGGTAGCGGAGCTGATTGTCCGCGATATCCGGAATTTGGAATTAGGAAAACTTACTTTTGACTTCGTGGAAGAAGAACTGGAAAAGGAAACGGTTCAAAGTTGATAAAAAACGCCATCCAAAGGTTTCTGAATAGAAACTTAATGGATGGTGTTTTTTTTTATGCGGGCATTTCTGTTGGTGTCGGTGTTGAATAACCCTCTTTATATTTTTCATCAATATAGTTGCGGATTTCTTTAAGGGATCTTCCTTCTTTTGAAAGTTTGGCGGCTTCGACCGCGATTTCCATGCAAACGTTGCAGCGCGTTCCATGATCATCCCATAGCACTTCTTCATCGCGAATTTCTGCCACGAAGCAATTTAAGCTGCTGCGGTGGCCCGCCGTTTCCCCGCAACCGCAGTAACAAGGAATCCATTCCAATACATCGGCGTATTCGTACGCGATTTTGTAGACTGCCGCAATGTGTTCATCCTTTTCCTGTAAAAAAGAAGGCAATTTTCCGACAGAGGTTGATTCCTGCAAATCTCCGGATAATGGATTGTGCCGCAGATGGTTATCGTGATGAACTTCCGTTTGGCCGGATTCGCTGGATTCCCCGCTGCAAGCCGACAGCAAAAGAGCAAAAACGAACAATATGTATAATTTTTTCATTTCTTTTCCTCCAAAATGCATTTCCCCCCTTATTATAAAATGAATTTATGGTAAAGTACAACAAGAGCGGATTAACTGTAAAACTAATAAGCTATCGAATCATACCGATATAAAATAAAAAAATGTCGTGAGGAGTACCGGTTTTTATGAAAACAATCAAAGAAATAACAGAGGCATTAAAAAGAGCGACGGCCTATGAGCCATGGATGCAGGAACTTGAAAAGGACGGACGGGCCAGTGTTCAAAAGGCTTTGCGGCAGTTTCAAAAACGATTGGAGAAACAGGAAAAATTGTTTGAACAATTCCGCCAAAAACAGGCTTTTGATGCAAGTTTTCTTCCATTTGAAGGTGCATACTTGGCGGGAGTGGATGAAGCGGGGAGAGGCCCTCTTGCCGGACCGGTCGTTACATGCGCGGTCATTTTGCCAAAGGATTGCCCCGAACTTATTGGCATAAACGATTCAAAACAGCTGTCCAAAAAGAAACGCGCCGAATTGGCGGAATTGATCAAGAAGCATGCACTTGCTTACTCCATCCATTTTCAAAGTGCGAAAAAGATCGATGAACTAAATATTTTGGAAGCGACGAGACAATCAATGAAAATATGCATCGAAAACTTAAAAATTCGGCCGGATATATGCCTTGTCGATGCGGTTTCCATTCCAATCGGAATTCCTCAGGAAAGCATTGTAAAAGGGGATGCGAAAAGTCTTGCAATCGGGGCGGCTTCAATCCTTGCAAAACATGAGAGGGATTTATATATGGAAGAATTACATACCCAATATCCGCAATACGGATTCGACCAAAACGCGGGATATGGAACAAAACAACATTTGGAAGCCATTGAACGGTTCGGACCGACCGTTCATCACCGCAAAACCTTTGAACCGATCAAATCCATGCTGGAGAAGAAGGTGATGCTATGACCATCCCTTCTTTCGAGCCGGTTCAATATCAAAAATTGCCTGCCCCAAAAAGCCCCCTGCTATTGAAAAATGGCCAAATATTTTACGGAAAAGTGAATCAGATCTTTCCGAATCAAACAGCGGAAATCCAAATTGGAGGGCATCGGCTATTAGCCAAGCTGGAGATGCCCTTGAAGGCGGGAGATTCTCATTTTTTCCAAGTGACAAGCATCAACCCCCAAATGGAGTTGAAGATCGTTTCCGGACCAATCAGGAAAGAATCAGCGAATATCCAACAATTGATGGAATCTTTGAAATTGCCGAAGTCCCGGGAGATGCAGCAGGTGTTGTCCTATTTTATAAAAAATCAACTTCCGATTTCGAAGGAACAATTGCTGCTTTCGGAAAATTGGTTAAAAAACTTGCCGGACGGGTTTTCCGGCAAAGAGGCATTGCAGGTATTGGGAAAACTTTCGGATTTGAAAATCCCTTTTACGGAAGAAACGTTTAAAGCGCTTCTTTTTGGTTCCAAAACAACTGGCATCGCCCATGCGCTTGAACAATTTGCCCAATTGGTGCAAAACAATGGCCAAGTATCACCTCAAGTAAAAAGTAATTTATTAAATGTCCTTCAATCTATAGCTCAACCATTTGAAGCGGAAACAGCGGGCCTGTTGGTCGCCCGCTCTGTACATACCCTTCTGGAAAGGCCGGAGCAAGGGGCGAAACAACAAGAAGCGCTGAATTTGTTAAAAGAGGCGAATATATTGCCGAAAGAGGCGACATTAAGAAATTGGCTGAATCATCTTCGATTATCTTCCGGAAATGGAACGGCAGGAAGCTTTTTGCAACTCATTAAACAGGACCAAGCTGCCGGGGAAAATGTCCGTCAATTTTTCCAATGGATAGAAAATGAGCCGTCTTTATCGGAACAACAAAAAAGCGAAATCCTTCAATTCATGAAATCTTACGATGACACAACCAAAATTGAAGGATTGGTACAGCGGCTTCATGTTTTCCTGTTAAAAGCCTATTCGGAACAAACAATCAACCGGCCATTCGTCCATGAAAACGCCATATCGCCGAAAGAACATTTATTGTCACTATTAAAATCGGAACTTTCCTACCAGCCCGAAACAGAACTAAGGAATATCGCGAAGATTTTGGTGAGTTCTAAGAATCAAGCGATCAATATGATGATGGCGGAATCGGAAGCGATGCTTCTCGATAAATTGAACGGCCAAGGATTCCAAAAAGCGATTTGGCACGTTCTAAAAAGCCTGGGATTAAGCTATGAAGCCGCATTGAACAGAAACACTGCTGCGCCAGACCTGATACAGCCGTTGAAACCCCTGTTAGTGGCTTTGGTACAGGACAATTCCGCCCCGATGGAATTAAAGACGGGGGCAGAGGCGCTGCTGGCCAGGCTGAATGGCATGCAGCTGCTGTCGGGGGAGATGGACCATCAGCACCAAATCATTATGCAAATTCCAATGCAATTTTTAGGAAAACAAGTGGAAGCGACGGTTCAATGGAACGGCAGAATGAAAAAAGACGGAAAAATCGATTCCGACTATGCTCGGATTTTGTTTTATTTGAATATGGAAGCATTAAATGAAACCGTCATTGACATGCAAGTTCAAAACCGAATCGTGACGATTTATGTGTACAATGACAAGGATGGATTGGAAGTGCTTAGCGAGCCGTTGAAAAAATCGTTAAAGGCGGCGCTGGAAGAGAAGAATTATCATTTGTCCGGCCTCATGTTCAAACCATTTGAAAAAAATGAAAGCGGTCCATTCATAAAGGAAAAAAGCCATGATCACAAGACTCTGAAAAGGGGAGTGGACATCCGCATATGACAGAGAAAAGAATGGAAGCCGTCGCCCTTTCATACCATCCGGAAGATGCCAGTCCGAAAGTCATTGCAAAAGGAAAAGGGAAAATCGCGGAAAATATCCTCCAAGTAGCCGAAAAGCATCATATCCCTGTCTATGAAGATCCCAATCTGTTGGAATTGCTGGGACAACTGGATTTGAACGAATCCATCCCTCCGGATTTATATGAAGCCGTGGCGGAGGTGTTTGCTTTTATTTATCGTTTGGACCGCCGCATTCAATCCAAGCGTTAGGAGAATATAATCAAAATTTTAATAGTATAAAAGACTGTATGTAACGAAGTAGAATAAATTGTCGAAATCGACTAAAAAATCGCAAAAAATGCGAACATAGACAATGGGTATGTGTTTGATTAAAATAGTAATCGTAAGAATTTTCCCAAATTGGTGAATTGGAGGATGGCAAATGAATATCCATGAATATCAGGGTAAGGAAATACTGAGAAATTATGGAGTGGCAGTTCCAAAAGGAAAAGTGGCATTTTCGCCTGATGAAGCGGTGAAAGTGGCAAAGGAACTCGGTTCGACCATTACGGTAGTAAAAGCGCAAATCCATGCCGGGGGACGTGGAAAAGCCGGCGGTGTAAAAGTTGCAAAAAACTTGGATGAAGTGCGCGCTTATGCAAAAGAGCTGCTGGGGAAAGTATTGGTAACGAAGCAAACAGGCCCTCAAGGAAAAGAGGTAAAGCGGCTATATATTGAAGAAGGATGCGAAATCAAAAAAGAGTATTATTTAAGTTTCATATTGGACCGTTCCACTTCCCGGATCACGGTGATGGGTTCTCCTGAAGGCGGAATGGATATCGAAGAGGTGGCCGAAAAATCGCCGGAAAAAATATTCAGGGAAGTGATTGATCCATTAACTGGCCTGATGCCTTTTCAAGCGAGAAGATTGGCGTTGAATATGGAAATCCCTACAAATTTAGTAAATCAGGCAGCTAAACTAATGATTGGTCTATATACGGCTTTTGTCGAAAAAGACGCTTCTATCCTTGAAATCAATCCCCTTGTATTGACAGAAGACGACAGAATCATGGCGCTGGACGCGAAATTCAATTTTGATGCAAACGCCCTTTATCGCCACCCGGATATTGTCGAACTGCGCGATTTCGATGAAGAAGATCCAAAGGAAATTCAAGCATCCAAATACGATTTGAACTACGTTTCCCTCGACGGAAATATTGGATGCCTTGTAAATGGCGCGGGTCTTGCAATGGCGACAATGGATACAATCAGCTATTACGGCGGCTCTCCAGCCAATTTCTTGGATGTGGGCGGCGGAGCCAATACGGAGAAGGTCACAGAGGCATTTAAAATCATCCTTTCCGATCCAAATGTAAAAGGCATTTTCGTCAACATTTTCGGCGGCATTATGAAATGCGATGTCATTGCCGAAGGGGTTGTTGCGGCAGCGAAGGAAGTCGGACTCAACGTTCCGCTGGTTGTCCGGTTGGAAGGGACGAACGCCAAGCGGGGAAAACAGATTTTAAATGAATCCGGTTTGAATATTATAGGTACCACTTCAATGGCTGAAGGCGCACAAAAAATCATAGAACTAGTAAAGTAAGAAAGGCTGGGGAGTAGAATGGCGATTTACGTAAATAAAGATACGAAAGTCATTGTTCAAGGCATAACTGGGGATACAGCGATATTCCATACGAAACAAATGCTGGAGTATGGTACGAAAATCGTTGCAGGTGTAACACCTGGCAAAGGGGGACAGGTTGTGGAAGGAGTCCCTGTCTTCAATACGGTAAAAGAGGCAAAAGAAGCGACAGGTGCCAATGCTTCCGTTATTTTCGTCCCTGCTCCGTTTGCCGCTGATGCCATTATGGAAGCGGTGGAAGCGGAATTGGAATTTACATGTTGTATCACTGAACATATTCCGGTGCTCGATATGGTAAAAGTCAAACGTTACATGGAAGGAAAGAAAACGCGGCTGTTGGGGCCAAACTGTCCCGGAATTGTGACGGCGGAAGAATGCAAAATCGGAATCATGCCAGGATATATTTTGAGAAAAGGTCATGTGGGAGTCGTTTCCCGCTCCGGTACATTGACATATGAAGCCGTGCTCCAGTTGACACAAGCGGGAATCGGACAAACAACGGCCGTAGGAATTGGCGGAGACCCGGTAAACGGGACAAATTTTGTGGATGTGCTGAAAGAATTCAATGAAGATCCGGAAACATATGCCATTGTCATGATTGGGGAAATCGGAGGTACAGCCGAAGAAGAAGCGGCCGCATGGATTAAAGAGAATATGACAAAGCCGGTTGTCGGATTTATCGCCGGCCAAACGGCACCTCCAGGAAAGCGGATGGGACATGCCGGTGCGATCATTTCAGGAGGCAAAGGAACAGCGAAAGAAAAAATCAAGGCGATGAATGATGCGGGAATAGAAGTTGCCCCTACCCCTTCCGTTATTGGAGAAACGTTAATTAAAGTATTAAAAGAAAAAGGTCTATACGAAAAATGTAAAACCTTGTAATATAAAAAGTGTAGCGCCGTTGTGCGTTACACTTTTTCATTTCAGCCGAATGAGAAGAAAAAGGAGTGGTTCAGTGGGCTCATTTTCATTAAACGAGCTGCTAGCCCTCCACTATGTTTATCCCCTTCCATTAAATAAGTTCAACAAATTATTAAAGGAAATTCCCTCCCTTCGCGACCTTCACGTTCTATCGCCTGCAAAATTGGAAACCATTCTACAAATTTCTGCAGAAAACGCCGAAAAAATCATAACCAATTATAAAAGGTTATTAAAGAATAATTTATGCGCCGCATATAATCAAGAAGGAATACACGTCATCCCATTCACGGATTCCAATTATCCCCGCTCTTTATTTTCACTGGTTGATCCCCCGACGGTTTTGTATGCGAAAGGGGATGTGTCTTTACTAAAGAAACGGAAAATTGCCATTATCGGTTCAAGAATGGCGACCGGCTATACATGGAAGGCGCTGGAGGCGATCGTTCCGCCATTGATTGAAAACGATTTTCTGATTGTCAGCGGATTGGCAAAAGGTGCCGATGCAATGGCCCATCATGCCGCCATCCGATATGGCGGAAAAACGATCGGCATATTGGGAAACGGTTTTTTTCATATTTATCCGAAAGAGAACGAATTATTGGCGAGAGAAATGGAAAAAAATCATTTATTGATAACGGAATTTCCTCCATATGCAGGTCCAAGAAAGTGGCATTTCCCTTTGAGAAATCGTATTATTAGTGGTATTAGCGAGGCGATCGTCGTGACGGAAGCCGCCAGAAAAAGCGGCACATTAATCACTACCGATCATGCTTTGGAACATGGGAAGGAAATTTTCGTCGTTCCTGGGCCCATCGATTCAAAACTTTCCGAAGGCACGAATCAGCTTTTGAAGGAAGGAGCCATTCCGGTTTGGAGCGGGCACCAGATTTTAGATGAATTAAATTTGTTTTTTTAGGTAATATATTGAAAAAAAGTTGCAATATTATTCAATCTGTTATACATTTTGCAACAGGAATTTCTTTAA